>MPLX02092586.1_pt1 | contig 38170 bp, 31 predicted proteins | sample 1617341 | NCBI WGS metagenome assembly MPLX02 (sample SAMN05944804, study PRJNA350692) | marine metagenome | biome: marine; feature: ODZ; material: water; isolation source: 120 m water sample filtered on 0.2 um supor filter | place: Pacific Ocean | collected 2012-04-08 | depth 120m m | reverse complement strand
GTTGGTTGGTTGGTTGGTGGAAGACTCAGGTAATCACGGATTCGTTGCTTCTTCCAGTTCCTTCATCGCCTGAGTGCCTTTGATGTCTTCGTTGTCCTTCGCATAGTCAAGAGCAGTCTTCCCCCCGTTGTTCTTCGCATTCACATCAGCACCTGCCTTCAGCAGAACTGTGATCACTTCGGGGTTGGTATTTTTTTCCGCTGCCCTCATCAGCGGAGTCTCGCCATAGTCTGCACTCGCATTCACCTCAGCACCTGCCTTCAGTAGCACTGTGATCACTTCGGGGTTTTCGTTGCTCCACGCTGCATTCATCAGCGGAGTCAAGCCACCATACAAGCCATCTTCAATCTTCGCATTGACTTCAGCACCTGCCTTCAGCAGCGTTGAGATCACTTCGGGGTTGGAGTTGAAGCCCGCTGCTTGCATCAGCGGAGTAAACCCAGATTCCGTCTTCGGATTGAGATCAGCACCTGCCTTCAGCAGAACTGTGATCACTTCGGGGTTGGAGTTTAAGCCCGCTGCGCCTATCAGCGGAGTAAACCCAGATTCCGTCTTCGCATTGACTCCAGCACCCGCCTTCAGCAGCGCTGAGATCACCCCTGGATTTTCGTAGGACATCACTGCCCACATCAGCGGAGTCCAGCCATGTTCATCCTTCGCATTCACCTCAGCACCTGCCTTGAGCAGCAATGAGATCACTTCGGGGTTGGATTTCCAGAGCGCTGCATTCATCAGCGGAGTCAAGCCATACTCACCCCTCGCATTGACATCGGCACCAAGATCTAGAAACTCCTGAACTTGAGAAACCGTTGCGTCGCTTGAGGCGCAGAGTTTTTGCAAACTGCCTGTGCTGTCCTCACAACCACCCAACACAATCACGCTCATCGCCAAAGCAAGCAGAAGTTTGAAAGTCATATCGCGCCTCCGTGAGTTCTGAAACAGCACGCTTTTACACGATACCGCACCCCCCAATTCACGCCTTCCTCAGTGAATGAACCGAAGCCGTCCAAAATCGGGGATTGGAATCGGGCCAGCACCCGAAAGAGGCGCGGGGAAGTAGACGACGAAGGCCTTCCCGATCAATAGATCGCGGTTGACAACGAATGGTGTCGGATCAACCTGCTCGGCAACGATTGGTGCCGGAGCGCCCCAGAGACGGCCATCAAGAGATCTGGCGCTGTTGTCGCCGAGCATGAAGAATTGATCTGGACCGAGGGTGATGAGACTGTCCGGGTGTGTCGCCGCCGCGGGCTGCCCGGGCTTGACGCGATCGGCGAACTCCGGCGTGGGCTGGTTGGCCATGGAAGCACTCGCGCTGATCGTTGCGGGGCGATAGTACAGATCGCGTTCTACCTGCATGTTGGCAACACGAACTGGCGAACCATCAAAAGACCACTGCAGTGTGGGTGGATCGGGAAGCCGCCGAGCCAACTCAGATGCTTTCGCGCCCTTCGTGCCGGTCGCAAATTCCATCCGCTGCTCAGGCGTCCAGTCATACGCGATGTTCGCAACTTCATTTCCGTCGATCAGTAGCCTCGCAACCTGATCGATGTGCTCTGCGACAAATCGACGGGGAACACTACCTTGGAATTCCCCGACCTTTGCCTCAACACGGCGAACTTCCGCGGGGCGGCTCTTTGGCCACATCTCGATCGAAGCGAGATCGCCCGATATCGCAAACCGAAAAACATGTCCCCTCGTCGTCAAGAGCATTGACGCCGACAGGCCGTTGTTTTCTGGCGTCAGGGTCGCACTCACACGCAGATCACTGACTGCGTAGTGAAGCGTGATGGGCGTGAACATGTTGTACGAGTTCCAGTCGTCGAGTGGAAAGCGGCTGTTGTCCCAGTCGAGGATCGCGGGCACATCGGATGTCGATTCGAGAACATGCCCCGTTTCCTTCCAATCCGATTTGGGCGATCCGATCCAGGGCAGACCAGTCCAACCCTTTGGTAGCAGGGCTGGCGCTGTGGGCGATTGCTCACTGTCCCAAACGAGTTGCCATACCGTCTCGCGAACGTCACGCTCCTTGCGGGCCACGTGAAAGCGATCTTCGCCGAGCTTGCGAATGAATACATCGCCATCCACGATCCAGATGGTCTCACCGGGCAGGCCGATCAGCCGCTTGATGTAGGTTCCAGATGCCCCGTCCGGGTGAACCGGATTCTTGAAGACCACGACATCGAACCGCTCGGGTGCCATGAACGGATAGAGCCACTTGGCGACGAGGAGTCGATCACCCATGCGGGCGCTGGAGGCTTGGAGTCCACCCTTTCTGAAAGGCTGCAGGCGGCCCGCAAGATGATCTCGAAGGTTTCTTGCGTCCGGCTTGCGCTGCGCATCGAGACCGACCGGAGTGGCTGAACCGGTTTGGCCGCTCTCGATGAGCATGTGCTGACCGAGCAGTGTGGGCGCCATCGAGCCGGTCGGAATGACGAACCCCTCGACTACGAAGCCTCGGAAGATCATTGCGATCACGAATGCAACGATCAGCGACTGGATGGTGTCGATGGCTGTGCTGGCGTTGCTTGATGGAGAGTTCGACATGAGGTTTCAAGGATACTTCGCGGTTTGGACGCGTGGAGTCGAGGAATGTACCTCTGTCCTTCTCTATTGATTTCCTTGGGCTGGGTTCGACTGCTTGGCGGCGTTGGAATCGCCGCTGCCTTCGCCTTTGCGACGACCCCGTCGGCGGCGGCGACGTTTTTTCTTGCCACCGCTGCCAGCTGATGAGGCCTCCGGTTTGGGTCGATCGCCGCCTTCCTTTGGCTTGCCGCCGCGTCGCTTGCGGCGGCGTTTGGGTTTCTTCTTCGATTCCGCCGACTCTGATGGCTGATCGCCACCCTTGGGCTTGGGTTTGCGCTTGGGCTTGCGTCCGCCCTGCCCCTTTGATCGTTTGCCTGCTGGAATCCGCTCTTCGGCTTCGTCCTTGGACAGACCTCGCAACGGGTCAGTCTGGAGATACTCGCCCGGCTCCGGACACTCATTGGGATCCATGAGTTCTTCCAGTGGAACCGCAATGATCCTGCTGTCCGCCTCGAGTTTGACCTGCACAAGTTGCGTGAGAATCTGTCCGCCCATCACAATGCCAGGGCCCTCGATGGTGCCCACTCGCGTCTTGCGGTGCGGTAGATTGGCCTTGAGTTCACGGTAGGTGCTGTCTTCGTATCGCAGGCAACACATGAGGCGACCGCAGCGGCCCGAGATTTTGAGCGGATCGAGCGTCGCCTTCTGTTGCTTGGCCGATCGCATCGAGATCGGCTTGAGTACCTTGAGAAAATTCTTGCAGCAGCACTGCTGACCGCAGCGCTCATAGTCCGCCATGAGTCTGGCTTCATCACGAGAGCCAACCTGCCGCATGTCGAGCCGCGTTCGGAACTCGACAGCGAGTTCCTGAACAAGTTCACGGAAGTCCACCCGCTGCTCCGAGTGGTAATAGATCACCCCACGCTCGGCTTCAAGCGTAAGTTCGGCATCGATGATCGTCATGTCCAGCACGTAGAACTTCGCGAGTTCGCGGCACTTGGCGGCCATCCGCTGCGCTTCGCCTTGTCGTTCTGTATGAAGTCGAAGATCTTCCTGTGTCGCAATTCTAAGAATTCGACCACGGTCGTAAAATGGGTAATCCCGCCCGCCAGATGCGGTGATGTAATCACGAATTTCCTGCCGGGACACCGACGTCGGGCACCCACTGTTTGGGCAGGTCGTGGTCAAGAGCGTCGCAAGTTCCACGCCTCTGTGAGTCCGTACGATGAGTTTGGAGCCGCACCCCGCCTGGAGCCCGTCGCGAGATTCATACTCACCGATCTGATTTATGCGTCCAAACCGGACAACAAGCGTCTTGCACGGCTCGGTGGCGACGAGTTGCTCCTCAAGCGTCATCGCATCACGACGAGCGGGATCGGCATCTTCCTCGAAGATCGGAAGTTGAAAGATGGACATCGAAACTCGCGCCGCGGCAACGTGAGCGACCGCGGCCCCTTGGATCACCAAACTGTCACCGGACGGGGGGTATCAGCCTCATCAAGCCGTCCAGCACGCCTGATGAGTGGTACGCGAGTAGAGACATAGTGTAGCCCCTCGCGGCTTTGCCGCAAACGAGCGGGAAGTGGGTATGAAGGTGCGGGGAGTTCTTGAAGCCCCTGGGGGTGCTTTACCGCGTTGGGTGAGTGTTCGCCCGCTCCAACAGCCCCATCGCCGCGTTACTGCCTCGTCTTGAGATCTTGGAGCGACTTGCGGGTCCTCTTCGAGAACAGCAGCCGAATGGGTACCTCACTGTAGGGCAACTCCTCGCGAAGGCGGTTCATGAGATATCGCTCATATCGGCCCTCGAAGAGTTTGGGGTCGTTGACGACCATGGCGATGGTGGGCGGATCGACCGCGATCTGTGAAACGTACAGCAGTTTCGCCTGCGTGCCGAGCCGCGAAGAGGGGCCCCGCTGCTTGAGAATCGACTCGATCACGGCATTCAACTTCCCCGTCGTCTCGCGGTGGGCCGCCTGCTCACGCAGGTTGAAGGCCATCGAGACAACGTCCTCGATACCCTCACCGTCTTCGGCGCTCACCAAGACGATTGGGGCGTAGTCCAGCCCGCGAAGTTCACGAGTGAGGTACTCGGCGAATTCGTTCGGATCGGTCCCCTCGGGCACGAGATCCCATTTGTTCAGCACCAGTACCGTCGGTTTGAACTGCCGCTGCAGTTCCTGGGCGAGTTTCCGATCGACATGCGAGACTTTCCGAGTTGCATCGATCAGAAACAACACGACATCGGATCGTCGCACCGCCTGCAACATGCGGTGATAGGCGTAATACTCCACGTCGCCTGAGAAACTCTTGCGGCGGCGCAGGCCCGCGGTATCAATCGCGATGAAGGCGCGACCGGCCATCTCAAACCGCACATCTACCGCGTCGCGAGTTGTGCCGGCGATCTCGGACACGATGCACCGCTCTTCTCCGGCAATCGTGTTGATCAGCGTCGACTTGCCGGCGTTGCGGCATCCGACGATGGCGACCTGCATATCCGGATCCGCGGGCACTTCGACCTGATCAACCCGATCCCACACCTGCTCGAGCAGTTGCCGGACCCCATAGCCACTCGACGCCGATACGCACGCCGGGACGCCGATGCCGAGACTCGCCGCCTCCATGGCATGAGCCTCCCACGACTCGTCATCCACCTTGTTCGCGACCAGAATGACGCGGTCCTGCAACTGCCGCTTTCGAATGAGATCCACGACCGTCTGATCCAGCGGCACCACGCCATCCCTTGCATCCACCACAAACAGAATGACCGACGCCCGCTGCATTGCTTCGCCGATCTGCCCTTCAATGTCTTCGGTCAGGGCAGCGAGGTCACATCCTGCGTCATCGATCCGCTGCTCGTCGGTGGTGTATACGCCCCAGCCCCCTGTGTCGGTCAATTCGACCCACCGCGGCTCGCCGTCCTTGTACTCCTGCGGCGGATCGAGTTCGGCAATCACGCTGACGCGGTCACGGGTCACGCCCGGCACCGCATCGACGATGGACACGCGGCGTCCTGCAAACCGATTCAGAAGACTTGATTTGCCGACGTTGGGGCGACCGATGATGGCGACTTGGGGCAGTGACATCGGGAGATTGTAGTGCGAAGAAATGGGCTCAGGTGCTTGAGGCCAGCTTCCGGCACATCAGGGCTCGTGCCAGAGTTGAGCATCCAAGAATCGAGCGTCGTACCTGACCCTCTACACTGTCCATATGTCACCGCACGCTCCATCCGGTCTGCTACTGGTTATTTCTGGTCCTTCTGGAGTAGGAAAGACGACCATCGTGCATCGAGTGCGGGAGCGACTCGGTGGGCGGTTCAGCGTGTCGGCGACAACCCGTCCCAAAAGCCCTGTCGAAATCGACGGCGAAGACTACCGTTTCGTCTCCGGCGATACTTTCAAGCAGATGATGGAGTCGGACGCCTTTCTCGAACACGCGGAAGTCTTCGGCCGACACGCCTATGGAACACCCCGCAGACCAGTCGAGCAGGCCCTCCGCGAAGGTGAACTCATCATTCTTGATATCGATGTGCAGGGTGCCACGCAGATCCGCGAGCATATGCCGACTGCCTACATGATCTTTATCCTGCCCCCGAACGATGAGGAACTGCAGCGCCGCTTGGAAACCCGCGGCCGCGAAGATGAAGAAGCCATCGCAAGACGCTTCGCCGAAGCACGCCGGGAAATCGACCTCGCGACGAGCCGCACCCTGTATGACGCCTTCATCGTCAACGACAACCTCGACCGCGCCGTCGATGAAGCGTGCAGGCTTGTCTCAGAGCGGCGCCATACCACCGCCATCCAGAGATGAATGCGATTCGGTTGCTGGTCCCGCTGGTATGCCTGAGTAGCGTTGTATCCGCAGCGACACCAACCATCGAACAGGCGCTGGCACTACGGGGCAGTGGGCTGGTGATTCCACTGACGGCTGTGAGCGGCAATGACACGCCGATTGCCAGCAGCCTCGTGGACGGCAGCAGAACGATTGCGCGGCTCGATAGCCATCTCGTCTGGATCAATGCCAGACCACGAACTCTGCGAGAATGGTCGCTCCCGCCACAGATAACTCAGGTGAGTGGCGATGAGACTTCGGGCGGCACGCCCTTTTTGGTGCTTTCACTTCCGCATGACGGGCGTGGCCATCTCGTGGTGGATGGCACACCCGTCAGGCTGCACTGGGCCGATCTTCCAGATTCCATGCCAGCACTGCAGCGATTGAACACGGCGAGCGGTGGCGAGGAATTTCTTCCATATGCAGCCTCCCTGCTGCAGGATCCGCTGAGCGCATGGCGATGTGAATTGCTCGCTGCCGTGCGCGGCCACACGCCCCCGCCGCTCGATCGTTTCACGGATCTACCAACGCGTTTGATTGCGATCGCTTCCATCGGCCCGTGGAGGATCGCCATGCAGCAACTGGCCGAGGCTGACAGGGGAGTCGCCCGCCGGGTTGCGGAATTGCTCACTGGGACCACTCAGAACGAGGGCCACACGATCGCCGCTTGGTTGAGCCGTGGATCAGCACTTGATGAATTGCTCGCCATCGCACTGAGCAGTGACACGGCGGAGAATCCGATGGCAACCCGCGCCCTGCGGTGGTGCGAACGGCAAACCAGTCTGCTTGTCTGGGTCACAGCTGATCGCGGCGCGTCGGTCCTGATTTCACTGGCCAATCCAGAACCCCGCGCGGTGCTGGCCGAAGTGATGTGGGCGATTCCGGGCGAACTCCCGCTCGCCAGCAGCGTGCCGGCCGGGGCATCCACAATGACTCGCCTTGAACCACTGCCGCTGCGTGAGTTGGCCCCACTGCTTCTGGAAGTCGGACAGAACCACATGACGTTGCCGATCGATCGCTCGATTCAGGATGTGGAGCCGCCTGGATTGATGCTTGGGCCACTGCATCCAAACCGTACGCTCTCCGATGTTCGCGCAGGCTTGCCGCCGCCGCCCGCACCGATGAGTCGCCAGACCTTCGCCCAGTTTCGGAAACTGATGGGGCACTGGGAGATGATGCTGGAGTGCCGGTGGAACGGGCTGCAAACTGATCCGTGTGACGGTGAGTCGGTCACCATTGACCTGCGAGTCGGTGATCGGCGGCATGTCATCGAAGTCACCCCGGATGGTCTTCGCAGTTCGCACCAAGCGGATGCACCCACTGCGCATGCCAGCAAACTCGACCACGCATGGTTATGCAGAGTTGTACTGCCCGATGCGTGGATTGCCGACCAGATGTCGATTGCGCTGCTGCGCACACACGCCGACTCGCCGGCCTTCGAGACGTGGCCTACGCCGTGTGTGCCCTGGCGAATCGAGTTTGATCCGACACCGATGAATCTCTCTGCGTGGGATCAGGATGCTGTTGAAGCAACGCCTTGATCGAGTGGGACCGTTTCGAGAATGTCCCGCAGCAGATCATCGCTGCTTACGCCGTCGGCCTGCGCCTCGAAGTTGAGTACAAGCCGATGCCGCATGGCGGGGATGACGACATCCCGCAGATCGTCAACGTTCACGGCATTGCGGCCTGCGCGGAGTGCTGACACCTTGGATGCAAGTGAGAGCGCCTGTCCGGCTCGCGGTGAAGCACCGAGCCTGACATAGCGATCGATCCGAGGGGGTGCAAATTCTCGTCCGGGATGAGTGGCCAGAACGAGACTCGCCATGCTGGTACGCATGCCGTCCGGAATGGATACCGATCGCACTGCTCGCTGATGAGCGAGAATGGAATCGGTATCGAGAACAGGCTGAATTTCGGCGTGCTCGGCAGCGGTCGTCCGCTCAAGAATCTCGCACAATTCCTCGCGGCTGGAGTAGCCCACGATCAACTTGTAGAAGAAGCGATCGAGTTGGGCCTCGGGGAGCGGGTACGTTCCCTCCTGCTCAATCGGGTTTTGTGTCGCCATCACGAGGAAAGGCGGGCCAAGCGGACGGGTTTCGCCGCCAACGGTCACGGCTCGCTCCTGCATGGCTTCAAGCATGGCAGACTGTGTCTTTGGCGTCGCGCGGTTGATTTCGTCTGCGAGCAGAATCTGCGCAAAGACAGGGCCGGGGCGGAACACGAAGCGCCGTCCGTTTTCATCTTCTTCCACGACGGTCGTGCCGGTCACGTCGGCGGGCATCAGATCGGGGGTGAACTGGATCCGCGAGAACTCAAGCGAGAGCGCCTGTGAAAGCGAGCGAACCAGTAGTGTTTTCCCCAAGCCCGGCACGCCTTCAAGAAGCACGTGGCCACCCGCAAAGAGGCTCGTCAACACACCGTCGATGATGTCCTCATGGCCAACGATGGCCTTGGCAAGTTCCGCCTGAAGACGGTCCCAGTCCTGGGTAAAGGTGGTACTCATGGTCGGCAGCCTAGCAGCACGGGGACGTGGAGTCAGAACCGAATGGTGCCCTGAACGCCCAGCACCGGAGCGGGGTCATGATTGCTCACCCAGACATCGTTGCCGGCCGTATTGGTTGTCTTGAGGCGGCCATAGGCGTTGATGCCGATGAAGGCGGTCACGCTGGCCTGCGAGCAGATATCGATTGAAACAAAGAAACTCACTGGCAGGGCCTCGCTCACGCCGGCCACAGGTGCGCCGGCAAGTGCGTTGTCAGAGAGGTGAAATCGCTGATAGTCGAACACGGCTGAAACGCCAAGATCGACCGTGTCGCTCGCGGCGTACACCAGTTCGCCGCCGGTCTGATTGGCCCAACCGGTCGTCAGTCGCGTGGACAATCGAAGGCGATCGGCGATCTTCCACTCAGCCACGATGATCGGATACACCAGAAGATCATCTTCAATCCGGGTCTGCACCCCCACGCCGCCGCCGAGGACCAGATCCTTCGAGAAGGCATAGGCCGCACCGATCGCGCCGCCACCCTCGAAGCCGTCACTGAGCGATCCGCCCTGCTCGGCCGCCCACCGGGCCATGCCACCGCCGAACACTTGCCACTGCTGTGTGGCCTGCCACTGCAATGCCGCATCGAGTTGCGTGGTGTTGATGCTGTTCCACGGCGAGATTATGTTGGTGAAACTGAAGTTGTCCCGCTGCTGACGCGCGCCGAGCAAGAGTTCAAGGTCATCCCGCAGCGGAATCCGACCTCGAAATCGGATGTGTCCACGATCATGCGAGAACCGGCCGGCGGCCGTATCGGTCAAATCGGTCCGCAACTGCCATACCCAACCACCCTCGATCGAGAACTTCGCCGAGTAGTCGTCGGATTGACCAAGCGGCGCAACCTCCTGCTCGGTGGGCGCCGTCACCTCGACCTCATCGGGTGCAGTGAACGACAGTGGTGCTGTCCAGAGGCCGCTCGGGGTCGTGGCCGCGCACGCCATCATCAGTATTTGGCTCGTCAGCATCTCAGAACTCCCGTTTCAGGTCCGCAGCATAGGCGAACGCAGCCCCTCACCGCCAATGGCATCGACAGCCCTCTCGGTGCGGTTTCGGTCGAAATTCAGTCTTCGCTCTTCTCGACCTGCCAGTACTCGAGCTCGACGGGAGCCTGACGGCCGAAGATCGTGACCAACACGCGGACCATGCCCTTGTCCGGCATGACCTCGTCGATGGTGCCTTCGTAGTTTTCGAAGGGACCCTCGTTGATCGTGACGTGATCACCGGGAGTGAACTCAAGTTTGACCTCGGGCTCGGCATCGGGCATCTTCGAGTCGAAGAGCATCTTCTCGACCTCTGCCGGTGACATCGGCGTCGGCTTGCCGGCAGTGCCGACAAAGTCGCCCACGCCGGTTGTTTCCTTGATGAGGAAAAAGACATCCTGCGGAATGCGGCCCTTCTCGAGCATCATCTCGACGAAGATGTAGCCTGGATAGAGTTTGGTCTCGGTGATCTTGTGTTTGCCACCCTTGAGTGTTCGAGTCTTCTCGGTGGGCATCATGATGCGGCCGATGCGATCGGTCAGACCTTCGATCTCGACCTTCCGCTGCAGCGTGTCACGAACAGATCCTTCCTTGTTCGACGCGACTCGCAGCACGAACCAGTCCATGCCCTGTCGGTACATGGGCATGTCGACGGCGGGATCGAACTCGGCGATCACTTCCTCGACATCCTGATTGCTGGACTCAGCGGCTTCTGGGGCCGGAGCTTCAACTTCCGGAACTTCAGCTTGGGGGACTATGGGCACCGGAACGTGCACTTCGGCAGCAGTCATATCAGCATCCTTGATCTCTTCGTGTTCGGTCGTCATGGTTCCAGCCCCACCAATCTTGTTCTCTTCACCTGCTCAGCCGGTTCGCAGCACGGTCATCCACCGGAAAATGCTCGCAAAGCCCACGTCGAACGCCCAGCAATACAACGCAATGATGATCGTCAAACCGATCACGGCGCGGGTCGAGAGTTCCACTTCTCTGCGGCTCGACCAGTTGACCTTCCGCATCTCACCCTCAGTTGCAATCAAAAACTCAACCGTCCTGCGGCGGGTGCCGATGATCATCCATCCGAACCAGGCGAAGACCACCGCCGTGATCAACATCACGACGACGCGAACATAGGTCGGCTCGAATCCGAAGAGCATGACACCCTCCATTTCCTTCCAAAGCCAGACCAGCCCGAGGGCGATGATAGCGCCGAGCCCGTAGGCTGACATCAGCCGCACCCAGTATCCCTGCCCTGCCTTGTAGATCGCAGACATTCTTGATCTCCATTGCCCTGCGGGCTTTCTCGTCCGACAGGTCTGAAACACGCCGGGAGTGACTCGAACACTCAACCTGCGGATTTGGAATCCGCTGCTCTGCCAATTGAGCTACCGGCGTTCGGTCCGCGGACACCGCCGCGGGACGGGGTCACTTCCGCTTGATCTTGTGCAGGGTGTGCTTGCGAAGGCGGGGGCTGTACTTCTTCATACCGGCCTTGACCTTCTCATCGATTCCACCCTTGACCCGAATGCTCGTGCGGTAATTGAGGTCTCCACACTCCGTGCACTGGAGCCACACGTATTCACGATCTGCAGCCTTCTTGGCCATTGTTGTTCCTGCCTTTCCCCGTACCTGTCCCCCCGCTGGCGAGCAGCGGGGGGACGGGCCGGGTGTCAAGCAACCCGAAGGGTCACTCGAGGATCTTGGTCACGACGCCGGAGCCCACCGTACGGCCGCCTTCGCGGACCGCAAAACGGAGACCTTCAACCATGGCGATTTTCTTGCCGAGCGACACCTTCATCTTGATGTTGTCGCCGGGCATGCACATCTCGGCACCCACGAGATCGAGGCCACCGGTCACATCCGTCGTTCGGAAGTAGAACTGCGGCTTGTAGCCGGAGAAGAATGGCGTGTGACGGCCACCCTCTTCCTTGGTCAGCACGTAGACCTCCGACTCGAACTCGGTGTGCGGATTGATGCTGCCGGGCTTGGCGAGCACCTGGCCACGCTCGACATCATCTTTCTCGATACCACGGAGGAGGCAGCCGACGTTGTCGCCGGCCTGCGCGTCTTCGAGGATCTTGTTGAACATTTCGACACCCGTGCAGGTCGTCTTGGTTGGTTCGTCGGTCAGGCCGACAATCTCGATGGCATCGCCCACGTGGACGGCACCGGTCTCGATACGGCCGGTCACGACCGTGCCGCGACCTTTGATCGAGAACACGTCCTCGACGGCCATGAGGAAGTCCTTGTCGACTTCACGCTCGGGCACCGGGATGTAGGAGTCGAGGGCTTCCAGCAGTTCGTCGATGGACTTGCAGGTCTCGTCGTCCTTGCCTTCGCTCTCGAGGGCCTTGAGGGCCGACCCGCGAATGACCGGGATATCGTCCCCGGGGAAGTCGTAGGCCGTGAGCAATTCACGAACTTCCATTTCGACCAGTTCAAGCAGTTCTTCGTCGTCGACCATGTCGCACTTGTTCATGTAGACGACAATCTTGGGCACGCCGACCTGACGGGCAAGCAGGATATGCTCACGCGTCTGGGGCATGGGGCCGTCGGTCGCGGCGACCACGAGGATGGCACCGTCCATCTGGGCGGCACCGGTGATCATGTTCTTGACGTAGTCGGCGTGGCCGGGGCAGTCAACGTGGGCATAGTGCCGGGCATCCGACTCATACTCTTGGTGACTGGTCGCGATCGTGATGCCACGAGCCTTCTCTTCGGGCGCATTGTCGATGTCGTCGAAGGCGCGGGCATCGCCCAGACCCTTCGCCGCCTGTCGAGTGGTAATCGCCGCAGTCAGCGTCGTCTTGCCATGATCGATGTGTCCGATCGTGCCGACATTGACGTGCGGCTTGTTGCGAACAAATGTGTCCTTCGCCATCGGTTGGATACTCCTGCTCGGGGCGTTGCGGTCCGGGCTTCGTGCCCTTGTGGTTCGCCGCGCCTCGCAGCCATCTCATGTCGGCCTTCGGCTCTCTGAGCGGAAGACCCCGGCCCAACATGGACCGACCTTCGTTGAACGTCTCACGCGTGTGAGACTTGTGTGAACGCCTCGCGTACACGAGGCTCGCCGCAGACCGTCTGCGACGACGTTGTGTGTTCCAAGCCACCGACGAGACTTGAACTCGTGACCTCACCCTTACCAAGGGTGTGCTCTACCACTGAGCTACGGTGGCGGGGATCGTCCTGACCCACCTCGACTTGGATCTCTCCGACGCATCCGCGCCGACGAAAAACCGTCCCGACAGGGACGGAAAGGGGATTGTACCCACATCGGGCCCGCTGGCAAGCCCCTCAGGTGGTGTGGATCGGCATTCTTGTCACTCAGCGGCCCGGACCGCGTCACGCCAGAACCCCACAATTGGAAGCCGCCGCCGCCAGATGCCTCTTTTTAGGGTGTCAGCCGCCGATCCAGATTCATGATCTGGACGCCCCGGCCGGGTGTGCCTGGACCGCCGACGAGCTGCTCCCATGTCCGCCAAGTGCTTTCAGACGCGATGTGACCATCGAGAAAGAGCATCAATGCGATCTCGCCGCCGGCATACCGGAAATCGACTTCTTGAGTGTCGGAATACACCTCGTCCCCCGCCCCCTTCGCGCGGGTTCCCCCGCCAGCATCTCCCGGCAAGGTATTTGTGAAGGCATCCCGCGTTTTCTGCTCATACACGGCATCGCCTTCCTGTGGTCCACCGCCGATCACCTCGCCACGGAACGAATCGATCAAATAGAGGCTGCGGGCAGGCGCCCGGACCTGTGCGTGGGTAACGAAACGGTCGGCATTCGGGTCGCCTTGATCCAACGTGATGTCCGAACGTGAGCGAGCATCGAAGAAGTTGTTGGCCGCAAAGAAACCAGGCAAGTCCTTCTCCCATGCGCCGGCGCCGATTGGCGTGGGAAGCCCCTGTGCCCGCGCTTCTGGATCGGTGGGATAGGCCATCTGCCCACGCAATCCCCAGTCTGGCAGCAATTGGCTCCCACTCGCAGTGAACTTGGGATAGTGGTAGGTGTTGGTGGCAGCAGATCGGAGCGGATTGGCGTAGGTGTTCTCGTTGTTTCGGTACATCCACCAGCCGGGGGCCGCGGGACTGCTCGGACCGTAGCCGCCAAACACATTATTACCATCGGCTGCGCCGAGCACTGGAAAAATGGCACCGCCTACTTTGTCTCCGAGGTTCGCATCAACCCACAGGATGTCCGCCCAAGACCCCTGCGCAATGCCATCCGTGCGGGCATCGCCGGTTTCCAGGAATGGGTTGGCCGAGGGCAGCCACTCATCGTCGGTAGCCGTTGCGAGATAGAAGCGTGCGCCGCCAACCTGATGGGCATCCGTCCCATTTTCGTCCAGATAATCAAATCGGGAAGGCACCACCGTGTCGCGGTGACTGTTGGAATATTGATCCATCCACTGTGCTATTTGCCGCAGATGGTTGCGGGACTTCAGCATAATTTCGGATGAGCGGCCGCTCTGCATCGCCAATGTGAAGATCCCCGCGAGTATGCCGATGATGGCGACCACGACCATGAGTTCCACCAGAGTCATTCCGTGTTGTCGATGTCGCATGGTCGGCACAGGGGGCTCCTCAAAGGCACAGCGGCCATTGATCAGGATACGACCGATTTGGCTTCACGGATGCACGAACCAAGAGCACAAAGAACATGCTCAACTCAAATTCATGGTCATCAGGAACTCGGCGTTGGAATTGGTCTTGGCAAGGCGTGTTCGCAGCAGTTCCATCGCCTCCACCACACTCATATCCGACACAACCTTGCGAAGCCGGCTGACCAAGTCGAGTTCACGCTCATCGAGCAGCAATTCCTCGCGGCGGGTGCCTGAGGCGGGAATATCGATGGCGGGCCAGATTCGCTTCTCGACAAGTTTGCGGGTCAGGTGCAGTTCGCTGTTGCCCGTGCCTTTGAACTCTTCGAAAATCACCTCATCGGCCTTGGAGCCAGTGTCCACGAGGGCGGTGGCGATGATGCTCAGCGATCCGCCGTCCTCGATGTTGCGGGCCGAGCCGAAGAACTTCTTGGGCTTGATGAGCGCGGCGTTGTCCACACCACCTGTGCCGATCTTCCCTGATCCACTCGCTGCGTTGTTGTAGCCCCGAGCAAGTCTGGTGATCGAGTCGAGCAGCACGACGACCTTGCCGCCGGCCTCCACCATGCGACGCGCCTTCTCCATGACGATCTCGGCCACCTGAATGTGGCGGGTTGCGTGCTCATCGAATGTGCTCGCCACGACCTCTACCGTGTCTGCGGTATTGCGTTTGAAGTCGGTCACTTCCTCGGGACGCTCATCAACAAGCAGCACGATGACATGCGCTTCTGGATGATTGGTAGCGATGGCCTTGGTGATCTTCTGGAGCAGGACGGTCTTGCCCGTTCTGGGCGGCGCTACAATCAACGCTCGCTGGCCGAAGCCCAGAGGTGCCACAAGATCGATGACACGGGTTTCGACGACATCGGGCGTGGTTTCGAGCGTAACCCGCTCTTCCGGGTGCAGCGGCGTGAGGTTCTCGAAGGTCGGCAAATGCGCCGCCTCGGCGGGATCAGTTCCATTGACTGATTCAACGCGGAGCATGGCGAAATACTTCTCGGTCTCTTTGGGGGGTCGGATGAGCCCACTCACGATCTGGCCGCGACGAAGGCCGAATCGCTGTACCTGAGCCGGGCTGACGTACACGTCATCGGGCGAGGGCAGATAGGAGTATGCGGGGCTGCGAAGAAAGCCGTAGCCCTCCGGCGAAATCTCCAACGTTCCTTCGCCGATCATCAGACCCTGCTTGGCAGCCCGGACCCGGAGAATCTCAAAAACGAGTTGCTGTTTGGGAAGCGTCGCTGCGTGCTCGATGCCATCCTCTTCGGCGATGGTGACGAGTTTGGGACCAGATGTCTTCTGTAAGACTGCGAAATCCAAGCCTTCCTTCTTGGCCTTCTCATACTTGGCACGTGTCTTCTTATCGAGCGTCGACTCGAGTTCTCGTGCCTCCTCGGCGAGTTGCTCGTCGGTCGGAACGGAACCTGGCTCAAGTGTGACGACCGGAACGGCCGGCGCATTTCCGGGTGACTTCTTGCGACGGCGACGCTTCTTGGACATCTGCTGTTTCCTCGAGCGGTGTTTGTTGCCCTGGTGCTGATTGCTCTGTCGGTCCGAGCCCCCGGACTCACTCCCCCGCTGCTCGGCCTGAGGACGTTCTGGTGCTTGGGACGGTGTAGATGTGCTTGACATGATCAAAACCTCGCGTGTGACGACGTGTCACTGGTGAACGGATCAACAAACCTGAGGGGGACAGAATCATCCGAGTGAGGCCGCGCCGGGCGAAACCGAGGTCACGGAGGATTCTGCTGGGTCAGTCGTGTCGCGGGTGAAGGTGCTTCAGGAGTTCGGCCACTTGCTGGTGGAGCGACTCTGAATCCCCCGCGTTGACAAGTACATGATGGGATCTGATCCGCTTCTCGTCAAGTCCGATCTGCATAGATGCTCGTCTGGCTGTTTCAGCGGCATCCCAGCCGCTTCGGAGCCGAAGCCGCTCGAGGCGGAGATGCTCTGGTGTGTCGATGAAGACGGTGTGGTCACAATAGGCGTCCAGGCCCGATTCAAACAGCAGCGGCGCATCGAGCACGATCGCGGTCGCAGCCGGATCCGGTTCCGCCATCCGGGCTGCGCAGACGGCGGCTACGCGTGGGTGCACCAAGGCCTCCAATCGCTCAAGATCCGCCGAATTGGAAAAAACAATGCTCCCGATGCGCGAGCGATCGATCATCCCATCCGGCCCCACAATCTGCTCGCCAAACCACTCGACCAGATCACGGCGAACCTCTGGCTCATCGAGCACATCGTGGGCAATCGCATCGGCATCGATGACCATGCAACCGAGTTCCTTCATGCACTCCGCCACGGTGCTCTTGCCAGCACCGATCCCGCCCGCCAGACCAATGACAGGCGGCGCACTCATTGAACGATGCGCTCCCAAGTCGTGCCGCCATCACCGTCCTTGATGGCGACACCCATGGCAAGCAACTCATCCCGCAACTCGTCGGCGCGGCTCCAGTCCTTGTTGTCTCTCGCTTCCCGCCTCGCTGCGATCAGCGCGTCAATATCGGCGGTGTCTGTTTCGTCGCCGCCACCTGATGTATTCAGTTCAAGGACGCCGAGCACGCTGTCCATTGCGCGGAGCGCCACCAGTTCGTCGTGCCACGTCGATGATGCGGTACCGACGGGCGGCGGCGCTTCGATCGACATCTCACCGATGCCCACATTGATCGCGCCGATCGCGCCAGCCATATTGAGATCATCACTCACCGCAGCAATGAACTCGACCAGCGCACATTGCATCGGGCCCGGGTCATCGGTTGTTCTCTGTATACCTGCGTGCGTTTCGAGCCATGTCGCCACGCGAACCCATCGATCGATCTGCTTCTGCGCATCGCGAAGCCCCTGCATCGTAAAGTTCGCGTTGATGCGATAGTGCGTCCGGATGAGTTCCAGTCGAATGGCTGCGGGCGATGCCGCCTTGTCAAGCAGATCACGAATGGTGAAGAACGTGCCACTCGACTTGCTCATCTTGCCGCCGTTGACCATGAGGTGGCGGGTATGAAACCAGTACTTCGCCAATGCATCGCAGCCCGTTGTTCCTCTCGACTGTGCTATCTCACATTCGTGGTGCGGAAAGATGTTGTCCTCGCCGCCACTGTGCAGGTCGATCTCATCCCCGAGGATGGCACGGGCCATGACCGAACACTCGAGATGCCAGCCTGGATATCCCTCTCCCCACGGACTCGGCCACCGCATCAGGTGTGAGGCGTCGGGCTTCCAGAGCATGAAATCGGCCGGGTTCTTCTTCACCGTCTGCGTTTTCATATCCACGCGACCGCCCTGCCCGCTTCGAAGCGCCGCGATGGTGTTGCCGGAGAGTTCGCCGTAATCCGGCCAAGATGACACATCGAAATACACGACACCATCAGATGCTTGATAGGCGTGACCACGATCGATGAGCGACTGCACCATGGCGATCATGTGGTCGATGTACTTGGTTGGTCGTGGAAGGCGGTGGGGATGGGCCTCAGCGTCAAGTACCACCTTGATGCCAAGCAGTCGGGCATCATCCATGAATGCGTCGGCGTAGTAGTTGGCGATGGCTCGCGGATCTGTTGGATCGATATCAACATCATCCGGAAGCGTGCCTGCCTTCTTCGCTTCAGCGAGCCGTTTGGCTGCCACCTGCATCTTGTCCTCACCCCCACCATCCGCGACACCGTCTTCGGTCATGTGCCCCACATCGGTGATGTTCATGACATGATCAACTTGATAGCCGAGCAGTTCCAGTGTGCGGCGAAGCACGTCTGCGTTGAGGAAGGACCGAAAGTTGCCAATGTGCGCAAAGTCGTAGACAGTCGGGCCGCAGGTGTAGAACGTGACGCGACGCCCCTCGGAGTCCAATGGTACGAACGGCTCCTTGCGGCCATGAAGTGTGTTGTGCAGCACAAGACTCATGCGCCGCAGAATACTCCGAGGCGGGCGGTCGGTAGGATGTGAGCATGCATGAATACGATCATGATTGGATCGGACGGTGTGTGCTGGTCACCGGTGGTGCCGGTTTCATCGGCACTCATCTGGTCAATCGCCTCTCGGCGGCCGGGAGCCATGTCCGCGTACTCGATGACCTCTCGACAGGATGCCCCAACTGGTCGGACAGTGGTGTCGAGTTCATCCAGGGGTGCGTCAGTTCGACTGAAACCTTCCAGCGAGCCGCTGAGGGCTGCAAAACGATCTTCCATCTCGCGGGCATCGTGTCCATTTCCGACTGCGAACGGTCGCCTCGCCGATGTGAACAGATCAATACCGAGGCAGCGGCAACCGCGGCCGATGTCGGGGTTGCCGTTGGCGCAACTGTTGTTTTTAGCAGTAGTTGCGCTGTCTACGGAGCCCGCCCTGCGTTGCCATGTACCGAATCGGCCACACTGGAACCGATCTCCACGTATGGCCTGAGCAAGGCCCGGGCAGAAACTGCCATCCGGGCACGCATCGCCGAGTGTGGCCTCCAAGCGACCTGCCTGCGGCTATTCAACGTGGTCGGTACCGGACAGCGACCTGACGTGCCCTACGCGGCCGCCGTACCCATCTTCACTGCGGCCATGCTCGAAGGGAAGCCACTCCGGATATACGGCGATGGCCAACAAACCCGTGACTTCGTTCCGGTAGACCTCGCCGTCGAAGCCATGATGCGGGCCGCTGGGAGCCCATGCAATCGGGCGGTCAACGTCGCTACCGGGAGAAAGACCTCTGTGCTTGATTTGATCGCCATGCTTTCCAAGGTGATCGGTCGTACACCCGAATACCTCCATGAGGAACCGCGACCGGGGGATATTCGCCATTCCATCGGCGACACGCGGCTCCTCGAATCCTCGCTCGGCCTTCCAGGACAGTGGCAACACGACGAGGCGTTGAGCCGCATCCTCCCGTCGATCGTACAGACAATTGAATCAACGATTCACCCGACACCGAGCACCTCGGCGCACGATCCGAATCGATAACGCCTCAACAGGTGCGACAGTTTCGACTTTGTGCCGCGGGTATTGACATAGCACTTGAACCGACGATGCAGCGGCATCGAAACACGCGGGCAATCCGGCGCAAAATCTCGCGGATGCAGGTAGATGACCGTGGGCCTTCCCTTGGCATGCTGCTGCTCGAAACCACGCTGAATCATCCAAAGCGGAAACAGCCGCAGATAGCCGCCGCCGGAGAACGGTATCCGCTTGGGGCCGACGCGCATGATGCTCATAGGCAGCTCGAGCATCGGCTTACCGGATGGCGCGCCGGTAAACAGGTGCGGCCCCTCCTCACACGGATAGCCGCCGTGAGCGCGGCCCGCCGGAAACAGGCTCGCGTCGTACTTCAAACCAAGGTCGTGAAGCACATCGAAAGCCCACTCGGTACCGGGTGTAATCGAAAATGACGGCGCGCGAAAGCCGAGTACTTTGGCGCCCCCGGCCGATTCAATGACATCGATCGACCGCTGCATGTCTTCGCGAAACGTCGGCTCGTCGAGTTCGTACACCTTGCGATGCCAATACGAATGCGAACCAACCTCGTGCCCGTGCTCGACCATCAACTGCACGAGCCGGGGATATCGCTCCGCCACCCACCCGAGTATGAAGAATGTGCATGACACTCCGGCCTCGGTCACGGTCTGCACGATCCACTCGGTATACCGCTCGACCAACGATTCCTTATCGGGCCATGTCTTCGGGTCGGCCAGTGACTCGACTTCGACGATATGAAACCAATCCTCGATATCGAATGACAGCACATCGGTGATATCGTTGCGGGCGTTCACGGACATTGGACTCGGCTTGCTTGACACCACAACACCATATCCCGCCCCCATCGTCCAACATGGGGGGGGCTGTCCAGTGAGATGCTCGCAGTTGCGCCACGGGAGTAATTGAAGAGGCGATCCGTTTGCCAGATATGAACACGACGATTCGGCCCCTCCCCTCGGACAAGGCGAGATTTCATTCGTCTGTCCGCCTGATTTCGCCTGCTCGCGGAGCCAACTGCCGGAAATTTATTTCGATTGAAAGCCGACGCGGGACAGGAGGCCGTCGAACTGCTCAAGATCGTAGAACTCTATGACCAGGCGGCCACGATCTCGCTTGCGGCCCGTTTGGATATGGACCTTGGTGCCGAGATGCTCGCCAAGTTGACGCTCAAGATCGTCTAGGTGCGCGCGGCCGGTTGCCGTCGAGGGTTTGCTTGGGGTGGATGAGGTCGCCGCCCCACCGAGTGCCCGCACTCGTCGCTCTAGTTCTCGGACGCTCCACTCTCCTTCGATCGCCTGCCTGGCGATCGAGATTCGATGATCAACATCCGCGACCCCCAGCAAACTCCGACCATGGCCACCCGAAAGAGCGCCGTGACGAACCAGGGTTCGCGTTCCCTCGTCGAGATCACACAAGCGAATCTGGTTGGTGACCGCAGCCCGCGTCAGGCCGACCTGCTCGGCAATCTCGGCATGCGTCAGGCCGAAGTCATCCTGAAGCGAGCGAAAAGCATCGCCCCGCTCGACAGCGTTCAAATCCTCCCGCTGCACATTTTCGATGATGGCCCATTCAGCAGCTGTTCGGTCATCGATGTCGCGAACAACCGCAGGCACTGCAGCCAAGCCGGCCTGCCTGGCCGCCAGCCACCGCCGCTCGCCAGCGACCAACTCGTGCAGTCCATCACCCCCCTTGGGCCGCACCACAATCGGCTGCATCACGCCGGCCGCTCGAATCGAGGCGATCAACGGCTCCAGATTCGCCGACTCAGCCGCGTGCCGCGGCTGCCTGGAATTTGGCCGAATCTCATCAACCGGAACTCCCACAAGCCCACCGTCCCCCGGTGGAGGCTGCTTCACATTCACCGCCGGGGCGGCGGGTGCAGTGGGGGGCTTCACTTCGACGGGTGACCCGATCATGCCGCTCAGGCCCATCCCGAGACGACGTTTCTTCTTGGCCCCCGCCTTCTTCTTCGACGCAGTCTTCTTTGCTGCCATGCATCACCTCCATGCGATTGTCGTGTTCGAATACCCGATCCGGTCGACACGCTCTCTTCATCTCGACCAGACATTGCATGTTGTACCACAGGTTTCACGTGAAACACCAGTACCGGCCAGCCATCACGATGTTTCACGTGAAACCACACCGCACGTCCGAGAACGCCCAATATCGCCCCGTGCCACAAACGACAGGCTCGTCGCCTTGTCTTGTGTCCTCTTTTGCCGCGATCTGCCTCAATCTGCGAGGATTACCACGTCATCTGCTGCGATTTCAAGCGAAACTGTGTCGCCCACGGCCGATCGACGCGCGGCGTCCCCGATTTCAAGGACATCAATCACGGCTTCATCCTGATCGCCGCACTGAACCGTGAGCCGACATCGCTCGCCGAGGAACATGCGGCCAATGACCCGGCCCCCAGCACGGCCGCCCGACCCGAAGCGGCTTTGGTCCCCTGACGCCGCCCGAAAGGCCTCTGGACGAATCGAGCAGGTCACGTTGCCGGCTTCGGGCAGATCGTCTGGCACGCACGTGGACCGAAGTGGGCCAATCGGCGTCTCCAGCGACACGCCGTCTTTGTCCTGGCCACAAATGCTTGCCGATACGAGATTTGTGTCGCCGAGAAATTCCGCTACAAAGCGGGATTCGGGACGGCCATACATCCCCTCCGGCGTGCCGCACTGCTGAACCTGCCCGTCCCGGAGCAGGGCGATGCGGTCGGCCATGGACAAGGCCTCCTCCTGATCGTGAGTCACATAGACGCCCGTCAGCCCGTGATCCTTGCAAATCCGCCGAATTTCACTCCGCATCGACTGCCGCAGCCGAGCATCGAGGTTGCTCAGGGGTTCATCGAGCAAAACAACACTGGGTTCCACGACGAGAGCGCGGGCGAGGGCCACCCGCTGCTGCTGGCCGCCGGAGAGTTCGTTGGGCCGCCGATCGCCCAGGGCCCCCATTTGCACCGCCTCAAGGGCGTCGTTCACCCGGCGATCACGCTCGCCAGAAGTCACCTTGCGGACCTCAAGCCCATACGCGACGTTCTGCCGGACGCTCATATGCGGCCAGAGAGCATAACTCTGAAAAACCATGCCGGTTTGCCGCTTATTGGCAGCCAGCCACGTGACGTCGGTGTCGTTGAAGAAGAGCCGCCCCTCGGTGGGCTCCAGAAAGCCGGCAACCATCCGCAGCAGGGTGGTCTTGCCGCATCCAGAGGGGCCAAGCAGAAAGAACAATTCCCCCGACTCGATGGTGAGATCGATGCCATCCACGGCGGTCACGGTGCCGTAGCGTTTCACAATGCCATCCATTCGGATCGTGGTCATGGGCTGGAGAGCATACCGCCTTGGCTGATCGACCGATCGCATTCTTCAGCAACGAAGCCGCTCTCCTGCTTGCGCACAATCCCCGTGCTGGTCGATAGCATGAGTGTGATGGCACCTGCGACACAGCAACTTGAGCAGCTCCGGGGGTGGCGGGTCAAACCGCCGCGAACAACCTGCTTCTCACAGTTACTGCCGAACCTTCAGCGGCAACTCACACGAACCCAGAAACAAGTGGGGGCCTTCGCGGACGCGTGGGATGCATGCGTGCCGCCGCCGCTGCGAGATCGATGTCGTGTTGAGGGCATGCGGGGCGGAACGGCCCGCGTCACCGCGAGTTCATCAGCGATCGTCTTTCAGCTCGATCGGGCGCTGCGGACCGGGCTGCTGCGTGAACTTCGCGCCGCATGCAGCGCCACGATCACGCGGGTTGATATCAAAGTCGGGCGTGTTCCCCACGCCGCAACCAACAACGACTGATCAACCAAGCGAAGCGGCAGACAACTTTGGCGGCACCTTCATCGGACGGCCATCGGTTCCAATGCAGGCTAGCACCGTCCTCGCTGTCGCCAGCACATCCTTGCCGCGTCGCAGGGTGTAGTGATGTTCGATCTTGACGTGGCCACAGTCCACAAGGCACGTCTCGAGATCAAGCAGATCGTCGTACCGCGCAGGGCGCTTGTAGGTCACTTCCAGAGTGACGACGGCCAGAAAGATGCCGTCTTCCTCAAGTGTCGTGTATTCGATTCCGGCGCCACGAAGTAGTTCGGTTCGGCCCATTTCAAACCACACCGGATAGGCACTGTGATGCGCCACGCCCATGGGATCGCACTCGACATACCGAACCCGTATTGCCGTCTGCATGCCTGCTTCGCTCATCGCGGCTCCCGTGATATCTCTAAAGTCGCTCGTGTATTTCGCTCAATCTGAATGAGAAGTGGCAAGGCAATAAACGCCATGAGCAACACAATCGCGGATGCGATCACCATGCCGGCGGTATCAATGCTCCATTTTCGCAGGGCAGCCCTCTCCTTGTTCAGACTATGCCGGGCGATTTCGATACGCAAAGCGCTCAGGCGATTGCGTTCATCCCACTCGATGTACCACATCACCGCAGCACCACTGTCGCACCACTCCTTGGTTTTCTCACTTAGTTTCTTGCGTTGGGACTGGTATTCCGCTGCAAAGGCCACCAGGCCTGCCCATGACTGCTTTCGATCAGTTTCTGGAAGATCCCCATACCACTCACACAGAAACTCACGGCCTGCGTCTAGATCCAAATCCATCCCAGTGATGACCTGTCGAACCTCGTCCGCCACCTGTGAGCAGGGCCATTGGAACTGCTGTATTGGTGATGAGGGTTGCTGGGGCTGTCCGCGTAATCCGCTAGCACTCTTATCTGCCTGCTTCTTCGCGTCTTTCTCGAGTTGTTTGCAATGCACAATGAAACCGGCTGCGTTGGGGATCTCCGCAACTTCCCCCGGTTCTGGCGGGAGTTCGTGTGTCGGAAGGCTCAGCACCAGCCACACAACACCACCGGCAATCGCAAGTGCTGCAACACACACCAACAACACGCTGATACCCCGGAAGAAGCCGAATGCTGCAAGCAACACACGATCGGCAAGTGACGCGGGCGTTGCGGCAGACGAGGCATTAGGTCCGGTGGCAGCCGCCTTCTTGGCTTCCTTGTGTGGATCCCGCGGAGCCTCATCCTGAGATGCCGTGGCCTGAAGTTTTGCCTGTTTGGCCTCGCGACGGGCATCGTGTTCGGCCCGTTTCTTGTTGGCTGCACGTTCTTGATCAGCACGGTGCCTCTTCCACTCGGCGAGTTCCGCTCCTGCTGGCACTGCAATGGTAGCCCCACATGACGGGCACCCCGTCGATTGACCTGCCTCCTCCAGAGATGCCACTATTCCTCCACGGCAATGCTCGCATCGAAACGACACCGTCGGCGTGGAACCGGACAGGCCCTTGACCTTGTACTTCATCTCGCACCTCCCGAGGGGACGCCCCGCTTGCTGCAAGACACCTTACTTGCCGATGCAGAAACTCGCAAAGACGCGATCAAGCACATCGTCGGGGGGAATCTGGCCGGTGATGGCGCCAAGATCATCCAGCGCGTGCCGAAGCATTGCGGCAATCTCGGCTGGGTAATCCAGTCCGGCGGTGGGGGAGTGTTCGGACACAAGTTCGATGGCAGCGGCAATGTTCGAGCGCGCCCGCTCGATGAGACCGCGTTGTCGCTGCGAAACAATCAGCCGCTGACCGGCGGCGCTTACAGGCCGATGACTCAACGCATCATCAATGCGGCACCGGAGGCGATCCACATCGTCGGGTTCGAAGGCGCAAATATCCGCCGCGTCGTGATCGACCTCCGGGCGAAGATCACGCTTCGTTCGCGCTTGCACTGCCCCAGCAGGTGGTTCATCACCGCCACTTGGGCTGCACCACACCACCAAGTCTGCTTCGTGCTGAGCTGCGCTCGCCGATGCAAACGGAACACGCTCGTCACCGGGCGTATCAACCAGCAGGACGTCATGATCACCAATCCTCGCAGGCTCAACGATGGCGTCACGGGTCGTGCCTGCGAGCGTGTGCGTGATCACGCGATCGCGGCCAAGCAGGGCGTTGAACAGCGTTGATTTCCCGGCGTTGACTGGCCCGCGGAGCACGACGCGAGGTCGAGCATCGATGGATTCTTCGCCGGAGCCGCTCCCCGCGTGTTGGGCAAGTCGATCCGCGAGGTCGCTCAACCGGCAGCGAAGTGATTCGGCTGAAATGGCGACGACATCTTCTTCGTCGGAAAAGTCGATGCCGACTTCCACCAGTGCCAGCACATCCGCAAGCGCCTCGGCGATCGGCGTGATGGCACGGCCGGTCTGTCCCTCGAAGGCATGTCTTGCCGCGTCCAATTCCTCGCTGGAGCCAGCCGCGATGATCGATGCCACGGCCTCGGCGCGGTCCAGCGACAGTCGTCCATGATGCCAGGCCCGAAAGGTGAACTCCCCTGGAAGTGCCCTGCGGGCGGCGAGACCTCGCTTCAAACCCGACTCGATCAACCGATCGATGGTGCCCTCAAGCAGCAGGGGGTTCCCGGGCATCTGCACTTCGATCACGTCTTCGGCGGTGTAGGAACCCGGTCCCGGCATGATCAGCACTACGGCGGGCAGAGACCAGTCGCCGATACACAGCCGCGTTGCATGCACCCCCCGTATGCCCAGATCGATACCGGTGACCGCCTCCGTCATCACCGCAGCAGCTTCGCGGCCGCTGAGCCGGATCATCCCCACCGCGGAGGGAGCAGGCGGCGAGGACACGGCGATGATGGTGCTTTCAAGATCCACGGGCGTGCGTCCAGAACAGCGGGGGCATCACTTGCGCTTCTTGAATCGCTTCTCCGGACCCTTGTTCTTCTTCTGCTTGCGGCGTTCCATCATCTTGGCATACGCGCGAGACTGTGGATCCTTCGCGGTGCGCCCGCCTGCTGCAGCCGGCTTGGGTCGGGGCGCCAGCGTGTCGAGGTCCATGGCATCGACCTGCTTGCGGATGTGGCGGCTTTCCATGATTCCGACGGTACTCGATGTCAGGATGTACAAGGTCAGGCCGGAAGGCGCGCTGTAGAGCATCACCGGGAAGAGCACCACCATCATCACCCGCATGATCTTCTGCTGCGTCTCCTGCTCAGACGACATGCTCGTCGATGGTGTCATGTACTTCTGCTGGAAGAAGAAGACAGCGCCCATCAGCAGCGGCAGCAGGTTGATGCCCGTGATGTTCCACAACAGAAACTTGAACGGCTCTGGTGCTTCCCAGAAGAAGTGATCGGGAGACGCAAGATCTGCGAGGAAGGGCCAGTTCCAAAAATTCTGGAACACGCCCCAGAAGGCGGGCTCCTGCCGAAGATCAAATGAGAAGTACAAGCCCGCGTACAAAGCCACCCAAATCGGCATCTGCAGAAACATCGGCAGGCATCCGAGCATCTGCAGCGGATTGATACCGTGTTCGCGGAAGAGCCGCATTTGCTCCTCCTGCATCTTCTTCTTGTCGCCGCCGTACTTCTTCTGAAGTTTGTCTATCTCCGGCTTGAGCCGCTGCATCTGCTTGCCGAACTTCTGCATGCCCATCTGGCTACGACGTGTGATCGGATGGAGCAGTGTTCGCACGCAGATCACCAGCAAAATGATGGCGATGCCCCAGTCGAAGACGACGTAGTGATCGAAGAAGGCCAATACGGCAAGTAGGATGTGCGCCAGCCACTGGAAGGTGCAAATCGCGCAGAAACTGGACATCTGATACAGGATCAAGCCCTGCATGTTCAGTGTCTTGTACGGCTGCTGCCCGGCGAGAATGGACTTCTCTAGCGGGCCCGCGTAGACGCCCATCGATAACGACTTCGTGGCCCCGGCCTTCAAGACGGCGGGAGGTCCGCTCGTTGCTGGCCACGACAGCCCGGTCAGGATGACATCCTCACCGTTGAGTTTGTAGGGATACCGCTTGATCTCGGCTACGACATCTCCCAACGAGAGATCGCCGCGGCCCTCGGCGTCGAGTACCGGATGGATGGCCATGGCGAAGTAGCGACTGGTCGAGGCGAACCACGAAAGTTCGAATCCCTCCGCTCTAGAAAGTTCGTTGGGCCATAGCACCGGATCGTTCTTTGGGTTGGCCACATCGGTCAGTTCCAGCAGCATGGCGCCGTCGGCCACTACACCGGCAAGACGATCTGGATCGTTCTGCTCTCCGAGCAGATATCCAAATCGCATCCGGCGGCGGTCCATGTACCGGGCTCGATCGGGCATGAGATTGGGCGGACCGAACTGCGACCAGCGGATCTCCAAGTCCTCCCCGGAGAGGTTCACAATCCGTTGTCCAAGTTCAATGTCCCACTCGTCGAGCGTCCAGGTACGCTCGATGCGAACGACCGGCTGCTCGTCACCATTCCGAATTTCGGCCTCAAAGCTGCCTACTCCGGTCGGTTTCCAGCATTCGGCCAAACTGAGATCCAGCGTGGTCCCGCCGATGCTTATGTTGCCCGCTGAGAGCAGGGGAATCATGGCCAGTCGCCCACCGACAGAGACCGCCGACTCTCTGGCCAGCACCAGCCGCTCATCAAACGGTGGAAGTTCGGTCTGATTCGCCCCCGGCGTTCCACGGGATGAGAACCATGAGGCGGCCTGCCGCTTCGCCTCGGCTGTCGTCCAAATATTCGTAAAGGGAATCTGAACGATGCCGGCACCCTGACGGGTGAATTCGAGCTGCATCTTGGCCTGTTCGGGATTGTCCAAGCCGCCGAGCATGGGAAGTGGAGCCGCAGATGGATCAACGTGAATCAGGTGGACATGCAGGCCCTCGAGCGATCGAGAACCAGCCGCCGGCTTCTCTGATGTTGCCGCCTCGGTGGCCTCCGGCTCAGGCGAGGGGGGAGAGGCCGCGGTGTCGGGAACGGCCTCACCAGCGGCGTTTGGCTCGGCAGGTTCGGAAGGAGCCTCGGTGGCCGGCGTATCGATGGTTTCGGTGGGGGTCGCAACCGTTGCATCCACGCCGCGACCGGAGCGGGGCGCTGTGGCGATCAGGATGACAACCAGCAGGATGATCAGGCTCACCCCGATCGGTATCAGACGCCGAAGCCTCGCTGCCGCCTCAGCGCGGGGATCGTTGGAGCCGCCAGACTTGCCCATGGGTCAGCGGCCCTCGATCAGCCGGTCGCCCAACCAGTTGGTCAGTTCTGGAATCGCGTAGATCTTCCTGACGACGGCGTCGATGTCGTACGCAAGTCTGAAGAACTCCACCGACTTGGCCTCTTCGTCGAGGATGGCATAACTGGACCGCGGATCCAGATCACGCGGCTGGCCTACGGAGCCCGGGTTGATGATGCACTTCTCCTCGCCCTTGAACGTCCATGTCGAGTTGTCCATGTCCTCTGGGCCGTAGAAATCCGGCTCATCGGTGAAGACACCCGGCACGTGCGTATGCCCGACGAGGCAGTAATTCGGAACATGCTCGAAGAGTTGCTTCATCTTCACCGGCGAATTGATGGCATCCTCTGGGAAGATGTATTCGTTGATAGGTCTGCGAGGCGAGCCGTGCACACACAGGAAGTCATCGAAACTGGTTCGCACGCGAAGGCGTCCGAGAATTTCCCACCGCCGGGCTGCTTGGGTTTCATCCTCTTCGAGGTCCAGTTGGCTTCGCGTCCAATAGGCCGCCTGCTCGGCCGCCGCATTGAAGTTGGTCGGCTCGTAGATCGCTCCATAATCGTGGTTCCCCATCAGTGACCACTCGCACCGCTCCGCAACCAGATCAACACAGGCCACCGGATCGGGTCCATAGCCAAGGATGTCGCCGAGGCTGATGATGCGATCGACCGTCCGGCGATCGATATCGTCGAGGACGACATTGAGCGCTTCGAGGTTGCCATGAATGTCGCTGATCAGTGCGGTTCGCACGGTGAATCCTGTCCTGTTCCTCGCTTGGAGGATCGGGGATCGTACTTGCAGGGCCATGGGGCCGTCAACGGATGGCCACGATCGATGGCAGGCGGATGCCACCCGATCCGCGGCTCAGGTAGAATCCTGCCTTCGGCGGGTTGTAGGCCCATCTATTCGTCCATCGAACCATCTTTGGGAGCCATCCCGTGGCATCTGACAACCACTTCGACCTCGTCGTGATCGGCGGCGGCCCCGGCGGCTACGTCGGCGCCATTCGAGCAGCCCAACTGGGACTGAAGACAGCGATTATTGAGCGGAACAAACTCGGCGGTGTCTGCCTCAACTGGGGCTGTATTCCGAGCAAGGCCCTTCTGCACAATGCCGAACTGTGGTCAGAGGCGGTCACTCACGGACAAGATTGGGGGATTCACTTCGAAGGTGTGCGCCAAGATTGGTCCGCCATCATCGCCAAAAGCCGCGAGGTGACCGACAAACTCAACAAGGGCGTCGGCTTCCTGATGAAGAAGAACGGCATCCGTCACATCGAGGGTCATGCTCGGATCATGGCTGGCCGCGTCGGTGATGATCCCTGCCGAATCGATGTACTGCATGCAGATGCCGACTACTACCACGGGGCCGGCAAGGAAATAAGCGAACAAATCACCGCCGATCGCATCATCATCGCCACGGGCGCCGCGCCGCGGGAGTTGCCCTTTGCGCCATTCGACCACAAACACATCTGGAGTTCGCAGGATGCTATGACGGCGCAGGCCCGCCCCGAGCGGCTCATCGTCGTCGGAAGTGGCGCGATCGGCATGGAGTTTGCGTGGTTCTACAACGCAATGGGAACGAGCGTAACGGTCGTCGAAATGCTCGATCGTATTCTGCCGGTCGAAGATGAAGATGTCTCAAAGGAAGCTCTCAAACTCTTCAAGAAGCAGGGAATCGCCTGCAAACCCGGGCACATGACAACCGGTATCGAAACGAACGGATCCGGTGTCGCCGTCACCATCGCGAATGCCGCAGATGAGTCCAAGACCGAGACGCTCGAGGGCGATGCTGTTCTTGTCGCCATTGGCGTCACGGGCCGGTACGACGGACTCTTTGGCGAAGGCGTGAGCGTGGACATCGAGAAGGGCCACATCAAGGTCGCGTATCGCGATGTTGATGAGCCAACCTATGAAACATCGTTACCGGGTGTCTACGCCATTGGCGACATCATTGGTCCGCCGTGGCTTGCGCATGTGGCAAGCGAGGAAGCCGTGGCCTGCGTCGAGCGGATCGCTGGACACCACACGCTCGGCGTGGACTACAACTCCATTCCCGGATGCACCTATACCAGTCCGCAGATCGGGTCGGTGGGCTTGACCGAAGCCGCCGCGCGAGCAGCGGGGCATGATGTCAAGATCGGAAAATTTCCACTCACGGCGCTCGGCAAGGCCATTGCCACCGGCGCGGCGGAAGGCTTCGTGAAGATCGTCGCGTCCGAGCCATGGGGCGAGATCCTCGGCGCCCACATCATCGGCAAAGACGCATCGGAACTCATCCACGAGTTCTGCTTGGCGATCAGGCTCGAAGCCACCGCCGAAGACATCATCTCGACGATGCATGCCCATCCCACCATGTCCGAAGCCCTCCACGAAGCCGCCCTCGGGCTTGATGGCAGGGCGCTGCATGCGTAGAGGGCGGACCCCGATACCCGGGCCATTGACCTCACTACAGTTCTGCTGCGTTGGCGGCGGCGCGGCTTGGAATCATGCGCCCCGTCACCAATGGCTGCACCGGCCACACTTCGGCAACCGATCGCAGTTCGTCGATTGTGATGGCGTTGATACGGGCGAGTTCGTCTTCGAGCGGCATATAGTCGCCTGCGGTGCAGATCATGCGTCCGAGCCGCTGCATTCTGCCTGCCGGCAGTTCTGAAGCGACCGTCACCGCGGTGCGAATCATGGCGCGGGCAACTACAAGATCGTCTTCGGTGATGGACTCGACCAGATCATCGTGCACCGTTCGCATCGTGGTCTCGACGAACTCGACCCGATCTGGCGCACAGATGGCCCACGTCACAAACCTTCCACACCGATCGTTTCCCTCGTACTCAGCGTACGCCTCTTCGACATGACCAGGATCAACCAGTGCCCAGTGCAGGCGGGAACCATCGCCGCGACCGAGGATCCATGAGAGGATTCCAGCGGCGTATCGGCGATCGTCCTGATATGCCGGGGCAGGTGCGATGCCAAGTACATATGCGGCAGAAATGCGTTCGTTCTGCGTAACAAATTCCTGTTCGGAGTGTGTCATCTCGTGCATTTCACGTGCTGCACCGGTCCGCTTCCAGCCTCCGCACACCGAATCTGCCACGCTACATATTTCGTCGAATTCGATCTTTCCAGACATCGCCAACACAATATTGTCGGCGCCATACCGATCGGTGTGCCAATTCCGCATGGTCTCCGATGTCACCGCCCGCACCGTGTCCGCCGTCCCGAGTACGCGATGCCCCATCGGGTGCGAACCGTAGTAAGCCTTCGCAACCTGCTCCCACAACTCCCAGAAGGGTTGGTCCTCGTACATGGCGATCTCCTCGACCACCACTTCGGCTTCGTCGGCAAGATCGTCCGGCCTCAGTGCCGGGCGCATGGTGTCAGCGAGAAGCGTAATTGCAGAATTGAGCGAATCGGGGAGGCCATGCACATGAAAGGCTGTGATTTCGTGCGAGGTCCACGCATTGTGATGCACGCCGAGTTCGTCAAAGGCCTCGTCGATCTCTTCGCCGCTGCGGGACTCGGTTCCCCTGAACACCATGTGCTCGAGAAAGTGGCTGATGCCCATGAGTTCATCTGGTTCGTCGCGTGCGCCGCTTCGCACAAAAAAACCGGCAGCAGCAGAGGCTGCTTCGGGGTCGATCTCGGCGACAATGCGAAGACCACTTGGAAGCACATGTGATCGGTACTGAATGGACATGTCCGAAGGATAGAGCAGAAGCACAGAGAACAACCCGCTCAGGCGATCTCCGGAAAAGCATGCCGCATGGCCTCGGTGTGTTCGCCGATCAAGTCTCGCACATAGACAGCCAAGAGCCCGCTGGCTCTGGCACAGGCTGGCCCGTCCATGTTGGGCTCACCGGCCGACAGGGCTTCAATCAAGGTGATCGTCTCGCGGCGCACCCGCCAATCACCGTCGCCGGGAACAGTGACCACCCCGCCAGCGGTGGAGCGAAAACCCAACACGTCGGCATCCTCTGGCAGGGCCGCCCCGGTCACCGCGTCGTGCTCGACCACCGGTCGCCATCCGACCGCCTCCAGAAGCCTCCACTGGAAGGTCAGCAAATGTGTTGCTGGCGACTCAGGAAGATCCCGCAACACTTGATCAAGCGCGTCGAAGACGGCCGGGTGCGGATCCTGATCAGTGAGCAGCCTGGAGGTCAGATCGACCGCGTAAATGGCCGCCCGGTTTGCCGCCGCATCCTGCCGGGTCGGCCAGTACACATCCTCAAGCATCCACTCGGTCAGAATCGCCAGTTCACGCCCGGCCTTGAGTATCCATCCCAAATGGCCACAGGTCAGCGGCTCGAATCCGCCGGAGAATGTTCCGCCGGGCCGAATCGCTCCCTTGGCGAGGCCGCGCACAAGCCCATGCTCCCGCGAGAGCGCTGAAACGGTCTGCGAAGTTTCCGAGTAGTCCCAGCGGCGAAGCACGATGGCGGCATCGGTCAGACGGGACATCGAGGCATGGTAGAGGGCGCGGGTGTGCCGCGGTGGAAGCTCAGACCGAGGGGACCCCTCGCACATCCATCGACTTCCAGCCCCCAACGCCCGACGTCCGCCTTTCCTTCGCCTACACTCGCAGTATGAGTATCCGACGCGTGGTCGCCATCATCAATCAGAAGGGGGGGGTTGGCAAGACGACCACCACTGCCAATCTCGGCGCGGCACTCGCCCGCTCGGGACTCCGCGTCTGCTTGGTCGATCTCGATCCGCAGGCCCATCTTTCGCTGCACTTCGGTATCCGACCGGCCGAAGATGATGCCACCATCTATGACCTGCTACTCGATGAGCACACCGTCGTCGACGACATCGCGATCAAGGTCGACGAGGGGCTGGACCTCATTCCAGCCGAAACCGATCTGGCCGCCGCCGAGACCGATCTCGGGAACCTGCCCGACAAACAGAACCGCCTCCGCCGCGCCCTCGCTGCGAGCGGCAATCGCTGGGATGTGGTGCTCATCGACTGCCCTCCGAGTCTCGGCATCCTGACGATCAACGCGTTGTCGGCGGCCACCGAGGTGTTCGTGCCGATGCAGGCGCATTTCTTGGCGCTGCAAGGCGTTGGAAAACTGCTTGAAACGGTGGGACTCGTGTGTGGATCCGTCAATCCCTCCCTTCGTGTCACCGGCATCGTGCTGTGTATGCATGAATCTCAAACGACACTTGCCCGAGAAGTTGTTGAAGATCTTGAGGCCTTTCTAGAAGGGTGCCGCGAACAACCCGTTCCATGGAATCGCTGTCAGGTCCTGAGACCTCCTGTCCGCCGAAACATCAAACTCGCAGAGGCCCCATCCTTCGGGCAATCCATCCTCACCTATGACGCCGGTTCCCACGGAGCCGCCGATTATCTGGCACTCGCTGAGTCGGTGACACAATTGTGGCGAGCACCGGTCAGTGAGGTCGAGGTCAAGGTCGATGCATCCACTCCCGAAGGCGCCGACTCCGTTGGATGAACCTGCTTCCGCTGCGATCCGTTCATGGCGGTGGTTCTTCGTGCTGTACTTCATCGCTTTGACGATCGGAACACACTGGCCGCGACTCGATCCACTCGGTCCCGAACACACGCCCCCCGACAAATTGATGCACTTTCTGGCATTCGGAATCTTGGCTGTTCTGCTGGAGCGAACTCGGTGGCTGCCACGTGGATGGATGGCCTTCGTGTTGGTCGGGCTGTGGATTCCGTTTGATGAATGGACGCAGGACCTGCTTTCGCAGTGGCGGAACTGGTCGCTTCCCGACGTCCTCGCTGGTATCGAAGGACTCGCCGCTGCCGCAATCGCGACTGCCGCCGTGGCCCCTCCCGCTTCGGCTTCTCCAAGCGGCCCGTGGCGAGCCACTGTCACGACCATCGACCGCATCATTGAACGCGGAGCTGGTGGCAGAACGGTATTCGCATTGAGCGCCGCAATCACCATTGTGGTGTTTCCCGTGATCTACTTTCTGGTTTGGGACACCCTGCATCGGTCTTGGAGCGTCGCTTGCGGATTCGCCTCGCTCGCGATCGCTGGGGCCATCACGATGCCCATGGGCCTTCGCGCTTGGAAGCGAGTTGGGGGACCAAACTGGCCAGCACTTGGCGCAGCCGCGTGGATGCTGGTGATCGTGGCGGTCGCAGTGGGTTGGTTCGCTGGTGATCTCCTGTCCGCCGCTGGCCTGCCCGGGCTTGTGGCGCCAACGGCCCTGCTGATCGGCGGCGTCTCCCTGTCCGTCTCCCTGCGGCAGGCGTGGATAAAAACAGAGGCGCTCGCCCATGAGTGATGGACTCGAGCGGAACACTCGCACCGTCATGGTGCTGACCGGGATCAGCCGTGTTGCGGGACTGGCACGAGACGCCACCGTCAGCCGGTTGCTGGGAACAGGCGATGCGATGAGTGCGTTTTGGCTGGCCTTTCTCATTCCAAATCTATTCCGCCGCCTCTTTGGCGAAGGGGCACTCTCCGCAGCCTTTCTACCCACCTATCAACGACTGGTCGATGAAGATCCCCGCCGCGCGGCAGCGCTTGCGGGTGGTTTAATCGGTGGACTCGCTGTCATCCTTGGCGGCATTGTCGTGCTCGGTGAAGCCGTGCTGTTCCTCATCTCGAGTTCACTCGATCACACCAGCCCCGCCATCTGGCTCATGATGATCACGTTGCCCTACATGCCACTGGTGTGCTTGGTGGCGATCGTCGGCGCAATGCTGCATGTGCATGGACGATTCGGCCCGACGGCCGCAGCACCTGTGATACTCAACGGATGCCTGATCGCCGCAGCGCTGCTGGGATGGTGGTGGTTCGGCACGAGCGACTCGGAATCTCGTCTCTGGATCGTATCGATCATGGCCGGCAGTGTGGTACTTGCAGGCTTCCTTCAACTCGCGTGGTCGATGCTGGCGCTTCGAAGACAGGCGAGTCTGCGATTGGACCTCGCGTCCGCGACATCGCCTATACGGGATGTCATACGCCGCGCCGGCCCGATGATCCTCGGCCTTGGTGTGCTCCAGATCAACACGCTGTTCGATGGACTGATCGCCTCATATCCACTCTTCGATAACACGATCGCAGGTGTGACCTATCCGCTTGACAAGCAAGCAATGGCCGTCATCTCGTTTGCCAACCGCCTCTATCAATTCCCACTCGGGGTGTTCGGCATCGCAGTGGCCACCGCGATCTACCCACTGCTGGCGAGGCAGGGCAATAACTCCGATTCCTTCGGCGAAACCGTCCGCCGAGGTATTCGCTTCGTCCTGTTCGTTGGAGTTCCTGCGGGCATTGGGCTGATGATTGTGCGGGAACCGCTCACCACCGTGATCCTGCAAGGTGGCAACTTTGATATGCAGGATACCGACCGTGTGTCCTTCGTCCTGCTCGGCTACGCCGCAAGTGTCTGGGCCTACGCGCTGGTGCAGGTGCTCACCCGCGCCTTCTATGCGCGGGACGAAGTGATGACGCCAGTGCGTATTGCCGTGGCGATGGTCGGACTGAACCTTCTGCTCAACCTCACGCTCATCTGGACGCCGCTTCGAGAGGCCGGCCTTGCATGGTCAACATCCATCTGCGCCGCCATTCAGGCTGTCGTGATGCTCTGGGTACTGCAGAGACGAGGCCTCTCACTGCGCAGTGATGGAGTGCCGCGGGCGGTGATGCAGATCGTCGTCCTTACGGCCATCATGGCCCTAAGCGTCTGGGCCGCCGACCGGATGCTCGGTGACTCAACCGAGTGGTGGCCGTCGCTGATCAAACTGCTTGTACTGATCAGTATCGGCGGGGCGGTATACATACTTGGCGCGATGGCCATGCGGATGCGAGAACTTCGGTGGATACTCGGCCGCGGAAGCGACCCTGTCGGGTGATCTTTGGATCACGAAAGATGGGTCATAATGCCCATTGTGGGGCCAAAAACTGGCCTTGAACAATTGAAACCCTGTTGGCCGAACTTTCTGACAGTTAGGGCTTGATCTCGGTGGCAATACCCTCACACTGAGGGGTGCTTGTCTGCTCATGAGAGCATCTGGTTGGTTCAGGAGAGTTGGGTTATGAACAGTAGATCCATTGCGCCGTCGGTAGCAATCGTGGTTGCGATGATCTCATCGATCACCCTTGCTCAAACGATAGAAACCGAAGTGAATCGATTTCAACCTTCTCTCGTCGGGGGGGGGGATCGGTTTGGCTCGTCCGTCGCCGTCGACGGTGACCTGATCGTCGTGGGTGCGCCGGCCTCGGATGTATACGGACAAGACGCGGGCTTGGCTTTCGTATGGGAGTGGAGAGACACCGAGTGGCTTCTTCTTGACTCGATCATACCCTCCGTCATCAATCCCTTCGATTACTTCGGTGCCTCTGTTGCAGTCAGTGGAGAGTGGATCGCCGTTGGCGCACCACTCAATGATGGCATGGACTCGAATGCCGGAGCGGTGCATATATTTCAAGTCTCGGAAGGAGCTGTCGATTGGAAGCAGACGCTCTATGACGCGAACTCAAACCCAGACAACCAATTCGGATACTCGGTGGCCATGGACGGCTCAATACTCGTCGTCGGAGCACCCTATACCGATAACTTGTTCGGCAATGAGGGGTCTGCCACAGTCTTCAAACTCTCGGGTTCAACGTGGATTCAAGATGCCTATTTGCCCAGCCCGGAGAGTTCGGAAGACGAGTACACGGGATTCAGCGTCGATGTATCAGAAAGTTGCACGCTAGGCCCAACTGTATTGCTGGGCGCCCCGGGGACCTACAGCATGGGATTCGTCCACGTGTACTACTACGATGGATTGAACTGGCAGGCAGACGGTTCGTGGGAGTCTCCGGATTTCGGCACCGATTACATGTTCGGATATTCGGTCGCAATTGATGGGGATCTCGTCGCCATCGGGGAACCGAATTCGAACGAATTGTATACGGGTGCGGGTGCCGCGCATGTCTTTGAATACATTAGTGGGATTGGCTTCACAGAGCGGGCCAATTTGGAACCTGTGCTCATTGCAGACAATGACTTTATGGGATCGAGTGTTTCGGTCGCCGGAACCGATGTCTTGGTCGGTATCTCAAGCGGCGAGGGGGGCGGCGTCGATACCGGTCGGGCAGACCTGTGGAAGGTCGACTTCAGTGGCACATACATCCATTCCAAGATCTATGAAGCCAGCGATCTGACGGGAACGGATATGGGCGGCCTTGGTCAATCTGTCGCCCTCTCATCAAGAGAAGCTGTAGTCGGTGCCCCTTATTACGATGGCGGCACGGGCAAGGCCTATACCTTCAGCAACCAGCGGTACTGGTTGACTGCCAGTGGAGGGAATTGGATTGATGGCCTCAATTGGACGGGCGGACGTGTCCCCGACTACGAAAGTGCCATCTACTTTGGCCTCAACTACACACTTTCGGTGGACATCGACTACAACAATGCCGAGGGTGACAGTCTCAACTGCTTTGCCGGAGATGTCACCATTCTGGACGGTTCGGGGGGTGGACTGGGTTCCCTGAACATCTATGGTGAAACGGGAGATGCCCTGTCTATCGCATCCAATACCAGCAGCCCCGTCTCGTTGAGACTGCTTGATTGCGTCAGCAATGTTAGTGGTTCAACCTACGTCGGAGGCGCCGCAAGCGGCGAAGGGATGTTCTCGATTGCCAGTTCATCGGGCCAGTACGCCGACATCCTCATTGGTACCGGCGGCGATGGTGACATGAGCCTCCTCAGTTCGAGCACACTCAGTGTCGAAGGGGTCATCCAACTCGGAACCACAGATAGCAGTACTGGCAGATTG
>MPLX02151734.1_pt1 | contig 39499 bp, 24 predicted proteins | sample 1617341 | NCBI WGS metagenome assembly MPLX02 (sample SAMN05944804, study PRJNA350692) | marine metagenome | biome: marine; feature: ODZ; material: water; isolation source: 120 m water sample filtered on 0.2 um supor filter | place: Pacific Ocean | collected 2012-04-08 | depth 120m m | reverse complement strand
TGGGCTCCTTGGGCTACTTTCTCCCTTTCGACTCGCGATGCTGCTTCTCGATCAGCGTCAATGCTCGCACTGTCTTCGTCGCAGGGTGCCCCGATCACAATCAAAAATATGTTTTATTCTGATCTGCTTTGTATATCGTTTTAGTTATTGGACTTCACAACGCCATGAAATTTCATCTCATCCTAGCCCTCTCTCTCGGCGGCGCCCTTCTCGCAAACGGTGCTTCCATCGCTTACAACAACCTCGTCCAATCCGATGGCGCGATTACCCACTACGGCTTCGATGAGGCTGGCGGAACCACCGCAATCGACGCGATCGCCGGCGCTGACGGGACCTACACCGGCGCCGTCAATCTATCAGCCACCTCCCTTCCCGGTCTTGGAACGGCGGCCGATCTGGCGGGTGGCTTTGTGGCAGTTCCCAACCTCGGCAGCTTTTCTACCACCTCCGCTGAAGTATGGCTCCAAGTGGATGCCCTCGCCGGGGGATGTTGCACCTCGATAGCCTCTGCCGGTTCCTGGTCCTCTCAGGCCCTACACTGGAATATCAAAAGTGGCGGAGACTTTGAGCACGCCGTCAACGGTCAGGGCAATTCCAATACCAATCCTGGGACTCTCGTGGCGGACGGAACGACCTGGTTTCACCTCGTCGTGACTCAGGACGCCGGTGACACCATCACCTACGTGAACGGCGTGGCCGTCCCGGACAACGGCGTCAATCACGCCGGCACCCTCGACTACGGCAACAGCAACTTCCAAATCGGCGCCTGGAATGGCGGCCGCCTCCTCAACGGACGCATTGATGAATTTGCAGTTTACGACTCTGCCCTGACCCCGGAGCAAGTTATGTCTCACTATACCGTGGGCACAACTGGCATTCCGGAGCCTTCGAGTTCCCTCCTCGTCCTTCTTGGCGGCGTCCTGGCACTCCGTCGGCGGAGATAGACCACGATCGAACTCTTCCTGAAGGGCGTCTCGCGATTCTGTCGCAGACGCCCTTATTAGTCTCTCAGCTCGAACCAATCTCTCAACGATGAACACTTCCTCCTCCAGATCCATCTTTAGAAAAAGCTCGGGTCGCCCCATCCTCTCTGCCGCCCTCCTCGCCTCCCTCGGCTCCCTCGGCTCCACCTCGTCCCTGACCGCAGGCAACCCCGTCTACACGAGCGAGGTTCTCGCCGACAATCCCGTGGCCTACTATCAGTTCGATGAAACCACCGGGACCATTGCGGCCGACTCGGCTGCCCACCCTTCCGGCCCATTCAACGGCACCTACACCGGAGCGATCGCTCTCGGCACCGTGGGCGCCCACCCCAATCTTGGGACGGCTGCCGATCTGACGGGCGGATTTGTCGAGGCCCCGATCATCGGAATCTTTCAGGACAGCACAATCGAAGCCTGGCTTCAGATGGATACCCTCGCGGCAGGATGCTGCACTTCGATTGCCTCTGCCGGCAACTGGTCCTCCCAGGCGCTGCACTGGAATATCAAGAGCGGCGGTGACCTCGAGCACGCGGTCAATGGCCAGGGTAATTCCAATACCACTCCTGGCGCCATCGTAGCAGACGGATTGACCTGGTATCACATCGTGGTGACCCAGAACGCTGGCGAGACCACAACTTACATCGATGGAGTCGCAGTCGCAGACAACGGAATCAACCACGCGGGTCCCGTCGCATTCGGAAATACCAACTTTCAGATCGGCGCCTGGAATGGCGCGCGGCTCCTCGACGGTCGTATCGACGAGTTTGCCATCTACGACAGTGCACTCAGTGCTGGGCGGGTCCAGGCTCACTTCAACGCCTCCATCGCGGCGGGCGGCACTGATAACGATGGCGACGAATTGCCCAACGATTGGGAAACCGCCAACAATCTCGATCCCGACGACGACGGAACAACCGGCGAAACCGCTCCCGGCAGAATGGACGGACCCCACGGCGCCGATGGCGATCCCGATGACGACGGGCTGAGCAATCGCGACGAACTAGTGCGCAACACCGATCCTCAGGATGATGACTCCGACGATGATACGCTGAATGACGGCAACGAAATCAACATCCACGGATCCAATCCCAACAGCGACGACACCGATGGGGACGATCTGAAAGACGGCGACGAGATCAACATCCACAACACTGATCCAGCCCGGGCAGATTCCGACGGTGACGGCTTGGACGATGGTGACGAGGTCAACACCCACAGCACCCAACCCGACAATCCCGATAGTGATGGCGACGGATTCAGCGACGGGCAGGAAGTCAGCACCCTGCTCTCAGACCCCAACAACGGCGACGACCCACCCATCGCGTCATCCGGCGGCACTCCCTATAGCAAGGCCGTCCTCGGCGACGGTCCCGTTGCCTACTACCGCTTCGAAGAACAGAATGGCACTATCGCCTCCGACTCCTCGATCTCCGGCAAACACGGCACCTATACCGGGAGCATCGGATTGGGGGCTGCCAGCTTTCACCCCAACCTGGGATCAGCAGCCGATTTCACCGGAGGCCACATCGACGCCCCGAACACCGGGAGTTTTACCGACAGCACGGTCGAGGTCTGGCTCCAGATAGACATCCTCGCAGGCGGCTGTTGCACCTCCATCGCTTCTGCCGGCCAGTGGACCGCCCGCGGTCTCCACTGGAACCTCAAGAGTGATTTCGCCTTTGAACACGCCGTCAATGGCCAGGGCAATTCCAACACGACCTCCAACGCGTTTGTGGCCGACAGCACTACCTGGTACCACCTCGTGGTCACTCAAAATGCTGGTGACACCACCACTTTTGTCAACGGAGTGGCCGTGCCCGACAATGGCATCAATCATGCCGGCCCCATCGACTTCGGAAATAGTAATTTCCAGATCGGCGCCTGGAACGGCGGTCGCTTGCTGGACGGACGCATGGATGAGTTCGCCATCTACGACCATGCCCTCACCCCGGAACAGGTGCTTGCTCACTACGAGGCCGCCTCGGCTGATGGGGCTGATCCCCTTGGCCTGGCGGTGCGGCCTGCTTCCGGCGGGGAGCTGGAACTGTCCTGGGAGAGCACCCTGGGTAAACTCTATGATATCCTGGTCAGTCCCGACCTGTCTTCACCGAGGGCGTCCTGGGCCGGGCTTGTCGACGCGCAGGACATTGCGGCCGATCCCTCCGGGACCAATACCCTGGTCATTGCCCTGCCCTTCCCGGGGGAGGGGTTCGTGGCGGTTCGGGAGAAGAACCCTCCGCCCCTTTTCTCGGATGACCTGGAAACCGGCGCCGCGGGTTGGACCACCCTCGTCAATGACGCCTCCGGGAACACGGAGTGGGAGCTGGGTTCCCCCAATGGCAGTACCGGACCGCTCTCCGGGGCTGACGACTCGGGCAACGCCTGGTGCACCAACCTGGGTAACTATGGAGCCAATTCCGATATCTCCCTACGCACGCCGATCATCGATCTCACCGGGATTACTGCCGCCCTGCTCAGCTTCGACGCCTACCGCGATGCAGATGGGTTTGGCGATACCGCCTCCGTGCGCTTTCTGCGCTCCGACGACCAGGCCCAGCTAGGGGTGGACGTGCCTATCGACATGACGATTTTCGATCTCGATTATGTCACTGCTGAAGTTCCTGTTCCCGCGATCGCGATCGGAGAGTCTGTTCTCATCGAATTCATTTTTGTCAGTGATGGCAGTCTTGATGCTTTCAGCGGCCTCTGCCTCGACAACGTGAAGGTGCAGATTCCCTAGATGGCAGAGCATCCGGAATGCTCAATCGCCGGGTGGTTGGTGGCGATTACCTGTATTTCGGGCAGATGCACGCAGTCCGGGGTGCTGCCTACGGTTCAGCGAGAAAACCGGTCTCAGTTCTTCTCAACGGCCAACCAGAGAACAGGGCCCCTGGTGCAAGCATCAGGGTGAGGGTTACACGTCTCGTCATACGGGGTTCATAGATGAGGGGTCGAGCCATCCCCCCACCCTGCTTCCTGCACCTTTGCCGTCTAACCCGTGCACCGCACCCTGTTTCCTGCACCCTGATGGGTGGCGCCGCTACTGCTTTCGGTACCTTCGGCAGTGTGGTAAGTCTGGAGCATCATGAAACCGCTCCAAGCCCTTCTCACAGTCTTTGCACTACCCGCTCTCGCTGCACGGGCTGAACGGCGACGAGTTACTTTGATCCCCAAAACCGTGTCCCAACCATTCCTCGAAAGGAAAGCACTATGAACGAGGCGACTGTAAGAACCGCGATGAGTAATACCTCCCGATGCTTTTTCGTCCGCGTGACCATTATCGTGCTGCTGGGCGTCCTGAGCCTGCACGCCTCCACTCTCGGCACCCTGCAGGCCGCCATCAACTCGGTGACGGTGGACGACAACTCAGCGGGCGACTATCCAACTCTCATTCGCGATTATGGCATCCTCATCGAGGCCGTCAATCTCGGCCACAGCGAACCCAAGGTGATTATCAACGGGATCGACTTTGTCTGCGAACCGGGAAACGCGCCCGGCGGAGCGAACTGGAACGCGACAGGGGAAGCCACCAATGACGGCCTCTCCCATCCCGGAATCGATGATCTCTTCTTCAGTGAACTCTCCTCCACCGGTGAGGTGACCTTGACCTACCAGGGAATCGACCCGGCCAAGACCTACCTCGTGCAATTTCTCCACGGCGAGCCGCGCGACTGTTGCGCCACGGTCTATCTCGCCAACACCATCAGCACCAATCTCGATCCCGCCCAGACCCTGCCCGCCATCTCGATCGGCAATGGAGTGGGCGCAGAAGACCCGCCGGCGGCCAGCGATCTCGCCATCGTGAGCGTGGAGCTCACCGGGGTGGAGAGCTTTACCTACGTGGCCCGAAGCGGTCCCGGTCGCAACGCGGCCCTCTCCGGATTTCAAGTTCGCGAAGTCGGCTCCCCTCTCCTGGCCACCGGAACCGCGCCCTTCATCTCCGAGTTCGTGGCGGTCGGCAACGAATCCCACCAGGATGAGGACGGCAATACCCCCGACTGGATCGAGCTCTACAATCCAACCGGACTGGATCTCGATCTCAGGGGCTATCACCTGACCGACGATCCGGCCGATCTGACCAAGTGGACCTTTCCCTCCACCCTCTTGCAGGCCCGCGCCTACCTGGTGGTCTTCGCTTCCGCCAAGGATCGCGACGCCGCCGGCTCCCAGTTGCATACCAACTTCCGACTGGCGGGAGGGGGCGATTATCTCGCCCTGGTGGCCCCGGACGGATCCATTCTCAGCGAGTTCGCACCCAACTATCCGCGCCAGGAAACCGGCTTCAGCTACGGAACAGACGGCCTCGCACCGGAGGGTGCGCAGGGCTACTTCGGCACGACCACCCCGGGCGGCGAAAACGGATTGCTTTTGAGCGCTCCCCTCCTCGCACCCATCATCGATCCTCCCTGCGCCACTTTCACACGGAGTGCAAACGTCACCATCACCTCGCAGTTTCCCGGGGCACAGATTCGCTACACCACCGACGGGAGCGCGCCCACATCCAGTTCCACCCTCTACGGAAATCCCATCAGGTTGAGCGACACCACTCACCTCCGGGCCCGCGTGTTCGATCCGGCCAACAACGACTCCGGTGCGATTGCGAGCGCCCACTTCCAACGACTTTCCAGCACACCCTCGGGTAGTCTTTCCGCCCCCTCGACCTTCACTTCCGACCTTCCCATCATCGTTTTGGAGACGTTCAACGGCAGTGTTCCCGGACCGGGCGCCACCCTCCGTGCGGCTCGCATCTCTGTCCACGAGGTCGATCCGGCCACCGGACGAAGCTCCTTGCAGAGATCGCCCGATGCCTGTTTCCGTATCGGTGTTCGGCGGCGTGGACAAAGCTCCTCCGGCTTCCCCAAGCCGCAATATCGCGTCGAACTGCGTGACGACAACGATGTCGACACCGACTACGCTCTTCTCGGTCTGCCCCCGGAGGCGGACTGGGTCTTCAACGGTCCCTACACCGACAAGGCTCTCATTCGAAATCCCCTGGCCTTTGAACTCGGGAGGCAGATTGGCATTCAGGCCCCTCGCTCCGCACCCTTCGAGATGTTTCTCAGCACCAATGGCGGCCCCCTCACTGCCAGCGAATACGTCGGAGTCTACAACCTGCTGGAGAAGATCAAGGACGACCGCAATCGCACCGACCTCGCCAACCTGGAACCGACCCACACGACCGCACCGGAAGTGACCGGGGGCTACCTCATGCGGTTTGAACCTCCGGGGATCGCCAGCGGCGGACCTCGCGCCACAAACTGGTCGAGCGTCGAGATTGTCGAACCAAACGCCCCCACCGCAGAGCAACGGGACTGGCTGGGACGACACCTCGACCGCTTTGCCCTCACCCTCGGCTGGCGACGGGGGACCGGGGCCAACAATAACGGCGTCCCCAACCCCGACCCTGTTCGGGGATACCCGGCCTACATCGACGTCGACTCCTTTGTCAGTCTCTTCATCGTGAACGAGCTCCTTCGCGAGCAGGATTCCTACGTGCGAAGCGACTACATGTACAAGGATCGCGAGGGACTGATCCGCAAGGGCCCGCTCTGGGACTACAATCTGACGGTCGGCACCGGGTGCTGCTTCGATAACCGCAATACCTCGGGATGGCAGTACCAACACAACTACAATCGCGGGGGACGGGACCACGGCTACGAGCCCGACTGGTTTGTTCCCCTCATGCGCTGCCCCGAATTTCGGCAAAAGGTCATCGACCGCTGGTCAGAGCTTCGTACTGCCGGACCCCTGAGTGCCTCGGGCCTGAATGGCACTATCGACCTCCTGACCGATCCCCTCGCCGAGGCAGCGGTGCGCAATTTCGCGAAGTGGAACATCCTGGGTCAGGGGAACGTCGGATTTCCCAGTCCGGTCAGCACGACCTGGGAGGAGCAGATCGATGCCATCAAGCTGTGGCTGCGCCGCCGGACGAGTTGGATCGATCGCGAGTTCCCTCCGCGTCCCCAGGCGCTCACTCGCTCCGGCCACTGGCCCGCCGGGACCAACCTTGACGTGGTCCTCAATTCCTCCCGGCCCATCTACTACACTACCGATGGATCGGATCCACGACTGCCCGGGGGCGAGGTCAATCCCAACGCCGTCATGATCAGCGGTGGCACCGGAATTCCCATCTCCTCCACCACCGAGCTCATTGCGCGCACTCTCCAAAACAATGAATGGAGTGCTCCCGTGAAGAACACCTACGTGATCGGAACTCCGGCCAACTCGGAGAACTTGCTGGTCACGGAGATCAACTACCATCCGCTGGATCCCAGCGCAGAGGAGATCCTGGCCGATCCCAACTACCGCGACGACGACTTCGAGTTTATCGAGTTTCGCAACATCAGCGACGAGGTCATCGATCTCAGTGGAGCGCGACTGACCGACGGAATCGAGTTCACCATCCCCGCCCCCACCATTCTGCAGCCAGGCTCCTTCGCTCTCCTCGTCGAACATCAGGCTGCCTTCGCAGAACGCTATGGCGCCGGCTTGCCCGTCATCGGCGTCTACTCCAACAAGCTGAAGAATGACGGCGACACTCTCCGCATGGTGGATGTGGACGGGAATGATATCTTCCACTTCACCTTCAATGACGTCTGGTTCCGCCCCACGGATGGGAACGGCTACACCCTCGTCTTGCGCAATGAAGACGAACAGCTCGCGAGCTATGACGAGGCGACCACCTGGGCCATGAGCTGCGACCTCCTCGGGAATCCCGGCACCGCCAACGGTGCGCTCCATAGCCAGGACTTCGGCGGATGGAAAAATTACCACTTCACGCCGGAGGAAATTGCGGACCCCGCGGTGAGCGGAGCGGCCGCAGATACAGATCTCGATGGGCTGGTCACCCTCATGGAGTTTGCCCTCGGTCTCGATCCGAAGAATCACGACCCGAGCGGAGCCCCTTCCGGCGCCATCGTGGATGATGGTGGAGAGAGCTATCTCTCTCTAACCTTCAAGCGATTAACGAAGGCGCCGGGCCTTCGCTACCAGGTCGAAGTTTCCTCCGACCTGGTAACCTGGGCCCGCGCTGAAGTCGAAATTGGCGTGGTCGATCATGGCGATGACACGGAGACGGTGACGATTCGCGACAATCTTCCGCTCATTAATGCAAGCAAACAGCGCTTCATGCGGCTGATTGTGACTGCGCAGTGATTCACACCCACTATCGCAGGGTTCCCATGGGGCCTAGTTCTTCCGCACAATCCTTGTCCTAAAGAACCGGAGAGGTGTATCGCCACCGAACGTGCCTGGGTTGGCCGGGGTCCAAGTCACCAAGTCCACGGACGATTCTAGAATCACCTCAAACTGCCCGTTCGCGTCATTGGGGATTACGGCTACGTTTGACGGAGTAGATGTGACCGCCGCCAATAAAACTGGTCCACGCGAAGTGAGAGGATTTGGATAACCAGATCCTTGAAGAATGAAACAAAAGAGACGTAAACCAGAAGAGATTATCCGACTGCTGCGGGAGTGTGACGGGAGCGGATTGAGCCAGATCTTCTCACTTTGAGTGGGCCACAAACTGGAAGCAGGGCGAAGTAACCTCACCCCGCCCCGATCCGCGTGGCGTAGCCTCTCCCCGCTTGCCCCCTGCGCCTGGGGGGTGCAGATTCAAGATTCTGCAATTCCGGAGCCGTCCACTTCCGCGCTGTTCGGGCTGGGCTTCCTTCGCTTGATCCTGCGTCGCAGCCGCTGAAAACCGGTTCACGGATTTCAGGTCCGGTCCGCCGAGGCGCGGACCGGGCTTCTTCATTCAGGGTCAAACGTTCCAATGACAATGTCTCGAAGGGGAACATCGAGCACGAGCATCGAGCGCGATGGCGACAACGAAATTTCGCACCTTGCGTTACTGCTAGCAGATCGCCTTTACAGGCCGGGTTCGTAGGGAGGCCCAGGGCCCGGGGAAGCTCCTTGAAATCAGTGCTGGAAAAGCGATTTCCTAGCAATAATGGTGGGACACACCCTAGACCAATCGCTCCATGAAAACCACTCTGCTTCTCACCCTCTTCCTGAGCTCCCTTTCCCTGTACGCCGCCGATGACGGCTTCCGCCCGCTCTTCAACGGCAAAGACCTCACCGACTGGGACGCCAACAAGGAACTCTGGTCCGTCGAAAACGGCGCGATCACCGGCAAGACCACCGGCCCGGAACAGCTCAGCTACAATCAATTTCTGATCTGGCGCGGCGGTGAAGTGAAGAACTTCATCCTCCACGCCAAGATCAAGCAGTCCGGCAACAACACCGGCATCCAGTACCGGAGCCGCGAACTCCCCGAGAACGGCAAGTGGTCCATCGGCGGTTACCAGTGCGACGTGCATCCCACCGCCGTGAACAACGCCATGGTCTACGACGAACGCGGCCGCGGCATCGTCGTCAAGAACGGCCAGAGCGTCGTCGTCGACCCGCAGGGACAGAAGTGGATCGTCGCCGAACGCGACCCCGTCGAAGTCGACGTCGCCAAGTGGAACCAGTACACCATTATCGCCCAGGGCAATCACCTCATCCATAAACTCAACGGAAAAGTCACCATCGACCTCGTCGATCACGAAGAGAAAGCCCGTTCCCTCGCCGGCCTCCTCGCTTTCCAGATTCACCGCGGCCCCGCCATGAACGTCCAGATCAAGGACGTTCGCTTCAAGGAACTCCCCGCCGGTGGCGTCATCCCCTTCGCCAAATCCAATATCCCCAGCGACGCCCAACTCATCGAGAAGCCCGCCCCTCGCAAGGGCAAGGGCAAGGGCAAGGGACCCTCCAAGGGCAAAGCCACAGCGGCCAAAGCAAAACCCAAGACCAAGCCCAGGCGCGCCTCCGCGGTCGGCCCTGCCATCGGCCAGAACACGGCCACCCCCATCGATCGCATCAAAGTCGCCGAGGGCTTCAAGGTCGAACTGATCTACTCCGTTCCCGGCGGCGACCAGGGTTCCTGGGTCGCCCTCTGCCCCGACGACAAGGGCCGCATCTACGCCTGCGACCAATATGGCGTCCTGTACCGCTTCAACGCGCCGGCCCCCGGCCAGGTCCTCAAGCAGAAAGACGTCGTCAAGGTCCCCGTCGACATCCGAGCCATCAACGGAATGGTCTTCGTCGACGGCGCCATCTACGCCGGTGTCAATGACTACGAGAAGAAGTCGACAAGCGGCCTCTACAAGATCAGCGACACCGACGGCGACGAAGAACTCGACAAGGTTGAACTCCTCCGCGCTTTCGAGGCGCGCGGTGACCACGGCGTCCACGCCGTCGTCCCCTCCCCCGACGGGAAATACTTCTATCTCATTACTGGAAACAACGCCTCGATCTCCGAGGGACCCATCGAAGGCACACCCGATACCTCACCCGTCGCCAAGCTCTGGGGCGACGACCACCTCCTTCCCCGCATGCCCGACGGCCGCGGCCACAATCGCGACCGGCTCGCACCGGGCGGCATCGTCTACCGCGTCTCACGCGACGGCAAGGAGTTCGAGATCTACGCCTCCGGCTTCCGCAACATTTACGGCGGCTCCCTCAACAAGGACGGCGAACTCTTCACCTACGACGCCGACATGGAGTACGATTTCAACACCTCCTGGTACCGTCCCACCCGCGTCAACCACGTCCTCAGCGGTGCGGAATACGGCTGGCGAAACGGCGCCGGCAAATTCCCCGAGTTCTACCCCGACACTGTTCCGGCCACCCTCAACATCGGCCCCGGTTCCCCCACCGGCACCCGTTTCGGCTACGGCGCCAAATTCCCCGCCAAGTACCAGGATGCCTACTACATCCTCGACTGGAGCTGGGGCAAGATCTACGCCGTCCATCTCCAGCCCGACGGCAGTTCCTACAAAGGCTCCAAGGAAGAGTTCATCACCGGCGCTCCCCTCCCCGTCACCGACGCCATCATCCTCCCCAGGGACGGCGCCATGTATTTCGCAATCGGCGGTCGCCGCGTCCAATCCGGCCTCTACCGTGTCACCTATACCGGCAAAGAAAGCACCGCTTCCGTCGACATGACCCCGTCGACCACCCCGCTCCGGAAGCTGCGCCACAAACTCGAAGCCTACCACGGCGTCGCCGATCCCAACGCCGTCAAAACCGCCTGGCCTCAACTCAATCACAAGGATCGCTACATTCGTTCCGCAGCACGCGTCGTTCTCGAACACCAGCCCACCGAAAATTGGGCCACAAGGGCTCTCAACGAAACTGTTCCCGGTCTCCGCCTCCCGGCCCTCCTCGCCCTCGCCCGCGTCAGGGGCGTCGCCCCGAGCCAGCGCCCCAAAACCGGCCACGTCATCGATACCGCGACTCGCGACCATCTCCTCGCCTCCCTCCTCGAGCTCGATTTCAGCAAACTCACCCAACCCGAGCAGATCACCTACGTCCGTCTCATCGAGATAGTCCTCGTTCGTTTCGGTGATCCTGATATCGGCACCGTCAGAAACATCATCACCGAACTCGATCCCGCCTTTCCCGCGGACACCTTCGAACTGAACTGGCTGCTCTGCGAAACGCTCGCCTATCTCCAGGCCCCCAACACCGCCGCCAAGGGAATGGCGCTGATCGGCGCCGCCGAAAGCCAGGAGCCGCAGATGGAATACGCGCGCAGCCTCCGCATGCTCAAGACCGGCTGGACCCCCGACCTGCGCAAGCAACAACTCGAGTGGTTTCTCAAGGCCGCCAACTACCGCGGCGGCGCCAGCTTCGCCACCTTCATCAAGTTCATCAGGGACGACAGCCTCGCCACCTTCACCGACGCTGAGAAGAAGCAGCACGCCGAGCTCATCGCCCGCAAACCCGAAACCAAGTCCGCCATCGAAAACCTTGGCGCCATCTTCGCCGGGCGCACTCCGAAAATTTGGACTCTCGATGAACTCAGCGCCGCCGCCGAAAAGGGCATGAAGGGTCGCAACTTCAAAAACGGCCAGAAGATGTTCACCGGCGCGGCTTGCTTTGCCTGCCATCGCTTTGGTAACGCCGGCGGCATGACCGGCCCCGACCTCACCGGCGCCGGCGGTCGCTACAACCCCCACGATTTCCTCGACTCCATCATCAATCCCAGCAAAGTCATCAGCGACCAGTTCGCCCCCATCATCGTCACCAAGAACGACGGCGAAGTCGTCACCGGTGTCGTTGTAAACCTCAACGGCGACAACGTCACTCTGAACACCGACCTCTCCGACCCGAACCAGCGCGTCAACGTCGACCGCAAAGAGGTCAAGAGTATCGAGGTTTCCGAGGTCTCTCCCATGCCGCCCATGCTCCTGATGATGCTCAAGAAAGAAGAGATCCTCGACCTCACCGCCTACGTCCTGAGCGGCGGCGACAAGAACAACGCGATGTTCAAGAAGTAGCTAGCTGGTAGCGCCGCTCCTTCTCAGGATACCCGCTGCAGTTTCGAAATCCTCCCCGTCGCGACCCACTCCGGATCCCCTATCACCTTCAGGTGAACTGAAATACTTCTTCGGCATCCTTGCTACGAAATCAGTTACTGATTTTGGTAAAAAATGGATTCCCTCCGGATAAAACGGCACGGTCGGCGGTCTCACACGACCTCAGCGTAGAAAGTTCCATGACCATCGCTCGATCTATATCTCTATTTGCCCTCCTGCTGACATCCACGATGGCCATTTGCGCCTCCGCTGTCGAGCGCCCCAACATCATTGTCCTCTTCGCGGATGACCTCGGTTATGGGGAGCTCAGCTGTCAGGGGAATCCCGAGATTCCAACGCCTCATATCGACTCGATCGCGGCGAACGGCGTTCGGTTCACCTCCGGCTATGTCGCCGGTCCCAATTGCAGCCCTTCCCGGGCGGGCTTGCTCACCGGGCGAATTCCGACACGCTTCGGTTATGAGTTCAATCCCACCGGACCGCTCAATGAACGACCGGGCTTCGGCCTGCCGGTGAAGGAAGTCACAATCGCCGAAACCCTGCAGAGCGCCGGATACACGACCGGACTGATCGGCAAATGGCACCAGGGCGGCACGGCGGACCATCACCCCCATCGGCACGGCTTCGATGAGTTTTTCGGCTTCCTGCACGAGGGCCATTATTTTGCCCCTCCTCCCTATCGTGGTGTGACCACCATGTTACGCCGCCAGAGCCTTCCCGGCGGGGGCGAAGGCCGATGGGTTGGAAACAAGGGGCTGATCTACACCACCCACATGGGCAGCAACGAGCCGGACTACGACGCCGACAACCCCATCGTGCGCGGCAGTCAACCCGTGGTGGAAACGGAATACCTGACCGATGCCCTGACCCGCGAAGCCGTCGACTTCATCGACCGTCACGACGACAAACCCTTCTTTCTCTACCTCGCCTACAACGCCGTGCACAGCCCCCTGCAGGGAGCCGATGCTTACATGAAGAAGTTTGCCCACATCGAAGACATCCATCGCAGGATCTTCGCAGCGATGTTGTCCAATATGGATGACAGTGTCGGCGCGGTGATGGCGCAGCTGCGCAAGTCGGGACTGGAGGAAAACACACTGGTCTTTTTCCTCAGCGACAACGGCGGCCCGACGCGCGAACTCACGTCTTCCAACCTGCCTTTGCGAGGCTCGAAGGGTCAGATGTATGAAGGGGGCCTGCGGGTTCCTTTCATGGCGCAGTGGAAGGGAACGATTCCGTCCGGCCAGGTCTATGACAAGGCAGTCAGCTCATTCGATATTTACGCTACTGCGACGGCTAACAGCAAGGGCATCAAAGCCCCGAAGCAAGTCGAGGGCGTTGACCTCATTCCCTACCTCACCGGAAAAGGGACCGGCACCCCACATAAAACCCTCTTTTGGCGTCAGGGAGGCAAGGCGGGTCTGCGGCACGGCGACTGGAAAGTGGTTCGCATGGGAAAAAGGTTCACACCGGGCAAAGCCCAATGGGAACTCTACGACCTCTCCAAGGATCTATCCGAGGAAAGAAACCTCGCCAAGACCAACCCGGAACGCCTCACCGAACTGGTGAACATCTGGGAGAAGCTGAACGGCGAAATGAGTGAGCCCCTGTTTTGAGCCAGACTTCTTCAGCCCCCGCGTGGATTGGGTCACTTCCTCTTGCCAAAACCTGGCAACTCGAAAACTCGTCCAAAGTGAATCAACATCAAATTCTGCCATGATCAGCCCGCTTCTTCTCGCCCTTGCCATCACAACCCCCGCCCTCGCCGGAGAAACCAAACGCTACGCCTTCTTCATCACCGGCGACCCCCAGTACCTAGCCGAAAAATCCCCCGCACCCACCACCCTCGACCCCTACTCTGAACAGGCCAACTCCCGCTTCATCAAAATCCTCAACCAGCTTCCCGGACAACCTATTCCCGAAAATCTCGGTGGCGGCCAAGTCGCCAAAAACCTCCTCGGCGTCATCGTCACCGGCGACCTTGTCGACAGCTTCGACAAAACCGGCGGCCACTACGACGCCATGGGCAAATACGAGTGGCACCGCTACGTCGCCGACTACGGCCTCACAGGCAACGACGGAAAAATCCCCTGGCCCGTCTACGACCTCCACGGCAACCACGACGGCCCACAGGGCAACACCTTCATCACCGATGCCCTCATCGAGCGCAACAAAATCCGCCCCCACGTCGGCCACATCTCATCCAACGGCCTCCACTACTCCTGGGACTGGGGCCCTCTCCACGGCGTCTCCGTCGGCATCTTCGCCGGCGAGGGAGAGGAGCGTCGCGAGGGCCACCACTACGCCGCCCGCGCCAGCCTCGAGTTCCTCCGCAAAGATCTCGCCGAAAAAGTCGGCGGTTCGGGGCGGCCGGTCATCGTCTCATTCCACCTCCACCCCAACGGCCCCGAATACGACTGGCCGGCCGAGGACCTCCACGGCTTCTGGGAAACCCTAACAAACTACAACGTCATCGCCCTCGTCCACGGCCACACCCACGGCTCACCGCCCAGCAAACTCACGTGGGACGGCAAAACCTTCGGCCGCGACCTCCCGGACTCCATCGATGTCTTCAACCCCGACGACTCCGGCGCCGCCAAAACCGACCCCCGCGACCCAACAAAAGCCGTCGGCCTCTACCACGGTCTCCTCTACGCCGAACTCTTCGATGCCCCCGGCATCGAAGACGACACCCTCGTCGTCCGTTCCTATTTCACCCGGGACAACTGGTCCACCCACACCTGGCACACCCGCTGGCAACGCAACGTCTCAATCCCATGACCCCGCACAGCCCCCCTCACCCCGCCCCGATCCGCGTGAATTGGGTCACCTCCTCTTCTTCTTAATCACGCCCTCAGCCTGGAGGCGCGTCATCAGGACGGCCCGTAGCACTCTCCTACTCCCCGCACGGCCGACGGGTCCCTGTCTCAAGATAGAGAAGTGCCTTTTGGTAACTGGCTCCAGTTAGAAAGTGGTCCAGATTTCCATCAATCTCACTCCGGTGCGCTTCATGCCAGGAAACGATTGCTTCGCTCACCCTTTTGAGGGCTTCAAGATGGGCCTCAGGATCTCGGTCACGGAATTCATGATCGGCAATCACCGCAATCCTCGCTTCGAGGAGCTTTGCTAAGTCAGGGAAGTTCATAAGAACGACTAAGCCTCCCTTTAAACGAAGCCTCCGACAACTGAATTCCAAGCAGCAAATCAATGGGCAATGTAAAATGGGAACCGTCCAACCCTTCGCGCGACATCTCAGAGGAACACAATATAGCCAAAGACAATCCTGAAGGCCTGGCAGAACTGGTCGCTCTATGGGAGAAGATGAACATCGAAATAAATCAGCAGCTGTTTTGAACAAAGCTCTCAAAGTTCTTTTGGTTTCATTCGTGATATCGGCACCCCTTTTGGGGATAGGCCTGTAAAGCTGATCAGCGAGAAACCCTGATCACTCACCCCGCCCCGACCCGCGTGACGTAGCCTCTCCCCGCTTGCCCACTCGCGATGGGGGGTGATAGGACTCAGGAATGAAGATACTCGTCCTGCTGTGTGCCGCGCTACTGATCGCGGGTTGTGTTGAGAGCCCAACGGCACCGAGTAAAGCCGCGAAGCCCTCTGCCAATACCGCGAGACCAGTCCCTGCAAAGCCACTTGTCGCAGAGTCTCTCAGTAAAGAACCTAGCGAAACCCCGAACTCATTGAGCGATGCCGACGTTGAGCGACTCCTCGAAGTGGCCATCGACATTGAGTCACTCGAAGAGCGAGAAGGCCTCTATTATCAGGCCAACGAATCGGAACCATACAGCGGGTGGGGAAAGTTGATGTATGATTCGGGACAAGTAGAGAGGCTGGTCCCGTACAAAGACGGCAGATGGGAGGGCCTCTGGACGATCTGGCACGAGAACGGGCAGAAGGAGATGGAAGGAAGAACCAGGAAAGACGGCAGACAGGAGGGCCTCGAGACGCTGTGGTATAAGAACGGACAGAAGCGCCGCGAAACAACCTACAAATACGGCAGAGAGGAGGGCCTCAGGACGACGTGGCACGAGAACGGACAGAAGATGGGCGAACTAACCTCGAAAGACGATGTCCAGATTGCTAAGAAATGGTGGAACAGCAAAGGCGAAGAGGTTCGGACGCTGGACGAGGCCCGAAAGTAACCTCACCCCGCCCAGATCCGCGTGGCGTAGCCTCTCCCCGCTTGCCGACTGCGCCTGGTGGGTGGTAAGAAGGGCCCTACCCCCACCTTCCCCGGCTCCTCAGCCTCTAGGAAACACGGCCCGAAAAGCGATTCCCTAGCAGCAGGGCATTTCCGGAATGACGAGCAAAACCACCTGCAGTTACTACACCCTCGCAAGATCCGAGTACAACAAAGCATTGTTGATTCATCGTTCCAGAAAAATTCATCGCCATCAGGCTAGGCAAATCGTGCCATAATCACGAAAGCACGCATGCTGCTTCCATGCCCCGAACGGAATCACATGGACGCAAACACTGTACACGCACACACCATTGTTCGGTTGTCGAGTTTCCTAAACAAAGCTTCGGACAGTTGATTGACGATGAGCCTTAATTCAGAAAGCTTATTCAGCGAACACTTCCTAGAGACACGCCGCCAACTGCGTTCGTTGTGGCTGAAAATCTGGGGCGGTGGATTCGCTATCGCCCTCATCGGATTTTGCTTGGCTTGGTTTTTCATCAAGCCAGCGCCTCCACGTGAGATACACATGGCGGTTGGTTCACCAGATGGTGCCTATTTTCAATTTGCGAACGCCTATGCAGACGAGCTAGCGAAGCAGGGAATCGAGCTTCATCTTCATACGAGCAATGGGTCACTGGACGATTATGAATTACTGCAAAAAGATGACAAAATCGATTTGGCAATTGTTCAAGGCGGGACTGCTGCAGCAAACAAACTTTCAGACCCCAACATCGAGTCACTGGCAAGTTTGTATCTAGAACCAGTCTGGGTATTTTACCGTAGCGTTGAACCTTACCCTGACCTGCGTTCTCTCAAGGGCAAAACGATTGCCACCGGTCGTTTTGGTAGCGGCACAGCAGCTTTGTCAGCGCTACTCTTAAAAGAAAATGGAATCACGTCATCCTCCACAAATTTCCTGCCGATTGGCGGTCTTGATTCAGTGCGCCAACTCAAAGATGGATCCATTGATGCCGCATTTTTCGTCACATCACCAAGTGCTCAGGCGGTCCAGTCGCTGGCACGGATTCCAGACCTTCGTCTACTCGATTTCGAGCGTCACGAGGCATACTCAAGGCGGCACCCCTTTTTGTCAGCTGTGTTACTCGAAGAAGGTGTTGTTGACCTTGAGAGAAACTACCCAAAATCCAATGTCCACTTGATTGCGCCGGCTGCTAACCTCGTCGCCAACAAGAGTTTACACGACTCGTTAGTTCCGGTGCTACTACGTGCAGCTGATACCGTTCACCAAAATGAGCCGAGCCTGTTTCAGCACCCCCAACTTCCATCTGCACAATACATTGAATTTCCCTTAAACGCATCAGCAAAACTCTATTTTGAGTCTGGTCCACCACTGCTTCAGAAGTACCTGCCTTTTTGGGTTGCTTCGTTTTTCGATCGCGGAGCGATTCTGTTACTGCCTGCCCTGACTTTGCTTTTTCCACTCTTCAAAATTGCCCCCCCTCTCTACCGTTGGCGAATTCGGTCGCGCATTTACCGCTGGTACAAACTACTCCGCGAAATGGAAACGGACCTGAGAGGTGTCGACGATATCGAAAAACTGCGCGTTCATTGGAACACATTGCAAATCATGGAAACCGAACTCGATGACCTGCAAGATGTTCCATTGGCATACATGCAGGAGTTCTACAGCCTCAGACTGCACATTGAATTCGTAGAAAGACGTGTCATTCGCAGGCTCAGACTGAATAACGATTCAGGTGAGAATTCGGATAGCGAGAATCCGACCGACACACAATCAGGGAAAGAAACGGATCCAAATGCGACAATGCTGAGTAAAACTGAAGAAACAATCGCGATCGACTCAACAGTCTCATTTGACGCCGCTCAAGCAACGGTGACCGACATTCAATCCGAACAAAGCGATTCATCCCCCAACAACAGCCACGCATCCCCTAAGAATCAGTAGGGTGCCGAGCAAAAGGAGCCGGTTCCACATCGCCTCATGCGTGTATCAGGCTCTGGTCAACACGCGTTGCACCTCTGACCGCCGCCAATAAGACTGGCCCATGCGGAGTGAGAGGATTTGGATAACCAGATCCTCGAAGAATGAAGCAAAAGAGACACAAACCAGAAGAAATTATCCGACTGCTGCGCGAGTGCGACGGGAGCGGATTGAGCCAGGAACGCTTCTGCCAGCAGAAGCAGATCTCGATCGCGACACTGCACCGCTGGCGTAAGAAGTACGGTCAGATGGACGAGGCCGCCGCGAAGCGGCTGAAGGCCCTGGAGAAGGAGAACACAGAGCTCAAGAAGATGTATGCGGAGGCCATGCTGGGCATCAAAGTCCTGCAGGAGACGATCGAAAAAAAGCTGTGAGCGCGGCGCACCGCCGGGAGTTGGCGCGTCAGGCTGTTGCCGTTGAAGGCTGCAGCCAGCGCCAGGTCTGCCGGGTGTTCAAACTGCACCGCTCGACCTATCGTTACCGTGCGAAGTATCCCAGCCTGCGCAAGCAGGTGGTGGATCAAAGCATCATAGATCTCAGCCGCGAGCACCCAGAACTTGGAGCCGACAAGATTGGCCGGCTGGTTCGCAGACAGAGACATCGCGTTAGTAACGCACGAGTGCGAGAGGTGCGCCGCGAGGAGGGCTGGACGGTGCCTCCTCCCCGCAAGAAGCAACGCCGGGCCGGGCGCTCCACCGGTCGCCACCCTCAGAAGGCTGCCTACCGGGGACATGTCTGGAGCTGGGACTTCATCCATGATTGGACGGTGAAAGGAGGCAATTACAGGGTGTTGAGCGTAGTGGATGAATTCACGCGCGAGACCCACGCGCTGCATGTGGATCGCCACATTGGAGCGAAGAAGATGCGCGAGGTGATGAAGCAACTCATCCGCCAGCATGGAGCGCCGAGTTACATCAGATCGGACAATGGCCCGGAGTTTGTTGCCCACCTCCTGAGAGACTGGTTGGAGAAGGCTAAGATCAAGACGCTCTACATCGATCCAGGCAGTCCCTGGCAGAATGGTTACGTGGAACCGAGCGGAGCGAGATAGACAGGAGCCGAAGGCGACGTGCTCCGAAGGAGTGCGACCGGAGGAGAGCATCAAAGCTTCCACGACAAGTTCCGCCGGGAATGCCTGGGTCGAGAGATGTTCTACACATTAAGCGAATGCCGAGTGGTGATTGGAGATTGGCGCCAGAAGTTCAACCAGATCCGGCCGCACCGCAGTCTGAGCATGCAGACGCCGCAGGAGTTCGCCTCTAATTTAGCGCCACCCAGACGGCGCCGGGCGGCGTAGGTTGCTGGAGCCACGATTGAACTATGCACGAACGATCGTTGATCTCTTCGCCGCCGAACTCAGCCCCCGGCTGCGCCAGGTGAGGGGCTTCGTTCTCTGCGAAAAGTTCTCCTGCTTGCGCTCACATCCCAACCCTCAGACTCGTGCCGCCCAAGAGCCTTGCCAACCGATCAACCAATGATAGAACCAATCCCAGATCTTCTCACTTTGAGTGGGCCAAAAACTGGAGGCAGGTCAGTGTAATTGCCCTTGGCGCGGTCGCCGTGAGGTGACTGGCGGTCGGAATACAGGCAACGCTTCCTGCCAACAATTTCAAAACCAGTCCCCGGAACCCAACATTCCAACTCGCCCAAAAAAGGTGTCCCGATCAGCTCCTTCGAGATCGATCAGAATCGGCGCTAAATCCCGCTTCGGGCTCAGCACTCCTCAGCCCAAGTTCAGAGCTGATGAAACTCCTTTAAGAATTTTTTCTGTCCTTGCTCGAATCTCCGGTGCGACTCGTGATTGAGCGGTCTTCGCTGCTCTTTAAATCCCGGCGCGATGTAGCCCCAGTTCGAGTTCCGGGCAAAGAACACGACGACATCGACATTGCCTTCCTTCCACTTGTTCTCGATCACGAGATCCTCTGTCGCTCCATCCACCGTCTTGACCTGAATCCGGTAGTAATTCGGACCATCGGAGATCAGAATATCGGTCTTGTGACCATGATCCAGGATCGGGAGGAAGACCTGCCAACCGTCCCGCATCAGCCAGCTTGCTACTATACTTTCGAAAGAAGTGTTCTTCAGGACTTTGTGGGCACCATCTTTCGTGGCTGTCATTCGGCGCGGCATATTCTTCCCAATTCAGAAACCTAGCTTATCCTAATTTTTGATGAGCCTTGTGTAAAGACCAGCCGCCTACGCCTTGAGCCACAAGTCCCTCTCCCCGCTTGCCCCCCGCGCATGGACTGATAGGCATGGAAGATATGAAAACGATCCTTGCCGCCGTCCTTGCCGCCCTTTCCCTCGGAACTGCTCAGGCAGTTGAGTATGTTGCGCTGACCCCGACCAACCCGTCGAAGACTGTAGCCGCAACAGATCTTGTTGAAATTGTCGGCTGTAGTAATGTCCGCAGTTCCTCTACCCTACTCTTACATCTTACATTTAGTGACGAAACCGAAGTAACTGTTGCCCTTGGAGGTTATAGGCGAGATGGGGTCAACTCCGGCACTGCATTCGCGAGAACCCTTAGCCAGAAATATACCGGTCTAACGGCACTGAGATCAAGTGCCACTACCGATGTAATCACCCTGAAAATCACCCCTGTTTCCGAGATCAATGTAGTCACACCCGGCACCGTGCTTGTGCTTCCGGAGAACTCAACAGGCAACTACGACGTCGTGGTCGAAGCGAGCGACGACCTGGTGAGCTGGCTTCCGTTCTTCTCCCAGACGGTGAACAGCCAGACGGCTAAAAAGTTCTTCCGCACTCGGGTTATAAGGAGCGAAGCACCGGTTCAGAAGCCCTAGGAGCGCCCACACCCCGCCCCGCTCCGCGTGGGTTGGATCACTTCCTTCTCTTCAAGGAAGTCGTCCCTGAGCCTGGCGATTCGTCCCCTTGCTCCCTCCTTGGAGATTCCAAGGGTTTTCGCCAGATCCTTGGCCGAGTGCCAAATATGATCTGGCAACATCTCGTCGAGCGCTCGCCGGCGGGATGTCGCAGCTACGGTCGGATCTTCGCGAAGAAGGCCCTGATGTCCTTCGCCAGCAGTTCCGGAGTCTCCAGGGCGGCGAAGTGGCCCCCACGAAGCATCTCGCTCCAGTGTACCATACGCTTGCCGAATTGCCTCTGGACCCAGGCCCGGGGCGGGACGTTGATCTCTTTGGGAAAGAGGGCGAAGCCGAGGGGTGCGGGCGGACCGCTTTTCAGGAAAGGGCTCATCGACTTGGGACGGGGCTGCCGGTTGAAAGTCTCATAGTAGATGCGCATGGCGGAGGGCATGCTCCCGCTGATCCAGTAGATCATGATGTTGTCGACCAACTCGTCCTTGCTGAAACTGTTCTGAAGGTCGCCGCGATGATCGCTCCATGCCCAGAACTTATCGAGAATCCAAGCGGCCAGTCCCACCGGGGAATCGTTGAGCCCGTAGCCGAGGGTAAGAGGCCGCGTTCCCTGAAGGTTCATGTAGGCCTTGTGAGGGCGCAACTCGGCATTTCGCTGCTCCCATCGATTTCGTTCCTCTCTGGAGACATTCTTCCAGGGATCGTTTCCGGGGCGACCGGCCATTGGCATGTTGCTGTGGGCACCCAGACAGTGCGCACCATCGTGATCGGCCAGCCATCGCACAATGGACGCTCCCCAGTCGCCACCCTGGGCGAGGTACTTTTCGTAGTCGAGACGGGCCATGAGCTTGGCAACCACTTCCGCGCTGTGGTCGTTGCTCCAGCCCGGCTCCACGGGCGCGCTGGAGAATGCGAAACCGGGAAGAGAGGGGCAGACCACATGGAAGGCGTCGGCGGCCTTGCCTCCGTGCTTCTCCGGCTGAGTCAACATGGGGATGATCTTTTGGAATTCAAAAGCGCTCCCCGGCCAACCGTGCACCAAAACGAGAGGGGTTGCTTTTGAGTGCGGCGAGCGCACGTGAACGAAGTGCAGATCGATACCGTCGAGGACGGTTTTGAACTGTGACAAGGTATTTAGCCGCTTCTCGCGGGCGCGCCAGTTGTAGCCTTCTTCCCAGTGGTGAACCAGGTCACGGAGGGTGGCGAGATCTGTTCCATATTGCCACTTTGTGTTGGGAATCTGGTCAGGCCAGCGGGCAGCGGAGAGACGAGGGTGCAAGTCCGCAAGGGCCTTCTCGGCGACCTCGATCCGGAAGGGGCGAATCGTTGGATCTTGGGCCGACAGGGTGGGCTCAAACGTGCAGGCGAGGATGAGCGCAAGGATCGTTCTCATATCCCCAAGTCCTACCACGCCAGCCCAGGCAACCACAAGCCCCCCGAATCCCTTTGCCCCCTGCGCCTGGAATCTGATAGGCCTTGGGAGCCATGAACCAGATCGCAACCATTCTCGCGCTAGCCAGCGTCCTGCTGACAGCAGGTTGTCAAACAGCAACCACTCCCGCCACCTCGTTACAACTGCAAAAGTCCTACGAGGAGGAGTTTGGCACGGTGACCCATATCAAGAAAATCATCTACAATGATTCTCCGGACGATGGTGACGGTGTTGTGGGTGGCGTCATTGCCGGGGCTCTGATCGGGGCTGATGAAGGGGCGGCATTTGAAGGCGCGATCATCGGGGCTTTGCTGGGTGGGGTTGGTGAGAACCTGGAGGGGAAGACTGCTTTTGAACTCCGGATCAGGAAGGATAATGATGGACGGATCACCGTGCTCCAGCGAGCGCGCGGGATTCGAGATCTTCGACCAGAGGATCGGGTTCGAATTTTGACCGATCGCACTGGTGGAACGATCGTCGAGAAGATCCAGCGCCCGCCGTCTTAACCAGCCCTTTTTGAATTGTCAGCACGTGCTGACACTTTGAGCTATCGACCACCGCGAAGCCGCACCCCTGCAGCTTTGTCCAAAAGGTCACTTATGGTCCTAGGACCACAAATTGCAGCCACCCTTGTTTCGTTCACGCTCAAACACGAACTTGAGTTCGCATTTGAAGCAGTAGACCCCGTGTTGACCGCCTGGATTCGCGGGCTCTTTACATTTTTTCCCGCTGTGATGTGGCCGCCCACCGGTCTGGCGAGTCTGCAGGCTTCCCAGGACCCGGGGAAGGTGGGGGGGGTGTAGCCTTGGCTCAAGCCTTACACCGACTTGGAATTGCCCCGCTTGGCCAAGCAGGAAGTCAGACGCATGCTGGTTGTCTGCCCCGCCTTCGTCGGCGACTGCCTTGAGAGCGTTGAGCAAATCGGCATGAGAGCAAAGGCCCCTTCCTCCAAGCAGGCGGCGAAAGTCTCGATTTTATCCCCTGCCTGAGGCCTCCGCTTTGGCTGCGCACTCTGGAAAAAATGACCCGCAATTTCCACTCAAAAAACCGAATTGAGGAAAAACAAAATGACAATTGATTTGGCTTCCCGTTATCCCGCCAAGTAAAAACGTTCACCGGTCACAAACCCGAAACACAAAAAATGTACACACTGCATCATTATCTGGCATACGCCGTCCTGCTCCTCGTCACACTGTTTACGTTCAACTCTTTATGGGGGTGGTTGTCGGGACGGGACTCCACGGCACGTGACAAAAAACTGGGCCTGGCCTCCCTGATCGCCCTTCACACACAGTTCACGTTCGGCTTGGTCTTGTATTTTGAGAGTCCGATGACGCAAGCAGCATTAAACGACTTTGGCCAAGCCATGAAAGACTCCACCCTCCGCCTCTACGCCCTCGAGCATCCGATGGTGATGCTAATCGCCGCGGTGCTAATCACGGTCGCCCGGATCAAGACAAAAAGAATCGACTCCAACTCAGCCCACAAGACGAACTTCATCCTGTATACCATCTCGCTGCTGCTCATCCTCTCCCGGATTCCCTGGGCCAAGTGGCTTGGGCTGTCATAACGCACCCCGACCCGCAAACCACCAACTACTGCTAGCAAACCGCTTTTACAGGCCGGGTTCGTAGGGAGGCCCGGGGGAAATGCACCCAAATGACGCCTGTTGCATGGCCTGAAAGGGTAAACCAGTCGGGCGAAAACGTCACATCAAAGCCTGATCCCCCCACCCTCCGCGTGCCAGGGCGTCCCGGGCGAGTTGGAATAATCTCATGAAAGTGTCAATCCGGGTAGCGAAGCGCACTTAGCCAGCAGTTCCTTCACAGGCGTCCCGTTGAGGGACTTCCCTCCAGCCTGTGTCATCCCGGAGCTGCCGGGCGATCTTGATCTGAACCATCACGGTCAACGGCCAAAGCTACACGATTGAACCGAACGCCGACCTCAGCAGGGCAAGAAATACTCCGCCCCAACCAAATTGGGACAATTCCACCATAGTTTCTTTCTCTAACGTATTCGGCTAAGCCCGGGTCCAAACCGACATCTCTTTAACAAGTTCGTTCACCGAACGAAGACGTTTCGAAAGAAGGGTCGAGAGCCCAATCGTTAGCCGTAAACTTGCATCCGGATGGCTCCCGATAAATGTATTCAGTCCATTACGGTCAATACGCCAAACAACTATACTCTCGGCAGCGCGGACCGATGCGCTTGCCCCAGCCCCTTCCAAATCGAACAAATTGACTTCACCAAAAGACTCTCCTTCCTCCAACCAGGCGGTCACAGTTGGCGCGACATGTTTCTGCAGCACCTTGCATCGACCATTGAGCAAGACGTAAAGATGATCCTGTGAAGCAGCCTCCTGAATAACTGTCTCTCCTTCGCTGAAGGTTAACTCCTCCCCAAGTTCCCGCAAAATTTCCCGCTCTTCATTCGTCAAACTTTCCAAGAATCCTTGGTCTGGCAGCTCATTTTCTTTCGTGCTCATGGCTCTATGTTTCAGATTTTTTGTCTTCCTACTAGACGTATTCCTTTACGGACCTTGCATGTTTTGTCGAAAATAATCGAACTTCATTTTTGCAAAAATCTTCACCAAATGCGTCAAGAATTTTGCCCATCCTATTCACAGCTTCCTCTCGGTTTCATCTTCATGGATTTCTAGAGACAAGAGGACGCGTGTTCAAAAAATCACGGTTGTTGTATTGCTCTGATCCGATACAGCCCCTGCTCTCCCGGAGGATTATCGTCAACGAATTCCAATTGTTCCTCGATTGTCCAATCAAATTGAAGGGAAGCAATTTTGCACTCCCACCTGCCCCGACTCCTGGAGTCCCATGAATTCAGGGCGGGCAATACGATTTCCTGGCAATCCTCACCGGGAAGAGCCATCCGCACTCTCCACGAATTGGGAAACACGTCTATCCATGACCTCAAGATACTGGGATCGTGATTCGAATGCGGGATCCGTTCTCCAGTCTCGAATGACTTCCAGGACTTCCCGATCATGGGCATTCAAATCCGTTCCGGAAACCCGCTCTTGGGAAGTAAGCATGTTGTGTGAAATCAACTTGTTATTGTTGGGATAGATAGCGGCGAAATTCTGAAGCTCCGTCGAGGTGCGGGAGGGATCGAGCAGCCACGATTTCACAATTGCCTGTTGTGAGGTGTCACGAAGATCAGCCCGGGCAAACTGCTGCGCCGTCATTTCGGGTCTGCTTTGCTGAAGGGCTCGGTCAGCTTTCAATCGAGTCAACATATCTATCGGTTGGCGCTGCACCAGTCGGTCCATTGTAAGAAAACTTGCGTGGGCCAGATCGTGACGATCTTTCCGTTGGATCAATCCAGAGAGCAGCGGCAAACTCTCCGTAGCCCCGGTATAAACCAGAACATCAAATGCATTCAAATATCCCACGGATGGTTGTGCCTGCCACTCGGGATTGGTGATCAGATCTTCGGTTCTTGTTCGCAGGTAGTCCCTGTTTCCTTCTAAGCGCTCACCTTTCGCCACGTTCCTTAGTGCGATCGCCCACTCGTCTGCAGACGTTTCGGACCTCAGGATCTCCCTGCTAATTCGAGCTGCCGACCCGGGGTCGATCTCAAGAAGCAGATCCAGGAGAAACACCCGCAGGGTCGGCCAGCCTTCGATCTTGCCCCCCTTCCCGATCTTGAGGTTCAGATCCGTTTTCCTGTCCTTTCCTTTACGGAGAAATCCCTCGATTTCAGCAACAGCTTCAGAGCTTGGTCTGGCAAGAAGTTTTTCCCTTAGCGAAGCCAGCGATTCCTTGCCCGGGACTTCCTCAATTTCCCGATTCCATTTCAGCTCAGCCACCGGAGTTCCTTCAAGCCCACACTCTCCGCCTTCTCCCTTCACCATGGATCCACGGTCGTCCTGCAATTTGAACAGATACACCGCGAAACCGATGCAGAACGCGATGGAAGCACAGATCAATATACGCTTTAGCATGGGAATTCAGGGAAACGAACCAGTGCCATGACCCTCGTCTCCAAGACTGCTGTATCTGTGACAAGGTGGAGAATCATCCTATTTCTCTGTCATGTCGTAAACACCCTGATGGATCGGTTCGCCCCGTTCAAGCAGATGGAGGAAGAACCTCGACGGCCCGTCTCCATCGCTCCCCCTCATGCCGTCCACTTCCTCAAAACACTGGCGAGCTTCCTCGAAATCGTCGCCTTCCAGGGCGGCAACTCCCTTTGCATAAACCTCTCCCCACTTTGGTTCGTCGATCTCCGCAACCGGCCCGACCAGTTCAAAAACCGCCGTCGGCTCCTTCCGCCCCTTGACCCGGAACCTTCCCAATTTTCTGGTATGGAATTCACCACCCAACCGGCTCTCAACATCTTCGCTGATCAGGATCCGAGTCCCGAACATTTTGTTCAGACCTTCCAGACGTGCAGCAAGGTTCACCGCATCCCCGATCATCGTGTAGTCCACCCTCTTCCGGCTGCCGATGTTTCCAGCAACAACTTCGCCAAAATGCACCCCGATCCTTGTTTTCAAATTCACCCCTTCAACCACCAGGGAGTCATCCTGGGATAGATGCCACGCACCCCGTGCCGCCTTAAGCGGTGCCAGGGGATCGAGAATCGGTGCCCCCCAGGCAGCGAAGATCGCATCGCCGATGAATTTAATCACCACACCGTCGTGATCGAAAATATGCCCGGTCGTCCGCTCGAAATAGTCACTCAGCGCTTCCACAATTCGTTCCGCATCGCCCACCCGCTCGCACATGTTCGTGAATGATTCGAGATCGGTGAACATCATTGCCGCCTCCACCTTCTCGCCTCCAAACTTCATCTTGAATCCATCCTCGGAAAGCTTGTCGAGCATCTGCGGGGAAAGGTATTTCTCAAACGCATCCTTCAATTGCTGTTGTTCTTTCCCAAGTTTGACCCTGAAGAAACGCTCGATGTAGTAGCGCGATCCCGATCCCCATCCAAGGGCGACCGGAATCTGGAGGAAAGCAACCACGCTCCATGGAAACCACATATTGCTTTGGGTCATGACGAGAATACCGGCCGCAACCAGGGCCCCCACGCAAAGCAAGGCCACGATCATCGCGCGCAGAGGACGCAACCAGGCAAAGAAAAAGCCAGCGAGCACCCCGGAGAGGACCACCAGGAAGGTGTCGAACCGGCTGCTTGAGCGAACCAGCCAGTTTTGCCGCAGAAGATTGATGAGCCCGTTCGCCTGGATCTCCACCCCGCTCATCAGTGGCAGGTCACCCCGTGCGTCAAGACGATGAAAAGGAGTGGAAAACAGATCGAGGCCCAATTCCTCCCCCGTGATTCCGGGTTTCGCCCCCACTACCACGATCTTATCCCGAAGAAGGCTCGGCACGCCGCCCATGACCTCTGATGCGACTTCCTCAACCTGCGAGTCCTGAACCCGTAGTTTAGTTTAGAGCAATTCGGTTCGGAGGTTGTGAGATCAGGAGAGGTTGGAACTGGCCACGGGTGACCGGAAATTTGCTCGTCAATTGCTACCCTTCGACGATGCTGCGAAGGAAAATATAAACTTCAGGGAAGTAAGGAACAATGAACACGAGTATGGTGGTTGCCAGTTTTGCGTGCTTCTGTATTGCCGGTGGCGTCGCTGCGCCTGACGGCGACGGGCAGGATTCCACGGAGAAGTTGCTTGAAAAAGTCGAGAGGCGATTCCGGGCGATTTATGAGACAGGAGAGTTCGATGGCGAAGCCAGGTCCTTTCGGGGAGTTTGGCTCCCCGATGGTTCAGGTTACACGGTGACTGAGCCGGATCCCAAGTCGAACCGATGGGTGCAGGCACGTTATGAGGCCGCCACCGGCAAACGCACGGTCTTGAATGGACCTCCCAGAGCACCGGACCGCCGCAACCGAAGATCGGGTCGAGTCAATACGTCCCCCAACGGCCGTCTTGCGGTCTATTCCGAGGGGGGAAACCTGTACGTGCGCGAGCTGGAAAACGACCGGACGATTCCTCTCACCAAGAACGCGGTTGAAGAGGCGATTACCAATGGTCGTGCGATCTGGAGTCCCGATAGCAAGTGGATTGCCTTCATGGAGAGCGACACTTCCGGGGTGCCGTTTAGAGCGACGCTTGTGCCGAACGATCCGTCGTATCCGGAAGTCAGACAGAGGCGCTTTGCGAGGGTCGGCGAGACCATCAATAAATCGCGGATCGGCGTGGTCGATGCCGGGGGAAAGGCGATCCGCTGGCTCTCCTTTCCTCAGCCGACAGAAGGTTGTTACCTGGGGAAGCTTGGTTGGGCCGGCAATTCCCATGAGCTATTCGTGGAAAAACTGAGCCGCGGCCGCGATAAACGGGAATATCTCATGGCCGATATCCGCACCGGCGCCATCAGCAGCATCTACGAAGAATCCGATCCCGCCTGGGTCGCTGGGGCTTACGAAACCGACGCCGGGCCGGAGTGGATTCGCGACCATGGCGCATTCATCGTCATGAGCGATCGAGACGGCTGGCGGCGAGCCTATGTCTATTCGCGCAATGGAAAAGAGGAAGCGGTTCTGACACCCGAGGGTGTTGACATCATTGCGCTGGCTCTCGTGGATGAAGCGGGAGGTTGGTACTACTATTACGCCTCGCCCCACAACGGAACTCAGAAGCATCTCTATCGGACGCGGCTGGACGGAAGCGGGAAAGCCGAACGGATCACTCCCGCGGATCAGCCCGGCACGCACTACTACGACTTTTCTCCAAACGCCAAGTGGGCCTTCCATACCTATTCGACGTTTGATACCGCGCCGCTCACTGAACTTGTGCGCCTGCCAGATCACAAGGTGGTCCGAACGCTCGAAAGCAACAGGAAACTGGGTGACAAAATGAAGCCATGGATCACTCGGCCAACTGAGTTTATTCAACTGGAGATTGGCGGTGGCGTGGTCATGGACTCCTACATGATCAAACCGCGCGACTTCGATCCATCCCGGAAGTATCCTGTCTTTGTGTATGTGTATAGTGAGCCCTACGCACAGGAAGTGCTGGACAAGTGGCGCGGCCGTCAAACCAGCTTCCATCGCGTGATTGCCGATCTTGGTTATCTCGTGGTGTGCATGGACAGCCGCGGCACCCCGGCACCGAAGGGAATTTCGTGGCGCAAGGCGGAGTTCCCAACCCTCGGCATTCTTTCCACCGATGATCAGGCCGCGGGTCTTAAGGAATTGGGTCGCCTCCGGAATTATGTCGACCTTTCCCGGGTCGGAATCTGGGGCTGGAGCGGCGGAGGCTCGAACACGCTGAACGCCATGTTCCGCAAGCCGGATGTCTATCACATGGGAATCGCCGTGGCGCCCAAGCCGCAGCCGCATCTCTACAATGCGTGGTTTCAGGAGATTTTCATGCGAACCCTTGAGGAAAACGCGGAGGGCTATCGGAAGTCCGCTCCGATCAACTTTGCCGAAGGCCTCAAGGGAGACCTCCTCATCATCCACGGAACCGGAGAGACCAATACACATCTTGAGATAACCGAGGGGTTGGTGGATCGACTCATCGAGCTGGGCAAACAGTTCGACTATTTTGCTTACCCCAACCGCGACCACGGCATTTCAAGGGGCAAGGGCACGTCTCTACACCTGCGGATGCTTATGACGCGATTTCTGCTTACACACCTGCCCCCTGGCCCCCGGTGAGCGCGGCACTAACTCGATAAGAAGCGTGTCTGACCTCACTTCCTCCGCTTCTTGGTGACGTGCTCCTTCTGGGGTCGATGCATCAGCAGACCCAGCAGGCTTCCCATTGCAGCCCAACCTCCACTGTGCGTCACCTAAATCGATAACTGGCGCATCTTGCCTATTGCCTGGCGATGCGCGCAACCTTCAACAGTTCGCCGTCGCCAGGAGCAAGGTGCAGTTTGGCGGTTCGCCTTTCGCTCCCGGCAGCAAGCGGTATTGCCTTCCACTTTCCCGTCTTCTTGTCCATCTGCTCCACAGCGCTGACCGTTGCATCAAAGGACAGCGAGGCTTCCTGCTTCATGCCGGGGTGTTTGTTGGTCACAAGGAGAAAATTCCCGCCCTTCTCATCCTCAAGCACGCCAACCAGAAGCTGGGACCCGGAGGGTTGGCACCATGCATCCCCGGGAGCTTTGCCGCCACTGATGGGAAGCGGATCCGTGTGATACATGGCAACCGAACGGCAATCTGCCAGCACCGGGCTCATCTTCCTGACCTCTTTGGCAATATCAGTAAGGTGTGGCAGGGTGACATACATGTTCAGCTTGCCGTCCTTCAACACGGCATTGCCCTCCTTGTCCTTTGCGTGAGCGAATATCCAGGGGGTCCAGAAATGAAACCCCTTCACTCCGTAGGCCAGGCTTGTGTAGATCGTCTGCCTCAGGACTGCCGGAGGGGAACTGCTGCTGGTGCAACGCATCACCGGAATCCCGTGTTCCTGGCCCAGACCACGGAACATGAGCAGGTAAAGGTAATACCGTTCGGCGTGCCTGCGCGGCATCGCATGATAATGATAAAAGTCCAGCAGCATGGGCCTGACCTCCTTGGCAAAGTCCCCGAACTCATTCCAGGCGGCGCGATTGATGAAGATTGTCGGGTGATTGGGGTCGGCCCTCTCGAAGATGCGCGCAATTTTGGCGAAGGCCGGAAAGGAGTCACGCCTCCGGCGGTCAGAGACAAAATAGCCGAATACCGCAGGATCGTCCCTGAGCTTTGGAGCCATGTCCAGGGTCGCCTGGTCGCCTCCAAGTTGCACCATCAAGCCATTCTTGCGGCAGACGTCCAGCACGTCGACTCCTCCCTCGACAACGTTAAACCCATGCTCGACGACAAACTTGGCCATCGCATCACGGTAATCGGGATCTTTCGGCCAGTCGGCATGTGCTGACATGACAATTGACGGCATGCGGTAGCGCACCTTGGCCACCGGGGACGCTTCCTCGCAAATTGCAGTTGCAACAGTAGCAAATGAGGCTCCCAGAACGATAATAAGAGCCCGTGTGATATTGTAAGCTGACCGGTGTGGTTTCATCTGATCTTTGCCATGACAAAAAGCAAGTAAGCGGCGGCGATGCAGACACTCCCCTTTTTGTTCATTCTTCATGCTTAACGGGTTTATTACGCATGAAAAAATGGGAAAGTGGTGCCGCGCAACCCAAAACGTGCATAGCCCGGATCACAGGGACTTGCAATGATCTTCCCGCCGGCAGGGTTCCCACCGCGCTTCCGGCGAGGTTCAAAGAAACTCGCCCTGTTGGTGTCCGGTGAGGGGGCGCTACCGCCGCATCCACCTCCAGTGAAAGCAGGGGTAACGGACTCCACGCGGATCCTGGAACCCCATTTCCTCTGTCAATCTTCGGAGCAGAATTTCCGATTCCCGAAACCTGATTGAAGGTGATAACGTCACCGGATGAAACCTCCCCCTCTGCCTCCTGATGGCAGTGCCTCCTCCACAAGGCTCCAAGATGAGATGGGCGAGACAAGGCCAGAGAAGGTGAAGGTTGGCTCGAAGGGCAAGAAGGGTTGCTACTCTTCTTTTTTTTCGTTCCTGTTGGTCCTGCTTATCCCGGTGTTGCTCCTCGGCGGTTACTGGGCCCAGCGGGCCGGTTTCGAGAAGATCCGCCAGATGCGTCAACTTGAACGCATTCCGCATGTGGAGGCTGTTGCCCTGATTGAGGGGGAGGTGACCATGACAGGGCGCGCCGTCGACGGCGGGGAGATGGTGAATGGCAAGTACACCGAGGTGCGCAGTTACTACCTCTACTGGACAAAAGAGGAATATGTTGAGGATGATGACGGAGGAGGCTCCTGGGAACTACGTGATTCGGGAACACGGCATGTCCCCTCCTTTCTGATGAATGATCCTACCGGGAAAGTCCTTGTTTCCCTCGAATCACTGTCGCGGGCCGATGGAAGGCCGCACCTCAATTTGGACCATCGCCACAGGAGAGGTGACTACCGCTTCTCCGAGTATCGTCTTGATCCGGGCGACAGGCTGTTTGCCTTTGCAAAAGCGGAGCCATTGGGTGATCCCGGGCAAAAAGATGATGAGATCGATTACCGACTGAACTTTGACGCGAAGGGATCGTTCACCCCGGTGCTCTCCCAGGGGGCAACCGCCACTTCAGTGCGCAGTGGTCAGGGAACAGGTGGAGTCCTCCTAAGTGTGGGCAGCCTGATAGCCTTTGCCTTCGGCATCATGTTGCTGTGTTTCAAGCTGCGCATCCACCGCCTGCTGGTTTTTCTTTCCCTGCTCAGTGGCCTGAACCTGTGTGTATTGCTGATGATGGGGCTGAAGATGATGTCTGCTGACCTGAAAGACGGTAAGGATCGCCTTTCCCGTCACGCCCGAAACGCCATCGCTGCCGTCGAGAAGGAGTTGGGCCTTGAGGTCGATTCCTTTCGATGGGAGGACTCCCTGCAGGGGCTAAAGTCCCAGGAGGACGCACATACCCGGCTGCGCGTCCTGGGAATCCGGCAGGATTACGCGGCTGCAATAGAACGCAGCAATGCGATCCTCGGCAGGTTCCCGGAGCGTCACCTCGCGCGCTACTGGGATGTCCAACCAACTGCCTCGATCCTTGGACCTGACGATCCCCCGGCGCCCGATTTCGAGATTGCTCCGAGCCCGATCCCGAAGTGGCTGACCTGGGTGGGGGGTATTCTGGCGCTGGCTGGCGGCATCCTGGGCAGTGTGTTCGGATTCAGGAGAGTGAAGACCAAGCGTTACATTGAAAATGTTCCGACCTCCCTGTCGACCGGGCTTGCCTACGGGCCCGCGGAGATCAAGGGAAAGACCGTCCTCTATGAGGGGAAGGATCACTTCATTGAGGGGCCCCTGACCCGGGCCAAATGCTGCCATGTCCACTACAAGGTGACCGAGACCAGGGGATCGGGGAAGAATCGCAAGACAGTCACCATTGAGAAATGGACCGAGCAGGTGCCCTTTGAATGTCACGACGCTGAGGGTGCTGTCCGGGTGGTCCCCGAGGGTGCGGAGGTGCAGGCGGGCCTGGCCATGCACCGGAGTGCCGGTCGGAGAGACTATTATGAGTACCACATTGCCGAGGGTGAGGAACTCTACATCCTGGGCTCAGCGGTCATTGAACCGACGGCGGGAGAGACGCTGCAGATGGCTGACGGGGATAATGACAGGTTTCCGTTTATGATCTCGGACCGGAGTGAGGATGAAACCATGCTCAAGGTCAGTCGTGGAGGGTTGCTCAGGATGAGCTTTGGGTTCATCGGCATCGTCATGATGGTGATGCTGATGTTTGCGGGCACCGGTTCCTATTCTCCCAGTGACTTCATGGCGGCAGCCCTCACCGCCCCGGCCTTTCTTGTGCTCAGCACCTTCATATTGATGTTCAATGACCTGGTATTCCTGCGCAACCGCGTCAAGCGGGCCCATGCCAACATCGAAGTTTCCCTGAAGAAGCGAATCGACCTGATTCCGACCCTGGAGTCCATCGCCAAGGCCTACCTGAAGCACGAGCGGGAGGTGCATGAGAACATTGCCACGTTGCGCTCGATCCTCAGTGGCAGGAAGAAATACAGCCCGGAGGAAATTGACTCGGCGATCCGCGCCGAGAGCGCGGTGACCAACCGGATGCTGGCACTCGCTGAGGATTATCCGGACCTCAAGGGTAACGAGGTCATGGGCAATCTCATGGACAAACTGGTCCTGGTGGAGAATGAAGTGGCCCTGATGCGCGACGGCTACAATGACAGTGTCGAGCTTTACCGCACAGGTTCACAACGATTCCCCGAAGTCATCCTCGCCAGGGTTTTCCACTTCCGGGATGCGGATTTCCTGCGTGCTCAGCTCGAGGTGCGCAAGGCGCCGGAGATCACGCTGGGGACCTGACATGCAGCCCCACTCATCCCGGCCTGCCGACTCGTTCCGATACCTTGACGAAAAGCCAATTTCCTTGCAGAGACCCTCGCGACTACCGGAATCCTGCATGGGATATGATGGTAGTACCGTTGCTGTAACCCGGATTGGCGATACAATCACCGAAAGGCTGCAGGACGATCCTGGGTAATAGCTTGTTGCGGATGCCGAAGGCGCCGCAGAGATAGGGACCTCGGATGAAAAACATTATTGCCGCAGTGGTTGTCGCACTTGCAGTTGCCCCGGAGGCGAGCGCGGAGAAGAGATTGGTGGAGCATTTCAAGACATTGTTCGACGAGTTCGGGCAGGACAGCACCACCAAGGTGAAAGTCGTTTCCGGTCCGGAGGATGTCGCGATGAGAAACGGCCGCGTAGCGGGCAAGCAGTGGGTCGCGACGGCAGGAGAGTTTCGATTCAAGCTGACTATTCAGAACTCCACGGAGGTCAAGGTCGAGCAAGTGGTCCAGCGTCTTCAAAAATTGCCCATGCCCTACCTGCGGGCCGCCGAGGTCGTCTCTGACGAGAATGAAGACGGCATCGCGATTTATGCCGATCTGGGCGGCGCGGCCGCTCATGGCGGGCAGAGTTACATTAACCTCGTCCCGCACGCGAACGCCCTGGTCATTGCTCACGAGGTCGGCCACGCGCTCGAGCAGGTGGCAAGGTCGGCGGATCCGGAAGTCCTGAACAAGTGGGCGGCGGCCATCAAGGCCGATGAGATATCCGTCTCTAGCTATGGCGACCGCGTACGGCACGAGGATCTCGGGGAATTCGCCAAGGTGTATGCCGCCTGCCTGGACGCGGGCGCTAGTTCTCTCGTCCAACTCAAGAAACTTTCCCCGGCGCGATTCACGCTCTGGGAGAAAATCCTCCACGCGGCACCAACAGTGTCGGCGGCCGCCGGATGGTCCCAGTGGCACGGGCCGAATCGCGATGGCAAGAGTCCCGACACGGGCCTGTTGAAAAGTTGGCCACCCGGCGGACCGAAGCAGCTTTGGGAGGTCACCGGAGTGGGCCAGGGATTCTCCACCGTATCCCTCGGCGGGGGCCTGATCTACACCACCGGTCGCAAGGTGGCGTCAAATCCCAGGAACGTGCCTGAGACGGGAGATGTCAGCGAACGTCCGGGCGAGCGACTGTTCATGCTTGCGATCGACATGCAGGGCAAGATCAAGTGGGACAAGGACATCACTCCGGCTTTCACGGGGCACCATGTGTTCATGGGCTCGCGCAGCACGCCGACTTACGACGCCGGGAAGCTGTATCTGCTCTCGGGCCTCGGCATGCTGGGATGCTACGATGCCCAGACGGGGGTCACGCAATGGTTGCGGAACATGCGGGAATTCGGCGCCGAAAAACCCAAGTGGGGATTCGCCGAGTCACTGATGATCCTCGGGGATCTGGTGATCGCCTCACCGGGCGGCAAAAACTTCATGGTGGCGCTGAACAAGATTACCGGCGAGACGGTGTGGAAGTCCGACCCCTTTTGCGGGGCCCACTACAGTTCGCCGATTCACGTGGTCTACAAGGGCGTGCCGATGATCATCAACGGTGCGGCCGATGGCCTCATTGGAATCCATGCCAGGACGGGCAAAATCCTCTGGATCCATGAGTTCGCCAAGGGCAACGTGGCCAACGTCCCCACTCCCGTGTTCTCCGACGGTTACGTGTTCTGGTCGGTCGGCTACAGCAAGGGCGGGGTCTGCTTGAAGCTGTCGGTTTCCGGAGAGGAAGTGACCGCTGCCGAGGCCTGGCGGACCAAGCACATACGAACTCAATACGGCGGATACGTGATCCTGGACGGATACCTTTACGGCAACAACACCTACAGTTGGTCGTGCCTGGAGCTTGAGACGGGCAAGATGATGTGGAATGCCAAGGGCGTGGCCAAGGGTGCGATAAGCTATGCCGACGGCATGTTGTACCTCTACGGCATAGAGAATGGACACGTCGCCCTGGCCGCGGCGTCGCCGAAGGGCCTGGAACTCGTGGGCAACTTCAATGTTGCAGGTAACGGACCAGCCCGGGCACACCCGGTGATCGCCGACGGGCGCATGTACATCCGCTACGATGAGCACCTGTACTGCTTCGACGTCAAGGCTCCGTAGCCACCAGAAAAAACGTGGCGGCCCCCCGAACTCTTATTGGCCTTTCTTCCTCCGCACTTACCCGGACTGCCTTTGCCTCTCGGTCGCCCTGGCCTCCTTTTTTTCGGCCTCGATTCGATTGAAGGCCTCAAGGAGATCCCTCATCACGTCGGGCCGGTTGGCGGGCAGCTTCCTCTCCGGGTCGCCACTTCACGCAGAGCGTGGATAGAGATCTTCTCCGAACCGGCGATCACCGGTCCGTCGGCCACAATGTCCTGCTTGCAGACCGGGTCGAGCGTTTTCCATAGCACTTTGCCTTGCGGAATCGGCATCCACCGCCAGGCCGTAAGATGGTATTCAAAGGAGTCTGGTATCCAGGGCGGTCCTTTTGCCATCAGGAATGTTCTTCTGCCAAAGAATTTAACTCCTTGCAACGATTTCGGGAGGAGCTGATAATGACGACTAATGCCGGGAGAGGTTGATGTCTCCTGTTTTAAGGAAAGCCTGCAATGAAGATCATGTCTCACATGTTGTGGCGATCTCGCCCAGTGCCGTTGTCATTAGTCCTTCTCTGGAGTGTCGTCTTCCCGCTGGCCCGGACCGAAGCCGGTTCATTGGTGATTCCCGCCTGGTCGTTTGCCCGGGGCAATGTCCGAATCGATGCCGATCCGAACGGGTGCGCCGATGCTGGCCCCGTCGTGATCAGCGGCCCCAAGGAGCCTTGGGGATGGACTGTCGAATACGATATCGACGTGCCCGCCACCGCCAAGTACACACTTCAGATCTGTTATGCCTCGGACGAGGCAAGACCGGTCGACGTTTCTGTTGACGACCGGGATCCGGACAAGTGCTGCACTGGTGTCACCTTCGCGCCGTCTTCCTCCGGGCAACCGGAACAACTCACGTCGAACTCGAGTGGCGCAAAGTGGGAGGGACTGTGCAAATACAGGTCGCTTTCGCATCTCGAACTCCCCCTCGACAAGGGGATCCATACCATAAAACTCGCCAGTCGAATGCCGCTTCCCCACCTGGTGGCGTTGCGTCTGGAGACGCCAACCGGGTTTCCAGCCAATTGGAAGTCGCCACCATTCGAAGTGCAGGATCCCGCCAGCGTTCCCGCCAGGTTTCACAAAGCCTTCCAGCCGGAAGGTGACCGCTATGTGGCCCAGCGTCCCGTTCAGGAACTCCCCGAAAGCCGCGCTGCCGGAACGCTGGAGATTCCAGCCTGCACATTCGACCGTGGCAACATCCAGATCTATGCCAGCCCTGACCACCACGCCGATGCCGGACCGATGGCCGGCGGGGGACCCCCGGCGCCCGATGCCGGCGTGGTCGAATACGACATCAACGTGCCCGCTACTGCCGAATACACGATCCAGATCCGTTACGCGGCAGCCGAAGCCCGACCGACTGATGTCTGGCTCGACGATCGGCGCGTGGGCCGGGGCTGCAATGGCATCACCATCGGTTCATCACGCTTCGAAGTGCCGGTCAGATTGTCATGGAGCAGCAGAACGGCGAAGTGGGAGCAACTCTCTCACCAGGGAAAACCCGTCAATCTGTCGATCACCAAGGGCAAGCACACCCTGAAGTTAACCCGTGGGGGACCGTTGCCTCACCTGCTGTCGCTGCGCTTGAACACCTCGACAGCTTTTCCCAAGGATTGGAAGCAACCTGAGCGAAAGGTGGATCTGACCAGAGTCCCGCCCCGGTATCACAGCATCTTCCTTCCAGTGGACGCCGCCAACGCGGGGGCCTTGCGACTGGCCGTTGCCGATACCGTGAATAGATTCGGGGAGCAGTATCCCGACGGCAAGGAACACCTCAGGAAACTTTCCGAACTGGAGGCCAGGAAGCAAGCCGCCGGAAACAACAATGCCGAAGTCCAGCAGGCGAATGCCGGGGAATTGACCGCTCTGCGCAGCGAGATCCTGCTCTCCCATCCAGAGCTGAACTTCGACAAACTCTTATTCCTCAGACGCTCGTCAACAGGCTACGGACATACCTATTCCGATCAGCATAGTGGCGATATGGGCAGCAGTCTCTGCATCCTCTCGCCGGTGGGACCAGACGGCAAGGTCACCGAATTGATCCCCGAACTCAACGGCGGACTGTTCGACCGGTTTGACCTGTCCTACGACGCAAAGAAACTGGTCTTCAGTTACAGAAAAAAAGAAAAGACCTCTTACCGCATCTACGAGATAGATCTCAATCCCTCGAGCGGACTGATGGTTCAGGGATCCCTGAGGCAGTTGACCTTCGGCGGGGGCGACGAGAACGCCCGGGCCATTCGACGTAACAAGGGACGCGTCCTCCGAATCGATGAAGAATATGATGACATGGACCCGTGCTATCTGCCAGACGGCAGGATCATGTTCACCTCCACGCGTGCGATGCAGATCGTTTTCTGCGCGCCGGGCGCGACGGTCACGAGCCTCTACAGCATCGACCGCGACGGCCGGAATCTTCGGCGCCTCTCGGACAGTCCGGTCAACGAGACCGCCCCTTCCGTGCTGAACGACGGACGGGTGATTTACACGCGGTGGGAGTATGTTGACAAGGGCCTGGGCAACGGACAGAGCCTCTGGGCTATCCGTCCCGATGGAACAGGCGTGGACCATTTCTATAAGAACAACATCACCTGGCCGGCCGCAATGAGCAGCGCCCGCGGCATTCCAGGCAGCCCGCAGATCGTGACCGTTGCGGGCGGGCACCACTTTGCGGCAGTCGGACCGGTTGGTCTGGTGGACACCCGCCGCGGTCGACGCACCAC
>MPLX02011437.1_pt1 | contig 39536 bp, 42 predicted proteins | sample 1617341 | NCBI WGS metagenome assembly MPLX02 (sample SAMN05944804, study PRJNA350692) | marine metagenome | biome: marine; feature: ODZ; material: water; isolation source: 120 m water sample filtered on 0.2 um supor filter | place: Pacific Ocean | collected 2012-04-08 | depth 120m m | reverse complement strand
CCCTTGGCTCGATATCGCCGGGCAAGCCTGCCTTGATCATGGTGGCGAGATGATCAAGGAATCTGGTGATAGTTCGGCCTCGGCAGCCGCCCGCTGGCGCCAGGCTTTCGTGCGCGAGCCGTTTTACAGGGAAGTGAAAACCGCACGCGGCATTGGTCGCGAGACCTGCGAGACATCGATCCCATGGAGCGGATTTCACGATCTGCACGAAACGGTAAAAGCGCGCACGGCACAAACGATCCGCGAGGTTACAGGCCGCGACGGTACAGTCACATGCCGCATCACCCACCTCTACCCGGACGGCCCGGCACCCTATTTCACCTATCATTTCCTGTGCGACAAGGCGCGTATGGTCGAACAGGCTATGGCCATCAAGACAGCTGCATACGACGCCATGATCGAAAGCGGCGGCAGCATCACCCACCACCATGCGATCGGCCGGCTGCACATGCCGTGGTACCTGAAACAGAGACCGCCACTGTTTGGCGACGTGTTGCGTGTTGCTAAACAGGCCCTCGACCCCCACGGCGTCATGAACCCCGGCGTTATTGTCGAGACCTGATACCGGGCAAAGTCAGGAGTGACCGGAACCGGATGAGGGTACGGACGGCCACGCCGAGCAAGGGTCGCGGGCCTCCTCAATTTATTGCCTCTGAACGCTCAGCCGATCCGACGGGCATGATATACGGGCACGATCTATAGCGTGGACGACGGCATCGCTGCGCGGAACAGGATGTAAGGAGGATAAGCATGGCTGACACTGGCAAGGTCGCGATCGTAACGGGAGCCGGCAGTGGGATCGGCAAGGCCTGCGCCGTGGCGCTAGCGGGTAAAGGTTATGCGGTGGCGTTGGCAGGACGCCGTGCCCTGCCGTTGCAGGTTGCGGCAACGGAAGTAGAGGCCGCTGGCGCGCGTGCCGTCGCGGTGCCGACGGATGTTGGTGATGCGGACGCTGTCGACGCTCTGTTTGCTAAGGCAGTGGAGGCGTTCGGACGCGTGGACCTTCTATTCAACAATGCCGGCACGGGCGCGCCGCCCGTACCCATGGACGAGTTGACGCCTGAACAATGGCTGAGCGTGGTCGATGCCAACCTCAACGGCGCCTTCTATTGTACCCGCGCGGCTTTTCGGCAGATGAAATCGCAAGAACCGATGGGCGGACGCATCATCAATAATGGCTCAATCTCGGCCCACGTGCCGCGGCCCAACTCGGCGCCCTATACGGCGACCAAGCACGCCATTACCGGCCTCACCCGGTCAACCTCGCTTGATGGCCGGGCGCATGACATCGCCTGCTGCCAGATCGACATCGGCAATGCAGCGAGCGAGATGACGGCGCGAATGGCGAGCGGCGTAGCCCAGGCCGACGGCGGGATCAGGCCGGAGCCGCGCATGGACGTGGCGCACGTGGCGAGCGCCGTGGTCTACATGGCCTCCCTGCCACTCGACGCCAATGTCCAGTTCATGACCGTGATGGCTACCAAGATGCCGTTCATCGGACGCGGGTAATTTCAGGGTCGTCAGGTCAGAGCATCGAGTTGTTGTTGACCATGCCGCCATCGATAGTGACCACGGTTCCGGAAATGTAGCTCGCGCGGTCCGAGGCCAAGAAGACAATCAGGTCGGCAACCTCATCCGGCCTCGCGAACCGCTCCATCGGCCAGTTGGCGTAATACGCGGCCGCCCGGCTTTCGTCGCCAAACTCCGCGACCGCCTTCTGACGCATCAGCGTCTGGATACGATCGGTCTCCACCGGTCCCGGATTGACGCCGACGACGCGCACACCGGCATAGATCGAACGGCTGCCGATGGCGCGGGTGAACGCCATTAGCGAGGCATTACCAGCGGCGCCCGCAATGTAGTTGTAGTCGAGCTTCTCGCCGCCAGTGCCAATGTCGTTGATGATCACGCCGCTGCCTTGCGCTGTCATGCGTGCTAGAAACGCGCGGGTCACGTTGATGTAACCGTAGACTTTGAGATCCCAGGCCTCGCGCCAGCGCTGCTCGTCCACGTCGTCGATGGAGCCGGCGGGAATGGCACCCGCGTTGTTGACGAGAATGTCGACGTCACCCGCGGCTTCTAGCAGCCGGCTCACATTGGCACTGTCGCTGAGATCCAGCGTCGAGGTTGCGACCTGAACCTGGTAGCGCCCGGCGATGTCCGTGCGGACGCGCTCCAGATCGGCCGCGGTTCGCGCCACCAGATGCACGTCGCAGCCTTCGGCAGCGAAGCCGTGGGCGCAGGCAAGCCCGATGCCTTTCGAGCTCCCAGTAATCAGTACCGAACGGCCGGCGAGTCCAAGATCCATCTCGAATACCATCCCCTCTTGTGCTCGCACGAACGGCTGCGAGAGCCCGCAACCGTTCCCCGCACGCACTCGTTCGCACCATTGTAAAATATGACGCTTGGTATCGCTATGCGCGACCCGAGGCCATCGCGCAGGGCATCATTTCCGGAGGCACATGGCAACAGCGCCACTATCGGCTGCGAAAATCCAGTATGCGGGTTGTATCCTTAAGAGATGCAACTGATCCGCTCGTCAAATTCGAACGAGAATTTCTTACGGTATGAGTGGGTCATGCCGGTTAGCGACCAACGGTTGCAGTGTGATCTCCGCGATAAACCTCACCCTTCATACTGCCATCGGCGTCATGGTGAGCGTGATACCACCGTCTACCAGCAGCTCAATGCCGGTGACGTAACGGGATTCGTCGGAGGCCAGGAAGACCGCAGCGTTGGCAACGTCCCAGGCGTTGCCCATAAAGCCCATGGGGCATTGGGCATCGCGTTTCTTGAGCATGGCATCGATGTCATCGTAGGCCGCTGAGACCGCGTCGCGGATCAGCGGCGTATCCATGAGGCCGGGTAGGATGGCGTTGCAACGCACCCGCTTAGCCGCATATTGCGTGGCGATGTTGCGGGTCATCGCATTGATCGCCCCTTTCGACGCCGAGTACGAGACGCAGGGGTAGCCGAGTGCATAGAACGAGGCGATAGAGGAGATGTTGATGATACTGCCACCGCCTTGTGCCACCATGTGTGGCAGGGCGTGGCGACAAGTCAGGTACATGCTCTTGACGTTGATGTCGATCAGCCGGTCCCAGGCGTTCTCGCCAATCTCCTCAGGCCCACCGGGCTCGACGATGCCAACATTGTTGTGCAGTACGTCAATACGGCCGTATTTGGTGAGACAGGCCTCAACCATCTCCACCACGTCGACATTGGACGAGACATCCGTCTTATGCACGGTGCATTCGCCGCCGTCGTCGCCGATGATGCCGGCGGTCTTCTCGACTGCCTCCGGGTTGATGTCGACGGCGAAGACCTTGGCGCCCTCGCGCGCAAAGCTCACTGCGGTTGCTTTGCCGTTTCCCCAGCCGGGCCCGATCGAGCCCGCACCAGTGACGATCGCGACCTTGTCTTCCAAGCGATTAGCCATCTTTCCCTCCCCTAAACGGCAACGGACCGCCGCCCGACGGGCGACGGTCCGTTGCGGTCACATCTCGTAACGTCGGTCTAGTCGTCGCGCTGCATACGCTTGCGCGCCAGCTTGCGAGCCCGTCTGATCGCTTCCGCCTTCTCTCTGGCTCGCTTCTCCGAGGGCTTCTCGTAAGCGCGGCGCATTTTCATCTCGCGGAAGATTCCCTCGCGCTGCATCTTCTTCTTGAGCGCACGCAGAGCCTGGTCGACGTTATTGTCACGGACAATTACTTGCAAGTGTTCAAATGCTCCCAGAAATTAAGGCCGCTGGTCCCAATGACCAGCAGATCGCGCCTCTTAACACAGCATATGCGCCTTGTGAAGCAAATGCTTAGCCGCCGCTGAGGTCCCGCTCCGCACGGTTACCGGCAGCATCGAGCGTGATCTCGCGCATCACCTCCGCCGTCTTCAGGCGGAAGCTGTCGAAAATACCCTCGCGCCCCGCCGCCTGGGCCTGGCCGTGTTTGGGATTCTCGCGCCAGGCGCGCACGGCCTCGGCATCGCGCCAAAACGACAGCGACACGAAGCTGTCCGGCGCCGTCAGGCTCTCGAAGCGCTCGATCGAGAGGAAGCCGTCAGCCGCCAACACTTCCTCACGCAGCTTTCCAACCCAGTCGAAGTAGTCGTCCTTGCGCCCCTCACGCACCGTGAACTCAAAGATCACCGCAATCATCGCCACAATCCCTTTCGTTATGCTTTACCACGTCGGCTCGTCTGCCCATATTAGCAGTCATGGCAATACTCAAGATTGCCCGCATGGGCCACCCGATCCTACAGCAGCGCGCCGCAGAGGTCGCGGAGCCTGGCAGCGCGGAGATCGCCTGCCTAGTCGCCAATATGCGCGCGACGCTCGCCGATTCCGGCGGTGTCGGTCTAGCCGCGCCCCAGGTCCATGTCGGCCTACGCGTGGTGATATTCGAAGTGCCCGGCACGCGCACAACCGATGAGAATTCGACACCGGACGTACCGCCGACGGTGTTGATCAATCCGGTGATTGAACCCGCCAGCGAGGAGATCGCGATCGACTGGGAGGGCTGTCTCTCGGTGCCCTACCTGCGCGGCGCCGTGCCGCGACTAGCCCGCATCCGCTATCGCGGGTTGGGGCTTGACGGTGCGCCGGTCGAGCGCGAGATAGATGGCCTCCGCGCCCGCATCGTGCAGCACGAATGCGACCATCTGGACGGCATTCTCTACCCCATGCGCATGCCCAATTTGACCAGTCTCCATTATGTCTCGGAAATCCGCAACAACCCGCTTCTGCAGAGCCCCGTCGCCAAACCACCGGAGGACCGTGATGTCGCCTGAGTTAGCCCCTCTCGCCCGCAGCCTGCTCGCCGCCACCCTGGCGCGGGTACCATTCGACGGCTGGACCTGGTCAACCGTGGAGACGGCAGCCGGTGACCTAGGTAAGGCTCCCGAGACCGCCGGGCGCGCCTTTCCCGGTGGCCTCCGCGGCGTGCTGTCGTTCTTCCTGGCCGAGGCAGACCGGCGCATGCTCGAAGCCCTGGCCGAAATCGACCTCGAAGCAATGCCGGTCCGTCAACGCATCGCCACCGCCGTGCGCGTGCGCCTTGAACAGGCGACACCGCACCGCGAGGCGGTGCGCCGAGCACTCGCCTTGCAGATGACGCCCGCCTATGCCTTGGCCTTGCCGGCCAACGTGGCGCACACGGTCGATGCCATGTGGCGCGTGGCGGGCGACAGTGCGACAGACTTCAACTACTACACTAAGCGGGCGCTGCTTGCCGTCGTCTACGGTGCTGCGCTGCTCCATTGGCTTGACGACGACACGCCGAACCAAGCCGCCACCTGGGCCTTTCTCCATCGCCGCATCAGCGATGTCATGCGTATCCAGAAAACGCGCAACCAGCTCGACAGCGTGATTGCCAAGGCCACGGTGCCCATTGCTGCCGCACTTGCCCGGCACGGCCCGAGAGCCGTGCGAGATTGGCAGACCTGAGGGCGCGTTCCGTTTCCGCAAGCTCGTCGACGCAGCGCTGCCCAATCAACATAAAGGTTGTCGATGTCAGTGCCTTACTCATCGAGGGCTACCGCCCCGATGAGATCGCAGAAGCCGCGGGCACCGATGTTCTCAAGCTCGATATGCAGGGCGCCGAGTTGGTGATCATCGAAAATACCATGGAACCGCCATCGCATGCCGTGGTCGTTGAGACAGTGGTCGAGTTTGTTCCACTCTGCGAGTGGTCAACCGCTGTTCACGAAAATCTATTAGGCGCTTCGTCGACAAGACTTCGTATTGCATAAGCTGCTCGCCTACGGCTTCGTCGACCTCGTAAAACTCTGCCTACTGTTACATGACAGAAAACGTAGCGGCGACCTAGCGGCATCCTATCTCGATCGCATCACGAGGACAGAGACTTGAGACGAGTCATATGACCCATCTTGCGGCCTTCGCGGATCTGGGTCTTGCCATAGAGATGCAGCTTGACATCGGGATCGGCAAAAATTTCGGACCAGCCATGTACGGCATCGCCAAGCAAGTTTTTCATCTCCGCATCGGCGAGGCGCTCGGGCGAACCGAGCGGTAGACCGCAAACGGCTCTCACCACCTGCTCGAACTGACTGGTTAGGCATGCATCTATTGTCCAGTGCCCAGAATTATGCGGCCGTGGCGCGATCTCGTTGACAAGCACTCCACCGCCGGGCGTGACGAACATTTCCGCGGCCACCAGTCCGATAACCTCCAACGCCTCAGAAATATGGATCGCACATTGGTTGGCGTCCCGTGCCACGGAATCTGCGATTGATGCCGGTGCGGTAGTGACATCGAGAATGTGATTGGCGTGGCTGTTCTCAACTGCGCAATAGGGCACCACGGCGCCATCCACGCCGCGCGCCACAATGACCGATATCTCGCGCTCGAAGTTAACAAACGCCTCTACGATGCCGAGCGGTCCGCCCATGTCGTGCCAGGCCGCGGCGGCCAGCGCCGCATCGTCGATCCGCACCTGTCCCTTGCCGTCATAGCCCATGCGGTTGGTTTTGAGCACACAGGGCACACCCAGTGCCGCCACCGCGGCAACCACGTCCTCGGGTCCCTCGGCGCGACGAAACCCGGTGGTCGGCACGCCGATACCGTTGAGGAAGGTCTTCTCGGCCAGACGGTCTTGGGTCACTTCCAACACCCGCGCGCCCGGCCGCACCGGCACCTGTTTGGAGAGCGTCTCGACAGCGACAAGAGGCAGGTTTTCAAACTCCAGCGTCACCACATCCACCGCAGCCGCGAATCGCGCAAGCGCCGCCGAGTCGTCATAGGCCGCGACGGTCGCCGCCGCACAAACCTGACTGGCGGGAGAATTCTGCTCCGGGCAGTAGACGTGGCAGCGATAACCGAGCCGCGCAGCAGCAAGCGCGATCATGCGCCCCAGTTGACCGCCGCCGAGTATGCCGACGGTCGCGCCGGGAGCGATGGCCTGGGTCATGAACCGCTGGGTTCTTTGGCAACTGCCTCTGTCTGCGCCGCGCGCCAAGCATCAAGGGCCTCGGCGACGGTAGCATCGTCGAGCGCGACGATGGACACTGCGAGAAGGCCAGCGTTGACCGCCCCGGCGCGCCCAATCGCCACTGTTGCCACAGGCACGCCCGCCGGCATCTGCACAATGGACAGCAGGCTGTCGAGACCGTTCAGGGCTCTGCTTTGCACGGGCACACCGATCACAGGCAGCGGCGTCATGGCCGCACACATACCAGGCAGATGCGCCGCCCCGCCGGCACCGGCAATGATTACCCGCAGGCCGCGCCCGCGCGCCTCTTTGGCATAGGCATAGAGACGGTCGGGCGTGCGGTGGGCCGAGACGATGCACGTCTCATGTGCGACACTGAGCTTTTCTAAAATTTCGGCAGCGTGCCGTACCGTCTCCCAATCCGATTGGGAACCCATGATGATGCCGACGCGCGGCGTCGATTCGCTCATGACTGCCGATCCTCAAAACTATGTCGGGTGTGCTGCGGGGTGTCGCAACGCCTAGGCAATAATGTCGGGAACCAAGTCGTCTCGCAAACGGCCCATCTGATCCTTCAGCGCCAATTTCCGCTTTTTAAGGCGGCTTATGCGGATGTCATCATACACCCCACCAGCAGTCAATTCGGTGATCTCTCGGTCCAGAACCTCATGCTCAACCTGTAGACTCTCCAACTGCTCGATCAAGCTATTCTGATTCATCTATCTCCCTTGGCGCACATGCTGGCAAACGCACACGAAAGCACCAACACTATAGCAAACAGGCTTAAGTAAGGGAACATTCAGGAGAGTCCTGACCACACGAGGCGTCGCCATGGGAGGAACAGCATTCTGGAATCTTTTTCTCGCGGTACGTGCGTGCGACACCGACGTCAACATGCTGCAGTTCTGCCGCTGGATCAGCGCCAGCGGTAGCGGACCGCTGGCGAGCGACGATTATAGATATCTCTGCAAGGCGGTCTCCGTTTGACAGCGCGAGGTGGTGACACCATCGTGGATCGCACGTCGGCGCCTCAAGCAGCCACCGGTCGCTCTCGCCGGGCAGGCCGCCAGTCTTTGCGCAACGACATCGCAGCGGCCCGCAAGGCAGTAATGCAATTGACGTGCTGGTAGACAAGGCTTGGCAGGACTAAATTATCAACTCAGCAGAGAGAAACTTTTGAGACTAGGAGAGCCGAATGACTCCCGACGCCATCCTCGCCTGCAAGCCCAAGGTGCTCAGCCAGGAGCAGCGTGAAGGCTTTTTCGAAGACGGCTTCCTCGCTCTGGACAGCTTCGTCGAACAGGTCTGGCTCGATCGGCTTTGGCAGGTCACACAGGACTTCATCGAGGAAAGCCGGACGGTCACGGAATCGAATGGCAAGTTCGATTTAGAACCGGACCACACGTCTGAAAAGCCGCGCCTGCGGCGGCTGAGCTGGCCGGTCACGCAGCACGAGATCTACTGGGAATTTGCCAGTCACAGCCCCATTGTCGACGTAGCCGAGGATCTGCTCGGCCCGGACGTGGTGTTCCATCACTCGAAGCTGAACTTCAAGTGGTCGGGCGGCGGCGAGGAGGTCAAGTGGCACCAGGACTTCCCCTTCTATCCCCACAGCAATCGCGCCCATCTCGCCATCGGGCTCTGCCTCAGCGACGTCGACGGCGAGATGGGACCGCTCGGGGCCATCCCCGGCAGCCAGAAGGGCCGTATCTACGACCATTATGGAGAGGATGGCGAGTGGGCGGGTGCCCTCAGGGATGTCGATATCATGACCCTGCCACTAGAGACCGTGCAGTGGCTCAAGGGCAAGGCGGGCACCGTCACGGTACACAATGTCTGCACCCTACACGGCTCGCTACCCAACACCTCGCCGCGCATGCGCCCGCTGCTGCTCAACGCTTACGGCGCCGCGGACGCGATCCCGCTGACGCACTTCCCGAAAGAGATCTGCCCGCAGAACGGGACCATGGTGCGCGGTAGGCCGGCCAACGTGGCGCACTTCGACCTCGAGGAATGCCGGATGCCACCGGATTGGTCCGGGGGCTACACCTCCATCTTCGCAGCACAGCAGGATGAGAACAGCTTGCAAGCGGCAGAATGAACCGACCTTTTAAGTTTGACGATAGGAACATAGACTGATCATTATTCACCAGCTTCGGTGATCTTCGGGATCATATTTCGAACACGGACGACGCCGTCCATTCGATTGACAAGCTCGTGAAATTTGCCCCCGATGCTCGCTGCGTCAGGAATAACAATAACGGTCCGACCGGAACGCTGGTCATGGAAGCCAAGCATATGGTCGGTACCGGAACGACCCTGACCCCGAAACACCGAAGGTCAAGCGGCCCAGCACCTATACGAGCAGTCCGGATAACGAGATTCACGACGAGGGCACGGGCGCCAACCGTGCAGTGAGTCGCCGGATCACCCTCAACGATTTTGCGCGCGACCTGGAGAAGCAAAAGGCGTGGGCGCAGCCCCGCGACGAATGCACAGCACCTCTGCAAAAGGGCGCGTAGCGCTTATTCGACCATCCCGCTAAAGTTTGGTCTACTCGATTTGGGCCGACTTAATAGGAGACAGCGTGCACCATGGATGAGTATAGCCGATCCGAATCCGGCGCAGTGGAGACTGCGGCTGAAGAGTCCGTCAAGCAGGTCGTATGCACGAGTTGCGATGGGTTTTGCCCCGTCTCTGCCAAGCTTGAGGACGGTCGCGTGGTCAAGATCGGCACGCGCGACCATCCGCTGTTCAAGGGCGTCTTGTGCATGAAAGGCGCCTATTCGCCGAAGCACTACTCGCACCCGGACCGCGTACTCCACCCCCTCAAGCGGGTGGGCGAGCGCGGCAGCGGAGAATGGCAGCGCGTGACCTGGAACCAGGCGTTGGACGACATCGCCGAACGCCTGCAAAAAGTCATTAACCGGCACGGCCCGGAGGCCTTCGCAGTTTCGCAAAGCGGCGCCACCGGACTCGGCGACAATGGTCTGTGCCGACGCTTCATGAACCATATAGGGACGCCAAACTGGATCGGCGGAGTCTCTTATTGCGCTGGCAACACCGCTGCCATCAATCGCTATGTCTACGGCTGGTTTCCGCGCGCCGACATTTTCAATACCAAGTGCATTGTGCTAATCGGCCACGACCCACGTCGGCACAGCTGGACCATGGAGTACAAGGCCATCCGCATGGCTCAGGCGAACGGTGCCAAGCTCATAGTCATCGATCCGCGCAAGAGCGAAAACGCTGAGCGCGCCGAGATCTGGCTGCCACTACGTTCGGGCACAGATGCCGCCCTGCTGCTCGGCTGGCTCAATGTGATCATCGATGAAGAGCTTTACGACAAGGACTTCGTGCGCGACTGGACGGTGGGCTTCGATGCACTGGCAGCACGCGTGCGCGAATATCCGCTCGAGCGGGTCTCAGAGATCACCGGCGTCGATGCGGAACTCATCGCCGAGGGCGCGCGCATGTACGCGACCAACGGCCCGGCCTGTATCCCCTGGACGCCGATCACAGATCAGCAGGTTTCGAGCACTTCGGCCATCCGTCTGCAATGCATGCTACGGGCGATTTGCGGTCATCTCGACGTCACCGGCGGCGACCAACTCATCGGTTTCAGTCCCGCAGTGCGCTCGGATTCGGAGATTGAGATGCACGAGATGCTGACACCCGAACAGAAGGCTAAGCAACTCGGCGCCGACACATTCCCTGCCTTCACCTATCGCGGCACGAGTGTGTTTTGCGATGCCTCGGAGAAAGTTTGGGGCATCCGCTGGGCGAACCTCGTGGGCGGCTGCTACATGGCTCACCCCATGGCCGTGTTCAAGGCGATGGCGGAAAGCGACCCCTATCCCGTACGCGCCTTCTTTGCCATGGCTAACAACACTTTAGCGGCCTTCGCCAATACCAAACGAGCCTATGAGGCGCTGATGAAGCAGGACCTCATCGTGGCCTTCGAGCATGTATTGTCGCCGACCGCGCAGATCGCCGACTATGTGCTACCTGGCGATAGTTGGCTGGAGCGTCCGAGCATGCATGCGGGAATTAGCGAACAGGCCATGCCACCACCCGGCCAGTGCCGCAACGTGGTCACATTCTGGCACGAGCTTGCCAAGCGCATGGGATTGGCCGAACAGTTCCCCTGGGCCACGGTTGAGGAAATGTTCGACTATCGCCTGGAGCCCGGCGGCAAGACCTGGGCGGAAGTAGTCTCGGCCGGCCGCTCGCCGAACCTGAACAAGGGTCAGGCGGAAGGCGACAGCGAGCGCAAGTACCTGAAGACGGGTTTCGCTACGCCAACCGGTAAGGTCGAGCTCTATTCCGAGGTGCTGGAAAAGCTCGGCTTCGATCCCCTGCCCTATTACCGCGAGGCGACGCGGCCCGACGATAAATACCCCTTTGCCTCCTTCGTCGGTCTGCCGGACGACGAGTTCTTCCGCTCGGGCCATCGCCATGTGCCCGAGCTGCGCCAGCGCGCTGAGGACCCGATGTTCTTCCTCAATCCAGCGGATATCGTGGAACTTGGCATGGCGGACGGCGATTGGGGGCGCGTCGAGACGCGCACCGGCGCCATGCTCGGTCGCGTTTACGGTCGCACTAGCATGCCGCAGGGACTGGTGCGCATCCCACACGGCTGGTGGAAGCCAGAATCGCGCCGGGGTGGTGCTCACCTGTCGGGCATGTGGAACTTTAACGAGGCACAGCTAGCGGAGGATGAGGATCTCGCATTGGTTGACGCCGAGCAGGGCGTGCCGCATCTCAAGGGCGCGCCTTGTGCCGTCACCAAACTGAGCACGACGGAAATCGAGGCATTGGAAGCCGAATACGGCCCCACCACAGACCTGCCGCGCGGCCCCGAAGGTAAGGTGCTAAAATCCAAAGCCCTGCCCGGCGAGTTCGACTTCATGCACGACGAGGACGTCGGCGAAGGCGTCGAGTTCGAAGCCGCCCAACTCTCACTCTACGGTCACTATTCTATGTAGGGCTATAAAGTGGCCCGCGTAAACGCCTCGACGTGATCGAGTAGGGTGTTGCTAGCGGCGCCTGCCGCGGCCTCGTTTCCGTCGGCGATGGTAAGCGCGATGGCGCGGTGGAGGTCGGCGGCTTGCCCAATCTCGGAGAAGCGCTCATGGTAGGCGTACCAGAAGCGCCGCGACAAGCCCTGGGTGAGCGAGGCGGCCTCGGTGGCGAACTCGTTGGCGGCGGCAGCGGTGATAAGCTCATTGAAAGCGCGGTCGGCACGGGTGAATAGGGTATCGTCGTTCTGCTCGGCAGCTTCGGCAAACTGGGCCGCGACCTCGCGAAAGCGATCGGCCTGCTGCGCGCTACGCCGCGTCGCAGCGCGCATGGCTAGCAAGCGGTCGATCTGGCGGCGCACATCGAGCATGCGCAGCTGGCGGCCAACATCGAACTCGGTGATCAGCAACCCGCGCCGCGGCATCACCCGCACCAGACCTTCACGCGCAAGCCTCTGTAAGGCCTCGCGTACTGGCGTGCGGCTCATGCCGAGACTTTCCGCAAGGGCGGCCTCCGAAACCGTCTCGCCCGGCGCCAAGTCAAGCGTGACGATCATCTCCTCGATCCGTTCGTAGGCCCGCCGGGTCAGGCTCTCCGAGGCCTCGGTTCGCTGCGGCTGCTCACTCATGGACTACCTTGCCATAGTTAGTACTGTACCAGGTCGCCTAACCGGCTTTGACGGCGCTGCGCGCACGCTTGGGGCGACGGCGGGCGAGGATGCCGGACTCCATGACGATCTCGGTTACCGCCTCTTCCTGGCGATAGGCCATCATGTGAATGCCGGCGACGCCTGCAATCTCAGAGATCTGCTGGATCAGCTCGATGCAGATTCTGCGGCCCTCGGCCTTCTGGTCGGACGCACTTTCAAGGCGAGAAATGACCGTGTCGGGAATGTGTACGCCGGGCACTTTCGAGCGGATCCAACGCGCCGCGGAAGCCGAGGTCAGCGGCCCGACCCCGGGGATGATATAGCACTTCTCATGCAGGCCGAGCTCGCGCACGCTCGCCATGTAACGCTCCAGCACCGGCGCATCGTAGCAGTACTGAGTTTGCACGAACTGGGCACCGGCAGCGATCTTTTTGGCCAGCCGCAAAGGGCGTTGCTCGAATGGCGGCACAAAGGGATTGGCAGCAGCGCCGCGAAAGACCCGCGGCAGCGCGGTGATCTCGCGCCCGGAGAGGAACCTGCCCTCTTCGCACATGCCGCGAATGGTCTCGAGCAACGTGATCGAATCGAGATCGAAGACCGGCTTAGCCTCGGGGTGATCGCCCACGGCGACAGAATCGCCACTGAGGCAGAGGATGTTGCGCACTCCCATCGCCGCGGCACCGAGCACGTCACCCTGGATGGCAATGCGATTGCGATCGCGACAAGAGATTTGCATGATCGTGGCATAGCCGGCACGCCGCAGAAGGGCGCAAATACCCAAGCTCGACATGTGGCAGTTGGCACCTGAGGCATCCGTCGCATTGATCGCATCGCAGACCTGTGAGAGCACCATAGCACGATCGAACACGTCGTCCGGATCGGCGGAATCTGGTGGGTTGAGTTCGGCTGTGACCACGAAACGCCCCGCCCGCAGCGCGCGCTCGAAGCGACCTTCAGCATCGTAGGCTGTGGACGGCACGCTCAAGCCGCCCGTTCCCTCTGCGCCTCTTCAAGCAGCGACAACCACGAAGACTTGCCGCTGCGGGCATGGTTGACCGGCGGCAACACCAGGGCCAATGGCGACGGCTCTCCGAGCAGGCGGCTACCCTCACTCGCGACCACCCAGACGCAGCGCATCTCGGGCTTTGTCTCGCAATGCCCGTCGCTGCGCACACCGCCGCAAGGGCCGTTGCGCAACGCCTTGGGGCAATTCATCGGACAGGTCATGCCGGTCTCGGAAAGCACGCAGGTGCCGCACATGCGGCAATCGAACAGCGGCCCCTTGAGCGCGCGCTCAAGAAACGCCAGCGGCCTTTCCAGGCGGCGATTGCCGATCAGCCACCAGAGCGGCGCCAGACCCAGGAACAGGCGGCGCGCGAGACGGTACGCCGCCATCAAAGGACGGGGATGCCGGCTGGCCCAATGTCGCATCACCATCACAGCGTGGTCCTTGCTGGACATCAGTGGTATACCAGACGTATATTGCAACTAGCGATGCCGTGTCGCAAGCATTTCTTCCGAGGGCCGCATGGGGCATATCGTCGATCTGGGCAAGCGCATCGAGTTGTTGCCGATGGACCGCCACTTCCACGACGTCACTTTGGCGCTGTACGAGCGACCGGGCAGCAATGGCGCGGCGGCATTCCGGGTGCATACATACAGCGGCCACGAGGGAGCCGAGGCCCGCATGGCGTGGCTAGGCGAGGCAATGCAAACGCTGGGCGACATGGTTCCCGAGAGCGAGCACAGCGAGCGGTTTCCGTGTGGCGCCGAGCACAGCATGGGCGTTCGCCGCCTTTTTCTGGAAGTCTGCAAGCTCGATCCGGCGAACAAGTTCACGGCCAAGCCACTCACGGTTTTCGATAAAAAAGCGGACGCCAATATTATCGTCACCAGCCTCGGCGCCGGCCGCTACCGGGTCTCCGCTGACGATCCGGCCAATACCCGGCGCATCGCTACCGTGGCAGGCGGTCTCGTGAAGTTGGCCGAGATGGAAGCGGAGAGCGACGATACAGTGGCATTTTTCTGCGGCCACGCGCACGATGCACTTATTGGCCTACTGCTGACTCGGGCGCTCAATGTTCGCGTCGCCATGCGAGAGCAGGCGGAGACGGCGGGTCGGGGTGTGCTCGCAGCGCCGAGCACGCAGGAATAACGAGAGAGGGAGGCACGAATGACAGGCATAGCCCCCATGACGAGCCGTGAGAGGGTGTTGGCAGCACTCGCCGGCGAGCCCGTCGACAGAACGCCGGTGTGCAACCCGACCTCGGTCGCCACAGTCGAGTTGATGGATCTGGTCGACGCACCGTTTCCCAACGCCAACCGCGAGGGCGAGCTGATGGCACGCCTGGCTGCGACGAGCTACACCGAGCTCGATTTCGACGCCATCATGCCGGTCTTCTCAATCATCCAAGAATCCTCAGCGCTCGGCTGCAAGATGCAGTGGGAGCAGAAAGACAACTGGCCGACCGTGCGCATGAAAGAACCGATTTGGCGCACCGCCGACGACATCCGCATCCCCAACGACTTCCTCACCCACCAGGACACGGTCTGCGTCCTCGACGCCATTCGCGGCTTGCGCAAGGAATTCGGCGACGAGGTGGCGATCGTCGGCAAGACCATGGGGCCCTGGTCGCTAGCTTATCACTGCTTCGGGGTCGAGCCTTTCCTGCTGCTCTCGTTGGACGATCCGGGCAAGACCAAGCTGGTGCTCGACCGCCTCAAGGAGGCGACCATCCAATTCGGTCAGGCGCAAATCGATGTCGGCGTCGATGCCCTCACCTTGCCCGACCATGCCACCGGCGATCTCGTCAGCGGTGAGTATTACGAGCGTTACCTAAAGAATATACATAAAGAATTCTCAGAACGTCTTGATATTCCATTAATTCTTCACATATGTGGACGTACGGTCGATCGCATGCCCTTCATTGCCGAGACCGGCATGGCCGCCTTTCATTACGATTCCAAGAACGAGCCGGGCGAGTCCATGGAAGCGGTTCACGGTGGCATCCGGCTGGTGGGCAACATTAACAATCCCGAAACCCTATTTGCCAAGGGGACGGACGCCGTGCGCGAGGAGGTTTACGCGAACCTTGATGCCGGCGTGCAGCTGATTGCCCCGGAATGCGCGATTCCCTTGCAAACCTCGATCGAGAACCTGCTCGAGATCCCCAAGGCCGTGCGCGACTGGCACGCAAATCACCCGCAAGTGCATTAGACCGCGAGACCGATTGCTATGGCTAACCTATCCGATATTGCCAACGAGATTTTACGCGACGAGATCGAGGAATTCATCGAGCGCCCCGAGGAGATATCGCGCGCCGTAGACCTTTTCGCCAAGGCTCGGCCATTGACGCAAGACATTGCGGTAGCCATCATTGAGGGTAACGATTCTGCAGCTGACAAACTGACTAAGCAAGCGCTAGCCGAAGGCATCAAGGCCACAGAGGTTATGGACGACGGGCTGATCGGCGGCATGGGCATAGTCGGGATCAAGTTCCGGGAGAACTTCATCTTCGTGCCCGAGGTGCTCTCCTGCGCCCGCGCCATGAAGGCTGGCATGACATATATCGAACCGATCCTGTCAGCCTCGGGCGTCAAGCCCATCGGCACAGTGATCATGGGCACGGTCAAGGGCGACCTGCATGACATCGGTAAGAACCTCTGCATCATGATGCTGCGCGGCGCCGGCTTCACCGTCATCGATCTCGGTGTCGATACCTCCGATGACGAGTTCATCGATGCCGTCGAGGAGCACGGCGCGCCTGTACTCGGCATGTCGGCACTTCTGACCACGACCATGCCGAACATGGGCAAGACTATCGAGGCCCTCATCGATGCAGACCTGCGCGACGACGTGCGCATCATGGTCGGCGGTGCGCCGGTAACCCAGGAATTCGCCGACGATATGGGCGCCGATAGCTATGGCAAGGATGCACTGGCCTGCGTCGGACTGGCCAAGGACCTCGTGGCAGCCGGGGCCGATGCCTGACAAGCCGCCAAAGACAGATAAGGAAGCCTATCAGCAACGGCTCGATCGCATTACCGAGCTGTTCGCGGACATGGTCCGCCACGCTGACAAGCAGGCTTCCGTGCGCTGCCCCTATCGCGACCGCCACGACCGCTGTACCGGGTTGGCCCGCTGCCGCATGCAGTTGCGGCTCGACGACAGCGAGACTTTGCCCATCTGTACCCATGACGGCACCTTGGACTACCGTGTCGCCTGGGACAGCGAGCCGGCCCATTATGATCGGGCCAAAAAAAAGATCTCCCGTATCAAGCGCGCGGCGCGCGCGCGCCGCGATGAGGACGACCCGGACTCGTGAGCCGCGTCTCCCATGGCGGCGAGAGCCGTGAGCTGATCGCCGGGCGTACACTGTTTGACTACGCTGACGACCTAGCACTGGAAGTCGCGACCTCCTGCGGGCGCTCGGGCACCTGCCACGAATGCGTCGTCGAGATCAGCGAAGGGCTGGACGCCTTGGGCCCGCGCAGCGGGGTCGAAGGCTTTCTTAAGGACCCCTACCGCCTTGCCTGCCAAGCCGAGATTGTCGCCGAGCGCGACATCCGCTTCGCACCGCTACGACGGCGCCCGCGCATCCTGACTGATACCCATTTCGACGAGAGCTTGGCGCGCGATCCAGCCGCCAGCCGCCACGGCGACGAGATCCTGCTCGACGGCCAGGTGATCGACCAGGCGCGTAAGCGCATGCTCGGTATTGCACTCGACCTCGGCACCACGACGGTGGTCATGGATATCGTCGATCTTGAGACCGGCGACAGCGTCGAGACTTGCGCCTTCGCCAACCCGCAAGGCTTCGGCGGCTCGGACGTGATGCACCGCATCTCCTACGATGGTACCAACCCGGGCGAGCTGCAGAAAGCTGTGGTAAGCGCGGTGAACCGCGAGATCCGCGCTGCCGCCAAGCGCCACGGTTTTGCCCGCCGCGCAATCTACGAGATCGTCGTGGCCGGCAACACCACCATGCGCGAACTGATCTTCGGCCTCGATGTCGCCAGCATCGGGCAAAAGCCGTACCGCTCGCTCGTCGAAGCCGAGTGGCGCGCGGGAAAGCGCGACAGCACAGCATTGACCGCCAATGCCTGGGATCTCGGCTTTCGCGCCAACCGCCGGACGCGGCTTTACGGCCTACCGTTAATCGCCAGCCATGTCGGCGGCGACACGGCAGCTTGTCTTGCTGCCACCGGACTCGATCCCGAAGGCGACGCGCCAGAGATGCTGATCGACATCGGCACCAATACCGAGGTAGTGGTGCGTGCCCACGGCCGGATGCTGGCCGCCTCATGCCCGGCCGGCCCGGCCTTCGAAGGCGGCCTCGTGACCTGGGCCATGAGGGCCTTTGACGGTGCCATCGAGTCCCTCGATTGGCGGGGTGAAGACTTTTCCTGGCAAACCATCGGTGACGCGCCGCCGGAAGGCTTGTGCGGCTCGGGCCTAGTCGATCTTGTCGCCGTACTGCGCCGCCAGGAGCTTATGAACCCGCTCGGCGTCTTCTCGGGCGGGCGCAAGCAAATGCAGATCACCGTCGTACCGGAGCACGGCATCACATTTTCCCGCGCCGACGCTAGCCACCTCGCCCAGGCCAAGGCAGCAAACAGCTGCGGCCAGCAGATCGTGTTGCGCAGCCTCGGCATCGGGCCTGGCGAGGTTGAGCGCGTGACCCTGGCCGGCGGCTTCGCCAATACCCTCGATATCGAGAACGCCATCGCCATCGGTCTTTTAGCACCGATCGATCCCGCGCGCGTCGCGAAAGTCGGCAACGCCGCGCTGCACGGCGCGCGCAAAGTGCTGCTGTCTGTCACGGCACGGCGCGCGTTGGAAAGGGCTGTCCCCCGCATCGATCATATTGAGCTCGAAACTGAACCTGATTTCTTCGACCTTTTCGTCGAAGGCTGCCAATTCAAGCCCATGATGGACCCGCCACGACCATCGCTGAAAAGGAGCGCCGGATGAGCACCGAGATCCGCAGAGCCAACTTTGTCGTTATCGGCGAGAACGTTCACACGACCCGCGTACTTTTGAAGCGCGGCAAGCGTTATATCTCGGGCGAGGACGGTGGCAGCGAGGGCATCACCTTTACGGATAATAACGGCAATGCCGGCCTGCTGCCCATACCCGATTGGGCCAGCAAGACCCAAGAATACGAGGCGGGCCGCATCAAGCACGTGATGATCGCGGTCAGGACCGCGATGGCGGGTGGCGACGATGCCGAGATCGCTGTAGCCTACCTGCGCGCGCTCGTCGCCAACCAGGAAAAGAACGGCAGCACCTATCTCGACATCAATGTGGACGAGATCTCGATCCACATGTCCGAGCGCCAGGAGGCTATGGCCTGGGCCGTCACCGCCCTGCGCGGCATGAGCAAGCTGCCGATCGCCGTGGATTCCTCGGACATGGAAGTCATTGCTACGGGCCTCGATGCCTGTGCCGGATCGGCCGCGCGGCCCATGCTCAATTCCGCTTCGCTGGAGCGCAGCGATGCGGTTGATCTCGCCGTCAAGCACAATGCCCGCGTAGTGCTTACGGCGGCAGGTGAGTCAGGCATGCCAGATGGCGTCGAGCAGCGCCTGACCAATGCCGGACGCATGATCAAAACCGCCGAGGCCAAAGGCATCGCGCGCAGCGACATGTTCGTCGATCCACTGTTCTTCCCGGTCTCGGTCAATCCCGCATTCGGGATGCATGGGCTCGATGCCATCAAGGGCCTGCGCGAGTGCTGGGGGCCGGAAATCCATATCACCGGTGGCGTCAGCAACGTTTCCTTCGGCATCCCCTCGCGCAAGACCATCAACGACGTGTTCATGATTCTCGGCACCGAAGTGGGGCTGGACAGCGGCATCATCGATCCCAACCTAAGCCCGCCGTCCGAGGTTTTCGCCATGGATCGCGAGAGAGACGACTACCGGCTCGCCGAGAACGTCATCCTTGGCCGCGACGAGGGCTGCCGTACCTATATCAAGGCTTGGCGGACCAAGCAGCGGGAGACCAAGCGCGCCGCACGATGAAAGTCGTCTTCCTGTTCGGCTTTCTCGGCGCCGGCAAGACAACACTGCTGCGGCGTATCCTCAACGCCCCAGCGCCCGACGGCGCGCTCGCCGTAATCGTAAACGAGTTTGGCGATGTCGGCATCGACGGTGCACTGCTCGAGGACATCGCCGAGACAACGGTCGAGCTGCCCTCGGGCTGCGTCTGTTGTACCTTGCAGGGGCCGCTGGTGGAGGCGCTGGAAGACCTGCAAGATTATGCTCAGGTGATCGTCGAGGCGAGCGGCGTCGCCCAGCCGGACGAGCTTGTCGCGGCTCTCGGCAAGGAATCGTCGTGGCTCACCCTCGCGCCTCTGGTCACGGTCGTCGATGCGGCGCGTTTCACACGCCTGCATAGCAGCCTCGGGCTGTTCTATGGCGAACAGGTGACGGCAGCCGACATCGTGGTCGTGAACAAGACCGATCTCGCGACACCCGAGCAACTCGCGGCGACGCTCGCTACCGTCGCCAGTCTGAACTCGGAGGCTACAGTAATTCCCGCCGAGCACGGCGATATCGACGGCACGCCTCTGTTTGAAGGCACTAGCCGCAAAAGCGGTGGCGGCGGCAGCCATATTCACACCGATGCCATCACCCTAACCTGCGACAAAGCCATCGACAGCGAGACGCTACGTCAAACTTTCGCCACCCTGCGCTGCCCCCTATGGCGCGCCAAAGGCTTCATGGAGGTGGACGGCGTGCCGTCGCTTATCCAGTACGTTCCGGACGCACTGGAGATCACCCCTGCTGCCGGCCCGCACAGGCACCTGGTGCTGATCGGGCCAGACCTCGACCCCGACGCGCTGGCCGCCCACTTCGTTTTTGCGGATCGCGCCGACAGCGCCTAAATTGCACCCACCAACAAAACTAGGGAGCTGACATGCCGGAGATGAAGGGCGGCGAACTTATCGTCGAGTTCCTGATCAAGGAAAAGATGCCGTACGTGTTCGGCCTTTGCGGCCATGGCACGGTCGGCATCCTCGATGCGCTGCACGCGGCGCAAGACGACATCACACTGGTCTCACCTCGCCACGAGCAGACCGCGGGACACATGGCCGACGCCTATTACCGGGTGAAGCACGAGCCGGTGGCTACACTGACCTCGTGCGGCCCAGGTTCGGCCAATCTGGTCATGGCGCTGACCTGTGCGCTGAGCGATTCATCCGCCTTTCTGGCAATTACCGCCAACGTGCCAACCCAGCAATTCGACCGCGGGCCCTTCCAGGAGATCAACCGCCATGGCGCGGCTGATTTTCCCTCCGTCGTGCGCCCTGTCGTCAAGCGCAGCTTGCAGCCGACCCGTGTCGAGATGTTGCCGCTGGCGCTCGACCACGCTTGGACCACGATGACCCAAGGGCGCCCCGGCCCGGTACAGCTCGACGTGCCTTTCAATGTCTTCCAGGAAAGCGCCGACGTCGAAGTACCGACCGCTGCCGGCGAGCGCATCAGCCGACGCTCTGCCGCCTCGCCCGAGGACGTGAGTGGCGCCGTCGATATGCTGCTGGCAGCGGAGTGCCCAGTGCTGTTCATCGGCCACGGCGTGACGCTCTCCGAAGCATCCGCGGAGCTCACGGCGCTTGCCGAGAAACTCTCTGTCCCCGTCATCAGCTCGCCGAACGGCATGGGTTGTCTCGACATGACCCACGACTTGTCGCTCGGCTTCATTGGCCGCAACGGCGTCTACCCGGCAAACCAAGCGGGTCGCCATGCGGACCTGGTTCTGGCAATCGGTGCCCGCTTTGACGATCGCTCGTCGTCCTCATGGCTGCCTGGCTATTCGTGGAACTTTCCGCACACCAAGCTTATCCATGTGGATGTGGACCCGGTCGAGATCGGCCGCAATTATGCGCCAGACCTTGGCATCGTGGCGGACGCGCGAACCGTGCTGCGGCAGCTACTCGGTGAGATCGAACGGCGGGGCGAAAGTGGCGCCCCGCGGCTCGCTGTCTGGCGCGACGAAATCGCCGCCTGGCAACAGGAATGGGATGACTTCACCGCCCCCAACATGGACGCGCGCACAAGCCCGCTACGGCCCGAGCAGGTCGTCACAACATTGCGCAAGCTGATGCCAGACGATGGCATCCTGTCGCTCGATTCCGGTGTCCACCACAACTGGTTCATGCAGTTCTGGGACGCGCGGATGCCCCAGACCATGCTCAACACCTGGGGGTTTTCAGCCATGGGCTTTGGGCCCTCTGGAATTCTCGGCGCCAAGCTAGCAGCGCCCGAAAGCGCCTGCATCTCGGTGGTGGGCGACGGCGGCTTCACCATGACCCCGCATGTGCTCTGCACCGCGGTCGAGTACAACATCCCGGCCATCTGGGTGGTCTGGAACAACTTCGCCTGGTCAGCCATCCGCGACATCCAGTACGGCCTGTTCGAGGGTCGCGAGATCGGCACCGGTTTTTATCGTGGTGACAATCGCGAGCCCTACAACCCGGACTTCGCAGCGCTGGCCCGCGCCTGCGGCGTGGATGGCACTACAGTCACCGACCCCGGCGATCTCGAAGGCGCGCTGGAGCAGGCGCTGGCGTCGGGCAAGCCGGCGTTACTCGACGTGCACGTGGACGCTGAAGTGCGCCCGCCCGCCACCGGCACCTGGGCGCTACCACCGATGCCCCACAAAGAACCCATCTACGGCACCCCCTGGGTGCCCGGCGACTGAGAGGAGCAGAGCAATGGCCGACGCCAAGATTATCAATATCGCCGAGATCGACTGGCAATTGATGCCCGGGCACTATGACGGTGCGTATTCCAAGCTGCTGTTCGGCCCCGAGACCGGACAAGGCGGACACATCGATTACCGCATCTCGTCTTATCAGCCCAAGGGCTATGTCGCCCGGCACACACACCGGGTGCAGGAGCAGATCTACCACGTATTGGAAGGCGAAGGCGTCATGGAGTTCGAGGGCAAGCGGCAAGTGGTACGTCGCCATGATGTCATCTTCATCCCGCCCGGCATCGAACACCTAATCAGCAACACCGGCCTCGACGACCTAGTCTTTCTGGTGATTACTGTGCCGCCAAAGGACGAGTGAAATACCCAATAAAAACGAGCACGCAATGACCGTGGGCTCGGTAGTTCGTTCATGAGTTGGGTTTATCGTCTGTTGCTTCATAGTGATGGTGTTCTGCTACTTTACCTTGGCCACGGCAGGATCCCTCAGGGGTACGGACTTCCAAGTGCCATTGCCTGGGCACCCTCCGCATATTTTCCTGTGCCGATGCCCGTGGCCCAGCTTCCACTGACATAGCTATCTCAGGTGAAGCTGAAGAGATCGCCGTCACATGTCCTTTCGCATGGAATCGGCGAGCGCCTGGTCCATGGGGCGAGAGGAGCGTCCAAGCGTCTCCAGAACGCCCGCGCGATCTTCCTGCGGGCGGTTCTGGCTGAGCTTGCGCTTGCCTTCGAAGCGAGTAAGACAAAGGCGGATGCCAACAATCTGGCGTAGCAGCGCCGCGGTGAAATCCGCCGGCGCATCGTCGAGGGACCAGGGCTCGGCAAAGCGTGCCTCCTGCGCCTCCGTCAGGTGAGCGACCACGCGGCGCAAGCTCGCCGGGTCGTCAAATGTCTCCGCGATGCCGTAAGCGTGCACGGCGACATAGTTCCAGGTCGGCACCACTTTGGCCGTGCGCTGCTTCGTGGGATACCAACTCGGCGAGACATAGGCGTTGGCGCCCGAAAAAACCACCAGCACCTCGCTGTCCGTGGGCAAGGCCTGCCAATGCGAATTCGCACGTGCAACATGCCCAACCAGGCATCCGAGCGGTGACGGCTCGGGTTCGTAGAGCCACGGTATATGCGTCGCCTCGAGATCGGGCGTGACGAGCACGCCCATGCCGATCTCTGCAATCAAGCGATGCAAGATACTTGGGTCAGACTCGTCAAAAGTGGCTGGTCTGTACATGGCCAGGACTATCGCATTCGTATCGACCAGACGCTAGGCTGTCGCCATTGCATACGAGAGAGCGCTATGGCGACCAACGCATACAATCTCGACTATCAGGTGTTGGAGGGCTGGGAGCAGCTTCCCGAAGGCTGGTCGTTCGTCGAGGTGGCCGGGGTGGCGGTGGATTCCCACGACCGGGTCTACGTCTTTAATCGCGGTGCCCATCCGGTCATCGTGTTCGACAAGGAGGGCAAGTTCCTCAACGCCTGGGGCGAAGGCATCTTCTCTTCGGCGCACGGCATCTTCATCGACCGCAACGACCATGTCTGGTGCGCGGACAATTTGGACCACACGGTGCGCAAATTCACCACGTCGGGTGAGTTGCTGATGACCCTCGGCAAAGCCGATCAACCGGCAGACACTGGCTTCATGCTGGGGAGGACGCCAGTGCAATATGCCGGCGGACCCTTCAACATGGTGACCAACGTTGCCGTGGCGGAGGACGGCGAGCTATTCATCTCAGACGGTTACGGCAATGCTCGCGTGCACCGCTTCAGTGCCGACGGCAAGTTGCTCGCCTCTTGGGGTGGGCCCGGCAACGGGCCGGGTCAGTTCAACCTGCCGCACGGCATCGTCGTCGACCGCTCGGGCCGGGTTCTGGTCGCCGATCGCGAGAACTCGCGCATCCAGTTCTTCTCCAAGGATGGCGAGTATCTGAATAGCTGGGATTGGGTAAACCGCCCGGACGATCTCTTCCTCGACGAGCAGGAGAACCTCTATATCGCCGAGCTAGGCTGGAACATACCCTTTCCCCACAGGCCAGAATTCCGGCTCATGGACCACCCGCCCATGGGGCACGCACCGATCGCACGGGTTACCATTTGCGACCTTGACGGCAATATCCAGACCCAGCTCGGCGGCGCGGATTCACTGCTGCCTGGCAACTTCATCGTGCCGCATGGTATTTGGGCAGATTCGCGCGGCGATTTCTACGTTGGCGAGGTGATCAAGGCCTCAGGCTCGATAGACCACTTCGCACCGCTCACTTGCCATGCCTTTCAGAAATTCATTCGCGCGGGTTAACCATGAAAATTGCTACTATCAAAGCCTTCCCAATCTCCTTTTCCGTCCCTGCTGAGCATCAGGTGAGGCTCGGTATTGGCCTAGCGGTCAAACGCGATGCTGTATTGGTGCGCATCGAGACCGACGACGGTATCGTCGGCTGGGGCGAGGCCCATGCGGGCCGTGCGCCAGGATCAATTGCCCAGCTCATCAACACCACACTGACTACGCTTATCCAGGACATGGGCGCAGACGATGTCGTCGGCGTCTGGGATCGGGTCTACAAGATGCAGCTCGCCAGCCACGGTATGGGTACCGCATCAAGCCTAGCGCTGAGTGGCATCGACATCGCGCTCTGGGACATTCGCGCCAAGGCTGTGGGTTGGCCACTATACCGGTTGCTCGGCGGTGCGGCGAAAGCGATTCCGGCCTATGCTGGCGGCGTCTCTCTCGGCTACCAGCCGCCGGCCGAGCTGACGGACGAGGCAGCGAGCGTGGTGGCAAGCGGCTACCGCGCGCTGAAGCTGCGGCTCGGTGACAGCGCCCAAGCGGACATCGCGCGCATCGTGGCGGTACGCGAGCGTATCGGCGACGACATCGCCATCCTGACCGACGCAAACACCGCCTATACGCTCGACGATGCGCGCCGCGTCATGCCAGTGCTGGACGACGTCAATGCGGGCTGGCTGGAAGAGCCGTTCGCGCCGCATGACCACCGCCGCTATCGCGAGGCCAAGGGCTTCGGGATCACCCCGCTCGCCGCCGGCGAGAACCATTTCACACGCTTCGAATTCCACCGCCTCATCGAGGATGGCGTGATCACGATCCTACAACCTGACCTCTCGAAGACCGGTGGTGTCACCGAGGGCATGCGTATCGCGGCGCTGGCCTCGGCCTGGAAGCTCGGCATCAATCCGCACACCTCGCTCACCAGCCTCAACGTCGCGGCCAGCATCCATTATCTCTGTAGCATCGACAATGCGGGTTATTTCGAGGCCGATCTGGCGGCGCACAACCCTTTCCGAGACCAGCTCTGCAGCTGGCGCGCTGAAGTCGATGAGACGGGCCATGTGCGCCCGCCAGAGAACCCTGGCCTAGGCGTTCAGATTGACGAGGCGATGCTCGCGGATTTTCCACTGATCGACGGACCGGGCTACGTTTAGACGACTTAGCTCTTGTAGGTGTAGACAAAGCAATCGATAAAGTTAGTCGTTAACGTTAATAGGTCGCCCTTAATTGCCTCGCATGGCCGCACCATCACTATCTATAGCCTTAACATGGTTACTGTAACGCGGCTTCGCGGAATAAAAAAAGCTACCGCATTCGTTTGTTGTCGCGCCGCCGACACCCAAGCACACAACCAAAGCAAGCCACGCCATCGTTTCTCATAAATGAACCATGCCCTCGTCTCGAATTCTCTCATCTCGACGACAGATTGCCACAATCAAGGCGGCATCGAAATCGCTCAACCCCGTTAAACGCACTCGAGAATCGCGATATAGAAGCCGTCCGTACCGTGGCGCTGTGGCGTGAGCAACAGGTCTGGCCCGCCATCCGGCGCGGGCGCCTCTATAACCCGGCTCCAGATGTCTCGGATATCGAGACGGCGAAAATCTCTTCGTGAACTGAGAAATGTCTCAACGCGGTCCTCGTTCTCACACATCAGCAGCGAGCACGTCGCATAGATCAGGCGCCCGCCAGGTATGACCAGCGCGGCGGCGGCGGCGAGAATTTCGTCCTGCCGCGCCGTATACGTAGCGAGAGAGTCGGGAGTCAGCCTGTGGCGATCGTCGGGATTGCGTCGCCAAGCGCCCGTGCCGCTACACGGCACATCCACAAGAACCCGCTCGGCCAAGCCTTCTGGCAGCGCATCATCAAGGCCGATGACATGGCTCTCGACCCCGGCGATGCCCATGCGGGTGAGCCTTGGCTCAAGACGAGCAAGACGCCGAGCATCGCTATCACAGGCGATCAGCCGAGCGTCCGGCGCCAGCGCTGCCAGCGCCAAGGTCTTGCCGCCCGCACCGGCGCAATAGTCGATGATACAATGGGCCTTCGCCGCCTCGCATAACAGCGCCACCAGTTGCGCGCCCTCGTCCTGAATCTCGATTACACCATCCCGCCATGCGGGTATGTTGTCGAGTCGCGGGCGGCCATGCACACGAATTCCGTACGCTGAGAGTGGCGTCACCTCGGCTGATATCCCGAACGAGTTCAGCTCGGCAATGACGGTATCCCGGTCGTAGCCAAGCGCCAAGCGCAGATCAACCGCCGCTTCGCCATCGAGCGCGGCAAGCTCCTCTTCCATCGCCGCACCGAAGCGCCGGCGCATCTTCGGCACGAGCCATTCGGGAATATTGGAGGGCGCCTCTGCGGCATCGACGGCCACTGCCGCAAGCAGCGCCTGCTCGGCCTTGTCGAGAGACGCGGGGCCATAGGGGCTGCCGTCACAAAGACAGACCATGGCATCAAAGTCGTTCCGCGCCAGCCCGGCGAGAACGCGCAGGCGCGGGCTCGGCACGCCGCCTCGCCGGGCGATGCGCCAGTCCCATTCCAAACGTTTGCGGATAGTCGCGAACACCAGGTCGGCAACGGCGCGGCGATCCTTCGACCCCATGTAGCGCCGCGCACGCGTATAGGTCCTGAGCGCCGCATCAGCCGGCATGCCCTCGGCCTCGATCTGAGACAACAGCTCGACCGCCGCCTGCACACGCCCAGCCGGGGTCATGCGCGCTCCTTTATCCGCGGGGTTCCGAAATCCGTTATCCCACCCACTACCATTCCAATAAGGTGACGCCCATACATCGATTTTAGCTACCTAGCATCACTTCGGCCGATGCGCTGACGCTCGCGATAGCGGTTACCGCAAAGACGCCAACATGGCCCTCGTTCTTGATCCGTGTGTTGACTGGGTTAAGATAGTTCTGCCCATTCACCTGCACGCCGTGATCGGCGCAATAGAATGGCGCCACGGCGTCGTCCTGGGTTACTTCGAGCCCGTAGCCGAACTCAACCACCGTGAGCTTCATGGCGCTCTGCTCGACATAGAGCCACTCCACAACCTCGAAATCCTGAACCCACAGCGCCGATATCATGAGCCTAGCACTGTTCTTCGAATTTACGAGCGGCGCCTCAGTATAGGTAAAGCCGCCAATCACGACGCCGGATCGTCGTTAGTTAATTGCCAGGAATGTAGTTAGGGGCCTCTCTGGTCACAGTGACGTCATGGACATGGCCTTCGCGGATGCCGGAGCCTGTGACGCGCAGGAACTCAGCACCATCGCGCAGCGCGGCAATGTCAGCACTACCGGTGTAGCCCATAGCCGAACGCAGACCACCGACGAGCTGGTGCAAGACCGTGGCGACCGGCCCCTTGAAGGGAACACGGCCCTCGACACCCTCGGGCACCAGCTTGAGCGCGTCCGCGACCTCAGCCTGGAAATAACGGTCGGCCGAACCGCGCGCCATGGCACCCATGGAGCCCATGCCGCGATAGGCCTTGTAGCTGCGACCCTGGTAGAGATAGACCTCTCCTGGGCTCTCTTCCGTGCCGGCTAGCAGCGAGCCGATCATGGCGCATTCAGCCCCGGCGGCGAGCGCCTTGGCAAAATCTCCGGAAAAGCGGATGCCGCCATCGGCGATCACCGGCACGCCGGCTGCGAGCCCCACTTCCGCCGTCTCACGCACCGCCGTAAACTGGGGCACGCCGACACCCGCGACCACGCGCGTGGTGCAGATAGAACCCGGCCCGATGCCGACTTTGATGGCATCGGCGCCGGCATCGACCAGCGCCCTAGCGCCATCGGCCGTGGCCACATTACCACCGATCACCTGGGTGTAATTCGAGAGTTCCTTGGCCTTCTTAACGGTCTGCAGCACGCCCTCGGAATGGCCGTGCGCCGTGTCGACCACGAGCACATCCACATCCGCCTCCACCAGGGCAGCAGCGCGCTCAAGATTGGCCTCGCCCACGCCAACAGCGGCGGCCACGCGCAGGCGTCCTTTTTCGTCCTTATTGGCGTTGGGGAACTTCTGCGCCTTCTCGATATCGGTGACAGTGATCAGGCCGACGCAATGGCCACCGGCATCGGTGACCAGCAACTTCTCGATACGGTGCTGGTGCAGCAGTCGCTTGGCCTGCTCGAAATCCGCGCCCTCGTCGATGGTGATGAGATCTTCGTGTGTCATCAACTCACGCACCGACACGTTCGGATCCGTGGCGAAGCGCACGTCGCGATTGGTAACAATACCGACTAGGCGACCGTTATCGCCTTCGACCACGGGAAAGCCCGAGATGTTGAGCCGCGTCTGCAGCGCCTGCACCTCGACGAGCTTGGTCTCCGGTGTCACGGTGACCGGGTTAACCACCATGCCGGATTCGAACTTCTTCACCCGCCGAACTTCGTCGGCCTGTACATCGATATCCATGCTCTTGTGAATCACGCCGATGCCGCCCGCCTGAGCCATGGCGATGGCGAGCCGGCTTTCTGTGACCGTATCCATGGCCGCCGAGACTAGGGGTATGCCAAGGCTGATCGTACGCGTCAAACGGCTAGATACGTCCACGCTGCCGGGCAATACGCTGGACGCTGCCGGTTTGATCAGCACATCGTCGAATGTAAGCGCTTCGCTGAGGGTCATGCCGCCTCCTGAGGGCTCGGCACTATAGAGCCTACGTATGCTGGCACCAAGCGCTCTCGAAAGGCGCCTCCGCGGGGGCAAGCCATTCTCCTTTTCGTAGGTCAGCGCATGAGATCAGCAGAGAGCGGAGCCGAGGAATATATGATTATTTAGACCCCGGCTGATAGCGGACGTGGCGCCGCCTCGCGCGCAGGCGTTCCGGCCAATTTAGCGAATCGTAAGTCAAACCCCAGGCTACCGCAAAGGCAACCTCGGCCGATGTTATAGTCCTCTGCGGGGCCCCCAGATCATGCGAGCCGCGCGCGGTCGCCAACGGGGGCTGGTGCCACATCGGCGGATCTGAGCTTCCTACCCGCACCTAATCCTTTTGCGGGCCACGAAAGCCCATCGCCAGCAGATAGAACTCGGTAGAGTCGGCCCGGCTGGCCGGCGGCTTGACGTGGCGGATTGAGCGAAAACGCTGTTTGAGATGCGCCACCAGAGCAGCCTCGCCGCCGCCCCGCAGAACTTTAGCCAGAAAACACCCCTCCGGCACCAGCACGCTCTCGGCAAACTCGGCCACCGCCTCGCATAACGCCATGATGCGCAGGTGATCGACATTGCGCGTGCCCGTAGCGGGTGCAGCCATGTCGCTTAGCACCACGTCAGCTGGCCTACCGAGCGCCGCACGGATAGCGTCGTCGGCGCCTGCATCGAGAAAATCGAGGGTGAGATGCTCAGCGCCCGCCACCGGCTCAAATTCCGCCAGGTCTACCGCCAGAACGCGGCTGCCGCCGGCCACCGCGACCTGCGTCCAGCCACCGGGCGCAGCACCCAGATCGACCACCGTGGCGCCACGCTTGAGAAAGCGGAAGCGCTCGTCCATCTCCAGCAGTTTAAAGGCGGCGCGGCTGCGATAGCCCTCGACCCGAGCGCGCGCGACATAAGGATCATCAAGCTGACGCTGCAGCCAGCGCGAGGAGGATATCGAGCGCCCCTTTGCCGTGCGCAGCTTCTGCTTGGGCGGCGCCCGCCCCGGGCCGCGCTTGCTCCGCGAAAATCTCGCCATATCAAATCCACCCGCCCGCAGCTTGACACGCCGCCGGACCGCTCCTAATTTCCACCCCCTCGTATAATAGAGCACACTGGGGGATAGTTTAACGGTAGAACTGTCGGCTCTGACCCGACCAGTCCTGGTTCGAATCCAGGTCCCCCAGCCAGTATCAATAACCTATCAGTAATAAAGTAAATCTTAGTGCTTTTCTACTAACGTTAGCAGCAAGGTGAATGGCACGTCGATAGCAGGATAAAGGTCTTTATTTATTCAATTCCATTACTAAAAGATAATAGCTCCCCTCTTCGCATTTCTGTTTCTACTATACCAATCCATATCTTAAGATTTGTCATCAAACTATATTCATTTAGTGAAAAACAACCTCTGCCTCTTTATTGCGCAACGCCTCGTTCAGAACACTCCTGATACGGAGGGGAATAAATCACAAGGCATTTTACCGGATTTTCACTTATTGCAAAAAAAGAATGGGACATATCGGGAGGAAAATAACATATATCGCCAGGATCCACCTCGCCGATTTCTTCACCAATTTCAGCACGAGCCCGCCCCTCTAGTACGTATACAACTTGCTCAATTCCCGGATGCAAATGAGGTTGCGCCCCACCAGCTTTTGTGACCACACCCAAAACAACCTCTATATTACTTGCTCCGACCGTTTCCTTTCCGATAAGCCTTCGGTTTACCGTGCCCAAATGGTTTGCTGGACTGTATGCCTCGATATCTTCCACCCGAATGATATGATGAAGATCTGTTGTCTTGGTCATCAAATCCTCTTTCAGTTGATGTATACAATTTCTTGCTACTTGCTAAGTAGCCATGGCATCTTTATGCCTATTGGTTCCTCGTCGTCACAATCAAATTCTCTTGGTGAATAGGGTGTACAAGCTAGGTGCATAAGGCGAGAAAAGGCAGGGAATTTTTGGCCTTTATGTCTTTGACCACCCCTCCAGCTAAGTAAAATTAATTACTTACAAAACATCTTCTCTAGTAGAATTTTAGATAGGTATAAAATAGATGCTAATTCTACAAATATCTCGCCTCATCGGCTCACCCCCTTTTCTCCATCAAGGCGTGGTGTGCAATGGGCTTACAGCACACCCAAAAATAATAGCTAAGCTGACTCCAGCTGCCACAAATGGCAAGAATACGAACTAACGAGGTACCGCGTATCTGTCTTGAAGCCAACAAGGTTCTCCAAGAACACATCGCTCACATATTAACTTGCCCCCTTGGCCTTTCGCCGAGCGATGCACAGTGATCACCCCCCATAGACTGGTCCATGTTGATTGTTTGTTTTTGATCGACCTCTGATCCATCGGGACAATGGGTTCGGCTGAGAATCAAGGACTTTCGGGTCGGCACCCACGATGGCGTCAAGTCTATTGTGACGTGTATCCACGTGCCTCGTCGAACATGGCAATAATATTCTCGGGCGGCACATCACTTTGTAGATTGTGCACGCTATTGAGCACGTAGCCACCATCGCGCCCCAAGCAATCGATGATATAGCGAACATCAGCGCGCACCTCATCCGGGGTGCCAAAAGGCAGCGCTTTCTGGGTGCTGATACCGCCCCAGAAGGCAATGCGCTCGCCGAAGGCTTCCTTCAAGCCCGCCGGCTCCATACCCTTTGCTGTAACCTGCACAGGATTGAGCGCATCGACACCGATCTCGATTAGATCCTCAATCAGCGGCGCCACTGCGCCGCAGCTATGGTAGAGCACCTTTGGCGCGCCATATCCCTTGACGGTCTCCAGGATGCGACGCTGATGAGGCTTAATGATGGCACGATAGATTTCGGGATCGAACATGGGCGCCTGTTGCGACGCGAGATCGTCACCCATGAAGACAATGTCGATATTGTCACCTACCGCTTCCAGCGCATTGCTCGCAACGCGCACATACCAATCGGTGAAGATGCCATAGAGGCGCTCGAGAAAAGCTCTGTTCTTATAGAGATCGGTCAGCGACTCGCCAAAGCCGCGCACAAACTGGGCGTTATGGACGATGCCGACGGGCAGGTTGAGAATGATCGCATGATCACTATCGCGCCTGAGCGCCGCGGCGCGCTCGGCCAGGCCACGCGTATAGCCGGGATTGTCCGGATCGGGCCAATCGTACTCCTCAAGCAGGGCGATGTCGGGTTTCTTGATGCCGAAGAAGGGCCCGTCCACATAGATGTAGGGGCCGTCGCCTGACTTACGCCAGGTCACGCCCCATTCGTCGAAATAGGTATCCTCGTCGATTACCTTCTGGTCGCCCTCGTATTGGCCGACGGCAAGATAGCGGGTATCGATATCGAAGCGGTCCTGTACCTCTGGATCGACCACTGCCAGGCGCCGCGTCGGCGAGACATTGGCGGCCTTGGCCGTGGTGCGGATGTCGAGCGCCTCTTTTAGCCGCTCATAGGCCGAATACCAGATCGTGGTGACGAAAGTGCCACCGAAATCGATCGGCACACGGTCCGTGGACTCGTGATTCAATGCGGCAAGTACGCGGTCCCGATGGTTGAAGTCGGTCATGGTTGACCCCTCATGCTTGATATGACTCGAGGAATTCCTGATAGCCGCCATAGCCGGTCGTGCGCGCCTCGAAAGCGAGCCCGAGCGTCTCGGCGGCGGCTTCTGCCTTGGCGCGCAACTCCGGGGTCTCGTTTTGGGTCAGATAGACCACCCTGCGGTACTTACCGAAATAGATATCGCGCAGCTTCGGATGGCGATCCAGTGCGAGACCCTTGATGATCAAGCGATCGAAATGGCGGGCCAAAAAATCGGTCAGAAAGAAGCTACCGGGCTCACTCTTCATCAGCTCGGCATAGGCCTCTGGGCCAGCGAAAACCTCGTAGCAATGGCTGCCACCAATTCGCGGCACGCCTTCTTCGGCAAGCACCTCGTCAAGCTTTCCCCCAGTGCCACAATCGGAGAACAACACCAAGATCTGCTCGAAATCGCCGCGCCCGGCATGGATCAGCCGGCGCACGCCATCGGGAATACGCTCCGGCGAATTGTGGATATGCGCCGGCAGGCATTTCACCTTCATGCTATCCCAGTCGTTATCGCGCAACAGAGCAACGATCTCGCCGGCCAGTGCGCCGCAGGTGATCAGCAGGGTACGCGGCGGCTCCGTCACGTCAGGCCGGCACTAGATAGCGATGCGAGAGTCCCGTGTCGTACATGGCGACGATGTTCTCGGGCGGTACCTCGGGCTGGATATTGTGCACCGCGTTGAGCACGTAGCCGCCGCCCTTTCCCAGAACATCGATGACATGGCGCGTCTCTGTCGCGACCTCTTCGGACGTGCCCTGGGGCAGGGTCTGCTGCGTGTTGATGCCACCCCAAAAAGCCATGCGGTCCCCGAACTCGGCCTTGAGGCGCTCAGGCTCCATGTTCTTTGCCGCCACCTGGACCGGGTTGAGAACATCAACGCCGATATCGATCAGATGCTCAATGAAGAGATAGGCCGAACCGCAGCAGTGGAACAGCGACTTGCCACCGGTCAGGCTCTTGAGGGTCTGAATGATGCGCTCGTGGCGCGGCTTGATGAGCTTGGCATAGGTTACGTTAGGATCGAACATGCAGCCGTTCTGGGTGCCGAGATCCTCGCCGAAGAAGATTACGTCAACATTCTCCGGCCCGGCCTCTCGGATCATAGCCTCGGACGCCTTGATATTGTAGTCGACCAGGCGGTCCATGAGATAACACGCGGCCTCGGGCGCTTTGAACAGGTCCATCAGGAAGGATTCCATGCCGCGCAGTCCGTAGGCCCTGTGGATCACCTGGTCAGGCACGTTGAACACCAGGCAGTAGTCGCCTTGCGCCTTGTAGCTCGCGACGCGCTCCTTGATGCCTTCGGCCATCAGTGGGTCCTCGGGGTCCGGCCATTCCATCTCGTCGATGCGGTCGATGGTCAGCTTGCCGCCACAAAGCGGGCCGTCCTTGTATAGGAAATGCTTGTCAGCAGTGCCGACTGTGCTTTTGAAGGTGACGCCGAAATGGTCGATATAGGTGAGCTCATCAACCCAGCGGCCTGCGCCGCCGCGGCGTCCGCGCGCCATGATTGGACGGGTGTCAACACCGAACTTCTCAAGCACCGTCTCGTCGGGCTGGGCAAGCTGGTTGAGCTTCGACATGAGCACGCTCTCGTGCTCGAGGCCAAGATGCGCCTTGAGGGCATCATAGGCATCGATGGTGATGCCCGTGGCACCGGCCGCCGCGAGATCGATAGCAACCCGATCCGGCTCCTCGTGATTGATCGCGGCGAGAACGCGTTCTCTGTGGGTCCAGGCCATTGCCTTTTCTCCCTACGCCGTGACCAAGTTGCGCGCGCGCTCGACCGCTGCCGGCGCGCTCTCACCATAGCCGTCTGCGCCGATCCGCGTCGCAAAATCATTGTTGATTGGGGGCCCGCCGACCATGACCTTGACATTGAGGTTGCGTGACGTGTTGGCTTCCGCGATGGTCGCGACTGCGCTCTCGATCTCTGGCATGGAGGTAGTCAGGAGGCCGGATATCGCCACCAAGTCCGCCTCGTTTTCCTGGGCCGCGTTAATGAACGTCGCGGCATCGATATCGACACCGAGGTCAACGACCTGAAAGCCGGCGCCTTCGAGCAACATCCCCACGAGGTTCTTGCCGATGTCATGCAGGTCGCCCTTGACCGTGCCAATGACTACCGTGCCGACCGGCTTGGCGCCGGTCTCGGCCAGCAACGGGCGCAGAATATCCATGCCCGCCTGCACCGCCTGCGCAGCCATTAGCATCTCGGGCACAAACAAGGTTCCCTCGCTAAAACGAGCGCCGATATCATCGAGCGCGGCTATCATGCCATCATCAAGGATGACCTTCAGGTCAGTGTTAGCTTCGAGCTCTGCGTTCACCAACTCGGGCACCGCCTCGTCGTCGTAGTCCAGGACCGCTTCGTAGATTTCAGCAACTGACACGTCTGTCACCTATGACTTGATTGACCGGGAATCACGATAAGATCCAAAATTGTGCGCTCCATGCCTGCCATTCCCGTCCAGACAGGCGTCAGGGGCAATAACCCATGTCCATATTAAGGGCAAGGACGCAGGACGCGCAGGAAATTCTCCATGTGAAATTGCGCCTGGGCCGGCTCGTAGCGTGCGCCACGCCCGATCGGACAAACACGACGCGCCCGGCAACCCAGCGAAAGGCAGTCGCCGTGTCTATTCTCCGAGATATAGACGGCGCAAGCGGGAGAATCGTAGCCGTCCTCGCTGAACGCCGAGACCGGACAGATACTGAGGCAGGGCTGCTCCGGGCAGGCCTCACAAGGGTTCGGCCGCTCATCCGCCGGCGGCAGGTCGAGACGTTCAGCGAAAGCCAAACCGCCGCGGAAGGCGTGCCACAGGCCATGGTCGGGGTGGATCAGGATGCCGAGGGGCGAGTTATAACAAGGCCCGGCGCGGCAGGCCCAACGCTGAAATGGCAGTGGCGGCTTGCTGAACGGGAAAATAGCCGTTGCACCGTACCGTTCGGCGACTCGACCCACCACCTGATCCGACCAGCCATCGAGGCCGCCGACAGGTGCGCCCGTTGCCGCAACAAAAGCATGCCACATCTCAGGCCCAACATTGCCTGCCAGCACCAAGGTTCCGGTCGGCTGTCCCGGCGCGAAATCCGGCACGCCATCGCTCACCTCCGGGTGAAAAGCGCCGCGTAGAGCTAATCCGGCGTCTTGCAACGCCTGCTCAATATCAGTCAGTAACATGGTACCATCATATCTCCTGTTTTGGCGCTTGTCGCCTTAGCGGATGGTCGAAGGCGAGCTTGAACAAGGCATCGCGCGCTACGCTGCGTCGGCGGCGTCCGAGCCAGTCGTGAGAGTAAGGGCGCACAGCGACACTAGGCCGTAATAGGCGGCGATCACCTTCTCGCGCGGATCGCGAGCCCTTAGACCAGTTCGACGGCCGACTCGTCGTCTTGGTTGGTCAGTTCGCCTACGAGTCTCTCGAGCGTCATAGCATGCGCGAGATGCTCGACGCGGGCCTGAGCGGTTGGAGACGCTCCATCATGACGGCGACGCACCGCTAGGCCACGCTAGCGCTCGACAAGCAGCGTGATCGAGCAAAAACACGGCCTTTTCCTCATCTCCCGCATAAACGAGGCCTGCCTCATCTTCGCCGACGGCAGGGAGCGCAGGCATTCGACCACTTCCTCATCGGTCATTGCGTTTCCCCTCCTTCCGGCATCACGAGCCGGCGGATCTCGGCAACGATCTCCGAGGCACTCTCTCTCGGACCGAAGGCGGCAGCAATGCCTTGCGCTAGCATCCCCGCCTTGTCGCTCTGCGTCACCACCGAGCCACCGACGACGACAGGAATGCATGCACCTGCCTCCGTCAGTTCGGTAAAAATATCGTCCAGGTAATGCAGATATTCCCAGGAATGGGCGCTGATACCGATCACGTCCACATCTTCCTGCACGGCGCTTGTCACAACTCCCGCGGGCAGATTGAAGCGGCCACTGTAGATCACTTCCATGCCAGCATCGCGCAGCAGCGCCGAGATCGCCAGCGCACCAACCTCATGCTGATCGGTGCCGAGGATAGCAATCAGAATCTTGATCGGACGTGCGATATTAACCATCCAATGGCGAAGGCAGCCCCGCCAACGGATCATAAGCCTGGCCATAGGCCTGACGCAACACGCCAGCAGTTTCGCCAACTGTTGCATCGGCAGTCAAAGCGGCGATATAGGACACCATGAGGTTGCAGCTCTCGTCGCGCGCAGCATCGTGCAGCGCACCGAGCGCCTGCTTAACGCGGTTCTGATCACGACTGCACTTAAAATCACGAATGCGATCAATCTGCTCGTGGCAAGGCTCGATCTTGCGCTCCGCTGCATCCTTTAGCATGCGATCCTCATCCTCAGGAACCGTGTGACAAGTATCACCCACACGCTGCAAAGTACCGTCGGCAAGATCGCGACCGAGACGCTCCATGGCGTTGACGAAGATGCGCCGAAAATAGCCTTGCTCGGCAAGCTCGGCGATATCACCCGCGGCCTCTATCCGTACGACCTCGGCGGCAATGCGCCGCTCCATCTCATCGGTGAGTGCCTCAACGTAGTAGGAGCCACCGAGGGGATCCGCCACCTTGGTAACATTGGTCTCCAACTGCACGATCTGCTGTGTGCGCAGGCCCACCAGATGCGCTTCTGCGCTGGGCGTTCGGTAGGCCTCGTCGAAAGTCGAGACCTCCATCGCCTGGACGCCAGCCAACGCCATTGCCAACGCCTGCATACCGCCGCGCGCAACATTGTTGACCGGTTGCTGCGCTGTCATGGTTAGACCTGAGGTATGCGCCGTCACGGTCAACGCCATGGAGCGCGCATCACGGGCGCCGAACTCCTCCTTCATCATGCGTGCATAGAGGCGGCGGCTAGCGCGGATCTTGGCGATCTCCTCGAACAGGTCCATGCGACAGGTCAGTAAGATGTCGATGCGCGGCGCGAAGGCATCGACATCAATGCCGCGCTCGATCAATGCGCGGATATAAAAGCGCAACTCGACGAAGCCAAGCGCCATCTCCTCGACCGACTCGAGCCCACTCTCACTGAAATAGTAGGTGTCCTCGAGCAAGGCGTGGAACTTGGGCATCTTCTCCGTGGCGAAGGCGATCGAGTCGGTGGCCAGGCGCGTGCGCAGGGCGAGCGGAAGATGGCGAGAATAGCAGCAATCGTCCTCGTACAAAGCAACCTGGATGGCTGAGCCGCGCAGCTTCTCCGCCGCCACGCCGCGCGCCGTAGCGACCAGATAGAGCCCGCCGATTGCCGCCACCGATGGCAGCGATTGCGAAAAGCTCAAGCTGTCGAGCGGCAGGTCGCGATAGAGCATCTCATAGTCAGCGCGGCAGCACAACGAGACGCCCTGGGTACCGACCGCATGCTCGGCATGGGGATGGTCTGGGTCGAGCATGGCCATGGTCGGCGAGTCGCCGATCACGTCGAGCCCCTGCTGGCCCTTTGCAATGAGCGATTTGAACTGGGCGTTGGAGCACTCGGCAGTACCCTCGCCCGACAACTCACGCAAGATCCACGACTGGCCAGGGCGCGGCAGACGCTTGCCGCGTGTATAAGGATAGCTGCCGGGTGCCTCACCCTCACCCTCAGGCGCATAGAAGGGCTCGAGCGGAATGCCGGAATAACTGGTCAGATCGCTCATAGCTCGCTCTCCTCGAATGCCTTGGCAAAGGCCTCAGCGCGGGCTTTCAGCTCGCTGCGGCTACCAAGCGTTAGGGTGCAAAGCCGTGCGCCGCCGTCTATATCGATCTCCGCACCGCTGAGATAGCCGGCCTCTTTCGAGGCCAAAAAGGCGACGAGGTGCGCCACCTCCTCGACCTTGCCGAGGCGCCTCGCGGGCGCACCGGCAATGACGCTATCGCGGATCTCCCGCGGCATAGCTTGCACGTTCTCGGTCTCAATCACCCCCGGCAGCACGGCGTTACAGGTGATGCCGTGGCGAGCATATTCCAGCGTCACCGTGTGGGTCAGACTGAGCAGACCTGCCTTGGAGGCGCCGTAGCCGGCCTGGTAATGCAAGCCCCCACGCGCCGCCACTGACGATATGTTGACGATGCGCCCCCAGCCGGCCTCAACCATGGCCCCGATCAGCGCCCGAATGAGATGAAACGGCCCGCCGAGATTGACCGCCAGCTCGCGCTCCCAGGCCTCACTGGTCATCCGGCCGACCGGAGCTATGTTCTTCACCAGCCCAGCATTGTTGACGAGAATAGCGATTGGCCCGATCGCGCCTACCAGCTTGCCTACCGCCACGGTGACGCCCTTGCCGTCACTGACATCGACCAACGCTGTCGCGGCCTTGACACCCAGGCCACGCGCGGCCTCGGCGGTCGCCGCGACATCCTCGGAGACATCCATCAGCGCTAGATCGGCCCCGTCCTGCGCCAAGCGCAAGGCGATAGCGCGACCGATGCCCCGCGCCGCCCCCGTCACCAATGCCGTCCTGCCCTCTACCATCGTCACTCCCAACGGCTACCACGGCGGAAGGTTAGAAATGTGCCAGACCGCCCCCAACACTTTAACCGAGGTTATGGGAATTATCCGCACTGCTTCGCTATGCAGAGTGGTTTATGCGCTCAACTCGGCTCGTCAGAAATGGCAAGATCGGCTTCCCGAAGGGCCTTGATGAAGTCGCGTACAACGTCGTCCGAGAAAATATAGGCCCTCAGAGATTGCAAGTCTTATTTGG
>MPLX02011995.1_pt1 | contig 39662 bp, 32 predicted proteins | sample 1617341 | NCBI WGS metagenome assembly MPLX02 (sample SAMN05944804, study PRJNA350692) | marine metagenome | biome: marine; feature: ODZ; material: water; isolation source: 120 m water sample filtered on 0.2 um supor filter | place: Pacific Ocean | collected 2012-04-08 | depth 120m m | reverse complement strand
TGCTGAGAATCCGCCTAACATCTTATTCACATAAGAAAAAATTAAATTAATTAACCGCCGATTTAACCAACAACTTGCGGGGCGGATTACAAGTACTGCTAAAGCGTGACAGGCTCCACTCCCGAACCTGCCTCGTAAATATCATTCGGGAGATATAAAGGAGTCAATCATGTCTAAACGCAAGCTCTCACCAATAACACCTGAGGATGCAAAGAGCCAGTCTGGTTACACAATATCTTCTTATAACAAACCCAGGCAAATGAAAGGATTAACTTTAGAACGTGTGCGGAAATCTGTAAGCAAGTCAATCCTAATAGGGATTGGACTGATGCAGAGATCGAAGTTGGCCTTAAATACGAATTGATTGTTTTTTTATAAAAAAATGAAACTGCGAAAATTGGATAAGATCGTAAATAAGTTGCGAGTTGTAATTTTGGTTTTCTTTTTAATTTTGGTTAGCTGGCCTTTAGAGGCCATAGCCCATCAGCCCAGAATAGTTGAAAGTGAAAAAATTAATGTCACTAAGCCTGAAATATCCAAGGCTTACTATGGCAAGCTTTCGGGAAATCCACACATTTATATTATTAGCGCAAGCTCTGCCATTGATTTGTATGTGAACGTTTTGGTTCCTTTTATAGAAGGACCAGGAAAAAATGTGACGGTCAAAATTTTTAAAGGTGAACAGATTTTAGGGAGCCTTAGTCCGAATGAAGAAGACTGGAAGGAGTTTTTTGAGCCATTCGGCCAAAGCATGTATTGGCAGGGTCCTGAATTTGAAACACGCGCTGACGCTGGAAAATATAAAATTATTGTGCAAAGCAGGGAAAAAAATATCAGATATGTTTTGGCCATCGGAGAAATTGAGGCTTTTGATGGAATAGAGAGCCTTAAGGCAATTCTTCTCATTCCTGAGTTAAAGAGAAACTTTTTTAAAGAGTCACCCATCAGCTTTATATTTTCCCCCCTTGGGTGGGGGTATATTTTACTTTTACAACTTTTGTCACTATTGGCGGGAGGGCTTTTATCAAGGTTATTAAGAATTAATGGAATCAAAACTCGAAAGGAATATTTTCGGAAATCTGCCAAAAGCACCTTGATGTGGAGCTTGGTTTGCTGGGTAGGCCTCCTTTTCTGGGCTGTTAAAACATCTTGGAACCCTATATTAATCCTGATGTCCGGTCTTGCTCTTTTTATGGCCATAATTAGTTGGCACGAACTTAAGGTATCTGAACAGAACAAATTATAATCTATTGCTTTTAATTCGAGGAGGTCTATGAGAAAAAGTTTATTTGTAATTTGTTTTGCACTTATGACCGAAATTTTTTTGTCTATGAATTCGTTCGCATTTGATGCAGTAAAAAAATTAAAGTTAATGAAAGTTTGTCGAAAGTGCAATATGGTTGGCGTAGACTTAAGAGGAGCGATTTTAAAAAAAGCCGACCTAAAAAATTCTAACTTAAGTGGGGCAAAGTTAATGGGAGCTAGTCTACAAGGAGCAAAATTAGAAAAAGCTTACCTGCAGACAACAGACTTAACAGGAGCGAACTTGGATTATGCAAACTTGCAAAAGGCATATTTAAATGAAGCTAAATTAAAAAAAGCAAGCTTAAGTGGTGCAAACATAAAGTGGGCGCACTTGAAAGGAGCAAGCTTGGAGGGTGCAAATCTTAAAGGAGCGAATCTAAATGGGGCAAATCTCAGCGGCGCAGATTTGGATGGAGCAAATCTCCATGAGGTCAATTTGCAAGGAGCAAATTTACAGGGAGCAAGTTTTAAAGACGCAGACCTTTCGAAGGCAAACTTGATTGGTGCAAATGTCAAAAAGAAGGCAGTTAAAGGTGCCATTTTGTGCAAGACAAAAACACCTTGGGGAGAGGACAACACCGGTTGCAAATAATCATGGTGTGTCTTGCGTTTGGCAAACATAATAAAAAATCGAAGAACAAATTCACCACACTAAAAAATGCATTCATCGAAACCTTTGAGGAGTTAGGCGGAGTCGACAACCTAGTCGAATGGGCTACGGCCTAAACCGCAAAAACCCCTCACTTATTTGATAGAAAAAGAAAATACCGGCAAATAACCGGCAAATGATGGTCGATAATAAAAAAGCACCTACAGGCTTTAACCTGTAAGTGCTTGTTTTATTTGGTAGCGGGGGCCAGATTTGAACTGACGACCTTTGGGTTATGAGCCCAACGAGCTACCAGGCTGCTCCACCCCGCATCGATTCTGTTTTTAACCGCTACTCGTTTTGACTCAAGCGGATAGGTAAGATTATAGGTTTTCTGGAATTTGTCAAGCGGTCATTCTGCTGACAAAAAAAGCGGCCCGCACGCACCAAGCAGTGCGTAAGGGTCGCCTTGTTGATTGCGGTTCTTAACGTATCACAGATTAGCGTTTTTTCGACTTGGATTCCTGAACAGTGAGGTTTCTGCTGTCAAGTCATCCAATGCAGGGAACTCCTGGTCTGCGTGGATTTTTCCCGCCTTTACCAAAAGCTCTTCTTCTGATTCTCGATTGTCTTCGTCCGGGATACAGCAGTCGACAGGGCAAACTTCTTGACATGCCTCTTCGCCATGGAAGCCAACACATTCCGTGCATAGGTCGGCATCAATTTCGTAGAAGTCTTCTCCCTCGGTAATTGCTCCGTTAGGACATTCTGGCTCGCAGACGCCACAGTTAATACACTCATCGGTAATGATTGTAGCCATTGTTGTTTCCTTTTTTTATTAGTTATGAAATATTAAACTTTTTGAAACTGAATTCTTATTTTTAAGGGGTCTGCCCGGTTTCTGTGCTATTTCAATTTTTCAAGGCTTCATTACATCGGACTAAACACAGCCCAAATTCCTTGATTTAAAGAACTGTATAAAAATAATTCTCCCTCAAGTCAAGAAAAATATTTGAGTGGGATACTACTTGCCAACTATTGTTTTATCTGAAAATCATCCATTTGAAAAAGTGAGTGGCCCACTTTGGGTAAAAAGCTATTTATTTTGATCCTGCACTCACCAATTTGCTATGATTTCAACATGTTTGTCAAACGGATTCTAATATTTTTCCCACTGCTTCTCATCTTTTTCCTTGCCCAGTCCTTTTTCTGGGTTCCCACCTACGATAAGCAGGTTGTGGGCAATCCTGAACGTCTCAAAAAATACATCCACGGTTCTGCCGCCGATGCGGAAATGCTCAACCCGGTTATCAGCGCAGATTCGACCAGCAGTTCCATAGAAAATCTGGTTTTTGACGGTTTGATTTCTCTGGACGATAAACTTGAGTACCGTCCCCGCCTGGCGACTTCATGGACTCAGACGGAGGAAGCTTTTCTGGCTGTTGACCCTCGACATCGCATCAAAGACATTGCGAAGTCTTCCCCAGTCACCGCTGATTGGGTGGATTACCTCAGGCAGTCGTTAGAGGAAAACCATAAATGGTCAGCGAATATTAAATCGGTTGAGGTGATTCCGGGGAAGACCGTTAAAGGTACGCTTCAGGTACCTGTTCCTGGCAGTGATGGTTCGCCCGAACTGCTCAACGGTCGGCCGCGTATGGAATCTGCTCCCTACACCCTGCAACTACCCGACCGAATCAAATTTGTACTCGCTCGCGTTGATCAGGACTTTTTTAATCCGATTCAAAAATTGATCGGTGATGATTATTTCTCGTCATTTCCTTACGAGGATTTTATTCACGCCGGGAATCCCGATCAGTACGAACGGCTGAAACCGCATTTTGCCGAGATCCTGCAAGTGACAGAGCACAACCCGGTCATCGATTTTGATTTAAGACGCGGCGTGCGATTCCATGACGGTCACGAATTCGACTCGGGCGATGTTCTGTTCACTTATCGGTCTATTATGGATATTAAAACGGCATCTCCCCGGCGATCAGATTATGAACCAGTGAAATCTGCAGAGGCCTTGGGCCCTCATAAAATACGCTTCACCTATAAACGTTTATTTTCGCCAGCGATCAATTCCTGGTTCATGGGTGTTCTGCCGGAGCACCTTCTCAATGCCGGGGCGTTGAAACAGGAAGCGCTCAGCCAGAATAGCGATCCGGAGGATTTCACCATCCGCGACAGCCAGTTTAATCGCAACCCGATAGGCACCGGACCTTTCAAGTTCGCCGACTGGAAATCCGATGAACTCATCCGACTTAAGAGAAATGATGATTACTGGGAAGGGCCGCCGGAATATCGGGAATACATCATGCGCATCATTCCCGACGCGCTCACTCAGGAAATGGAGTTCTATGCCGGGGCGGTTGACAATTACAGCGTTCAGCCGCACCAGGTGGCTCGTTTCAGGAAAGAGGAAAAATATCAGAGCTTCTCCAGCCTCGGCTACTTTTTTGCTTACATCGGCTACAACATGAGGAACCCGCTTTTTAAATCCACCGAAGTGCGCAAAGCTCTGGGCATGGCTATCGATGTGGAACAGATCATCGAATACGTTCTCTACGGGGAAGGGGAGCGGGTGACCGGGCCCTACGCGAAAATGACCGACTGGTACGATCAGCAGGTCAAGCCTCTGCCTTATGATCCCGCAGGCGCGCTTGCTATTTTGAACGGACTGGGCTGGCACAAGAACGCCGAAGGATTCCTTGAAAAGGACGGACAACTTTTCGAGTTCAACCTCATCACCAACGCGGGCAACCCCATCCGTAAAAATATTCTGACCATCGCGCAAAACGGATGGCTGGAGTTGGGCATCAAATGTAATACCCAGATATTCGAGTGGGCGGTATTTCTCAAGGATTTTGTAAACACGCACAACTTCGATGCGGTCGTTCTTGGATGGAGTATGGGGATTGACCCCGATCTTTATCAGATATGGCATTCCAGCCAGACAGGGAAACGCCAGCTGAACTTTGTTGGATATGAAAATGAGGAAGCGGATAGATTGATCGTCCGCATCCGTCAGGAGTACGACAAGAAAGAGCAAATCAAAATGACGCATCAACTTCATCAGATGATAGCGCGCGACCAGCCCTATACATTCCTCTATGTAAAAAAAGCCACCCAGTTACTGGACAAGAAAATCGTGATCGTGGAACCCGATGCAGATGGATCAGGAGAGAAGTACGCGAAGATTTACCCAACCCGCGATGGCGGAATAAATTACTATTTCAATAAATGGCGCAAACTGAACTTCGTCCCGCAATTCAGCGAGAATTAACTATCTAGTCCCTGTTGGCGGGCCTACTGGGACTGATGCCCGCCCAATAGGTGATTGAGGACTCTATACCCTGACTCCGTTAAATTGGACGACTACATTATCGTAATGTTCTGCGTTGTAGGTAGACTTCGATGATGTTTTTTGCGTTGCCGGAGACGGCGATGTCGGTCATACCATCATTATTGTAGTCGCCGCTGGTGATTGTGAGTGGAGTGCCGCCATCGACCACGTAGTCGCGGGTGGGATAGTGGAATGATCCATCGGCCTTCCTCACGATCAATGAAAAATTACTGCTACGCGAATTGGCAACTGCGATATCCACCTGGTCATCGGAATTGAAATGGCCCGCTGTCAGCGCGATGGGTCCGCCACCACCGGCAAAAGCGATTTCCTTGGCAAAAGTTCCATCACCCCGCGCAATCATCAAATACATATTATCCCCCTGGGCGGAGGTGAAGATGAGGTCTGGCAGTCCATCGCTGTTCATATCCTGTTTGATCAGCGCGAGAGGGACGAGGTTTTTCGCGATTGCTAAGGGATTGGAAAATGTTCCATCGCCATTGCCTTCAAATAGACGGATTGCGCTGGAGTTGGAACTGCTTGCGGCTAATGCGATGTCTGCATTGCCGTCTCTATCGAAATCACCTGTAATTCCGGAAAAGGATCTTGACCCAGTCGAATACGAGTCCCCTTTTTTGAAAGTTCCATCGCCCGTTCCCAGGAAAATTTCCATTTTGTCGAAGGTGAGGGTGACTGCCGCATCAAGTTTGCCGTCACCATTGAAATCGCCGGGAATGATTGCGAGCGGAACTTTTCCCGTTCGCACGCCCGGAAGTTTGCGGAACGATCCATTACCGTAGCCGAGGAGGACGGTGAACTGTTCGGCTCCGCGAGCGTTGGTCAGCAGGTCGGGGATACCATCGCCATTGACATCCCCCGTGGCGAGGGTCGTTGGTTCCGCGGCCACCTTGAAAGTTCGTGGCTCTTTAAAAACACCATCGCCTTTTCCCAGTAGAATGGTCAGGGAATTTCCCAGTGTATTGGCGGATACGAGATCGACATGACCATCGAGGTTCAGGTCGACAGAGAGTAAATCGGCTGGCCCCAGGCCTGTCTTGATCGAGTTGAACTTATGGAACAGGTCGGGCGGCGGCGCGGGCAATTCCATGCCACACCCGCCCAGGGTGGGCACTCCTATTAGCAGGAGGCAGATCAGGGCCAGTCGTGAGGCTGGTTGGGTTTTGGCAATTGTTTGATAAAGAATAGCGTACACAACTACCTCTTAGATAAAAGCCAGTAATTTGTCCCTGTGTGAAGGGTACTTTAAATCCCCTTGATTTTACTTTTTGTCTATGTCAGTATGCTCACTTATTATTATCCCCTCGCTTCAGTCTTGCATGGCTGGGGCTATCATTAAACCCATGAGGAGGAAAGCCTTGAGATCCTACCAGAGTATCCTTATTCTTAAACCCGACCTTGACGAAGCTCAGGTCGATCAGGCGCTTGAAAAAGTAACTGAGTTTCTGACCAAATACAAAGGCGCTTGTCTTAAAGTAGAAAAATGGGGCAAGAAGCGTTTGGCCTATCGGGTCAAGAAAAGCCGTTTCGGCTACTACCTTAACATTTATCACACATGCGATGGCAGTGCGGTTTCCAGTCTGGAAAATGACTATAAACTGTACGATCTTGTCCTGAAATATCTTGTCATTCGCTTGGAAGAGAAAGAACTGACAAGGGCGATGGGCCGCGATTTTGAAGCTGAATCTGAAGATGAAAAATCTGAGACCAAAGAAGGCAACGGCTCGGCAAAGACAGCAAAGACAGCAAAGGCCAAAGAGGTTGTAGAAGGTTAGATCAGATTAGCTGTGCCAAAGGCTTAATCGAATTTCCAAAAACAGGATGAATTGAATTATGGCCAGTTTTAATAAAGTGATGTTGATGGGGAATTTGACTCGTGACCCAGAGCTGAGATACACGGCCAACGGTTCGGCTGTAACGAGTTTTGGTCTTGCTGTTAATCGCAAGTTCAAGCAGGGAGATGATTGGAAAGAAGACGTCTGTTTTGTTGATATAACCGTTTGGGGCAAGCAGGGAGAAAACTGCGCCGAATATCTCAGTAAGGGTCGTCCCGTTTTTGTTGAAGGACGCCTGCAGTTTTCAAGCTGGGAAAGTGACGGTCAAAAGCGAAACAAGCTGGACGTGGTAGCCAACACCGTGCAGTTTTTAGGGTCCCGTAGTGATTCGCAGGGCGGATCGTCAGGCGGACAGCCTCCGGCTTCAGCTGAAGAGGACGTACCTTTTTAACAGGAACAATAAAATTTGGGTGTTCTCCTGCAAGAGACGCTCTTATAAGAATAACCTTAATGTAATCAGGAAAAAAATGGCTCAAGGAAATAAAACAGCTAGAAACACCAGAAAGAAATCGTTCTTCACGCACAAGATTTGTCGGTTCTGTACTGAAAAAGTAGACTACATAGAGTTTTACGATATTAAAGTACTAAAACCCCTGGTTTCTGAACGAGGGAAAATAGTTCCGTCAAGAATTTCCGGAAACTGTGCCAAGCATCAACGGCAATTGACCACCGCGATCAAGAGGGCCAGGAACATAGCCTTGCTCCCGTTTACGGTAGAACGCTGACGCGGTGACTGAGCAGTTTCAACCACAGAGGGCATTGCTTCCGGTAGCGGCTACTCTGGTCGCGTTGCTGGCGGCCATGTTTTATCCTCCGTTGGGGGTGTTAGTCGGGGTTCTGATTCCGGTTCCCTTGATTTTTATTTATGTTCAGTTGGGTCGTCGTCCAGGAGTCATACTTCTGGCTCTGGTATTCGGGGTGATGTTCACCTTGATGGGGCCGAAACAGGCGGTTTTATTTTTTACTGAATACGCTGTTCTCGCAGGGGTGATGGCAGAGACCATCCGGTTCAGATTGCCGTTTGATAAATGCATTCTATTCAGCACGTTGTTTTCGGCAACGCTTTCGATCATTCTGCTGTTTTTCATATTCACTGATCGCGAGTCAACGCTGACAGAGTTTTTTCAACAGCAGATAGATGGGCACTTTAAGCAGTCCATGGAAGCCCTTAAGGGGATGGGTGATAAACCCGAAGACCTTAAGGCGATGCAGGAATTTGCTGATAGGACTTCTGGAGTGTTGGCGCAGTCTTATCCGTCGTTCATTATTATAGGAACTTTTATCACAGCAGTGATCAACTACTACGCGGCCCGGTTTTTATGGGGACGCATTTACGGCTCGGGCCTGTTTCATCCGGCACGATTTTCAGAGTGGGCGGTACCCGATCAAACCGTGTGGGTGTTCATCGGTTCAGGCGCTTTGTGTTTTTTAGCGGACGGTACTTTAGGTGTCGCTGGGATAAACCTGTTTCTTTTGGTTCTGGTCGTCTATTTTCTTCAAGGACTGGCGATTCTTATTTATTTCCTGGAATCGAGGAATGTTCCAGTGTTTTTCTGGATTCTTATATTTTTTGTCATAGTTTTTCAGCCTCTTTTAATAGGGGGCGCGATGGGATTGGGAGTTTTTGACACCTGGATGGATATAAGGAAAGTTCGGATAAGTCAGGAGCAAAGCCCGGAATAATTGATCCGGCTTTAAGCGGTCAGATTCATGGAGACTAAAAATATTTTATCGTATCAGCAGATATTAAGAAGGAGTGAAACAGGGTTATGAAATTGTTATTGAAAGAAGATGTTCAGGGCTTGGGGAATTGTGGTGACGAGGTTGAAGTTAAAGACGGGTTTGGAAGGAACTTCCTTATTCCCAATGGCAAGGCGCTTCTCGCGACACCTAAAAACCTGAAGCAGTTTAATCATCAGAAAAGTATTGTTCAGGGTCGGCTGAAAAAGATTAAAGTCAGTGCCGATGCCCAGGCACTGGAAATTGCAAAAGCCATTTGTACTTTCAAGAAAAAAGCGGGTGACAATGGCAAACTTTTCGGAACCGTAACCACGCAGGAAATTTCAGAAAGTCTCAGAGGCCAGGGAATTGAGCTGGACCGGCGAAAGATACAACTCAAAGAGCCGATCAAATCTTTGGGCGAATTTGAGGTTTCGGTCAAGCTTCATCCTGAAGTCACCGCGACAATCAAAATTACGGTGGTCGCTGAAGAGCCCATAGCAGAAAAGACGCCTGAAGCAGAAAAGGCTCCCGAGTCAACTGAGGAAGAGACAGCTTCTTGAGGGCACCTCTAAAAAGAGCCTGCGACCCTATATAAATGAATCCTATCCTCTCCCACGCTTAGGTCTGGACAGGCTCATTAGAGTTTTATATGGTAGGCAGGACGGGTTTCAGAGGATTCCTTAACAGATAATAAAGGTCCAAAATATGGCCCAGGCCGTCAGCCAAATTTCATTGGACAAGCTCCCTCCCTATCATCTGGAGGCGGAACAAAGTGTCATTGGCGCGTGTTTCAAGGCTGAAGACGCTTTGTCCAAAGCTTTGGAAATTCTGGATGAAGCAGATTTCTATAAGGCCGCGCATCAGACAGTTTTCAGGAACCTGCGGATTTCATTTGAGGCCAATGAACCCATAGACATTCTGGGGCTGGCTGACCGCATGCGCCAGAATAACGAACTCGAAACTATCGGCGGCATCAATTACCTGAGTCAGTTAGAGGATTTCGTTCCTACCTCCACCGCAGTTTCCCACCACGCTAAAATAGTCCGCGAAAAAAAGATATTACGAGACCTGATTCAGACCGCGACTGAAATCGTCACCAACAGCTATGGTGAATCTGACAGTGTCGAAGAGATTCTGGATCAGGCCGAGAAATCGATATTTGAGATTTCTGAGAAACGAACCCGGCGCAGCTTCTTCCCTCTTAAAGAAGTTGTTAAAGATAATTTTAAATCCATAGAAAAACTGGTTGGTCAGCCCGGTATGGTGACCGGGGTTCCTACAGGATTTCTCGATCTCGATAACAAGACAGCGGGGTTTCAACCTTCTGATCTCATCATCCTCGCCGCGCGACCGAGCATGGGAAAAACCAGCCTGGCTTTGGATATTGCCCGCTTTGCCAGTCTTCACGCAAATATTGCTACGGCAATGTTCAGCCTGGAAATGTCCAAAGATCAATTGGGAATGCGAATGCTTTGTGCAGAAGCTCGTGTCAACTCAAGTAAACTTCGCACCGGGTACCTTGCGAGTAGTGATTGGCCGCGCCTGTCACAGGCAGGGGAACGACTTTCCAATGCCAAATTCTTCATCGACGATTCTCCCGCGTTATCTTCACTGGATGTACGGGCAAGGTCTAGAAGACTTGCGGCGGAACATCCCTTGGGACTCATTATTGTTGATTACCTGCAACTGATGCAAAGCCGTGGAAAAACCGAAAGCCGCCAGTTGGAAGTTTCCGAAATTTCTCGTGGACTAAAAAGTCTGGCTAAAGAAATAAATGTTCCCATCCTGGCGTTATCTCAGCTCAGCCGCGCCGTTGAGAGTCGAACTGATAAACGACCGATGCTCTCCGACTTGCGAGAATCAGGGTCCATTGAGCAGGATGCTGATGTTGTGGCTTTCATCTATCGCGATGAAGTTTACAATCCAGATACTGCTGATGTGGGAGTCGCAGAAATTCTGATCCGCAAACAACGTAACGGTCCTATCGGAGACGTCAGACTGAAATTTGAAAACCAGTACACACGATTTTACAACCTTGCTCCTGGTGAAGATAGAACTTCCGATGAGGATGAAGATTTTTCAGAGTAATCGCATATAGTTATCCTTCCTTTTGAACATTTGCCATGCCTTTTGCTATTTTTTTTCGTTATCCATTTATCAGAAGATCAGTTCTGGAGATGGCAATCGCAATTCTCTTATGCTTTCCCTCATTAGTTTATTCACAGCCGCATAATCATTTTGATCCTTCAACATTGCCGCCAATTAAGAAGGGGGAGTTTTTGCTCAGTCAATCCCTCAACGAGGAAGCCCTGCAAATTTTTCAATCGTTGATTGAAGAAAGGAGGGAGGGCGGATATGCGTTTCGCGGCATGGTGCGAGCGTATAAAAATATGAATAAGCTGGACGAAGCTGAGGGATGGATTGAAAATTTTTTGGCGGACAATCCAGATTCCAGTTCAGCGCTCTATGGATCAGGCTATGTTCACTATTTGAAAGATGACATACCGGAAGCGGAGCGATTATTTAATCGAGCATTGGAGTTGGATGCTAATAATTCTTTGGCACTAAATAACAAAGGAGCAATACTGTCGCGGCAAAAATCATACACCTCAGCGGCGGACATGGTGCGGGGAGCCATTCGCATCAACCCAAAAGAACCTATGTTTTATCGCAATTTAGAAACAATCTATAAAGCGATGGGGGATCCGGGCCTGATTATTGCGGATTATAATTCATATCAGGGGCGGGGTTCGTCAGAACTGGTCCGGGGGTATGGCATGGCAGTTGGTAGAAACTTGCGGCAAGCGGGTTTCAGGCTGTATGAAGAGGGCCGATTGAATGATGCTATCGCCAAGTTTATGGAGATAGAAACCGTTTACAAGCATATCAGGCATCAAGAGGGATTAGTTCCCGTATATTTCAGCTTGGGCCTTTTATATGAAGAAAAGGGCGAAGCCCAAAATGCCATAAAATACTTTAATCAGGTGTTGGCGCTTAATCCGCTACATCTTCAGGCGAAGGAGCGGCTGGATCGTATTAAGTGAGGTACACTTTTACTCCGTACCATTAGCGCCGATCAAGGGGGAAATCAAAGGTATATTATGGGCTTTCTCCTTATATTTAAAGGTATTTAGGGTTGACATAACCTTGTGGTATAGTTAGGATTAGCGTGGTTGTTTTGAAATAAATAGGATTTTATCTTTTAGGAGGTCGGGTGAATAAAGACGTTTATACCATCGTCGTTTTTCCAGGATCGACAGGTTCCCTTAAGCGAATTCAGGTTCCAAAACGTTGGTTTCGCGCAAGTATTGGCGCGATTCTTGTGTTGCTTGTTGGAATAGCGGGTTCCTCCGCATACCTATCCCAAAGATATTTCCAGTTGGTTGGCGACGAAGCGGAGTTAATAGAGCTTCGTCGCGAATCTAAAATTCGTAAAATTCAAGTTGAAAAGTTTGCCCATCAGGTTAAGAACTTTGAGTCTGAAATGACTCGACTCGAGCGGTTCGAGAAAAAGTTACGTGTGATCACAGCGTTGGAAGATTCCCCCCAGGCCGTTGCGAAAAACTGGGGCGTGGGTGGATCCTATGGATTGTCCTCACATAGTTTGACGACTTCTCTGGCACGTGAGGCGCGCTCATTAGCCGACAAGCTTTCTAATAATCTCGGTCACCTGACAACACAGGCAAAAATTCAAACGATCAGTTTTCAGGAATTGGATGATTTTTTCAAGAATCAACAATCCCTGCTTCTGGCGACCCCCTCTATCTGGCCTACTAGAGGTTGGGTCACTTCCAGTTTTGGATTTCGTAAATCACCTTTCACCGGCCTTCGGGAAAAGCATGAAGGCTGGGATATCGCCGCGCGATCTGGTTCAGCCGTTCGCGCGACTGCCGACGGGTTGGTGGTTGTGCAGGGTCGCGAGTATGGATATGGAAACATGGTTGAAATCGATCATGGTTATGGACTCGTGACTCGATATGGACATAACTCCAAGCATATGGTCAAGGTAGGTGACAGGGTAAAAAGAGGTCAGATCGTTGCGTTGGTGGGTAGCACTGGACGGAGTACAGGTCCCCACTTGCATTACGAAGTTCTCCTGAACGGCGTACCCATGAATCCTAAAAATTATATCCTGGAGGATTAGCTTTTCAGGTTTGAGAGTTGATCTCAGGCTTCCCATCAATTTCCCCCGGGCCACCCGTTAATTATCCATCTCTTACAAAATCAATTCCCGAAGGATACGGTGCCTTTTCGTGTATCCATAGAGGGGTTTTGAGGACTTGCGTTTTTGTACTAATCCGTTTCAAGTTTGCGTAAAATAAGTCAACCTAATTCACAATATCAGGTCAAACAAAAATGGTAGTCAGTTTATTAAAAAAGGTATTTGGAACGAGGAATGATCGAGAGGTTAAGCGCATTCGCATTTTCGCCGACCAGGCAAATTCTTTTGAGAGTTCGATTCAGCAACTCAGTGACGATGAGCTTCGCCAGAAAACCGATGAGTTTAAGTCCAGACTAAAGGAAGGCGAAACGATGGATGATCTTCTGCCTGAAGCTTTTGCGGTGGTGAGGGAAACTGGACTTCGCACTCTCAACATGCGTCATTTTGATGTTCAATTTATAGGCGGAGTGGTTTTACATGAAGGCAAGATCGCTGAGATGAAAACAGGTGAAGGTAAAACGCTTGTCGCGACCCTTCCTGTTTATCTAAATGCGTTGACGGGAAAAGGCGTCCATGTTGTTACCGTCAATGATTACCTTGCCAAGAGAGACAGTGAGTGGATGGGGGCTATTTATAAGTTTTTGGGGCTCACGGTAGGTCGGATTTATCACGACATGCCTGAGGAAGAAAGAAAAGAAGCGTACGGCTGTGATGTGACCTATGGAACCAACAACGAATTTGGGTTCGACTACCTTCGTGACAATATGAAATTTTCTTCCGAGCAGTTTGTTCAAAGGGAACTTAACTTTGCCATCATTGATGAAGTTGACTCCATTCTCATAGATGAAGCGAGGACACCGCTTATTATTTCAGGGCCTGCAGAGGAGTCCACTTCAAAATACTATGAAGCCAATGCGATCATCCCCAAGTTACGTAAAGAAAAAGACTATCAAATTGAAGAAAAAAGTAAAACTGCGGCCTTGAACGACGATGGTATCGCAACGGTAGAAAAACTCCTGAATATTGACAATCTTTACGACCCGGGAAATATAGAGATTCTCCATTGTGTGCAACAGGCGTTGAAAGCCCACGCCCTGTTTAAAAATGAAGTGGACTATGTGGTCAAAGATGGTGAGGTTGTTATCATCGATGAGTTCACGGGGCGAATGATGTCAGGAAGAAGATATAGTGATGGACTTCACCAGGCGCTTGAGGCGAAAGAAGGGGTGAATATTGAGAATGAAAACCAGACCCTTGCCAGCATCACTTTTCAGAATTATTTTCGCATGTACGACAAGCTTTCAGGGATGACGGGTACGGCCGATACCGAAGCCGCAGAGTTCAGTTCAATTTACAATCTGGAGGTTGTTGTTGCTCCCACTAATATGGAGATGGTTCGCGAGGACTGCGCTGATCTTATATACCGAACGGAACAGGAAAAGTTTGAAGCTCTCATTGATGAAATTAGAGAATGTAATGAGTTGGGGCAACCGGTACTGGTTGGTACAATATCCATAGAAAAGTCAGAACTACTCGGTCGCTACCTGAAAAAATATGGCATCAAGCATAATGTTCTTAATGCCAAACACCATGAAAAAGAAGCTGAAATCATAGCTCAGGCCGGTCAGAATGGTGGCGTGACCATCGCTACCAACATGGCGGGCAGGGGGACAGATATTGTTTTGGGTGAAGGCGTTGCAGACCTGGGAGGTCTTCACATCATAGGGACAGAGAGGCATGAAAGCCGTCGAATTGACAATCAGTTGAGAGGGCGCTCGGGAAGGCAGGGTGATGCAGGTTCGTCACGTTTCTATCTGTCGCTTGAAGACGACTTGATGAGGATATTTGGTTCAGAGCGAATATCCGGCCTGATGGCCAAGCTTGGTATGGAAAACGGACAGCCGATTGAACATCCCATGGTCAGTAAAGCTGTTGCCAATGCCCAGAAGAAAGTCGAAGCCCACAACTTTGATATTCGTAAGCATTTACTGGAATACGACGACGTTATGAATAAACAACGCGAAGTGTTCTACGACTTGCGAAGGGAAATTCTTACGGGTGACGACCTTTCGGACATGCTTCTGGAAATGGTTGAAGAGTTGGTTGATGGCATTCTCGAAGATATTGCTCCAGCAAAAGTTTATCCTGAAGAGTGGGATATCGAAGGCCTCAATGAATATATGGAGAGGCTGTTTGCGGTTACCATTATTAAGAAAGAGGACGGAACTCTTGAAGTTGACGGCCGTCTAAATGTTGCTTTAGATGATTGCGACCGTGAAAAACTACACGATGCCATTATGGACTCCCTGCGTGATTATTACGCAAGAAAAGGAGAAGGATTAGATAAAGGTATGATGCGTCAGTTTGAGAAGATGATTATGCTCCAGGTCGTTGATAATTTATGGAAGGATCACCTGCTGGGTATGGATCATCTCAAAGACGGAATTGGATTGCGTGGTTACGCGCAGAAAAACCCACTGACGGAGTATAAGAAAGAAGGATTCGAAATGTTCAGCGGAATGATGCACCATATTCGAGAAGGCGTTGTTGAATACCTGTTCAAGGTAAAGATCGAGCAAGGTTCTGAGATTCCCGAATCAGAGCAACAACAGTCACAAGAAGTGATTGAACACAGGGGGGCAAGCGATGAAGAGTCCACACCTGTAACCGTGCGACGGGATGAAAAAAAGGTGGGGAGAAACGATCCCTGCCATTGCGGCAGTGGAAAAAAATTCAAAAAGTGTCACGGAAAATAAAACAGTGGCAACTTATCAGGTGTGTTCCATAGATTCCTTGCAGTCAATGCAAAGGATCGACAACGGTAATATTTGTAAACGCTTGGCACTTATCTTCTTCGAACACGATTCGCAGATACCGTAGGTGCCGGTTTCGATTTTGTAAAGCGCTTCCTTAATCATTTTAAGCTCGTTCCTGTCACGACTGGTGAGTTGGAACATCATTTCCCTTCCTTCCAGACTCGATGCCATATCGATTTCATTGCTGAAATTCATTTCCGCCGAGTTGCGCTCTATGGATTGGCTTGATTGAATTATATTGAGCAGTTCCGTTTGATTGCGGAGCAAATGGTCGCGAATTTTTAACGTGACAGGGCCAAGCTTGACTTGCTTTGGTTTGGTTGTGGCCTTTTTTGAACCCCTGGCTTTTGTTTTTGGTTTGAGCGCTGTCTTGGCTTTAGTTTTTGATTTTGCTTGAGACTTTACTTTTGCTTTAGGCTTGGTTTTTGCCTTAGGTTTTGTTTTGGCTTTTGCCTTTGATTTAGCCTTAGGTTTTGTTTTGGCTTTTGCCTTTGATTTAGCTTTAGGTTTTGTTTTGGCTTTTGCCTTTGATTTAGCTTTAGGTTTTGTTTTGGCTTTTGCCTTTGATTTAGCTTTTACTTTAGAACGAGCTTTAGACTTGGCCGTAGATTTTTTTTTGGGTGATGCTTTTTTTCCTACAGACTTTTTCTTTTTCGATTTTTTTTTAGTAGCCATCCCAAAATCTCCTTTGTTAAAGTTTTGGGCTTGTTATAAAACAACCTCATATTCAAATGCCATCAGGCAATTAAATGGGTCTTCTTGATTCGAATCGCAGATAATTCGATAGGCTATATAAACATCCGCCCCGAGAAAAACTGACTGGCGAATTACTGCGTTTGCTAAATGACAAATAGTATTCAAGATACTATTTGAAAATTGCCGGAAACTTTATCAAACCAGATGTTGAAGTACAAGTATTTATTTCGTTGTTTCAAGATAAATTGAGATACCCCTTTAAAAATAGCTAGTTATATTGGGTGCGCTAAGGCCAGGCCGTGGTTTTAAGAGGACTGTTCGTATGATTCTGTGGTCAAATCTCATAATCTACAACCACTGAAGCTGAGCAAAGCGGGCGTATAATTTCTACTACCGGAAGGTGGTTTGGGTGAGGACCATATGCTTTGAGCCCTTCCCGGTCATCAAATTCTGTGGTCAATACTATATCGTAGCTTCTTTCAGATTCGGCATAGTCCACCCCGATTTCTACCGAACGAAGAACATCTATATTTTCCTCAAGGCTCTTCAGTGCGTTGACAATCTTCTCTATATTGGTTTCGTTTTTCTCCAGCAATTTAAACATTACTATGTGCTTAACCATAAAGTATCTCCCGGTCCTGATGATTTGGATTTTTATGAGACCAGCTATTCGAAACATGATCTTGAATAACTTCGGCCTTCCTGTTAAAACAGGCAAGGATCATATCATGAGCCCGATTTGTTTGTCACGATATCCGTTTGATGTGCTATGGAAGTCGTAGGCCTTGAGGTGATTGTTGTTTCGTATTTGAATTTGTTAGAGAGGATAATCAAATGTCGTGGATGCTTGGTGCCGGAATGGGGTTTTTGCGGGGAGGCCCCATGGGAGCTGTTGTCGGCGGCGCGTTACAACATTTTTTAGGCAAAAAACTTCAGCAGAAAATTCGTAAGAGCCTTCCGGGGCTTGTTGATGAAGGGGTTTTTGTGACCTGTGTCGCCGTTGTTATGACTAAAATCGCGATGATCAGTGGTCCCGTGAAACCCAGATCAAGAATCATCATTAAAAACTTTTTTAATAAAAACTTGAATTATTCTGATGCCGAGTTGGGCTTTATTGACAAGGTGATTGACGAAACACAGAGGGTGCGTCCTGACCTTGAGCCGATTGTCAGTCAATACTGCAAAGTTTGTCATAATCATTACACTTCACTATTACTGGCATTGGCCTATCAGGTGGCGTTGGTTGAAGGGGACTTAACGGACGACGTGCAAAAAGAACTCAATCGGTTGGCGGGTTTTCTCAAGTTATCGTATGAGCTTCATGATTCGCTTCGCGACAAGTATTGCCTAGAAGCCCTGAAAACACCCTATACCATTTTAGAGATACCCTCTGATGCAACAAACATTGAGATAAAAAAAGCATATCGTCAGCGGGTAATGCAATATCATCCGGATAAAGCGGCATATCTGGGAGAAGAGCAGGCGCAGGAAGCACATCTGAAGTTTCTGGAAATTATGGAAGCCTATCAGGAGTTGGAAAGGGTGCGGGGTATTTGAAGGAACCTCCTTCTTCGCGGCAAGTAGAAATTCCTAGAGGGGGTCCTGAGAGTCCGTTGTCTCCTCAGTGGATGCTGGCAGATTGGTGTCTTTTTGCGGGATAATTTTCATGGCGATGACTGATTGAACTTTGCGTCGGCTTGTTTCTTTTACGGTGAGTCGAATGTCGTTGATGATGACCTGTTCTCCCGGTTGAGGAATAGTTTCCAGCCGGTCAAGGAGTAGTCCCGCCAGAGTTTCATAGTCCCCTGTGGGCAGGTCGAGCTTTATGGTTTCGTTGATAGCATCGATTTCCATTTCTCCGTCAATGAGATAGCCGCCTCCCGTGTAGGGCTCGAATTTTTGTTCCGGCTTATCATACTCGTCTTCTATCTCCCCTACAATTTCTTCAAGCAGATCCTCAACGGTTGTGATACCTATGCACCCCCCGTATTCATCAACCACGATGGCCATGTGCAAACCTCCTTGCTGAAGCTCATTAAGCAAGTCGTCAATTTTTTTGTTGGGCGGAACGTAATGAGCGGGGCGCACAAGGTGCGATAACGATGAATCGTCTGTTGGCTGGTTCAAGAGATCAAAGGTGTTGAGGATACCTATAATGTTGTGCATTCTTTCATGAAAGATGGGTAACCTTGAGTACCCCGTATCTACTGCCAGTTGGTGCGCTTCTTCCAGGGTTGAATCATCCGGGATAGCGGTAAGTTGAACGAGGGGGACCATACATTGCTCTACCGTAATTTCGCCGAAGTTAAAAATCTTGTGGATCATGGTTCGTTCAATGGCATCCAGTTCGATCGTTTGCGAATCCAGACTTAGCACTTGCAAAATCTGGTCGCGGCTGAATGACTTGCCATCATCATCAGGAAGGCGCATTAACCTTTTGGTGAGAAAGCCGGAAATATTGGTGAAAAAACGAATGATGGGGGAAAGTATGCTCAGGCTGAGATGAAGTGGTTTGACAAAGATAGGCATTAGAGTGTCAGCGCGGTTTTGCAGGATCATTTTTGGAACGATTTCACCTGCGAAGAGGATGATGGGTGAAAGGATGACCATTGCCCATAGTTCACCCTGTTCTCCCATATGTGTCACCATATAGGCTGTAAAAATAGAGGTGCTTGAAACAACGGCAAAGTTTGTTCCCAGCGATGTGGTGGCGAATAATTTTTCTGGTGTATTCAGCAAATTAAGGACGAGAGTTGCGGAAGAATTTCCTTCGTCCGCTTTCTGCTTCATTTTGATCCTGTTGATAGCGATCATCCCTATTTCCGATCCCGAGAAAAATGCTTCCATGAGGATGAACAGACTAATCAGTATTAATGTGGTGGACAGTTCCATTTATGTCGCCGCTGGTTTTTCTTCTTTTTCACCGTTGCTATCCGACTTCATAATGGTGAGATGAAGATTTAATATTCGAGCACCCTTCATTTTTTCAATGCGAAATTTATAATTGTCGTGCGCGATCATTTCCCCTGAACGTGGTATCCTGCCAAACAATCCGAACACCAGGCCGCCCACTGTTTCATAATCTTCTTCGGAAAGCTGGGTTTTAAAATATTCATTGAATTCGGAGATAGGGTAGGTGGCTACCAGACGGTATTTATTTTCGCTGAGTTCAACCAGAGGTTTCTCTTCCAGGCGCATTTCACTGTCAATTTCGCCAACAAGCTCCTCCAGTATGTCCTCCAGAGTTACCAAGCCGGAAAGACTGCCGTATTCGTCCAGAACTACGGCCATATGCCGCTTTCGTTTTTTAAATTCCTGCAACAGCTCCTTGATTTTTTTTGATTGAGGAATGGAGAGTATGGGGCGCAATATACTCTTGAGGCTGAACTTTTCAGGTGGCAGGTGTTTCAGCCGATTAAGATCCTTGGTGAATAGTATCCCGGCTATATTTTCTTCATCCTCATCATAGACCGGGACACGAGCATAAAAATTTTCAACAATACGCGGCAGGATATCTTCCATTTTGTCATCGATCGATAGAGTGAACATATCGATTTTAGGTGTCATGATTTCCCCTGCCGTCGTTTCCCCAAATTCGATCACGTTATGGATCAGTTCGCTTTCTTCCGAATCAATCACACCATCGCCTTCTCCCATTTGCACCATGGTGCGGAACTCTTCATCAGTTATCGCTGTTTCCTTGGGCTTGCTGAAGGTGACCCCTATCATGGAGATGAACTTTTCGGCGATTGACGTAAGAAATTCCTGGATGGGTTGAACGAAAGCAAAGAACAGCCTCAGAGGATAGGCGGCGGATAAGGCATAAGTTTGCGGAAACCTCATCGATAGGCTTTTGGGTATGATTTCTCCAAACACCAGCAGGAGAAAAGTTCCTACGCCTATCGCGATTCCCACCCCGATATGGCCAAACAGGTGGATGAAAATAGAGGTCGTTATAATAGATACAGCTATATTGATCAGTTCGTTGCCGATGTAAATGGTGATCAGCAGTTCTCTAGGCTTTTTGAGCAGATTGTTGACTACCAGTCCCCAGCGGCCTTTTTTGTCTTTGAGTTCGTTCAGTTGAAGCGAACTGAGAGAGAAAAAGGCGGCCTCGCAAGCGGAAAAAAAGGCCGAGAAGATGAGAAGTACGGCTAATAGAAGAATGCGCGGTAATATAGATTCGTCCAAAGTGTCAGTCGGCTCCCAGTATGACCGGCGCCTGTTTTGCGGATGTGCTATCGTGAGTCATCGGGCAGGTAGATTCTAATTCAGGCGACAAGGTTAACTCCGTTGACTACGCTTGAAGTGATTGAATCCAGTCGATGCTTTTAAAGATTTTTTGCGACCGTTTATCTTGTTCAGAACTAATTTCCCGGGAAAACTGGTGATTTCCCCTATATGCGAAACAGGGGCATCAGCCTTTAAAAACAGGCTTTCTAGTTTTTTAACATCTTCCTGCCTTATTGTAAACAGCAATTCATAATCTTCTCCACCCTGAAGGATCCAGTCAGTGGGGTTATATCCCTTTTGCTGACAAACATTCTTCAATGCCTGAGAAAACGGTAGCTTAGCTTCATACAGTTCAGCGCCCAGTTTATCATTACCGCAGAGGTGACTCAAATCCTGCAGGAGTCCATCACTCAAATCAATCATTGAAGTCACCTGCAATTTTGATTTGGCCAGCAGGGTCGATTCTTTTATCCGCGGGATGGGTTCCAGATGTTTCTGGATCAGCGCACGGCAGTGTTTGGATGAGGTTGACTTTATCTTTCCTGTCTTAAGCAGTTGCAGACCCATGGCAGAATCTGCCAACGTCCCGGTGACAAATATCTGGTTGCCCGGTCTCGCCCCAGTTCGAGTGAAGACCCTGTCTTTTCGAGCTTCGCCCAGGATAGATATGTTGATGAACAACTGTTGAGGCGATGCGACCGTGTCACCGCCCGCCAGTTCTATCTTGTAATCTTTGCAAACCGATTGCAGCCCAGAATAAAACTCATCTAGAAACCGGGTGGAGGTGGATTGAGGTAGTCCCAGCGAAATTACCGCCAGATGGGGAGTTCCCCCCATAGCCGCAATATCGCTTATATTTACAGTGAGCGCTTTACGTCCCAACTGTTCAGCCGAAATTGTCTTTAAATCGAAATGGACCGATTCAACAAGCGCGTCAGTGGATATCAATTGTAGTGTGTCTTGTTTGCTGGAGAAAACGGCGCAATCATCACCAATACCTTTTATTACTCGTGGTGAACGAGTTTTGAGTTGCGAGCGAAAACGTTCAATCAGTCCAAACTCGCCAAGATGTTTTATGTTTGCCATGGAGTTATCGTCCAGAAGATACCCAAGGAAATGCCATGATATTTATCATATATAAAAACCGGGAAATATTCACGGATTTGCGGCGGGTAGTATGCTGGATCTTGCCTTTAAACAGGTCCTGCGCCACGGCATCAAAGTCAAACGTTTTATCTACTTTTGAATCTGGACAGATGGGAGAGAATGCATTTGGATGCTGTGGCTAAGACCGTGACGATGTATGACTCAGCTGGCAGGCGGGTCTACTCTGCATTCGCCACCAGCCAGACGTGGTAGTTTTCGGCCTTGATGTGGTGCCAGAATACCGCGTTGATGTTGAAATGGACCAGCCATGCGGCCGATTCTCCCTGCTGGCAAATCTTTTTCTGATAGCGGTCGGTGATGATCGATACCTGGTCGCAGGTTGTGCTCGACCAATAGTAATGTCCAACGCCGTCATCAAAAATGGGATTGATCCATGATTTTTTTCCGCCGGCATTTTTAACTCGTTCGGAGTATAGCAGGGTTCTCAATTCTGGCAGAGAGGGGATGCGCCAGTCGGCCCGTCCACCGTCACTGGCGGCTTGCGCTATTTTTTTCGCTTCCTTGAGGGAGACTTTATGAAGTTTCCCATCTTTGTCCTGCTTGCCCTTTTTGATCCACACCAGTTTGTTGGTTGTGTCCGTTACGGTTCCATCTCCGTTGTCAATAAACTCCGCTAGAGGCAAGTCTTCTATGGTCTTTTCGTTGGATTTTTTACACTCTGCCAGTAAAGGGCCTGAACCGGGACACTTATTAAGAATGTCGAAATGGTTCATTTTACCAAGCATGCCGCAGATATCTTTTTTACTGCAACCGGCATGAGCCGGGATATTACTGATAAAAAACAAGATGAAGGTCGCAACCACAATCCGCATTTGAATCCTCCTCTTCCGTCTGAAACTCGTGGACGGGTGAAGTAATTAAAGGGAATAATTATTTGAAAAAAGCATACTATATTTTTATTGCGATAGGAATGTTAAATTGTATCCTTGATGTTCCATACTCCAGACCGTGTGAATGAGGAAATCAACCATGAAAAAAATTGTCCTGAAGCGAACAGGTGGACCAGAAGTTCTTGAAATATTGGAAGTCAAGGAGCCAGATATCGGGGATGGTGAGGTGCTCATTGACATTCGGGCGACCGGCCTCAACTGGTCTGAGGTGATGATTAGAAATGGCGACTGGCCGGTTGAAATTCAAAATGGATTCTGTCTTGGTTCTGAATGTGCCGGAGTGGTTGAGAAGGCAGGTAAGGGTGTGCAACGTCTCAGTCCCGGTGACCGGGTTGCCCTTTTGTATGTCAAGGCGTATACACAGGAGGAGCAAGGGTGCTACGCCGAAAAAATTGTGGTGCCAGAAGAATGTGTTTTGAAATTGCCGGAAGGACTCGATTTTAGGGAGGCGGCGGCAGTGCCCATGGCGATTCTCACTACCTACGATTCCATGGTCATCCGTTCCCCTTTGCCCGAGTCTGGGACAGTTGTTGTTACAGCTTGCTCAGGTTCGGTCGGGATAGCGGCAGTTCAGATTGCAAAGAGAAGAGGTCTGCGGGTGATAGCGACCACTCGGTCAGGCGAAAAGAAATCGGCTATTGCAGAACTTGGGGGTGAGGTCGTTGTAGCCAGCGATCCCGTGCGATTAAAAGAAAATGTCGCTCAACTTGCAGGTTCGGAGGGTATCGATTACATCTTTGATCCGATAGGAGGCGAAACGGCAACTCAGCTCTTGTCCTTGCTGAGCGGTGAGGGGACCTATGTTGGATATGGCAACCTTGGGGGAAATGAATTTACAGTTTCGAGTTCATTTCGGTTTCATCAGTTGAAGATTCATGGCTATGTGGTGTTGAGAAATCTTGCCGACCCACAAAAGATGCAGGCGGTCTGGAACGAAGCGATTTCTTTAATAGAAACGCGGGATGTTGTTGTGCCAGTTCATAAAACCTTTCCACTTTGCGAAGCGGTGCAAGCTCACCGTGAATTCGAAAATCATAAACATTTCGGAAAACTGATATTGGTTCAGTAACTCGTACTTTGCAGGACCAGCGAACAGAGGGTTATTCGCCAAAAGCGACTTGATCAAGTTTAACCAGGGCTTCCTCGCTTTTGAGTGTGAGAAAAATTTCCGATTGGGCGATGTCGTTCGTTGACGGGTCCGGGTTTATGTTGATGAGTTTCGCGCCGTTATTTTTGAGTTGAAGGGCCGTATAGTCATTCGTGGGAACCGCTCCGGAACTACCTATCAATATTACCAGGTCAACTCCCCTTCGTATGAAGTCGCTAAAATTTTCCTCTTGCTCGGAATGCCCGGTGTATTCCATGTCGCCAAACATCAGGATGTGGGGGCGTGCGATTCCTTTGCACCGGGAACAGGTTGGGTAGTTGGACGCCTTCATGCTTTCCCGGTCCAGTTTGCACAGGGGGACAGATTCTTCATGCCAGTACTGGTGCGAACAGACATCGAGGCATTGGAGTCTCCACATCGATCCGTGCACTTCCAATACCCTGTCGGCAGGACAACCCGAACGCAGATGATAGCCATCGGTATTGGTGGTGTGAATGAATCCATCTTCCAAATGACCTTTCATCCACTTGTTAATGATGCCATAGCCTTCATGCGGTGCATTTTCATCTGCATTTTGACGCCGCCATTCGTAGAAGGCCCATGCGTGAGGAAGTTCGTTGCGGAATGCCCATGGACTTGCCAGGTCTTGCGCCTCCAGGTTTTTTTCTTTGAACGGGGGGAAATTTCTCCAGTATCCATACTTATCTCTGAATGTGGGGATGTTGGAGTCGGCACTCATCCCGGCGCTGGTAAGAAACAAGGCCCGCTTGGCGTTGCGAATAAGTTCCGCCGCTTTATGAGTATCGTCATCCATTTAAAATAGCCCTTGTATAGTTGCTGATAAGATGTACCAGGTGTCTATGGTACCTTTCATACCTTTATTGGAATGTTTGTCAGGCATTGCCATTCCATTCCTTGAAAAACTGGTCCAGGTAGTCTTCCATGAACAGGTGCCGCTTCTCAGCCATTCTTTTTGCCGAATCGGTATTCATTCGATCTTTGAGTAATAAAAGTTTTTCGTGGAAGTGGTTGATCGTATGCCCGGTATTTTTCTTGTAGTCGTCAAAGTTTTGATGCAGGACAGGTGATTCATCGGGGTGGTACATCAAGCGGTTTTTATGGCCACCGTAAGCAAATGTTCGAGCTATTCCCACAGCTCCTATGGCATCCAGACGGTCAGCATCCTGCACGACTTTGCCTTCAATCGTTCGCATGGGAGTCGCCACTCCCGCCCCTTTGAATGACAGCGTTGATATGATTTCACATACATCGTCAATTAATTTTGGTTCGGCAGAGTTTGCGCGTAACCACTCACCCGCTTGTTTGGGGCCTGCCGAGTCATCGCCGTCGTTAAATTTCCAGTCCGCTATATCGTGGAGCAGGGCCGAGAGTTCAACCGTTGCCGGGTCCGCTCCCTCAGCTTGACCCAGCTTGCGTGCAATCGACCAGACACGAAAAACATGCCACCAGTCGTGACCCGATCCATCACCGGTCATTTCTTTTTCCACATGGAGACGGGTTTTGTTGATGAGATTTTCCGTGTTCATTCACCATGGCCCTGCGAACATTAATCGTATTTTAATGTCGCTATTGTATTAGTATTTTATTCGGGTCTTCGGTGCAGTCCGCATTCCTTGTGTTCCGGGTTTTCCCACCACCACCTTCCTGACCGAAGGTCTTGCCCGGGTTCTACCGAGCGTGTGCAGGGGGCGCATCCAATGCTCGGAAAATTTTTTTTGTGCAGAGCGTTGATTGGAACGTTGTTGGATTTGATGTATTCTTCCACCTTGTCCAGAGACCAGTCGGCCAGCGGATTGATTTTGACCATTGATGGACGGTCGCTGTCTTCCGCGACTTTTTGAACATCGGTGCGAGTTACATTTTGTTCGCGGCGCAGACCTGTGACCCAGGCATCAAGACCGGCCAGCGCTCTGTTGAGAGGTTCTATTTTGCGAATGGCACAGCACTCTTTTCTGTTATCCACGCTTTCACGGAAAGAGAAAAATCCTTTGTCACGCAAAAGGAACTCCGCATCTCCCTTATCCGGAAAATAGGTTTGTATGGTGATCCCGTATTTTGATCGTGCCCGTTCCATCACTTCATAGGTTTCCTCATGCAAGCGGCCTGTGTCCAAAGTGAACAGGGTGATTTCGCCATCCAGCTTTGCCAGAATGTCGATCAGGACCATGTCCTCCATGCCGAAACTGGAAGCCAATCCCGCCCGCTGACCGTATTCACCGATAACCCACTGCAGGATTTCCTGGGCGGATTTTGATTCGAACTCATTGAAATTCATGGCCTATAACGTCTCCATTCACGAAAAAAAAGACTACGAAAGCAAAGTATTTTTGAAGGCGGTAAAAACTTTAAAATCAGGCTCAAATGCCTAAAAAATAAGGATTTTAGCTGAGGCTTTTTTCTTGACAGAATCCCATTTTCTATATAAAGTTCCTCATCCTTATTTACCTTTCACTTTTTCACGAACTGTTTCGTAAATCAAGGAAATATCTGCGAAACGGAAGAAACGGTTAATTCCTTTGCCGACCTGCAAAGTCACTCAAATGACCATAGTACTTCAATCAATCAAAACCCATTCTTACTTCGTACTGAGAGTGTTCTTTTTTGCGCTGTGGTTTATAACGGCATCCAAGGGAACTGCTCTGGCCGGTTCAACCGGATCAGGTCTTCTTGCGCAAATGGAGGAGGCTTTGGTTTCCCTTGCGGATAAGGTGAGACCCTCGGTTGTGAGTCTTTCGGCTTATGTGCCCCCTTCGCCTTCAATCAGGCGGCAGGGTGATGATTCCGGGGCGCCAGCCGGCGCGGGTTCTGGAGTTATCATCGATGGCGTTAAGGGTATTATTGTTACCAATAATCATGTTGTCAGAGGCTCGGGGAAAATCAAGGTCACACTGCTGGGTGGTGAGGAAAAGGTGGGGACGGTTTTGGGAACGGATGAAGATACAGATATTGCCGTGGTTCAGATCGACACTGACAAGCCTTTGCCAGCGGCAACATTTGGTGACTCGGCAAAACTTAAGATCGGACAATTTGCGGTGGCTGTGGGTAACCCATATGGACTGAACGATACGCTGACCTTTGGAATTATCAGTGGATTGAACAGGGAGAACGTAAACTTGTCCCGCTACGAGGATTTTATTCAAACAGACACTTCCATAAATCCGGGAAACAGCGGCGGGCCGTTGCTCAATATCAACGGTGATGTGATTGGCATTAACACGGCAATTATCAATTATGCACAAAGCATTGGGTTTGCCATTCCCGCAAATATTGTACGCAAGGTGGTCGCTGAGCTGTTGCAGTTCGGTGAAGTTCAGCGCGGTTGGTTGGGGGTTGGGATAGAAGAAGTGACCCGGGAAATCGCGCGACAGTCAAATGTAAAAGCAGGTGAGGGGGTTATGGTTAACTCTGTCTTCGAAGGTGACCCGGCACATCGGGCCGGGCTTCGCATTGGAGATATAATTCTGAGAATTGGCGGGGCAGATGTCGACACTCCGAGTAGAATGATTAGACTGATTGGATCTTTTTCACCTGGACAAACGGTGAGCCTGGATATTCTTCGTGATGGCAAACGAGAAGTTGTGTCCGTTCAGCTTGAGGATCAAAAACGGAAACGCGATAAGGTGGTTAAAAAAAACCTGCCTGACCCAAGTGAGCCTTCTTTGGGGCTGGAGGTTGAAAGCGTGAGTAATGGTAATGGGGTCGTTGTTTCAAAGGTATACCCAGGTTCTACCGCAGAACAGGAAGGATTACAGGCTGGGGACCGTATTGAGGCTGTTAATGGCAGGACGGTTGCAACGGCTACTGAATTTAAAGATATTCTGGATTCAGTTTCGAGCGGAGGCTCTGCGCACATGCTGGTTCACAGAAATAAGGAAAAATTTCATTTGGCACTTGTGCAGTAATGTCAAAGGTGGTAGATTTTCCCGTCAAAATTTAATTGTGATTTAATGGGCGTATTGTCCATTTGATTTTTTAATTACAGAATTTTTGCAAAAGGGTTTTACAAGATTTTGCAATGTGGATTGCAAAAGAGCTTTATCGAAAGTTACAAAGGGGTTTTACAAACGATTGGTAAAAATTTTAGGTTATTTTGACCAACTAAAGGGAGGTACCCAACATGTTGCATCGCGTCACTAAGGGGTGGACGTTGTGGCACGCGCTGGTGGTTCTTACCATGTTCCTGAGTTTTGGACTGGTAACGAACGCTGGTGCTACCGCATCTGACATTGACGAAAAAACAGGGCATGAACGCCCAGCCTGGCTGAACAAGCTTGAAACCCAGGTAGAGTACGAAGAAATGATGGGCGGTATGGAAGGCCGCCAGGAACGCCTGAACAACACCTTCATGAAGTTGATGGGGCGGTTGCAGGACAAAATCAAGGAACACGCCAGCCCAGCTTCCTCAGGTGGTGGGTTCCACGATTCCTGGTCAGCCCATCAGTTGGGCCAGAGCTACCTGCTTGGGCCTTCTGAAGCTGGCGCAACGACAGTTAGCAGAGGTGCTCATTGTCCGAGCAACGCTCCAGTCAAAAAGTACAACGTCACCGGAATCAACGTAGAAATCACGTTGAATCAGTGGGGCGACTACTACCCTGGCTACATGTATGTCCTGGACAAGGACATCGCCAAAGTCCGAGCGGAAGAAGCAGTAAACGTAAAAGCTCGTGAAAAGGCAAATGATCCGGGAGCAGTGTCTAACGGATTGCAGGGCGATGCTATTCAGCCTATCGTTTTGCGTGCCAATCAGGGTGACTGCCTTCGCATCCATTTCACCAATCAGATTGAAGATGAAGATGCCGGATTCCAGGTCAACGGATCCGCTATGATCATCAGCTCTTCTGGACTGCCGGCTTCGGCCGCCTCCAAGGGGGCTATTGTTGCATCTGGTGAATCTCAGGATTTCGAATGGATGATTCCGATTGATGAGCAGGAAGGTAGCCACATGATCATGAGTCATGCGGGTCGTGATCCTTCCGCACTTGGCCTGATCGGCGCTTTCATTGTTGAGCCTAAAGGTTCCACCTATCTAGACCCTTGGGATGGTAAGCCTGTCGGTAGCGGCTGGGAAGTTATGGTCGCCAATGAAGACGAACGAGATTTCCGTGAATTCGTTCTGTTCTATCATGAGATTGGCGATGAATCTTTCCGTCCTCTCAACCGCTTTGGAGAGATGATTCCTCAGCGCGATCCACTGACGGATGCTTATCGTCCTTCAGCTCGTGCTATGAACTACCGTTCAGAGCCATTTGGCATTAACAATCTGGCACAGCAGGACAAACGATTCCATTATGAAGATGAATCATTGTCCTACAGTTCTTATACTTTCGGTGATGCTCCTACGACGATTCCTCGTTCGTACCTGGGCGATCCGGCCAAGTTTCGTTTGATTCATGGCGGCGGTGAGGTGTTCCATTCTCATCATCCGCATGGTGGAACAATCCGCTGGACGCGTTCTCCGCAACGTGAAGTACAACTAAAAAACCTGACCACGGCGGCGTATGACGGACCGGTTAAGTATCCGGTTATCCGTACCACAACTGACCGTGTTGATGTTGAAGTTATCGGACCTGCAGAAGCGCTTGACCTTGAGACTGAATGTGGTTCCGGTCTGTGTCAGCGTTTGGCAGGTGATTTCCTATTCCATTGCCATGTGGCGCATCATTATGTTGCTGGTATGTGGGGTTACTGGAGGGTTTATAACACCCTGCAGAGCGGAAACTACCCATTCGGCAGCACGGACATCATGCGTCCGCTGGCGGAGCTTCCTGACCGACGAGGCCGTATTCCTCAGGGACAGACCTCCGATCAGTTGGTTGGCAAGACAATGGACTGGTTTGGTACCAAGTTCAAAATTATCGGTAAAGGCAAGAGTGACTGGACTAAGGAAACTCGTGTCGTAAACGTTAAAGACTGGGTCAAGTATATGTTGCCGCCTCAGGGCAGACCTGGTCATACGGACGACGAGATAGGGCAGATTAAGTCCTACGACGGTACTGTTTGGGATTATGCCTGGAAGGGCAACCAAGCTTTATCCGAGAGAGAGTCGACCGATAAAAATCCAAAGTTTAAAGCGCCGCACCCTTGGAAACGTCATCCAATTCAGTTTGATGATGTTGGAAAACTGGCATGGCCTCACATGACGCCGCATTTTGGTAAGCGTGTTCCTTTCGCTCGCCATCATGGTGGTGCTCCATGGTTGGAGCCATTTCACATGCGGACAGATAACGCTATCCTGACCGATACTGAGTCTGGTAGTGGTCGGTCTGGCCCTGACATGGAAAACAGTGCTCCTGCAAAACCTGGTGAACAGGGTCGCTGGAGTCTTTGTCCTCCGGGTGCAGGACGCAGACAGTACAACCTTGTATTCATCAATACGCCTATTGAATTGTCAGCGGCGATTGGAAAAACGCCTCCTATCATCGATAAGTATGGTCTGATATACGTGATCGATGAAGACATGGCGGCAGTGAAGGCTGATCCCAAGAAAGCCATCCCGTTGGCTATTCGCGCAAATGTTTATGACTGTGTGGATCTTTTGTTGACCAGTGAGTGGGATGACGATGACTTCACTAACTTCCAGATGTCCAAGCTCAACATCCATCCGCACTTTTTCCAGTTCGACAACCAGGCGTCGGATGGTGTTATTTCGGGCTTCTCGTATGACCAGTCTATGAGGTCGTACACGCAGTTCGATAAAAAGATGAAAGACGGGCACCATGTAGGGATGCCTGTTCCAATGAACGCCAAGCTTCTGAAAGCCACGAAGCCAGGCGATACCACGATTGAGATTGAGATGGCGCATCATGCTACGCCGTATCACGTTGGTGCTGACATCATTGTTGGTATCGAAGTGCCCAACGGTAAGGATGCTCGTTGGATTAAATCGATCTCTCCCGATCCAGGCAAGGGTTTTGCCAAAGATCATAAATACACGATCACCTTCACCGAAGGTATGACTCATGCTCACAAAGCAGGTCATATCGTAAGTACTGAGTATGTTCGGTATCGATGGTGGGTTGACGTGGATATGGGTCTTGTTTTCTGGCATGACCATGCGTTCGGCGCTACAACCTGGCCGCACGGTGGCATCGGTTCTACAATTGTTGAGCCTTGGGGTTCTACGTATCATGATCCCACGACTGGCAAGCAGATCCGCAGTGGTGTTGTAGCTGACATTCACGGAACAGAACCATTTGCTTATGGTCGAAATGGAAGTTTCCGTGAATTGGTCGTGCAACTTCACGATACTGTACCGCATACAGCACAACTCGTGACCGAAGGGAATCCTCCGGGACTATCTCGCGAGAATGCGATTGCGGCGGGTCAGTCCATTTCTTTCCAGATGCCCAAGACTATGCTGGAAGTGGCTTTTCCGCATCTTAACGGTGGAACGCATACAACGGGTGGCGGATTCAACTTCCGTGCGGCATCTCTTTCCGCAAGGTTAAGGAGTAACTCGGACGCTTCCAGAATGTTTAGCAGTAAAGTTCATGGAGATCCGTCTACACCAATAGTGCGTGCTTACCTCGGTGACAGCATTGTGTTTCGTATTCTTCATGGAATGATGAATGAAACACACACCTTTGTTGTTTCTGGTCACGGGTATCGACCCGAACGTTATGACCGTGACTCTAGGGTGACAAACGCTTTGCACATTGGTATCGCAGAGCGTTACGACCTGGCCACTACGGCAGGTGGGTATCAGCAGATGGCAGGTGACTATCTGTATTACGATGGTCGTACCTCCCACTTGTCTGAAGGTAGTTGGGGTATCATCCGTGTTCATGACAAGCTACAGAAGGATCTCAAGGTGCTTCCCGGAAACGAGTCGCCTAAGAAATCCGCCAAACAGCTTTGTCCGAAGGGTGCGCCGGTGAAAAATTTCAGCGTGGTTGCAGTTAATACCAGCTTGAAATTTAACCCGAACACCGAGGATGAGATCGAAGTTGATTTTGAGCGAAAGCTTCTTTTGGCAAATACTGACGCCAAAATTTTTGTCCTTGAAGGTGAAGTGGCTAAAGCCGCCGCCGAAGGTCATTCTCCGCATCCGTTGACACTCCGTGCCAACATTGGAGAGTGTGTCAAAATCAAACTGACCAACCGCTTGAAAAAAGGCAATGCCTCTCTTCATGCGAATAATATTGCGTTCGATCCTATGGATTCTCAGGGAATCAACGTAGGTAATAATCCTGGTGACCAGACGGTTGCACCTGGTAAATCCAAGGTGTACACCTTTTATGCACATGAGGATTACAATATCAATGGAGCCTTGCTCTGGGATTTTGGTAACTTAACGGGTAATGTTAGAGATGGCCTGTTCGGTGGTATCATCATCGGTCCCAGAGGTTCTGTATACCGCGATCCAGAAACAGGGAAAGACATCTCCTTGAGTAACTCTTGGAAAGCGGACGTTATCATTGACAAGTCTTATCCGGAAAACCGAAATCTTGAGAACTATCGTGATTTCGCGCTGTATTTCCAGGATGAGGACAACATCCTCGGTACGTCTTTCATGCCTTATCTGCAGAACGTTGCGGGACTCACAGGCGTGAACTACAGGTTGGAGCCGTGGTCCTATCGCGAAGATGAAGGTTGTGAACTGGGTAATATGTTCACAGCTTGTGTTGCCGCGTCTAGTGATCCTGCGACTCCGACTCTGAAGGCGCATGCCGGAGATCGTGTCATGATAAACATCTTTGGCGCTCATAATGAGCAGAACCAGATGTTTAATGTAGATGGTCACCAATGGCGTCGTCACTTGAACCAAGAGAACTCGGATATGATTGATGTAGAAGAGTTTGGCGGCGGCGAATACATCCAGGCCTTCATCAAGGCGGGTGGCACCTATAATAACCCGGGAACTTACCTGTGGCTGAATGCGCGTACGCCATATCAGCAGGCGGGTCAGTGGGGTTACTTCAAGGTTCTGCCTGCGGGCGACCGTTCTGTCCTGCCATTGGGCGGAGCGTCACCGAAAGGTGTTAAGTCGGCTTCTAAGGGCGCTGGAGATGACGTGCTATCGATGAACCGCTAACTAGTTCTTTTTGATAGCATTTACATTGCATAATGGCAGGGGAACCTTTCGGGGTTCCCCTGTTTTGCGTTTTTCAGAGGAATTGTGGTAGACTACGCGCCATCTATTTTTGTATATTGACCGATTTGGACGGTGTATCCGTTTTTTGCGTTAGTTGTTTGAGTGTTTATTTTTTGTTTTTTGTTTAATTTAAGGAGGTAATTAGGTAATGAAAAAAGTTTGGATTGCAGTACTGACGTTGGTTGTTTCTGTTGCGTTGGCGGGAACAAGTTTTGCCAAGAAGAAGGGTTATAAAGAAGGGTCAGCTGGCGCTGGATCTATCGCAGGTGTGGTTACTCTTAAGGGAGCGGCTACAGCACCTATCATGGAAGATCTTAGCAAAGGTAAAAATGTTGAGTTTTGCTCCAAGCACCCTGATGCAAAAGATGGAATTCGACCTCGTGTTAAAGTTGCCGCCGCTGGTGGTAAGCTGAAAGACGCTGTAGTTTTCATCGAAAAGATTGACGGTGGTAAACCCTGGGGTGATGGTGGCAAGTTTTCTTTTGACTTCACCGCTTGTGACATTGTTCAGAAAATGGGTGCAGTTCGTAAGCCTACCAAGCCTGAAAGAAAAACAGGTGGTGTTGTAAAAGTAACCAACAATGATCCGGACATTCTGCACAACCCACACGGTTATTCAGTTGTTGGCGCAAGCCGCAAGACCTTATTCAATAAACCTCTGCCTAGTAAAGGTGATGTGGCTGATGTGACCAAGAATCTCGCGCGGCTCAAACAGAAAAAGGATAAGCATTTTTTCTTGCAGTGTGATCAGCACAACTACATGGAAGCGGACGCTCGAATTGTCTGGAATCCGTACTATGCCATTAGCGGAGCCGATGGTTCTTTCAAGATTGATGGTATTCCTGCTGGGAAATACAAAGTCACTGCATGGCAACCTTATGTTGGTGAAGTAAGTCAGGAAGTAACAGTTGGTGATGGCGCGGCCACCGCTAACTTTGAGCTTGCGGCTAAGTAAGTTCAGTTAAACCGATTCAATAAAGGCAGTACTGGAGCGTTTGTTCCGGTACTGCTTTTTTTGTGCGTTAAAATAACGTGGCAGGGGAGAGTGCGCCAGGTCGGTTACTCAGATTTTAATCGACAGCTTTATTTTTGTTGATGAATTCTTTTCGTAGCGACAGGACTTTTTGCAGGTGTTCGTGCTCAGCTTTTTCCAGCAGGACCAGCATGGTTTTGACTTCTATGTTATTGCATATTTCAGCCAGAAGGCCGTAGAATTCGGCGGCGACCTTTTCCGCTTCCACGGCAAAATCCAAAGCTTTCTCCAAACCCTTGAGCTTTGAGGCTTGCTCCATGATTCCATCAACTGAAGGGAAAATATCTGTCAGGAAATCTTTGTCTATCAAACCCCGGAGTTCCGGATGGTCCTCCCAGCCATATATATCATCACCCTTTTGCTCCAGTATTTCTTTAAACTGGATCTCATGAAGAGCTTCTTCTTTGGCCATGACCTGCAAAAATTCTTTTACAGTGGGATCTTCCACATGTTTTGACAGCTCGGCATAAAAAATCCTGCCATCGCGTTCTATCCGTGTGGAAATTTCCAGCAACTCTTTATTTGATATAACCATAGCTTACCAAGAAGTAGGTTGAGTCTAGTCCCATCTCTTCATTTGATGCAATTTACTCGGAAAGGTAGCAGTTTTTTTATAAAAATGTCAAAAAATACAATTAGCTCTTTTAAAGATCTTATTTTTTCGATATTATTCCTAAAAAACAGACGTATTGCATTGTTTTTGGATTTAAAGCGCTGCGTGTGAAGGATTTTAAGTTAAGCCCCCTTGCAAAGGGTAAGTTTTACAAAGGGTAAGTTTTACAAACGGTAAGTTTTACAAAGGGGTGGTCTTGGATTTTTTAGTCAAATTCGCGGCAAATCTGCCGGAAGAAAATGGAAGTCGAGATACTTTTGACAAGCACCTTCTTCCTCATGCGGCAGTAATTTACCGGTCAGCTTTCAGGCTTTGCGGATCCGCTCAGGGTTCTGAAGATCTGGTTCAGGAAACGTATTACATTGCGCTAAAAAACTTTGGTCAGTTAAAAGACCGAGCTAAAAGTAAATACTGGTTGTTCGCTATCCTAAGAAACCTGTTTCTCAAAGACATTGAAAAAAGCAAGAATAGGATCGAAATAGAGTTTGAAGCTGTTTGTGATAGACTCCATAACAGTAGCCATCCTGAAAATGAATATTTAAAAGACGAGGTTAAACGTTACATCCAGGCTGCTTTGAACAAACTGGATGAAAGACTTCGTGAGCCGATCAGACTTTTTTATTTTGAAGGTCTGTCCTACCAGGAAATTTCCAAGCGCCTTAATATTCCCATCGGCACAGTGATGTCCAGAATTGCCCGAGCCAAAGTTTCCTTGAAACGTGATCTGGTCCGTTCTGGCTCATCTTCTATCCCACAAGAGGAAAACTCGAACAAAATCTGGTAGATTTGGAAAAATCTTCCCATCGGCTCTACTCTCACTTCTCAGGGCCCCAGGATTATTCTGCCATGCGCCACAATTCTGTCTAAAAACCCGCCTTTCTCCTTTTCCTGAAAAGCTTTTCCTACATTAAAAAAAGTTTAATTTAAGGGAATATTTATCCTGCTTTTGTATCTTTACTGGTGCCTCCCATAGAAGGTGGGGTCCTCTCTCTGGGGTCGTGTGGGGGGTGGTTTCTTGGGTAACTCCTTGAAAGATATATTTTATGTTGTTTATTCAGGTTTGGAAAACAATTTTCCAACCAAGTTTTTTCCAAAAATTATTGATTTTTGGGTTTTTTATCAACCGGAGGGTTATTTATGACACGTAACACTTTTACCAACCCATCGCAGGGTCTTGGCAGGTGGATCATGATGATCTTAACCTTTGCCTTAGGCCTTGGCTTGAATCCCGCTTTCGCGGCGTCAGGTCCTGATGAGCACAGACAAGGACATGATCGACCGGTCTGGCTGGACAAGCTGGAAAATCAGGTGAATTACGAAGAAGTAATGAGCGGCATGGACGGCCGCCAGGATCGCCTGAACAACACGTTCATGAAGCTGATGGACCGTTTACAGGATAAAATCAAGGAACATGCCAGCCCGGCTTCTTCAGGCGGCGGATTCCACGATTCCTGGTCGGCGCATCAGTTAGGCCAGAGCTACCTGCTTGGACCTTCAGAAGCAGGTTTGTCGGTGAACAAAGGTTCTCATTGTCCGAGTAATGCTCCGGTCAAGAAGTACAATGTTTCGGCAATCAATGTCGAAATCATGCTGAACCAGTGGGGTGATTACTTTCCCGGCTATATGTATGTTCTCGACGAGAACATCTCCAGGGTTCGTACAGAAGAGAAGGCTAATGCCGAGTCTCGGGATGATGAGTTGGACCCGGGTATGGTTTCGACCGGAATTCAAGGCGATGCCATTCAGCCACTGGTATTGCGTGCTAACCAGGGCGACTGTGTTCGCGTTCATTTCTCCAACAAGGTAGAAGATGAGGATGCTGGATTCCAGGTTCTTGGATCGGCAATGATCATCAGTTCTTCCGGTCTTCCGGCTTCTGCGGCTTCTGCAGGCGGTATCACCAAATCTGGTGAGTCTCAGGATTTCGAGTGGATGATTCCAATCGATGAGCAGGAAGGTAGCCACATGATTGAAAGTCATGCGGGTCGTGATCCTGCCGCTCTTGGTTTGATCGGTGCGTTCATTGTCGAGCCTAGAGGTTCTACGTACCTGAGCCCTTACAACGGGAAGTCCCGGCCGGATGGCTGGATGGCTATGATCGCGAATGACAACGCTAAAGACTTTCGTGAGTTTGTTCTGTTCTATCACGAAGTTGGCGATGAGTCTTTCCGACCTCTGAATCGCCATGGCGAAATGATTCCTCAGCGCGATCCGCTGACAGACGCTTATCGTCCTTCAGCCCGTGCTATGAACTACCGTTCTGAGCCGTTTGGTATCAACAATCTGGCGGTACAGGACAAAATGTTTCACTATGAAGACGAATCATTGTCTTATAGTTCGTATACATTTGCTGATGTCCCAACGACCATTCCACGTTCGTACCTGGGCGATCCGGCAAAATTCCGCCTGATTCATGGTGGTGGTGAGGTTTATCATTCTCATCATCCGCACGGTGGATCGATCCGCTGGACGCGTTCTCCGGCACGTGAGCCGCAACAGGCCAACCTGACCTATGCCGCATGGGATGGTCCGGTTAAATACCCGGTTGTCCGCACCACGACTGACCGTGTAGACGTTGAAGTTATTGGGCCATCCGAAGCGCTTGATCTTGAGACCGAATGTGGTTCCGGTCTGTGTCAGCGTTTGGCAGGTGACTTTCTCTTCCATTGCCATGTAGCACATCACTATGTTGCTGGTATGTGGGGTTACTGGAGGGTTTATAACACCATCCAAAACGGAAACTATCCATTGGGCAGTACCGATGTTATGGTCCCGCTCATGGAGCTTCCTGACCGCGCAGGTCGTATTCCTCAGGGACAGACCTCTGATCAGTTGGTTGGCAAGACGATGGATTGGTTTGGTACCAAGTTCAAAATTGTCGGTAGCGGCAAGAGTGACTGGACCAAAGAAACCCGTGTTGTTAACGTCAAAGACTGGGTTAAGTACATGTTGCCGCCTCAGGGCAAACCCGGTCATTCTGACGATGAAGTGACCCAGGTTAAATCCAATGATGGTTCTGTTTGGGATTATGGCTGGAATGGTAATCAGGCCCTGTCTGAGAGAGAACCTACTTACAAGGTAGTGAAGTACATCTCTCCTCGTCCTGGCAAGCGTCATCCGCTCCAGTTCGATGAAAAAGGCAAGCTGGCATGGCCACACATGACACCGCACTTTGGCAAGCGTGTTCCTTTCGCCCGCCATCATGGTGGTGCTCCTTGGCTGGAGCCGTTCCATCTGGAGCAGGACGACACGGTTCTCACTGATACAGAGTCCGGTAGTGGTCGTTCTAATTCCAACGTAGAAAACAGCACACCTGCAAAACCGGGTGAACAAGGCCGTTGGAGTCTTTGTCCCAAGGGTGCTGGTCGTAAGCAGTACAATCTTGTATTCATCAATACGCCGATTGAATTATCAGCGGCGGTTGGAAATACGCCTCCGATCATCGATAAGTACGGTCTCATTTATGTACTTGATGAAGAGATGGCGGGTGTGAAGGCTGATCCCAAGAAAGCCATTCCGCTGGTTATCCGCGCAAATGTTTATGACTGTGTGGATCTTCTTTTGACCAGTGAGTGGAATGATGATGACTTCACAAACTTCCAGATGTCTAAACTTAACATTCATCCGCACTTTTTCCAGTTCGACAACCAAGCGTCGGATGGTGTTATCTCTGGCTTCTCGTATGACCAATCTATGCGGTCATACAAGCAGTTCACTAAGAAGATGAAAGATGGTCACCATGTTGGTATGCCTATGCCAATGAACGCCAAGCTTTTGGGTTCTACCAGAGCTGGTGACAAGACCATTAAAATCCAGATGGCCGATGGCGCTACTCCGTTCCACGCTGGTGCTGACATCATGGTTGGTATCGAAGTGCCCAACGGTCGAGATGCTCGCTGGATCAAGTCTATGTCTCCTGATCCAACCAAAGGTATTGCGAAAGATGGTAAGTACACCATCACCTTTACCGAAGGTATGACCCACGCTCATTCGGCTGGGACTATCGTGAGCACCGAGTTCGTACGTTACCGATGGTGGGTTGACGTAGATCTCGGACTTGTTTTCTGGCATGACCATGCGTTCGGCGCTACAACCTGGCCGCACGGTGGTATCGGAACGACGGTTGTTGAGCCTTGGGGATCCACGTACCATGATCCTAAGACCGGCAAACCGATTCGTACCGGTGTAGTAGCGGATATTCATGGAACAGAGCCTTTCGCTTATGGTCGAAATGGTAGTTTCCGTGAAATCGTAGTTCAAACACATGATACCGTTCCGCATACAGCACAGCTCGTGACGAAGGGGAATCCTCCGGGACTCTCTCGTGAGAATGCTATTGCGGCGGGACAGTCCATTTCTTTCCAGATGCCTAAGACTATGCTGGAAGTGGCTTTCCCACATCTGAACGGTGGAACACATACAACAGGTGGCGGATTCAATTTCCGTGCGGCTTCTCTTTCTGCACGGTTGAAGAGCAACTCCGACCCTTCCCAGATGTTTAGCAGTGTAGTTCATGGGGATCCTGATACTCCTATGATCAGTGCATATCTTGGGGATAATGTTGTGTTCCGTCTGTTGCATGGCATGATGAACGAAACCCACATGTTCTCAGTTTCTGGACATGGGTTCCGTCCTGAGCGTTATGATCCGCAGTCTCGCATGACTAACACACTGCATGTAGGTATTGCAGAGCGTTATGACCTGGCCACAACGGCGGGTGGTTACCAGCAGATGGCGGGTGATTACCTGTACTTCGATGGTCGTACTTCTCACCTGTCAGAAGGTAGCTGGAGTATTCTCCGGGTACATGACAAACTTCAGGGCGATCTTAAAGTACTACCTGGCAACGACAACCCCAAGAAGTGGAAACGTGGGGTTGTTTGTCCAAGTGGTGCGCCTACGAAGAATTTCAGCGTAGTAGCTATCAACAAAGCGCTGGATTTCAACGCGAAGGCAGAAGATCAGATCGAAGTTGACTTCGAGCGTAAGCTGGTTCTCGCTAACTCTGCGG
>MPLX02195314.1_pt1 | contig 39801 bp, 37 predicted proteins | sample 1617341 | NCBI WGS metagenome assembly MPLX02 (sample SAMN05944804, study PRJNA350692) | marine metagenome | biome: marine; feature: ODZ; material: water; isolation source: 120 m water sample filtered on 0.2 um supor filter | place: Pacific Ocean | collected 2012-04-08 | depth 120m m | reverse complement strand
GCCGCCGCGGCCACGGTGATCAACGCATTGGAGGTTCCGGTGATGGGCCTGAACTGCGCCACCGGCCCCCAGGAAATGTCCGAACACGTGAAATGGCTAGCGGAAAACTGGTCGGGGTTTCTCTCCGTCCTGCCCAATGCGGGGCTGCCCGAGCTGGTGGACGGCCAGCCCCACTACCCCTTAGGCCCCGAGGAGCTAGCCCATTGGCACGGGCGTTTCCTCGACGAGGACGGGGTCAATATGATCGGCGGCTGTTGCGGCACCGACATTCCCCATATCGAGGCCCTGGACGCCATGCTGCGCGCGCGCGCCTCCGCCAAGGGCGGCAAGCAGGCGCGGCCGAAACCGGTACAGCGGCAATCCTATTGGGTGCCGTCGGTGGCCTCCCTCTACGGCCAGGTCTCCTACGCCCAGGAAAACGCCTTCCTCGATATCGGCGAGCGCTGTAACGCCAACGGCAGCAAGAAATTCCGTAACCTCCAGGAAGCCGGAGACTGGGATGCCTGTATCGAGATGGGACGCGAACAGGTAACCAACGGCGCCCATACCCTGGATGTCTGCACCGCCTTCGTGGGCCGCGATGAAGAGGCCGACATGATTGAGGTGGTGAGCCGCATGCGCGGCGCCGTCACCGTGCCGCTGGTGTTCGATTCCACCGAATTGAACGTGCTCGAGGCGGCGCTGAAGCTCTATGGCGGCAAGCCCATTATCAATTCTATCAATTTCGAGGACGGCGAGGATTCAGCCACCGCGCGGCTGGAACTGGCGCGGCGTTTCGGCACCGGGCTGATCGCGCTCACCATCGACGAGGAAGGTATGGCTAAGACGACGGAGAAAAAGGTGGAAATCGCCTGCCGCCTCCACGACTTCGCCTGCAACCGGCACGGCCTGCCGTCTTGCGATCTGCTGATTGATCCTCTCACCTTTACCATCTGCACCGGTAACGAGGACGACCGCAGGCTGGCGCTGATGACGCTCGACGCTATCGCTGGGATTTCGAAAGAACTACCCAAATGCCAGATCATCCTCGGGCTGTCCAACGTCTCCTTCGGGGTCAACCCGGCGGCGCGCCATGTGCTCAATTCGGTGTTCCTCGACCATGCCCTGAAACGTGGCATGACCGGCGCCATCCTCCATTCCAGCCGTATCATGCCCCTACACAAGATTCCGCCGGAAGAAGCCAAGGTGGCCGAAGACCTCATCTTCGACCGCCGCAAAAGGGACTATGACCCGCTCCAGGCTTTCCTCGCCCTGTTCGAGGGCCGCGCGGAGGAGAAGAAAGAAAAAAAGAAACGCTCGGCCGATGTGGGTGAACGGCTCAAGTTGCGCATCATCGACGGCGACCGCCAGAGCATCGAGGCCGATCTCGACGAGGCTCTGGCCGGGCTGACTGCGCTCGACATCATCAACACCGTGCTTCTCGACGGCATGAAAGTGGTGGGCGAGCTCTTCGGCTCGGGCCAGATGCAGCTGCCCTTCGTGCTGCAATCGGCGGAAACCATGAAGACGGCGGTGGCCTATCTGGAGCCCCACATGGAACACATGGAAGGCCAGGAAAAGGGTGTCATGGTGCTGGCCACGGTAAAGGGTGACGTGCACGATATCGGCAAGAACCTGGTGGATATCATCCTCACCAATAACGGCTACAAGGTGATCAATCTCGGCATCAAACAGCCCATCGAACACATCATAGCAGCGGCGAAAGAACACGACGCCGATGTGATCGGCATGTCGGGCCTGTTGGTGAAATCCACCGTGGTCATGCGTGAAAGTTTGGAGGAAATGACCCGCGAGGGTTTCGATTTGCCGGTGGTGCTGGGCGGGGCTGCGTTGAACCGCAAATACGTGGAACGAGACTGCGCCGCTGCCTATGGCAGCGGCAGCGTAGCCTATGCCCGCGACGCCTTCGATGGGCTCGATTTCATGGACAAGGTGGCGGCCGGGGAACTGGACGCCCATCTCGCCGCCGAGGCCAAGAAGCGGGGCGGGAAATCCACCAAACCCGACATGATCGACGAGCCGCCGCTTTCTGAATTACGTCCCCTCAATCTAGAAGGGGATTACGAGGCGACGAAGCTGCGCTGCAACGAGCTGACCAAGGACGTGGCGGTGCCCACGCCGCCCTTCTGGGGGGCCAAGACCATCGAGGCGGTGCCGATCCAGAACCTACTCGCTTTTCTCAACGAAGCCATGCTTTACCAGTTCCACTGGGGCTATAAGAAACAAGGCCGGACGCGCGGGGAATTCCAGGAATGGGCGCGCGGTGAACTGAAACCCATCCTCACCCGCATCGCCAAACAATGCCACGATGAAAAAATAATCACCCCCCAGGCCGTCTACGGCTACTGGAAATGCACTGCAGAGGGCAACGACGTGGTTCTCTTCGACGAAGATGGGAAAGCCGAACGCGCCCGCTTCACCCTGCCCCGACAGAAGGGTAAGAATGGCATGTGTATCGCCGATTTCTTCCGTGATATTGGTGAGGGCGAGGCCGCGCACGACGTGATCGCCCTGCAGGCGGTGACGGTGGGACAGCGGGCTTCCGAAGTGGCGCTGGAATGGTTTCACGCCGACAAATATCAGGACTATCTATATCTTCACGGTTTCGGCGTGGAGATGGCTGAGGCTCTGGCCGAATATGTGCACAAGCGCATCCGCACCGAGCTCGGTTTCGCTGCCGAAGACGCCCGCGACATGGAGAGGCTCATCAAACAGGGCTATCACGGGGCGCGCTATTCCTTCGGCTATCCCGCCTGTCCCGACCTCGCCGACCAAGCCAAGCTCCTCGACCTGCTGGACGCTAAACACATCGGCATCACCATGGGCGAGAGTGACCAGCTCCACCCCGAACAGTCGACCACGGCGCTGGTGGTGCACCATCCCCAAGCGCGCTATTTCACGGTGTAACGGCCATCCTTTGGGGCGGCGCGCAGACCACGCCCGTGCGGTGATGGTGGCCTATTCCCAGATCGTGCACCGTCTGCGCTCCGAAGACAGGGGGCAGGTGTAACCCGGGAAGGCATGTTATAAACTCTCCCCATGAGCGACCACCATCACCAAACGGAACCGGCTCCGCCCGAGGCGAAGCCCGAGGGAAATCCTGAGCAAAAGCCCGCGGAAAAACCCAAGCCAAAGCCGGAGCCGCCTTATCTGGCTGGCCTCAACGACGCCCAGCGCCAGGCGGTGGAAGCCATGGACGGCCCGGTGCTGGTGTTGGCCGGGGCCGGCACCGGCAAGACCCGCGTCCTGACCACGCGGCTGGCGCATCTTTTGGCCACCGGGCGCGCCTGGTCATCGCAAATATTGGCCGTCACCTTCACCAACAAGGCGTCGCTGGAAATGAAGAGCCGGGTGGAGGCCATCCTTGGGCGCTCTACCGAATCCATGTGGCTCGGCACCTTCCATGCCCTGGGAGCGCGTATCCTGCGCCGCCATGCCGAGCTCGCGGGGCTCAAGCCCAACTTCACCATTCTCGATACCGATGACCAGCTGCGGCTGGTGAAACAGGTGATGGAAGCCTCCCATATGGATATCAAGCGCTGGCCGCCGCGCGGTCTGCTGGCGGTGATCGAGCGCTGGAAGGACCGCGGCCTGACCCCGCAAAAAGTAAGCACGGGGGAGATCGGGGAATACGCCGCCGGCCAGTCGCTGGACATCTACCGCGCCTATCAGCAACGGTTGAAAACCCTCAATGCCGTAGATTTCGGCGACCTGCTGCTACACTGCCTGACCATGTTTTCCGAACACGGAGACGTGCTCGCCGACTATCAGGAACGCTTCCGCTATATCCTCGTGGACGAATACCAGGATGCCAACGTGGCCCAGTATCTGTGGCTTCGCTTTCTGGCGCGGAGCCATCACAATATCTGTTGCGTGGGCGACGACGACCAGTCCATCTACGGCTGGCGCGGGGCCGAAGTCGGTAACATCCTGCGTTTCGAGAAGGACTACTCCGGCGCCAAGGTGGTGCGGCTGGAACAGAATTACCGCTCCACCCCGCATATTCTGGGCGCCGCCTCGGGGCTTATCGCACATAACCAGGGGCGGCTCGGCAAGACCCTGTGGACGGGCGAAGAGGCGGGTGCCAAGGTGGTGCTGCGCGGGGTCTGGGACGGCGAAGAGGAAGCCCGCGTGGCCGGTGAAGAGATCGAGGCCCTGCAGCGCAAGGGCCACGCGTTGAGCGAGATCGCCATCCTCGTGCGGGCCGGGTTCCAACTCCGCGAATTCGAGGAACGGTTCATCACCCTGGGCTTGCCCTATCGGGTCATCGGTGGCCCGCGTTTCTATGAGCGCCGCGAAATCCGTGACGCCATCGCTTATTTCCGGGTCATCTTCCAGCCCGACGACGACCTCGCCTTCGAGCGCATCGTCAACCTGCCGCGGCGCGGCATCGGCGATGTCGCTATGCAGACGCTCCACCACCTCGCCCGCGCCGAAAACCTGTCGCTGACGGCGGCGGCCGCGCGGCTGGTGGAAACCGACGAGTTGAAGCTCCGCTCCCGCACGCCGCTGGCCGGGCTGCTCGAGCAGTTTGCCCTGTGGCGCGACCAGGCCCGCGAGATGCTCCATTTCGAACTGGCCGAACAGGTGCTGGACGGCTCGGGCCTCACTGCCATGTGGCAGGAAGACAAATCCCCCGACGCACCGGGGCGGCTGGAAAACCTCAAGGAGCTGGTGACCGCTATCGAGGAATTCGAGACCCTACCCGGTTTTCTCGAACATGTGAGTCTGGTGATGGAGGCCACCGAAAACGCCCACGGCGACATGGTCAATCTCATGACCCTGCACGGCGCCAAGGGGCTGGAATTCGATACCGTCTTCCTTCCCGGTTGGGAGGAAGGGGTGTTCCCCCACCAGCGGGCCATGGATGAGGAAGGTGCGCGTGGGCTTGAGGAGGAGCGGCGGCTGGCCTACGTGGGGCTGACCAGGGCGCGGCGTAATGTGGCCATCTCCTTTGCCGCCAACCGCCATCTCTACGGCTCATGGGAAAGCTGTCTACCCTCCCGTTTCATCGACGAGATTCCCGAGGAACACACCGAACGCGACAGCGCCCCCGGACTCTACGGCGCGGCCCGTGACGGTGGGCTGGCCGAGGATACGCCAGGCTTCGATTACGCCCCGGCCATAGAAGACAGCGCCCGGACCCGCGTCATCGAAGGCCACGCCCGGCCCGGCAATAAGGTGCAGTCACAAGTCCGCACACCACAGAACATCGAAACCAGCGACGAGGTTTTCCACACCAAGTTCGGCTATGGCCGGGTGCGCTCGGTGGACGGTGACAAGCTGGAAATCGCCTTCGATACGGGTGTGAAAAAGGTGTTGGAAAGTTTCGTGGAAAAGGTATGACGCTTTCTTCTTCCTTGTGGCGGGTGGTGCTGGGGGTGCCGGTGCGTCTGCTACCTCCCTTAAAGGCGGTGCTGTCGGGGATTTTGCGCCACCAGGCGGCACGGGTTGTGGCCGCTTATGGCGCACAGCGGCTTTTCTTGTTACGTCGTGTTATCCTCGGCGACTGGGTGACGCTGGTACTTTCGTGACGGGAAAAGGCTGATGGCGACAAAAAGGAAACGGGCTGGTACATCTTCCCGAACCACGCCGCTGGCGCTGTTGCGGGCCGAACTGGCGCGGCGGGGCCTCGACGGATTCATGGTCCCCCACACCGACGAATACCAGAACGAATATCTGCCGCCCCACGCCGAAAGGCTAGCCTGGCTCACCGGCTTCACCGGCTCGGCGGGGCTGGCACTAGTGCTGAAAACCCGCGCCGCCGTTTTCACCGACGGCCGCTATACCCTTCAGCTAAAGGCCGAGCTGGACACGTCCGCGTTTGTGCCCCTGCACCTTATGGGTGATCAGCCACTCAACTGGCTGGCCAAGCACATAAAAAAAAGTGCGACTGTGGGCTACGACCCCCGGCTCCATACGCCTGAGTTTCTGGTCAAGTTCGAGAAGGCCTGCGCCCGGGCCGGGGCCTCGCTGGTGGCCTGTGAGGACAACCCCCTGGACGCCGTATGGCGGGACCAGCCGTCGCCGCCTGCCGCCCGCGTGGTGCCCCATGACCTCGCCTTCGCCGGAAAAAATTCAGCTGACAAACGCCGTGAGCTGGCGGCGGATCTGAAGAAACAGGGCCTTGGCGCGGCGTTACTGACAGCTCCCGATTCCATCGCCTGGCTGCTCAACATCCGTGGCGGCGACGTGGACCACACGCCGTTGCCCCTGTGTTTCGCCATTCTCCACGCTGACGGAAAGGTGGACCTGTTCCTCGACCCGGCCAAGGGGGGCAAGGCGCTGGACAAGCATCTGGGGGCGGGGGTCACGCGCCACGCGCCCGGCGAACTTGGGGCAGCGCTGGACCGGCTGGCGGCGGCGGGTGGGAGCATTCGTCTCAATCCGGCGCACAGCGCCGCCTGGTTCTTCGACCGCATCACCGCCGCCGGAGGCGACATCGAGCGCGGAACCGATCCTTGCCAGCTGCCTAAGGCCTGCAAGAACAAGGTGGAGCTCGATGGCATGCGGGCGGCGCATCTGCGCGATGGTACGGCGCTTGTGACTTTTCTGGCCTGGTTGGCGCGCACCGCGCCGAAGGGCAGGCTCGGCGAGATTGCCGCGGCGGACAAGCTGGAATCCCTGCGTGCGGGCAACGACCATTTCATGGATTTGAGCTTTTCCACCATCTCCGGCTCCGGCCCCAATGGCGCTGTGGTTCATTACCGGGCCACGCCAGAAAGCGACCGCAACCTGAAGCCGGGCGATATCTACCTGCTCGATTCTGGAGCCCAGTACCGCGACGGCACCACCGACGTCACCCGCACCGTGTTTATTTCTGGGGCAAACGGCGCAACGCCGACGCCGCAACAGCGCGACCGCTTCACCCGCGTGCTTCAGGGCCACATCGCCATCGCCACAGCGCGCTTTCCCAAGGGCACCCTGGGTGGCCAGCTTGATACGTTGGCGCGCGCGCCGCTGTGGCGGGCGGGGCTCGATTTTGACCACGGTACCGGCCACGGCGTCGGCAGCTATCTCGGCGTTCATGAAGGGCCACAGCGCATGGGCAAGCTGGGCGGCGGCGCGGCGCTGGCTACCGGCATGATCCTTTCCAACGAGCCCGGCTATTACAAGGCCGGTTCCTACGGCATCCGCATCGAGAACCTGCTCGCCGTCACTCCCGCCCCCAAGGTGAAGGGGGGCGAGCGCGCCATGCTCGCCTTCGAGACCCTAACCCTGGCCCCCATCGACCGCGCTCTGATCGAGCCCGGTCTTCTCGACGGCGAAGAACGCGCCTGGCTCGACGCCTATCACGCCCGCGTTCGTGAGGCCCTGACCCCCCTGGTGGACGCCAAAACGGCGGCCTGGCTCGAGGCCGCCACCGCACCGCTATAGAGGGGTCTCCCTTGTGGCGAAGCTGGACCGCCTGCCCGCCATGGCCAAGGAAGACCCCTTCAGCCCCGTAAAAGAAGCGCCTTCAGCCCTTCGAAGGCCGGCACGTCGCGGGTAATTACCCAGCTCGGAACACCGGCAAGGTAATCGGAATAACGGCCCTTGTCCTCGAAGCGGGCACGAAAAGGTGAGGTCGCGAAGGCTGGGCCGAGCCTGGGCACGATGCCGCCGCCGATGTAAATACCGCCGCGCGCGCCAAGGGTCAGCGCCAGGTCGGCGGCCACCGTGCCGAGCATGGCGCAGAACATATCCAGCGCCTCGGCGCACAGGCCGTCCTCGCCGCTCAACCCCCGCCGCGTAATCTCGTCCGGAGTTTTGGCAGGGGGTTCATCCGGGTCCGGTTGGTTCTCCAGCTGTGCCAGAGCTCCAGCGATGGCGACTAGACCCGGCCCCGACAACAGGCGTTCGGCCGACACATGGCCCAACTTTCCCCGCAGAACGGCCAGCACCGCGCTTTCCCTGTCGTTGGCCGCGGCCATGGTCGCGTGTCCACCCTCGCTGGCCAAGGGCGTCCAGCTCCCCGAAGGAGAGGGAGAAGATGAAGACGAGGGCACAAGTCCGGAAACGCCGAGTCCGGTGCCGGGACCGAGCACCGCCTTGACGCCGCCCTCTTGCGCCGTGCCGCCGCCCACCTGCTCCAGGTCGCTTGTCTCCAGGTGGGGCAGGGCTAGGGCGATGGCCGTGAAATCATTGACCACGTGGAGCCGCACCAGCGAGAGGCAGTCCTTTGTTTCGGCCACGGAAAGGGACCAGGCGCGGTTGGTGAGGGTGACGCTGTCGTCGGCTTTCTGCAGGGGCACCGGTGCGGCCACGGCGAAGGCGGCTTCCATGGGTGCCGCGGCGAGGCCAAGGGACTGGAGATAGGCCGCCGCCGCCGCCGCCGGGCCGGGGTACTCGCCGCAGGCGAGGGTTTCGAAACGGGTGATTTTACCATCCTCACCGAGCAGGGCAAAGCGGGCGTTGGTGCCGCCCATATCGGCAAGCAGTTTGGGCGCTGGCGCCGGCTCCGCCATGGTCAGGCCCCGTCAAGAACGGCGGAGGCCCGTTCCAGGTCGGTTAGAAAAGTGTCGCGCCAGGCGGAAATGTCGTTCTTGGTCAGAGTCTTCATCATGGAGCCCCATATCTCGCGTCTTTCTTTTAGGGGCATGGTGATGGCGCGCTGCATAGCATCGGAAAGGTCGTCTATGTCGAAGGGATTGACGATCAAGGTCTCGCTCAGCTCCTGCGCCGCCCCGGCGAAGCGCGACAACACCAGTACCCCGGGATCGGCGGGATTCTGGGCGGCCACGAATTCCTTGGCTACCAGGTTCATGCCGTCGCGCAGTGGCGTTACCAGGCCGACGCGGCTGGCGCGGTAGAACCCGGCCAGCTGTTGCAGGTTATATCCCTTGTTGAGGTAGCGGATCGGCACCCAGTCGAATTCTGCAAAATGGCCGTTGATATTCCCGGCCAGGGTTTCAAGTTCGTGACGGATATCGGCGTATTCGGGTACGTCGGTGCGCGACGGCGGGGCGATCTGCAAGAGCACCACCTTGTTGCGGTTCTCCGGATAATTCTTGAGCAGTCGCTCAAGCGCACGGAAACGCTGCGCTAGGCCCTTGCTGTAGTCGAGCCGGTCGACGCCGATGATCAGCACACGTTCATCGAGGCTTTCAGTTAGGCGGTCGAGAACCTTGGTGCGGGCGGTGCGGGCGGATTGCTTGGCGATGCCCTCGGTATCGATGCTGATGGCGTAGACGCGGGCGATCAGGACGCGGCCGAAGGCCCGCACCACCCCGTCCTCGAGGATTTCACCCCCCGCCTCGTGAAGGATGTAATCGTGGAAGGCGCGCAGGTCGCTGGCGCTCTGAAATCCCACCAGGTCATAGGCGCACAGCCCTTTGACGATGCTTTCGTGGTTGGGCAGGGTGAGTAGAATCTCCATCGCCGGAAACGGCGTGTGGAGGAAGAAACCGATGGGCTGTGTCATGCTCGCGTCGCGCAGGCACTGGCCCATGGGGATTAGGTGGTAATCGTGGACCCAGATCATGTCGTCCTTGTCGAGCAGGGGCGCCAGTTTGGTGGTAAACAGGCTGTTGACGCGGAGATAGGCCTCGAAGAAACGGTAGTCGAACAGGGCCAGGTCGGTGCGATAGTGGAACAGGGGCCACAGCGAGCGGTTGGCGTAGCCGTTGTAATAAAGCTTGATGTCCGGCTCGGGCAGGGGAATGGTGGCGAAGGTGAGGCTTCCGGTTTTCATGATCTCTGGGTTCATATCCCGGCTCTGGCAGGCCTCTCCGTTCCAGCCGAACCACAGGCCGCCACGCTGTTTGAGGGCGGCGAGAAGGGCCACCGCCATCCCGCCGGCGCTGGCATTGCCTGAATCGCCCGGGGTGACGCGGTTGGAAACGACAATCAGGCGCTTCAAAAGGCCCCCTCCCAGCTTTTGCTCAGCCGCATGGCGGAATTGATCAACCCGACCATGGAATAGGTCTGTGGGAAGTTGCCCCAGAGCTCCCCAGTTTCGGGGTCAATATCCTCCGACAACAGCCCCACATGGTTGCGGTGGGCGAGCATGTTCTCGAACAGCTCCCGGGCTTCCACCTTGCGCCCGATGGCAGCCAGGGCGTCGATATACCAGAAGGTGCAGACGAGGAAGGCGTTCTTGGGCTTTCCGATATCGTCGGCCTTGGCGTAACGGAACAAGAAATCGCCGCACCGCAGCTGTTTCTCGATGGCCTCCACGGTGCCGATGAAGCGCGGGTCCGTGGCCTCGACGAATCCCAGTTCATGCAGCAGCAGAAGGCTGGCGTCGAGTTCATCGCCGTCGAAGCTTTCGACGAAGCTGTTGAGGTCCGCGTTCCACGCCTCCTCAAGAATCACATTGCGCATGTGTTCGGCCTTCTGGCGCCAGAATCTAGTGCGCGGCGTAAGGTCGAGCCGGGTGGCGATGCGGGCCAGGCGGTCGCAGGCGGCCCAGCACATGACGCTGGAAAAGGTGTGAATATGGGAATCGTTGCGCAGTTCCCACAGCCCCGCGTCGGGCTGTTGGAACAGGTCCAGGGCATGGTGGCCCAGCGCCTCGAGGGTCTCGTAAAGATTGAGATTGTTGGGCTGGGCCAGCCTCTGGTCGAAAAAAGACATGGTGGCGGTGAGGATGATGCTGCCGTAGACGTCGTTCTGGACCTGTTCATAGGCTTGGTTGCCGGCCCGCACAGGACCCATGCCGCGATACCCGGAAAGGTGAGGTTCGGTGCGTTCGCTGAGCTTGGTGTCGAGCGTAATGCCATAGACCGGCTGCGGCGCCTTGCCGTCGGTGGCGGTGGCGATGTTGAGGATATAGCGCACATAGTCTTCCATGGTGCGGGTGATACCGAGGCGGTTGAGGGCCTGGACCACGAAATAGGAATCCCGCAGCCAGCAGAACCGATAATCCCAATTGCGTTCGCTGTCGGCAGCTTCGGGGATGGAGGTGGTCACCCCCGCCAGGATCGCCCCGCTTTCCTCAAAACTACACAATTTCAGTGTAATGGCGGCACGGATCACCTCTTCTTGCCACTCAAAGGGAATGGCCAGATGGCGCGCCATTTCGTGCCAGTGCTTGCGGGTGTTTTCAAAGAAGGCCCGTCCGGTGTCACTGATGGCCTTGGATAGGCTTTCGTCGGGCCCCAGAATCAGGGTGTGGCGGCCGTCGAGAAGAAAGGAAATCTCGTCCAGAATGTAGGCTACCGGCAGGTCTGTGGTGAGCCTCATGGTCAGCTCCGGCGCCACGTAACGGATATGGTTGCTGCCGTGGGTGGTTTCCGGCGTGCCAGCGCCATAGCTATGGCCAGGCCGCAGCCGCACCCGGATTACCGGGTTCCCGGCAAGGGGGCGGATATGGCGCACCAGCATCACCGGGCGGTAGATGCGACCGAACTGTTCGAAACGGGGGGCGAAATCGGTGATCTCCACGGCGCCGCCGGTGCCGTCGTGGAGGATGGTGCGCAGGATCGCGGTGTTGGGCAGATATTCCTGGGAGCCGTGGGAAAAATCCTTGACCTCGATCTCGTAGAGGCCGCGCGACTCCCCGGTGATGTCGCCGTTGAGCAGGGCGCTGAAGACGGGATCGGCGTCGAACCGGGGCAGGCAGGCCCAGACCACCCGCGCCTGCTGGTCGATGAGGGCGGCATAGCTGCAATTGCCGATGAGGGCGAGATTAAGGTCACTCATGGGGGTTTCACGGTTTGTAATAGACACGGTTTATAAAAGATGGGGCTTATTAACACATTAGCCCCAGTACTGAGACTCCAGTATCCGAAGTGAACGGCCCCTTGGGAAGGGTCTTTATGAATTCTCCCCTTCAGCTTCCTCGCGCCTGGCCACCGCCCTTAACGGCCAAGATGGTCAAGCAGCCGTCCCACTTCGCCGGGGTCGCGGATGATGTAATCGGCGGAGGTTGTCCTCTGGTCGAAGCCGCCTTCGCCGTCATTCCCCACGAAAATGCCGATCCCCCGTCCTTTCAGCGCCCGGAAAGCGTCCTCATCGGTGACGTCGTCGCCCACATAGACGGGCATCACGCCGGCGCCGTCGAGGCCCAGGGCTTCAAGCAGGAACAGCACCGCCCTGCCCTTGTCCCAGTCAAGACAGGGTTGGATTTCACACACCATTTTGCCATGGGTCAGCCGCAATTCGGGATGGCGTTCCAGGGTCCGGGTAACGGCGGCGGCCACCTCTTTGCGCTTTTCAGGGGCCACCTGGCGGTAATGCACGGCGATGGAGGCCTTCTTGATTTCCATCAGGACGCCCGTAAACTCAGCCAGTTCCCGTTCTAGATTGGTCGCCGCCAAAGCCAGTTTTTCGGCGAATTCCGCACCCTCCTCACGGCGCACGGCCACGTTGTTGGGGGCGGCGATGTCAAAACCATGATTGCCGGCATAGATGACATTATCCAGCCCCACCAGCTTTTCCACGTCGGCGCGGTCGCGGCCGCTAACCACGGCCACGGTGCAGCGCCCGGCCAGTGCGGCGATGATGGCCCGCATGTCTGCGCCGAGCTCGGCCAGTTCCGGATGTTCGGTGATGTGCGTGAGCGTTCCGTCATAGTCGAGAAAGACGGCCAGTTCTCCCCCTCTCAGGCGTTGGTCGAGCTCTGCCTGCCGCGCCATGGCGGAGGGCAGGTCGCGCACGCTACACGGCGTGGAGTCGGGTATCTTTGCTGGGGTCTTCTTTGGGGCCTTGGTCATGGGGTGTTCGTCATAAGGTTTAATTTTGCAGGACCGCAGGTGTGCGCTTGTCCAGGGCGCGCTTGCGCTGCCGCAGTTGTACGATTCTGAACGCTGTCGTCAAGGCCGCTTTCCGCCGCGCCTGTCTGTGCCGCCCCGATTCTCCCGGTCAGGACAGCCGGGTTTCACGCGCCGGAACCCTCACTGTCGGAATTTTCACTGGGGAGAAAAGGAGAAAAAATGACACGCCGCTTTCCGGCCCCCCGCATTAATAGTGCGATGCAAAAAATAGGGTATTTATAATTAAACTATTTTTATGTGTGTATAAGATTTTATGTAAAAAAACACATACATAGTAATTTTATCTTGTAATATACCGCCTTAGTCATTATTTTGTGCATTGCGGTATTACCTCTTTAATCCCCCCCTGGTAATGCCGCCAAACACCTTTTGGTGTTTTCTCCCTGAATTCGGGCCGCGCCTTGTGCGCGGCCCGTTTTTTTATTCCGTTTCTGGAACCAGGCTGTTCCCCGGTGCTGGGACTTGCATTGCCATGTGGTTTGGTTGTAAATCGGCCCTTCTTCATACCGCGCCGCTTCCCGGACACACGGGTCCAAACCACGGAGACGGCGTTTAGGAACGGGCGATTAGCTCAGCGGGAGAGCACCTCGTTGACATCGAGGGGGTCACTGGTTCAATCCCAGTATCGCCCACCACGTCCCCCGGAGAGGGCACCCCTCCCGGGGGACGCCATTTTAAGCACCATTTTTCTCTATTTTCCCATGGGCCTGTTATCGTTTTTTAAGCATTCCGGAAAAGGGCCTGTTTTTCGCTGTGGCTTTCCCTGCTCTGTCCACGCTTTCCCCCGCCCGGCACGGTTGACAGAGCCGCCCCCGACTCGTATGTTCCGCAGCCTTTGATTGTGGATTAAGTGAAAGCCGGAGCCATGAAAGTCGTTAATTCCCTCAAAACGGCCAAGAAACGCCACAAGGAATGCCGTGTGGTGCGCCGCAAGGGACGCGTCTACGTGATCAACAAGAGAAATCCCCGCTTCAAGGCCCGCCAGGGCTGAGCCTTCCACGTTTTCCGCTTACCGGCACCTCTTTCACTCGCGCCTCACGTACCTTTCCCGTTTCTTTCATAACCGTCATTTTGAACATAGCGCCGCTGGTATATTGATCGTGGCGCTGTCCCTGGAAGGTCTCGTAAGGGGGCTTTTCTCCACCGGTGACTAGGGGCACTATTGGGACCATGAAAATGAATAGTCTCAAATTTAACAATTAAACCGGATTACACCGCATGAGCGTACTGGTCACCGGCGCCGCCGGGTTCATCGGTTTTCACGTGACCGCCGCGCTGTTGGCGCGCAGTGAAACCGTGATCGGGGTAGACAACCTCAGCGACTATTACGACGTGGCCCTGAAAGAGGCGCGGCTGGCCCGCTTTGCTGACGAGAAAGGCTTTACCTTCCGCCGCCTCGACATCGCCGACAAGGACGCCATGACAGCGCTGGCGGCCGAGTTCCCCGACATCGACCGGGTCATCCATCTCGCCGCCCAAGCCGGGGTGCGCTATTCGCTAATCAACCCCCACGCCTATATCCACGCCAACGTGGCCGGCCAGCTGGTGGTGATGGAGACCTGCCGGACGCTGAAAAACCTCTCCCATCTGGTCTATGCCAGTTCCTCCTCTGTTTACGGCGGCAATACCAAGCTGCCCTTTTCGGTGGACGACCGGGTGGACAATCCGGTCTCTCTCTATGCAGCCACTAAGAAATCGGCGGAGCTTCTGGCCGCCTCCTACGCCCATCTCTATCGCCTGTCCATGACCGGGCTGCGCTTCTTTACCGTCTACGGCCCCTGGGGGCGGCCCGACATGGCGGCCTTCATCTTCACGCGGAAAATCTTGGCCGGGGAAGAAATCGCCGTCTTCAACAATGGCGATATGAAGCGCGACTTCACCTATATCGACGACATCGTGGCCGGGGTCCTGGCCTGTCTCGATACCCCGCCCGCCGCCGATGGCGTGGGCGGCCCCCACCGCCTCTACAACCTCGGCAATCACCGTTCCGAGCCGCTGATGCGCTTCATCGGCCTCATCGAAGAAGCGCTGGGGCAAAAGGCGAAGACGAGGATGGAGCCCATGCAGCCCGGCGACGTCAAGAAAACCTATGCCGATATCGACTCCAGCCGCCGTGATTTTGGCTTCGAGCCGGTTACCTCCATCGACGAGGGCCTGCCCCGCTTCATCGCCTGGTACAAGGACTACCACGGGGTTTAGACCACCCCCATCGCTGTCCCCCTACTTCTTGTAAAGCCCTTCTAACATCGCGCCATAAATCTCGTGGATCTTGTGGCGACGGATTTTCATGGTCGGGGTCATGAGGCCGTTCTCCACGGTGAAGGGCTCCTCGGCGAGAATGAAGTGGCGCACCCTCTCCACCGGACTCAGTTCCGCATTGACCCGCGCCACCGCGGCGTCCACTGCCATGCGGGCTTCCGGTGAAGCGGCCAGATTTTCCTCAGGTACGATGAGGGCCACTAGATGGGGCCGCCTGTCGCCATGGACCATGGCCTGGGCAACTTCGTCCTTCAGGGTCAGGAACCCCTCGATGCGTTGGGGCGAGATATTGTCGCCGCCAGAATTGACTATGATGTCCTTTTTACGGTCGGTGATACGGATATAGCCGTCTTCGTCCTTCTCGCCGATATCGCCGGTATGGAGCCAGCCGTCCCTTATGGTCTCGGCGGTGGCTTGCGGATCGTCCCAATAGCCCTGCATCACCAGCTCGCCCTTGACCAAGATTTCCCCGTCATTGGCGATTTTCACGGTGACGCCTTTCAGGGCCGGGCCCACGGTGGCGATGCGGTTGTCGGCGGCGGGGTTACAGCTGATCACCGGTGCCGCTTCGGTTTGGCCATAGCCCTGGAGAAGGCGCAGCCCCAGCGCCGTAAAGAACAATCCGATTTGGTAGTTGAGCGGCGCGCCGCCGGAAATCAGGGCCTTCAATCGCCCGCCGAAACGCTTTCGCACCTTGCGCCGCACCAGAACATCCAGCAGGCCATTAACCACCTTCTCCCAGGGGGAAAGCAGGTCGCGTCCCTCATAGGCGCGTACCCCCAGCGCCAGGGCGCGGGTAAAGAGCTTCTCCTTGAGGCCGCCCTCGCGGGCGAGTCCCCGCGTGATGCGCTGGTGCAGGCTTTCATAGAGTCTAGGCACGGCGGTCATAAGGGTAGGGTGGGCTTCCATCATGTTGGTGCCCAGGGTCTCGATTTTCTCGGCGTAATAGATCTGGGCACCGATGGAGACGGGAAAAAACTGCCCCGCCGTATGCTCGTAGGAATGGCACAGGGGCAGGAAGGACAAGAACACCTCGTCGTCCAGTCCCAGCCGGGAGAGCACGTCATAAGCGCTGCCGCAATTGCTGAGGATGGCGCCATGGCTCAGCATCACCCCCTTGGGTGCGCCGCCGGTGCCCGAGGTATAGATAAGACAGGCGGTGTCGTTGCGTGACAATCCCGCCGCCAGCTCTTCGATGGCGCCTTCCTCTGCCGCGCCGGCTTGCAGCGCCTGATTCCAGGAAAGAAGCCGGAACCCGTCGGTCTGGGCCATGTGCGGCGGCTCCATGGCGATAATGAAATCGAGACTGTTGGTGTGCTGCGCCGCCGGGAACAGACGCGCCGCCAGGTCAGGCGTGGAGACGATGGCGGCGCGGGCGCCGCAATTGCCGAGGATATGCAGGTGGTCGTCGCTGGTGTTGGTGGTATAGGCGGGCACCGTGATGCCGCCCGCGGCCATGATTGCCATGTCGGAAATTAGCCATTCGGGGCGGCTTTCGGAAACCAGCACCACCCGATCTCCGGCGCGCAATCCCTGCGCCTTCAGCTCCGCCGCCAGGGCCCGCACCCGCGCCGCCGTTTCTCCCCAGCTTAGCGGCTTGTAGACACCCCCAGACTTGGCCCAGAGAAAGGGCTTGCCGCTCCTCTCGGCGGCCTTTTCGAAAAACATGGTTACCAGATTGGGCCATGTTTCGTATCGCATCATGGGGTCGGTCGCGGCCATGTTTCTTTCATACGTGCTTTTGATAAAAGGATCATTTTTTTTTTTGGAAATGAAAAAACCCTCTTGGCAAATTGACCCCCGCACGGCATTGTGTGCCGCTGTTTTGCCCGGCTCCGCGCCGGGCGTGTTGATTTTGACCGCAAACAAGGGGTTTGGGGGGGATAATGAAAATCGCCATACCCAGGGAATGTAGGCCCGGAGAAACGCGAGTGGCGGCTTCACCGGAGGTGGTGAAGAAGCTCACCGGTTTCGGCTTCGACGTGGCCGTTGAAAAGGGGGCTGGAGAGGCCGCCGCTATCACCGATGCCAATTTTAAGGACGCTGGTGCCACCATTGCTGAGGACGCTACCGCCACATATAAAAACGCCGACATGGTGCTCAAGATCCAGCGCCCCGTCACCGAGGGTGCCGAGGGCCAGAACGAACTCTCCCTAATTAAAAAAGGTGCCGTAGTGCTGGCCCACATGGCGGCACTGACCCACAAGGAGGATGTGGCCGCTATGGCCGAGGCCGGGGTCACGGCTTTCGCCATGGAACTGATGCCGCGTATCACCCGTGCCCAGTCTATGGATATCCTTTCCAGCCAATCCAACCTTGCTGGCTACAAGGCAGTGCTCGACGGCGCGGCCGAATACGGCAGCGCCTTTCCTATGATGATGACCGCCGCCGGCACCGTCCCCCCGGCCAAGGTGTTTATCATGGGCGTGGGTGTGGCCGGACTTCAGGCTATCGCTACCGCCAAACGCCTAGGCGCTATTGTTACGGCCACCGACGTACGGCCGGCCACCAAGGAACAGGTGGAAAGCCTCGGCGGCAAGTTCCTCGAGGTGGATCCGGAGATGGAAAAAAACGCTCAAACCGAGGGCGGTTACGCTAAGGAAATGCCGCCGGAATACTTCGAAAAGCAGAAACAAGTGGTGTCCGAGCACATCAAGAGCCAGGACCTGGTCATCACTACCGCTCTTATCCCTGGAAGGTCCGCCCCAGTACTTGTCACCGAGGACATGGTCAAGACCATGAAGCACGGCTCGGTGATCGTCGATCTGGCGGTGGAGGCGGGTGGCAACTGCCCGCTCTCGCAGCTTGGTGAGGTGGTGGTCAAGCACGGCGTGACCCTGGTGGGTTACGACAACGTGCCGGGCCGTCTGGCTAAGGACGCCAGCCTTCTGTTTGCTAAAAACCTGCTCAATTTCCTGTCGCCCCATGTGGACCAGGAGAAAAAGGATCTCAATTTCGACTGGGAGGACGAAACTGTTGCTGGCACGTTGCTCTGCCGCGACGGCAAGGTAATCCATCCCATGCTCACGGGAGGTGAATGATATGATCCACACCATTCTTTCTGACCACGCCGCGACACTAGCCGATCAGGTGGGCGCGCTAACCAACCAGGTGGCCTATGAAATAGCCATACCAGTGGCCGAGGCGGCGACCGGGAGCGACTCCTTCCTCCAGCTTTTTACCGTCTTCATTCTCGCCTGTTTTATTGGATTCTACGTGGTGTGGAGCGTCACGCCGGCTCTGCATTCGCCACTGATGGCAGTGACCAATGCTATCTCCAGTGTCATCATCGTTGGCGGTCTCATCGCTGCCTCACCGGCAGGTGCAGTGGACTTCCCCAAGCTCATGGGAATCCTCGCTGTGACTCTGGCCTCGGTGAATATCTTCGGTGGTTTCATCGTCACCCAGCGCATGCTGGGTATGTTCAAGAAAAAGAAGAAATAGGGGGACGGTGATATGAGTGCGACACTGACAGGATACGCCTATCTCATTGCTGGCGTGTGTTTCATCATGGCATTGCGGGGGCTGTCTTCGCCCGAATCGGCGCGCCAGGGCAATGTCTACGGCATCGTCGGCATGGCCATCGCCGTCGCCACCACGCTGATGAACCCGCAGGTGGTGAGCTTCGAGGGTATTCTCATCGGCGTCCTCATCGGCGGTACCATCGGCACCGTAGTGGCGCGCAGAATCCAGATGACGGCCCTGCCCCAGCTGGTGGCCGCTTTCCACAGTCTGGTCGGCATGGCCGCCGTGTTCGTGGCCGCCGCTGCCTTCTACAGCCCCGAGGCCTACGGTATCGGCACGGTGGGCAACATCGCCGCCGCTAGCCTCATCGAGATGAGCCTGGGCACGGCCATCGGCGCCGTGACCTTTTCCGGCTCGGTAGTGGCGTTCGCCAAGCTCCAGGGCCTGGTCAGCGGCAACCCCGTGGTCTTCCCCGGCCAGCACCCCTTGAACGCGCTCATCGGCCTGGCCATCGTCGCCGCCGTGGTGGCCCTCATCTTCACCCAGTCGTCCGATATGTTCTGGCTGGTGGTGGGGCTCAGCTTCCTTGTTGGCTTCCTCCTCATCATTCCCATTGGCGGCGCTGACATGCCGGTGGTGGTGTCCATGCTCAACTCCTATTCGGGATGGGCGGCCTGCGGCATTGGCTTTACCCTGGGCAATGTGGCCCTGATCGTCACCGGGGCACTGGTGGGCTCGTCCGGCGCCATCCTCAGCTACATCATGTGCGTGGGTATGAACCGCTCCATCTTCAACGTGATGCTGGGTGGATTCGGTGGAGAGGTGGCGGGTCCCGCGGCCGGAGCTGGCGGTGACGACCGCCCGGTAAAATCGGGTAGCGCCGACGATGCTGCCTTCCTCATGAAGAACGCCAACAAGGTCATTATCGTGCCTGGATACGGTATGGCCGTGGCCCAGGCCCAACATGCCCTGCGCGAGATGGCCGACAAGCTGAAGGAAGAGGGCGTAGAAGTGGCCTACGCCATCCATCCCGTGGCGGGCCGTATGCCAGGTCATATGAATGTGCTTCTAGCCGAGGCCAATGTGCCCTACGACGAGGTGTTTGAATTGGAGGAGATCAACCATGAATTTGCCACTGCCGATGTGGCCTTCGTCATCGGCGCCAACGACGTCACTAACCCGGCGGCTAAGACCGATCCCACAAGCGCTATCTACGGCATGCCTATTCTCGATGTGGAAAAGGCAGGCACAACGCTCTTCATCAAGCGTTCTATGGCCACAGGCTACGCCGGGGTGCACAACGAACTGTTTTTCAGAGACAAGACTATGATGCTATTCTCCGACGCCAAGAAAATGACTGAGGAGATCGTGGTAGCGCTGAGCTGATGCCTACTTAAGTATCCTAAGAATCACCAAGGGCGGAGCCATCCGAGGCTTCGCCTTTTTTGCTACGTAGACACGGAAAGGAGCTAGTAGCCCTCACGCTCCATGCGTTTGCGCATGAGCTTGCGGTGCCGGCGTACGGCCTCGGCGGAGACCCGGGCTTTCTTTTCCGAAGGCTTTTCGTAAGAGCGGCGCAGTTTCATTTCGCGGAAGACGCCCTCGCGCTGCATCTTCTTCTTGAGCGCGCGCAGGGCCTGGTCGATATTGCCGTCGCGGACAGTGACAGAAATGATGGTCTGGTATCCTTTTTCTCAACTATAACGCCCCTTTAAGAGGGACTTTGTTCAATGGGCCGCGCTTCATAACATAGCGCGTCCGGCTTGTGAAGCCCCTATAAACCCCCGTAACCCCCCGTATGGCGTGGAAAACCTATATGGGGTGCGAAAAACCCGGTGCCAAGGGGCACTTTACCGGAGACAAACCGGGCCCCATATTATTGCCATGGCTGTTCTCAAGATCGCGCGCATGGGCCATCCGCTCTTGCGGGGCCGGGCAGAGGCCGTAGACGACCCCTGTGCTTCGGAAATCCACGCCCTGGTGGCCGACATGAGGGAAACCCTGGAGGATATTGGTGGCGCCGGACTGGCCGCGCCCCAGGTCCACGTGCCCCTGCGGGTGGTGCTGTTCCGCGTTCCTGCCGAGCGCATCGCCGAGGAGCCGGGGGCGGAACCCGTGGGCTGGACGGCTCTGGTCAACCCCGTGGTGGCGCCCCTTGGCGAGGAGAAGGAACTGGGCTGGGAGGGCTGCCTCTCGGCGCCGAGGCTGCGTGGGGTGGTGCCGCGCTATGCCCGCGTGCGCTACGGCGGGGTGACGCCCGAGGGCGAGGAAATCACCCGCGAGACCAGCGGTTTCCACGCCCGGGTGGTCCAGCACGAATGCGACCATTTGGACGGGGTGCTTTTCCCCATGCGCATGACCGACCTCTCCCTGCTCAGCTTCACCGAAGAACTGCGCTACGGCCTCGCCGACGAGGTGGCCGCGCGCCGTGACACGGCGGGAAATATTCCCTAGGCTGGGAAAAATATTCCCCAGGCTTGGGGGACGAAAACGGAAGAAAGCCGGATATGGCAGAACAGGACCCTTCGGACGGGGATTTGGACCGAGAAAGAACGCAGATTCTTCTCGCCGCTCTGCCTCATGTGCCCTTTGACGGCTGGACCCAGGTGGTGATCGAAGCCGGCATCGCCGATGCCGGGCTCGACCCCGACCTAGCTTGGCGCGCCTTTCCCGGTGGCCCCGCCGATGTGGTGGAATTTTTCAGCCAATATGCCGACCGCAAGATGGTGGCGGTGCTTGAAAACACGCCCCTGGAGGACATGCGGGTGCGCGACCGCATCACCGAGGTCGTGCGCGTGCGCCTCGACCTGTTGGCCGGTCATCGTGAGGCGGTACGCCGGGCGCTGGCCTTCCTGGCGCTGCCCGCGCATACCGCTCTGGGGGTGTCGTGTCTGGCCCGAACCGTGGACAAGATGTGGCGTACCGCCGGCGATACCTCCACCGATTTTAATTTCTATACCAAGAGAGGGCTCCTGGCCGGCGTCTATGGGGCGACGCTGCTGGCCTGGCTTGCCGACGAGACGGAGGATTTTTCCGACACCTGGGCGTTTCTGGAGCGCCGTATCGGCGATGTGATGGAAATCCAGAAGGCGCGCGGGCGGCTTGATAAGATAGTGGCGGACCTTCCCGATCCCCTGGCGGTGTTGCGCCGTTTCAGGGAAGAGAGCCCGGATAAAACGGACCGGAATGGAGAAGACCGTCCGGGCGAGCCTTCCGCTTGAACGACATTCAATTTTCGGGGTTTTCGGGGACGTCGGCTGTCTGCTTGGCGCGGAAATCGTCGAGTGCGGCGGCGATGGCGTCATCGCTCAACGCCAGCACCGAGGCGGCCAGCAGGGCGGCGTTGACAGCCCCGGCCTTGCCCACGGCAAGTGCGCCCACTGGAATGCCGCCGGGCATCTGCACCATGGCCAACAGGCTGTCCATGCCGCCGAAAGTCTTGCCAGGCATGGGGACGCCGAAGACCGGCAGAGGCGTCAGCGCGGCGATGGCACCGGGCAGGGCCGCGGCCATACCGGCGCCGGCGATAAACACCTTGAGGCCCCGTTCCCTGGCTCTCGACACGTAGGATTCGAGGCGCGCCGGCGTACGATGGGCGGAGATCACCTTGGCTTCGCAGGGAATGCCGAGCTTTTCCAGGGTTTCCATGCTGTTGCGCATAACCTCCCAGTCCGACTGGCTGCCCATGATGACGGCGACCGTGGGGCTCTCCGGGGGGGATTGTTCGGCCATGACGTATCCTTAGCGGGTTAGTGGGGCCACAAGGGCGGCCATTATAGGGAGGGCGCTCTTTAAGGCAAGGGTGGCCGCCGGGAGGCCTGTAAAACGGACGTGAGGAGGGAAATCAGGCAATAATGTCGGGCAGCAATTTGCTCTCGATCTGGGCGATTTCGTCCTTCAGTGCCAGCTTGCGTTTCTTCAACCGCTGGATCTGTAATAGGTCATAAGGCCGATTTTCATCGAGCCCGGCAACGACCTCGTCAAGGTCCTTGTGTTCGCTCTTGAGTTTCACCAGCCGTTGATTCAGCTTCTCTTGGTCGTCCATGGCTTGCCGTACCACTTCCGAGGGACCGATTTGCCCCACCCTCGGCCGGATTCTTTTGCCCCACGGCGTCGTTACTTTCCTCATCCGATGCGCAGGCATCGCATTTTAAAAGTGCTCCTCGCCGCGGGACAAAATCATCCCGGTCAAATGATTCCTATCAATTCTGAACCGCTCTAACTCATTGTAGCAGTATTGTGGGTGAAAACGCATTGATATTAGGTTTTTTTACGCCCCTCTTTTCCCGTGTGAGGGTCAGGGATAAAGAGATATTTCGCGCAAATGTCATTTTTTATCATATGCCACTGGAAAAATGCGGCGGCGGTGCCTAACATATAAGTGTAGCGTATGGGTCAAAATATCCTGGGGAGAATGCCGATGGGGATCGAGGATCACGTTGCACAACTGCGGGTTAAGCATTCGGAACTGGAAGCCGCAATAGAGGAAGAAAATGGCCGCCCGCATCCCGACGATATCCACTTACACGATTTAAAGCGCCAGAAACTTCGGGTTAAGGACGAAATTACCCGCTGTACCGCGCACTGATAGTTTTCCGGTGGGCCGCCTCCTGGGCAGGGAAACCCCAGAGAGAAAACACTAGAGAAAAAACGGTGGCGTATTATTAGATTTTCACCAAAAAAACCGGTGCGCTGGAAGGGCGCGCCGGTATTTTTATGCCGGGCTTGAGGAGTTAAGGAGTTTTACCGCGGACCCGCGAGGTCGTTCCGTGGCGGTTCTTCCGGCGTCTCCTCGGGGATTCTAGAGGTTTCCCCGTCCGGGGCCATATCCGGAGAAGATTCCGCCTCCGGTGTGCCTTCCCCAGAATCAGAAGGCGTGTCGGTTGGAGTTTCGGAAGGCGAGGAGACGTCTTCGGGCGCCGGTTCTTCCCGTGCCGGCTCCTCATGAGTGGTTGCCGGTGGTTCACTTTCCGCGGGCGCCGCGGTCACATCCTCTGTGGCCGGGGGCTGCGAATCCAGCGTCTCGGCCCCAGGCGCTTCGGCGGCGGGGCGGGCCTGAGCGGCGGCGCTCTTCTTCGTCTTCTTGGCTTTTCTCTTCCGTGTCTTGGCGATTTCCGCGTCGATGTCCGTGCGAGTGCACAGTCCCAGCTCCACGGGATGACGGGGCCTGAGGTTGGACGAGTTCCAGTGGGTGCGGTCGCGCACGGCGTTGATGGTGGGTTTTGTGGTGCCCACCAGGCGGCCGATCTGGGCGTCGCTGAGGTCTTCCTGATTCTTGAGCAGCCAGGCAATGGCGTCGGGCTTGTCGTTGCGTTTGGAAATGGGCGTATAACGCGCGCCCTTGGGCTTGGCCTCGGGAACGGGAATATAGGGTTTGATCAGTTCCACTTCGGCAGTGGGATCGCCTTCGCAACGAACGATTTCCTCACGGGTCAGCTGGCCATTGGAGATGGGGTCGAGCCCTATGATCCCGCTCGACACCTCACCATCGGCAATGGCCTGGATTTCCAGAGAGTGCAGTTGGCAGAGTTTGGCGATCTGGTCGAAGGTGAGGGTGGTGTTGTCCACCAGCCAGACGGCGGTCGCTTTGGGCATCAGGAGTGATGGCATGAAGTGTCCTCAATTTTTGCTTGGGTACCCGTCATGAGGCGCGGACAAGGGTTTTACCGCAAACAGCAGTGTAAGTGCATCCTTTTTCGGGGAGTAACCCCGGCGGAGTTTCGGCAATACCTGTCAGCCCTGACCCGCTCTAGACCTCAAGAATGATTTTACCCATATGCGCCCCGCTTTCCATCAGGCGATGGGCCTCGTCTGCCCGTTTCAAGGGAAAAGTGGTGTGGATCACAGGCGCCATGTCCCCGCTTTCTATATGGGGCCAGACCCGCTCTTTCAAGGCCCCGGCGATGGCGCCTTTGATCTCCACAGGGCGGATACGCAGGGTCGAACCGGTAATGGTGAGCCGTTTCAGCATGACGGGAAGAAAGTTTATCTCCGCCTTGGAGCCTTTCTGATAGGCGATATTGACTAGCCTGCCGTCGGCGGCCAGAAGGCTGATATTACGTGGAAGATAATCCCCGCCCACCATGTCGAGGATCACATCAACGCCCTTGCCGCCGGTGGCTTCCTTGAGCACGTCCACGAAGTCCTCTTCGCGGTAATTGACGGCTTTCTCTGCGCCGAGTTCCTCGCAAGCGGCGCATTTTTCGGGGGTTCCGGCGGTGACGAAGACCCGGGCGCCGAGCAAGCGGCCGATCTGGATAGCAGTGGTGCCAATGCCGCTTGTGCCGCCATGGATGAGCAGGGTTTCCCCTTTATGAAGATGGGTCCGGTCCACGATATTGGCCCAGACGGCGAAGAAGGTCTCGGGTAGGGCCGCAGCCTGTATCATATCAAGGCCCTTGGGAACGGGCAGGCATTGCGCCGCCGGGGCAAGGCAGTATTCGGCATAGCCGCCCCCGGAAACCAGCGCGCATACCGCATCGCCAGGTTTCCAGTCGGTGCCGTCCCCACCGATGGTGGCGATAGTGCCGGAGACCTCAAGGCCGGGAATATCGGTGACACCTTTGGGCGCGGGGTAAACGCCCTGGCGTTGCATGACATCGGGCCGGTTGACCCCCGCCGCCGCCACTTTCACCAGAACCTCGCCCTTGCCTGGCATATCCACCGGGCGGGTGGCCGGCGCCAGCATTTCCGGGCCGCCGGGCTCAAGGATTTCGATGGCCGTCATGGTGGCGGGAATCTCGGGAGTTTTTGGGGTCATAAACGCATCCGTCGGCCAGTGGGAAAAAGCGGCGGCAAAGAGGTAGTGGAAAGTTACTGCACGGCTATGGGGTAAAATCTGGTCAAATAGTTCTATTTGGTCGGGTAGTGCTCTAGTATTAATCATGCTCCCTGGCAAGGCCGGAGTCGCCCGGCAAAGGCATCGAGGAGACCCAAATCATGGAAGAAGAGGACGACCTTCCGCTCCACCCGCCGGATCAGGAGTTTGTTCCCCGCAAAATGGACAACCTGTCGGTGGAGGAGCTGACGGAGTATATAGCCCGGATGGAGGCCGAAATCGCCCGTGCGCGCGAGGTGATTGCAGCCAAGCAAAAAATGCGTGAAGGCGCGGAAAGCGTGTTCAAGAAGTAACAGCAGAGCGATAAACGGGGTGGCGAGAACGCGGTACTGCGGAAAGGGCAAAAAGGTCGGAAAGGCTAGACACCCATCCCCTTGAAGCGCTTGTTGAAGCGGGCCAACTGGCCGCCGCTGTCCACAAGATGCTGGGCGCCGCCGGTCCAGGCCGGGTGGGTCTTGGGGTCGATGTCGAGCTTGAGGGTTTCCCCTTCCTTGCCTAGGGTGGAGCGGGTCTTGAAGGTGGCACCGTCGGTCATGACCACGGTAATTTCGTGATAATCGGGATGAATGTCCTTTTTCATGGCCCGGTTCCTCTCAAGTCTTGTCAAGTCTCTGTGGTGTAAATATCCCGTTGCGGCACGGGGTCGCCGGAGGCCGGGTTTATAGCCGAGCTTTTCCGTGCCCGCAAGTCCTCCTTTTGCTGGCGGGAGGAAGGTGATATAGGGATGCGCGTATCCTTTGTCCCCCCCCCTTTTGCACGCCTTTTTTCCCATGATGGACGAAAACCGCTTTGCCATCCTTGCCGACGCGACTCTGACGCACCTGTTCGAGACCATCGACAGCGCTGCGGGGGACGAGCTTGAGGTGGATCTGGATGAGGGGATTTTAACCATTGAACTGGAGAATGGTAGCCATTACGTGATCAACAAACACGCGCCCAATCGCCAGATATGGATGTCCTCGCCGGTTTCCGGCACCCGTTATTTCGGCTACGACGACACCGCCGGGGGCTGGGTGGACGCCCGCACTGCGACAGACGGGGAGGCCGTGATTCTGAAGGCTGTTCTGGGCAGTGAACTCGGCGCCGCGCTGGGCCGGGAACTTGATCTGGGCGTGCCAACGCTGGGGGTGGCATAGCATGTCCGGTTCTTCCGGAGAAAATAACGCCGCGACGGTGGGAAGGCGGGAGGAACCTCGTCCTATGGGAAAGAATATCCGCCCTCTTGCGCGCCTGCTGCGGTTCCTGCATCCCTATAACGTACAGCTGGCAGGTGCCCTCGTCGCCCTTACTGTGGCTGCGGGGACGGTCCTGGTGCTGGGCCAGGGATTGCGCCAGCTTGTGGATGAGGGCTTCAACAGCGGCGATACGGCGCTTCTCGACCATGCTTTGATCGGGTTGCTCGTCATCATCGTGGTTCTGGCTATTGCATCGGCCAGCCGCTTCTTCCTTATTTCATGGATCGGTGAGCGCGTGGTGGCCGATCTCCGCCGCGCCGTCTATGACCACGTGCTGTCTCTTTCCCCCAGTTTCTTTGAGATCACCCGCGTGGGGGAGATCCTTTCTCGGCTCACCACAGATACCACCCTGATCCAGGTCGTGGTGGGGTCCAGCGGCTCCATGGCGGTGCGCAATGTCCTGCTTTTGGTGGGCGGCTTGGTGATGCTGGTTGTTACCAGCCCGGTGCTTACCGGCATGGTGCTGATGGTGGTGCCGTTGGTGGTGTTGCCCATAGTCGTCTTCGGGCGGCGGGTTCGGGCACTTTCCCGCGACACCCAGGAGCGCATCGCCGATGTGGGCGTTCATGTGGATGAAAGCCTGGACGCCATCCGCACGGTTCAGGCCTTCGGCCATGAAGCCCTAGACCGCAGCCGTTTCGGCGAGCGTGTGGAAGAGGCCTTTGCCACCTCCATCCGTCGCATCCGGGCACGGGCCTGGCTCACGGGTCTGGTCATCCTTTTTGTATTCGGCGCCATCGGGGTGATTCTCTGGCTTGGCGGTAAAGAGGTGGTGGCGGGCGAGATCAGCGCCGGTGAACTTTCCGCCTTCGTTTTTTATGCCGTGGTGGTGGCAGGTGCGGTGGGGGCGTTGAGCGAGGTGGTGGGCGACGTACAGCGCGCTATCGGCGCCACGGAAAGATTGTTCGAGCTTCTCGACACCCAGCCCGAAGTGATGCCGCCGGCACGGCCCCAGCCTCTGCCGGAACCGGCGAAGGGCGCGGTGGCCTTTTCCGGCGTCGATTTTTCCTATCCCACCGGTCCCGAGGTGGCGGCGATCGAAGGGTTTGACCTTGAGGTGGTGCCGGGCGAGAAAGTGGCTCTTGTGGGGCCATCGGGGGCCGGAAAATCCACGGTATTCCAGCTTTTGCTGCGCTTCTACGACCCCCAGGAAGGCACGATTACTCTCGACGAGGTGGACCTGCGCGACGCCGATATGGCAGCGCTGCGGCGGCGTATCGGCCTTGTGCCTCAGGAGCCCGTGATCTTTGCCGCCAGTGTCTGGGAGAACGTGCGTTACGGCAACGTGCAGGCCTCTGATGACGAGGTGCGGGCGGCGGTGGCGGCGGCGGCGGCGGCGGAATTCGTCTCGCGCCTGCCTGCCGGCATGGACAGTTATCTCGGCGAACGGGGGGTGCTGCTGTCGGGCGGCGAACGCCAGCGCCTGGCCATCGCCCGGGCGATCCTGCGCAATCCCTCGGTGCTTCTTCTCGATGAGGCAACCAGCGCGCTCGATGCCGAAAACGAGCGCCTGGTGCAGAACGCCATGGACAGGCTCACGGCCGACCGCACTACCCTGATTATCGCCCACCGCTTGGCCACGGTGCTGAAAGCCGACCGTATCGTGGTCCTTGATCAGGGGCGTATCGTCGCCACTGGCACCCATGAGGAACTAGTGGCCCGTGGCGGTCTCTATGCCCGGCTGGCGGCGCTCCAGTTCGAGGATGCCGCGGCCGCCGGCAACGGTCTTCGGATCGTGAGAGACACCGGCTCCTGACGCCGGCTTAATGCTGCGTTAGCTTGATCTCGATGCGGCGGTTGCGGCGGAAGGCGATCTCGTCCTTTTGCGGGTCCAGCGGTGAGAACTCGCCGAATCCGGTGGCCGCCAGCCGGTTGGCCGGAATCCCCGCCTTTACCAGGAATTTAACCACAGAAATGGCTCGCGCCGCTGAGAGCTCCCAGTTGGAGCGGAACCTCTCGTTGCTGATGGGAACCAGATCGGTATGCCCGTCGATACGCAGAATCCAGTCCAGGCCCTCGGGAATGGTGACGGCGATCTCGAGAAGGGTTTCGGCGAGCCGGTCAAGCTGTACCTGTCCTTCGAGCCCTAAGGCGTCGGAGCCGGAATCGAACAGGACCTCGGACTGGAACACGAAACGGTCGCCAACCACGCGGATGTCCTTGCGCTCGCCCAAGACCTCGCGCAGCCTTCCGAAGAATTCTGAGCGGTATTTCGCCAGTTCCTGGACCTTTCCGGCCAGGGCCACGTTGAGGCGCTTGCCGAGGTTGGAAATCTTGACCTGGTTCTCCTCATCCTTTTTTTCAGCGGCCTCAAGGGCTTCGTTGAGGGCCACCAACTGGCTGCGCATGGCGGCGATCTGCTGGTTGAGGAGGTCGAGAGCGTCGCGCTGTTTCCTGGTCAGTTCCCGTTCCTGTGCCAGCATCGATTTGCTCTCTCGGTGGCGGGATTCCATATCCGCCAGGGCTTCGGCGTTGTGCTGTTGTTCCTCGATCAGTCTTTCCTGGAGGGATGCCATCTGCTGGTTAGTGCCTTCCAAGTCGCCTATGAGGGAGGTGACGGATTGTTTGCTCTCCCGCAGGGACGAGGTAAGTTCGCCGATGGTGGTTTCCATACGGTCTTTCTCACCGAGGCTGCTTTGCAACTGGGCGGAGAGTTGTTCGATGCTGAGGTTGAGATCGGCATTGGCCTGACGTTCCAGGGACAGCAGTTCGGCTAGTTCACTCACCTGCTGGGTCAGGCTGTCCAGCGCCTTCTCGCGGCCTGACAGGGTGTTCTGAAGGTAGAACTGGGAGAGCACGAACACCATTAGGAGGAAGATGACGATAATCAACAATGCCGCCAGAGCATCCACGAATCCCGGCCAGATATTGACCGGGGACCGGGAACGGCGGCTGGAGGCGGTAAGGGTCATGAGCGTCCGGCGGCCCCGCCGTCAGTTGGAGGACGTGGAATCAGAAAGGGCGGCGACGGTGCGGGCCAGCAGCTTGATCTCGTTGCGCAGTTCTTGCACCAGCTGGTCCCGCCCCGAAGGTATGTCTTCGAGAAGCTGGGCGATATGGACATCAAGGTTGCGGATATGGGTCCGGGTGGCCTCGTCTATGCCGAAATTCCCCTCACTTGCCGTTTCCGTGAGTTTGGCAAGGATCGGCTTTAATTCGAGCTGACTTTCAGCCAGCTTCACCATGAAAGCTTGTTCAGCCTGCATCTGGTCGGTGAGCGAGCCCAGCCTTTCATTAAGAGTCACGAAGTTGGCGGCGGACGAAACCTGTCTTTCCTCGCTCCGTGACATGACCAGCTGCAGGTTCTCAAGATTGTCGGCGGTCTGTTCGAGAAGGGCCTGGATATAGGCCGGCACCGATTGATCGCCCTCCACCACGCCGCCACCGCTGGAAAGACGGGTCTGGCTTGCCAGCCATTCCTCAAGCTCGTTATAAAATCTATTTTGAGCCTGCCCCGCCTGGAGGTCTAGGAACCCTAGAACCAGGGATCCAGCCAGCCCGAACAGGGAGGAACTGAACGCCGTCCCCATGCCGGATAAGGGCGCTTCAAGCCCCGATTGCAGTTCGCGGAAGGCGGTGCCCAGCTCCGCTGACGGCATTTCCAGGCTGGCGATGACCCCGCCCACCGAAGCCACGGTCTCCAGCAACCCCCAAAAGGTGCCGAGCAGGCCGAGGAAGATCAGCAAACCGATGAGATAGCGCGAGATATCCCGCGCTTCGTCAAGGCGGGCGCTGATGCTGTCGAGCAGGGAACGCAGGGAGATGGCGGAAAGGCTGAGTTTTCTGTGCTTGTCGCCGATCATGGTGGCTACCGGGCTGAGCAGGCGCGGGGAATGCGCGGAAAGCGACCCCCGGCGATAGTTCTCAATCCACGCCACTTCCGGATTAAGCATCAGCACCATGCGGAAGATGAAAACGATGCCGATGACCAGCACGCCTAGAATCATGCCGTTGAGCGCCGGATTGGCGAAAAACGCGTCTCTGAGCATGGGAAAAAGAAAGATAATCCCGACAACCACGGCCGCCAGGAATAGGATCATACGGGTGAAAAAACGCTTGGGGCGGCTCATACTGGAACGGGTCCGGAATTAGGGGGCCGGTCTTTTTGAGAATAGGGCCACCCCGGTTTACGGAAGAAGGACGAGGTCCACGCGGTCACCAGGTGCCTTCTCGAACTTGTTGCCCAGCGCGCGGACATCCATGCGGGTGCTTTTCACGCCCTTTTCCACGAGGTAGGAACGAATGGCCAGCGCCCGCGACAGGGATAGCCGCCGGGTCCGGCTGGGATTGTCATCGGTATTGGTGGCGTAGGCCGCCAGTTGCAGCCGCAGGAACTGGTCTGCTTCCATTTTTTCGCGGACGGCGTCGATGCGTTCCAAGGCTTCGGCGTTGAGAGCGGCCGATCCCAGAGAAAAAAGTACAGTCATGGGCCTCGTTGCAGGCACCGCTGTGGCCGGTGGGGACAGGGCGGCGACCTGTTTGGATTCCTCAGGCGCGGCGGTTTCCTGGGGTTGCGGCAGAACGGTCTCACGCATGGGAACCGGCTCCGTAGCATCTGTGGCATCCCCGGATTTTGCCTGTTCCTCCACGGGCGGCGACGGCGGCAGATCGGCGGCGGCCTCTTCCACTATTTCCTCGAGCAGTGGCGGAAGCTCAAGGCTGGCCGCCGGTGGTGGTGGCGGCAGGTCCGGCAAGTCCGGTGGTATCTCTACCTCGGCTGGTAGCGGTGGCGCAGCCGGGGGTTCCGGCATGGCCTTCTCTTCGGGCTTGACCGCGAGTTGAGGTTCTTTCTTCGGCTTTGCCGCGGCACTCGCCTTCTTTGGCTCTACCTTCACGGTGGGCTCAGGCATAGGTGGCGGTTCCGGCGGCTTGATGGCCATTTCGGTGGGCGCGGTAGCGGGCGGTTGTTTTGCGTTTGCCGGCGCCGATAGCTTTGCTTTGAGTGGTTTAGGAATGGCCGGCTTGGCGCCTGGCGTCTCGGGAATGTTCAGTTTGAACTTGGACGCACCGGCCTTGGTCTGTTTTGTCCGGGGCGGTATGGGTCTACGCGCCTTGGCTGCGGGTTGTGATCTTGGCGGAGTCAGGACAATGCGCTCCCCGGGGGCAACCTTTGATCCGGGCATGAGCAGACCCTTGCTTCGGAATGTTCCAAAGGAAACGGGGCCTTCCATACGGCTTGTGGGAAATTCGATGGCGTCGAGGTCGATTTCCACCTCAGGCATGCTACTTCTGCCTACTACAACCGTGTCCAAGGCCAGCGCGAAACCGGAAGACAGCAGCAAAACAGCTGCAAGAAAGGCGGGAAGGCACGGACGCAGAAGGCGTCTAGTTCCCCGTTGCCACGCTAAAGGACCGAAATTCTGCATGTGATTGTCACCCTCCGCACACGTTCCCCGCCGCATCTTCCGTCCCCCGGCGATGCCGACTCATTATCGTCTTCGCGTATTGAAAGACAGGAATGTGTCAGAACTATGCCCTACGGAACCCCCCCGGTTTTCCAATGCCGAGACCATAGCCCAAGGAATGGTGATGGGACAACAGGTTAGAGCGAGTCAGGGCTTTCAGTTCCTGCCCGGATTCTCTTTTTTACCAATAGCGTCGCGCAGAAGGCGGGCGATGGGCTGATCGAGAAGATCATTGGTGGCGAGGATATCACCGCTTTCCATCATGGTTTCGCCGCCTTCCAAGTCGCTGACCATGCCTCCGGCCTCGCGGACAAGGAGGATTCCCGCAGCCAGATCCCAGGGCTTTAGTCCGATTTCCCAGAAACCCTCATAGCGCCCCGCCGCCACATAGGCGAGATCAAGGGCCGCCGAACCGCAACGGCGCACGCCTACACAGGCGCCCATGACCGCGTCGAGCATATGGAGATAGGCGGGATGGGGGTCGCGCCCAAGGCAAGGAATACCGGTTGCCAGAACCGAATTTTCCAGTGCCCGCCGCACTGAAACCCGCAGTCTGCGATCATTGAGAAAGGCGCCCTTGCCCCGTTCGCCCCGGAACATCTCGTCGCGAACGGGGTCGTAAATAATCCCTGCGTTCAATACGCCGCCACTTTCATGGGCAATGGAGATGGCGAAATGGGGCAGGCCGTGTAGGAAATTAATGGTGCCGTCCAGGGGGTCTATGATCCAGCGGTTATCCGGGTCTTGGCCGGCAATGGCGCCGCCCTCTTCCATGAGAAAGCCGAAATCAGGTCGTGCCCGGCTCAGTTCCGCGTGCAGGGTCTTTTCCGCCTGGATATCGGCCTGAGAGACGAAATCGGCGGGACCCTTCAGCGATACCTGAAGCTGTTCCACCTCGCCGAAATCGCGCACCAGCTTCCGCGCTGCCTTGCGTGCGGCGGCGATCATGACGGTAAGGATGGGTGATGTAACGGGCACGGGGAAGGCGGCGGCGAAAAACGCCTTAGTCCTTGGCCCGTTCGGCATAGCTGCCGTCTTCGGTGTAGACCACCACCCTGGTGCCGTCGGCGATGTGGGGTGGCACCATGATGCGCATGCCGTTTTCAAGAACTGCCGGCTTGTACGAAGAAGAGGCCGTCTGCCCCTTCACCACTGGGTCGGCCTCGGTAACGGTCATGGTGACGGTTGGCGGGAGCTGTACTACAACGGGCTTACCCTCGATAAAGTCCACCGTCACCTCCATGCTGTCCTGGAGAAAACCCGCCGATTCACCAAGAACATCCCGGGGCAGGATCATCTGTTCATAGGTCTCGGCGTCCATGAAGGTGAGACTCTCGCCGTCGGCGAAAAGGAAGGTGCAGGTCCGCTCTTCCACATTCAGCTTTTCCACGCTGTCATTGGTGCGCCAGCGCTCGTTGGTCTTGAGCCCGGACTTGATGTCGCGCATCTCCACCTGGATGAAGGCGCCCCCCTTACCCGCCTTGAACACATTGATCTTAAGAACGTTGTATTGGCGCTCTTGGTGTTCGATGACGTTTCCGGGACGGATAGTATTAGCCTGAATTTTCATGGGGAAGACCCACGGTTTGTTGGTAAAATAGTTGTTTCAGGAGAAATGCGGCGCAGAAACTATCACTCCGGCTCGGCGGAGGCAACGCCGCCGTTTCGAGGCCAATCGGTAATTGCATCGGGGGTTTTAGAGCACGGACGTTTCCATAGACAGGGATTTCATAGCAGCCCTTAAAACAGGCTTACCTCAAAGCGCTGGCGTTGTCTTGGGGTTTCGACCGGCTGGTGATGCTCAGTTCCTATGCGTAGCGCATAGGGGATGTGCTCTAGGTGCCCGTTGATAACGGGGAAGGGGGGGCTGGCTAAAACCTCGCTATCAGGCGGATGTCTCCGCGAGGACCCTGTTGAAGTTCTTGAGGGCGCTGACAGGTCCGTGTTCGTGATTCCACACGGCGGAAATCACGGCCAGGAAATCAGCCCCCGCCTCAATCAGGAACGGCGCATTGTCCGGGGTGATGCCACCGATGGCCACGGCGGGCACGTTACCGATGTCACGCCACCAGGACAGGATTTCCGGAGTGGGATTTTCTTCGGTTTTCTTGGTGGTGGTGGGAAAAAAGGCGCCGAAAGCCGCGTAATCGGCTCCGGCTTCCACGGCGTTAATGGCGAGATGACGCGAACCGTGGCAGGAGACGCCGATAACGGCATCGGGCCCCATCAGGTTGCGGGCCTCGGCGCAGGACATGTCATCCTGGCCAATATGGACGCCGTCACATCCCGTTTCCTTGGCAAGGTCCGGCCTGTCGTTAAGAAGGAACGTTACATCGCGGTCATGGCACACAGGCCGCAGTATCTCCGCGGCGCGGAGGATGGCCTCATCCTCCGCGTCCTTCAGGCGCATCTGCACACAGGCCACCTTCACGACGTCAAGGGCGGCGGCAAGGGTTTTGCCGAAGGGGACAGGATCGAATTGTGGCGGCGTTGTGAGATAAATCTGGCAGGTGCTCATATCAGGGGCCTTTTTCTTCCACGTTTAGTTCTTTCAGCCATTTACGACAGGAGTCCATAGCATTGTTTATCTCCCCCAAATCAAGGGAATCCATCTTTCCGTGCCACACCTCCGCTCCAAGTTCAGTGGCGATGGCGGTGATTTTTCCACGGCTGGCGGCGCTACCGCTATAGCGGATGATTCTCGTTCCCTGCCGCAGGGCGCCCATGGCGAGCCCTGGTTCGTCGCCGCAATCAAGAACGGCGGTAACCTGTCCCGGCGCCAGGCCGGCCTGTTCGGCCACGGCTTTCTCCACCACTTTTCGGAACCAGGAGGCCCCCACATAGGCGGCGGCGAAAGGAGCGCTGGCAATGGTGACGGGTAATCCGCACTGTATTGCGGCGTCTATCGCTGAACGGGCGTGATCCAGGCTGTGGATGATGATAACACGGGGTTTCATGCCAGATGGCGTATCTCCGTTGTCAGACGCCTCTCCAGCGAGTAATTGCCGTGGACCCCTGTTTCGGGTTTTTTCCTATCCCAGTTTTCCCAGCGCCGCCGCGGTATCCAGCATGCGGTTGGAAAAACCCCATTCGTTGTCATACCAGGACAAGACCCGGCAGAAACGGCCTTCGATAACCTGGGTCTGGGTCACATCGAATATGGAACTGTTGGCGTTATGATTGAAATCAATGGACACCAGGGGCGCGTCCGAAATGCCGAGGATGCCGTCAAGCTCGCCCCCGGCGGCCTTTGAAATGGCGTCGTTGATCTCCTCGACGCTGGTGTCGTGTCCGGAGACGAAGGTGAGGTCCACAAGCGAGACGTTGATGGTGGGTACGCGGATGGCTGATCCGTCGAGCTTGCCTTTGAGTTCCGGTAGCACCAGCCCCACGGCGCGGGCGGCACCGGTGGAAGTGGGGATCATGGAATTGGCTGCAGCCCGCGCCCGGCGCAGATCCGAATGCAGGGTGTCGACGATTTTTTGGTCGCCAGTATAAGCGTGGATGGTGGTCATGTATCCGCGTTCGATGCCAATGGCGTTGTTGAGGACAAAGGCCACCGGGGCCAGGCAGTTGGTGGTGCATGAGGCATTGGAGATCACGGTGTGGGCATCTTCAAGTTTGTGGTGATTGACGCCGTAGACCACGGTGATATCGGCACCGTCGGCAGGGGCGGAAACCAGCACTCGCTTGGCACCGGCCTCTATATGCTGGGCGGCCTGTTCGCGTTTGCTGAACAGACCCGTGCATTCCAGGGCTATATCCACGTCCAGGTCTTTCCACGGCAGCCCCGCGGGGTCGCGTTCGGCAATGACTTGTATGGGGCCGCAGCCAAGGTCGATGGAGTTTTCACCGACGGTTACATCTCCGGGCAGGGGGCCGTGGGCGGAATCGTATTTCAACAGGTGGGCGTTGGTTTCAACCGGTCCGAGGTCGTTAACGGCGACCACCTCCAGGTCCGTACGTCCGGACTCGTGCAAAGCCCGCAGTACAAGGCGCCCGATACGCCCAAATCCGTTGATCGCGAGACGAACAGCCATCCACACTCTCCCGCTTGGCCGGAATGAAAGGAAAAATAACGCGGCGTTTATGTAACCCGTGTTCTTGCGGGGGGCAAGATGCCGTTGTCGATGGGCGGCGTCAACCGCCATGGCCATCAAAGAGCAAAAAATGACCATTTTTCCCGCGCCGGCATTACCTGGAATGGGGATGCGGTTGACGCTCTCTGTGAGTGAAGCGTATCTTCACCGGAGAGCAGACGGGGTTCAAGGGAGCGGGGGCGTAATCCATGGCAAAAACCAGTGTGGAAAAGGCCAAAAAACGTCTTGATAAGGCTGTATCCCGGCTTGAGGCCCTGTCCCAGGATGATGGCGCTCTGACGGCGGCCCAGGCCGGAGAGCTTAGTTCTCTGAAGGCCGAGCGCGAGGCATTGCAGGATACCGCCCGCGCCGTTTCCGAGCATCTTGATTCCACCATCCAGAAAATCAAGGGCGTCCTGGAGTCCCGGGGATGAGTCATCTCTCCATCACCATCAACGGCCAGAACTACCCCATCACCTGCAAAGACGGACAGGAGGATCGCATCCGCGAGCTTGCCGCTGGTATCGATAATAAAATTCAGAACTTGGTGAGTGAAATGGGACAGGTGGGCGACAGCCGGCTGCTGGTGTTCGCCGGTCTGCTGGTGGCTGACGAATTGGCGGAGCTGAAGGAGGCGGCCGAGGAGATCGACCATCTTGCAGAGCGTATTGAGGCTATTGCTTCGCATCTGGAGCAATCCTAAAATCTCCATAAGGCGGGCGCTGCCCGGCGCGTTAGGTTGTTTCATCCCTCGGGCCAATAATTCCGTCCTGGGAGCTGCCCCTGCCGGAACCGTGGTTTCGGTATATGGCACCCACCTGCATTGCAGGCTCACAGGATGTCCATGACCATACGGCCAGTGTGGCCCCGCCCTATTTTTATCAGAACCCTGTAACCCGAATCATGTCCATAAACGACATCAAGCGAGAGGCGCGGGCACAAGCGCTTGAATCTCGCAGCTGCGCTCATGAGGCGGCTCTGGCCGATGTGTCGCAAGACACGGGCCGGGTATTGCTGCGACATTTTCTTGACGCCTTTACTCCGTCTCCGGGGGTGGCTGTTTCCGGTTACTGGCCGGTGCGTGGCGAAATAGACGCCATGCCGCTACTTACCCATCTACATGGACAAGGCCATCCCTGCGGTCTGCCGGTGATGGTGGGGCGGACGAAGCCGCTTTTGTTTCGGGAGTGGTATCCCGGGCTGGAAATGAAAGAGGCCGGTTTTGCCATACCCGCGCCGGGTGAGGACGCACCGGAACTGGTTCCTGAACTTCTTTTGGTGCCGTTGCTGGCCTTTGATGGAGAGGGCTACCGTCTGGGTTATGGCGGCGGCTATTACGACCGCACCCTAGCCGCCCTTCGGGCGGGGAACGGAAAGAAACCCGTGGCCGTGGGCGTTGCCTATGGGGCACAACAATGTGACCATGTGCCCCGCCACGACGGGGACCAGTCCCTGGACCTGGTGGTGACGGAAAGCGGTGTTGTGCGTCCCCCAGTTAGGGACACGGATGGAAACGTGAGGATGCCGCAAGGAGAAAATCCATGAGAATTCTCTGCTGTGGCGATGTTGCGGGCCGTTCGGGCCGTACTGTGTTATGCGAGTATCTGCCGCGGCTGCGTTCTGGGCTGGGTCTTGATTTCGTGGTCGTCAACGGTGAGAACGCGGCACGGGGATTCGGTATCACCGAAAAGATTTGCAAACAGTTCTACGAAGCCGGAACCGACGCCATCACCACCGGCAACCACGTCTGGAGCCAGCGCGAGATTATCTCCTATATTGACGGCGACTCCTGCCTGCTGCGGCCTCACAATTATCCGCAAGGCACGCCGGGGCGCGGTTGCGCGGTGTTTACGCTGGGCGACGGACGCAAGGTGCTGCTGCTCCACCTCATGACCCGGCTCTTCATGGATGCGCTGGATGATCCGTTTGCCTGCGCCGAGGCGGAGCTGGCCAAATACCGGCTTGGAAAGTCGGTAGATGCGATCCTGGTGGATATTCACGGCGAAGCTACATCGGAGAAAACGGCTATGGGAAATTTCCTCGACGGCCGTGTTTCGGTGGTCTTCGGTACCCATTCCCACGTGCCCACCGCCGACGCCCGCATACTTCCCGGTGGCACCGCCTATCAGACCGATCTCGGCATGTGCGGCGATTATGATTCGGTTATCGGTATGAAAAAGGATGCGGCTATCGCCCGTTTTGTCAAAAAGGTGCCCGGTGAGCGACTGACCCCGGCGGAAGGTGAGGCGACTTTATGCGCGGTTTATGTGGAACTGGACGATGAAACGGGGCTCGCCACGAGCATAGAACCGCTGCGGCTGGGGGGCTGTCTTTCTCCCGCCTCACCCTTTTGACCCTGACTGCGTGACCAAAAGAAAACGCCGGCGTCCCAAGGAACGCCGGCGTTGACCGAACCCGAAAGGGGTCAACTGCTGCTAGTAAACAACCGTCTGGGCGTTTCGGTTCTGAGCCCAGGCGTCTTTGTTGGAACCGAGAGCCATGGGATTTTCCTTGCCAAAACTGAGGGTGCTAATGCGTGAGGCATCTACCCCCAGAGCTACCAGGTAATTCTTGACGGCATTGGCCCGGCGGTCACCAAGGCCGAGGTTGTATTCGCGGGTGCCGCGCTCGTCGCAATTCCCCTCGATGGTGACGGTCACTTCGGGGTTTTCCTTGAGCCAGATGGCCTGTCTTTCAAGGCGTGTAGCAGCCGCTTGGTCAATGTTGTATTTATCTAAGGCAAAATTGACGCGATCACCGATATTCGTCGATAGCCATATCTGTTGGTCCATGCCAACAGAACCGGAGACAACGTCGCCTTGCGCTCCGCTATGGGCACTAACCCCACCAGCGCTTTCACCACCTGCGGTAGTGGTGGGTTTGGTCTGACAGGCGGCGACCAGAAGAACCGCGGCAAATAAGCTTAAAATCCTGAACTGCATTGTGTGACTCCCCTCTTAAAGCAGCTTTCGGGCATAGGTAACTGCGGACGCATAGTCCGAATCTCGCCTTTACCTTGAGTGATTCAAGCAAAAATTACAACCTTTACTCAAAAAAGGGAATAATTTCCGAGGCGAAAAACCGAGTGCAACGACAGCCATCAACCCCAGTGCAACGGCCAGAATAGTTGTTTGCATTAGAGACCTGCCTGATTTTACAGATACATTCTGGCCTTAATTCAGATTCCAATGTTGCGACAACAAGCCGCATCAACAACTTATAAAGCCAGAATCTTAAGGGATTAAGGGGGACCAAGCTGGATCGGAGGCGTCCAGCGGGGTCACGATTTCCCGTTCGTTATGGCCGGTAATATCGATCACGTGAAGCCGGCTTTCCCCGCCACGGCCTTTTTTATCCCGTTTGCCCTGTTTGAAGAAGGACAGAACCCGGCCATTGGGCGCCCAGGTCGGGCCTTCCACCAGGAATCCCCGCGCTAGCTGGCGTTCACCGCTGCCGTCTGGATGCATGATGCCGATGAAGAATTCCCCACCCTTCATCTTGGTAAAGGCGATGTAATCGCCGCGCGGCGACCAGACCGGCGTGGCGTAGCGACCCTTGCCAAAACTGATGCGCTGTATGTCGTCGCCGTCGGCATCCATGACATATATCTGCTGGGTGCCTCCGCGGTCGGAATTGAACGTGATCCGCTTGGAATCCGGGGAATAAGAAGGTGAGGTGTCAATAGCCGGATTATTGGTCAGCCGATCCAAGTCCCGGGTGCCGAGATTCATGACATAGATTTCCGAATTTCCTCCCTTGGCCATACTCATGACCACCTTGTTGCCGTCTGGCGAAAAGCGTGGGGCATAGGTCATTCCGGGG
>MPLX02024748.1_pt1 | contig 40324 bp, 35 predicted proteins | sample 1617341 | NCBI WGS metagenome assembly MPLX02 (sample SAMN05944804, study PRJNA350692) | marine metagenome | biome: marine; feature: ODZ; material: water; isolation source: 120 m water sample filtered on 0.2 um supor filter | place: Pacific Ocean | collected 2012-04-08 | depth 120m m | reverse complement strand
TCATCACAGGCCTTGATTGAGTCGGCATCCCGCAGACTGCCGCCTGGGTGAATCACTGCAGTGATGCCATGGCTTGCGGCCAGACGAACCGTGTCGTCAAACGGGAAAAAGCCATCACTGGCGAGCACAGCACCTCTGGCCTGATCAGCAGCAGCCTGCAAGGCAAGATTGGCGGAGCCCACACGATTCATCTGTCCAGCGCCGATGCCGAGACTCTGCAGATCTCTGGCCACAACAATTGCATTCGAACGCACATGGCGCACCAGTTGCCAGGCAAATCTGAGATCAGCCAGCTCAGCATTGCTGGGTTGCCGCTCCGTCACCACCTTCCAATCGCCAGTCTCAATCAACTGATCGTCAAGATCCTGGACAAGCAGGCCCCCGAGAATGCTGCGGAGATGCGCACTACCCGCTGAATCAATCGAGACCGGGCTGAGTTCAAGCAGGCGCAGATTGGCTTTGGCGGCCAGAATCTCCCTCGCTTCAGGAGCAAAGCCCGGAGCCACCACACACTCAAGGAAGTGACCGACGAGCTCCCGGGCGGCGGCAGCCTCCACAACACCATTAAGGGCGACAATCCCGCCAAAGGCGCTGACACGATCCGCATCAAGGGCACGGGTCAGAGCCATGGCCACGTTCTCACTGATCGCAACACCACAGGGATTGGTGTGCTTCACAACCACTGCCGCTGCCTGTGAGGCAGGTTGGCGCCCTGAGCTGCCGTAACCAAACTCCCTGACCATGGCAAGCGCCGCCTCCAGATCGAGAAGATTGTTGGTGCTCAACTCTTTGCCCTGGAGCTGAATGGCACCGCCCCATCCCTGCTTGGCAGCGCTGTACCAGGCCGCCTGCTGATGAGGGTTTTCTCCATAACGGAGTGTCTGCCGCAGGGGCATCGCCTCAAGCCAGGGAGCATCATCAACCTCCGTCATCTGCGTCGTCATCTGCGCCGCCATCCAGCGACTGATGGCAACGTCATAGGCCGCTGTGTGCTGAAAAGCCTCTAAGGCAAGCCGCCGACGCAACTCCATGGACAGGCCAGGGCCTTCCTTGGCAAGAGCAGCCAGAAATCCGTCGTACTGATCCGGGCTTGTCAGCACACTGACATGGGCATGATTCTTGGCCGCAGCCCTGACCATGGTCGGGCCACCGATATCAATGTTTTCGATGGCGGTATCCCAACCGACATCAGGATCAGCCACCGTCTCCCTGAATGGATAGAGATTGACCACAACCACATCAATGGCTGGGATCTGCTGATCCTGCAGATCAGCCTCATGGGCCGCATCACCACGTTTGGCAAGGATTCCGCCATGGACCCGGGGATGCAGAGTTTTCACCCGGCCACCGAGAATTTCCGGAGCACCGGTATGGTCCGCCACCCTGGTCACAGGCAGTCCTTCAGCCTCCAGGACCCTGGCGGTTCCACCACTGGAAAGAAGCTGGAAGCCATGAATGCGGTGCAGGGCTTCCGCCAGGGACACGATCCCTGTCTTATCGGAAACGCTCAACAAGGCAGTTGGAGCCATAGCAGTGGCGACAGGCGGCAGTCCGTGAGCCAACCTAAGCAGCAGTGATCCGATCTCAGCGATGACAGGTGAGCTTCTGCGTAAAAGCACACCCGAAGCCCTGCACCGATTGGTCCTCTTGCACGGCTGGGGGGCGGATGCCAATGACCTGATGCCCCTCGGACAGGCCATTCAGCAGAGCTGCAACCTGCCGTTGGAACTCGTGGCCCTGCAAGCACCGGAACCTCACCCGGAGGGGATGGGCCGGCAGTGGTACGGCCTTTTCCCTGCCGATTGGGATGCTGTTCCAGGGGCCATCAGTGACCTGCAGAGACGCCTTAGGGCCCTGCAAACAGAGGAAATTTCACTCGCAAAAACAGTGCTGCTCGGCTTCTCCCAGGGAGGTGCCATGAGTCTTGGAGCGGGATGTGAGCTTGCTTTTGCAGGGATCATCGCTTGCAGCGGCTACCCCCATCCAGGCTGGGAGGTGCCCAGGCACAGGCCCCCCGTCTTGCTGGTTCACGGTCGAGAGGATGAGGTGGTTCCCTATGAGGCTTCTCAAAGACTGCTCAGTGAACTGAAAAGCGCTGAACAGGATGCAGAGCTTTGTGGGTTCGATGGCAGCCACACGATCCCGGGGGAATCAATCCCCCGGATGGCGCAGGCCGTCAGGGCCTGGTTTGGATTGAGCTGAGGCTGGTATCAAGCCGTTTCAGACAAAGGCGTATTCGTATTCCTCCATTTCCTCCCAGTCATCTGAGGACAGCTCAAGGCCCTCAAAGATGGTCTCCTCACCGACGGAGTCAACAATTGTCCTGAGTGATGGGAAGAGGAAGTGATTCTCCTCCGCATACTGAGCACTGAACAGGCCCTTCTCACCCCAGAAAAAGCGATCTGTGGTGTGCTCATTACGGCGCACATTGACGAGCGCTGGTGGAACCAGACCACCTTCGGCTATGTAGCGACGGGCAGCAGTGACAGGCTTGTGATCACCTGTCTCCAGATTGAAGGTGGAGACATGAGCAAGCACCCGTTGGCCTGCGAGTCTGCGTCGACTGATCCGTTTGCGCTTCTTGGACATGGACAAAAACTCCCGGCGGGGAGTGCGAAGGGGGGAGGGGAGGAAATGACAGCAAGAGGCGTCTTGGGGGAGCGCTCTGATGCCGTGAAGACGAAACGGACAAGCCGGTTTCGCCATCAAGCCGCGAGTACAAGCGAACACACGAATGTGCCATCGCCTGCGACTCACCTTGCAACCCGCCGGCCTAGCCGGCGGACAGCAGAAGAAACTTCAACCTCTGCTGTAGCCTTGGTTGCGAAAAGGCGCAACCACTGCTGGGTGGAGATTGAGCCGCAGCCTCGCGATCAGGCCTGCTTTTGGTTGACATCTAATCGTAGAGCGTTTCTCTAGCTTTTCAACGTCCACCTGCCTCCAATTCTTCCGGCTCGATTTGCGCACCACTCCCCATGCAGCTGTCTGACCGGTTTCTCAATCTGGTGCAGCAACAGCTTGATTGCTACGGGGATGAGCAGCGGCTGGCAAAGCTTGTGGTCTACATCGCCCGCAGCAGAGATCAGCAGGCACCCAGCCTGGAAGCTGTGGTTCTGTGGCCTGAGACGGGACACACACTGCCCCCTGTGGAAGCTGATCCTGAGCTGCGTGCGCCCTCTCCAGATCGACGCTGGTTCCCTCTTCAGGACGGCCAGAAACTTCTCGGCGTACTTCGTGCCGAACAGCTTGCCGGGCCTGGCTGGTCAGCACCACTGGAGCGTCGGCTTCAAGCCACCGCAGCCGCACTGACGGGATTCCTCAGCCTTGAGCTGGAACGCATCAAACTGCTTGGCACCCTTGATTCACAACGGGATCAGATCAAGCTGATGGTTCATCAGCTGCGCAATCCCCTGGCGGCGATCAGGACATACACACAACTCCTGCTCAGGCGACTTGGCTCCGACAGTGATCAGCAAACCCTGTTGGAGGGCCTGATGAGCGAACAGACTCAGCTGGATCGCTACATCTCCGCCCTCGATCAGATCGGCCAGATCAACCTGCCAACCCAGCCGAACAGTGGCGAGCGCCTGCTGCTGCCACCTCTTTTATGCCGGGCAGACAATCCCAGCATGAAAGACATTCTCAGCCCACTGATCGAGCGCGCCAAAGCCTCGGCATCCCTGCAGGGACGCCACTGGCAAGGCCCCTCCAAGTGGCCTGCATGGACGCAAACAGAGCGTCCCCAAAGCGATGGCGTGATCGCAGAAGTGGTTGCCAATCTGCTCGAAAATGCCTTTCGATACAGCAAAGCAGGCGCTCCGGTCGGCCTTCACCTCCTCGATCAAGGACTCTGCGTCTGGGATGGCGGCACGCCGATCCCCAGGGAAGAGCGCGAACAGATCTTCAGCAGGGGGATGCGGGGCAAGAGCAGTGAGAATCTCCCCGGCAGCGGCCTGGGCCTGACCCTTGGTCGCCAGCTCAGCGAACAACTTGGTGGTTCCCTGCAACTGACGTTCTCCCCGGCTGCACTCGACGCGAACTATCCGGATGCCGGGAATGTTTTCAGCCTGTTGATCCCTGCCACAACAGAGACAGAAGCAACAGGGTGATGGTTTCAGTCAGAACCATTGAGGCGCCATAGGAATCACCGCTGTGGCCGCCGAGTCGAATCCCCAGCCATTGAGGCACGACAAGGGTTGGGATCACACCGCAGCCGATCCCTGCAAGCAGAACCAACTTGTGGGATTCCGGCAACGGCAGGGACAGCACCACCAGCAAGGCTGACAGCAGCACCAACGCTGCCGGTAAACAGTCCCAGAATCCCCTGCCATGCCTGCAATGGAAGGATGCCGTGCCATCCCGTTGGCGCAGATAGGGGAAGCGAGCGATCGCCCAGAGGGGCGCACAACGGCTCCAGAAGCCAGCGATCATCAACGCCAAAGGGGCCATCCCATCGAGTCTGATCAAGGCGGCCAGCTGAATCAGAACCACCAGCAACAGAGCCTGCACACCACTGGCGCCAACCCTGCTGTCCTCCATGGCCTCCAGGCATCTTGCCCGTCCCGCCGCCAGACCATCGGCGCTATCCATCAGACCATCGAGATGCAGGCCCCCGGTGATCCAGGCACCGAATGCAACCAGCAGTAGGGCAAGTGCCACCGGATTCCAGCCCAGGCTTGCCAGCCACAGCCAAAGGCCCGCCTGCATCGCTCCGATCACAACCCCGATCCAGGGTGCAAAACGGGCAATTCGCTCAAACCGCGGCTGCGGCCAGGGCCAGCCAGGCAGCACGGAATAAAAGATCCATGCACCTGCAAGATCCCGGAGCCAGACAGGTGGAGGAAGGCTCACGAGCCTCAGGCTGGATGCATCAACCAACGTAAGGTCGAAGCCTGTCCAGCACCTCCTGGCACTGAGGCACCGTCAACCCCTTCCGTGTTCCGTTTCGAGATCAAGGCCCACTGCCCGAAGACCAACGCTCGCGTCGGCTGCTTTCACACACCCCATGGTCCCGTGCACACCCCACGGTTCATGCCCGTGGGAACCCTGGGCACCGTCAAAGGGATCACAGCCGGCCAACTGCGTGAGACTGGGGCGCAGATGGTGCTTTCGAACACCTACCACCTCCACCTGCAACCAGGGGAAGACATTGTTGTCGAAGCTGGTGGGCTGCATCGCTTCATGGGCTGGGAAGGGCCGATGCTCACAGATTCCGGCGGCTATCAGGTCTTCAGCCTGGCGAACCTCAATCGCATCGATGAGCGGGGAGTGACCTTCCGCAATCCACGGGATGGCCGTGAGATCGAGTTTTCACCTGAGCGGGCCATGGAGATTCAGATGGCCCTTGGCGCCGATGTTGTGATGGCCTTTGACCATTGCCCTCCTTATCCAGCCAGCGAAAACGATGTGGCGGATGCCTCCAGGCGCACCCATGCCTGGCTGGAACGTTGCATCGCTGCCCATCAGCGCTCCGACCAGGCACTGTTTGGGATTGTTCAAGGGGGTTGTTTCCCTCAACTCCGCCAAGAGAGTGCCGAGATCATCTCAAGTTTTGATCTTCCCGGCATCGCCATCGGCGGCGTCAGTGTTGGAGAGCCGGTGGAGGAGATGCACAGAATCGTGCGCCAGGTCACCCCACTGCTGCCCGCCGACCGTCCCCGGTATCTGATGGGGATCGGCACCCTCCCGGAGATGGCCCTGGCCGTGGCCAACGGCATCGATCTGTTCGACTGTGTTCTGCCGACACGCCTTGGACGTCATGGAACGGCTCTTGTCGGAGGAGAACGCTGGAATCTGCGCAACGCCCGCTTCCGACATGACCACACCCCCCTCGATGCAAGCTGCCCCTGCACGGCCTGTCGCCACCACAGCCGCGCCTATCTCCACCACCTGATCCGCAGCGAAGAGCTGCTCGGGCTCAGTCTGTTGAGCTTGCACAACCTCACCCAGCTGATCCGATTCACCACCGCCATGGGGGCAGCGATTGAGGACAACTGTTTTTCAGAGGATTTCGCTCCCTGGGATCCCCAATCAGCTGGTCACCACACGTGGTAGCGTCCGAGGAATAGCAAAACCAACAAGGAATGGCGGCTTTGACGCTCGATCTGATCGCCCAACTTCCTGAGGCCTATCAGATGTTCGCACCACTGGTGGACATCATGCCTCTGATTCCTCTCTTCTTCCTGCTGCTGGCCTTTGTATGGCAAGCATCGGTTGGTTTCCGTTGAGCCTTTGTTTCCGCTGAAACAACCTCTATCTGAGCCTGCGTTCGCCCCGTCTTAGGACCTGCCAGGCGAAAACAGGAAGCGAAAGCATGCGCTGCCATCGGCTCGGTTCCTGAACCAGCCGATACAACCATTCAATTTGGAAGCGACTCATCCAGGCAGGGGCTCGATTCTTGATGCCTGCCCAGACATCAAAGCTGCCACCAACGCCCATCCATAGTCCGGCAGATCCCTTGCTCATAGCCATCGACCAGAGCTCCTGCCTGGGGATGCCAAGGGCTACCAGAACCAGGTCAGGACGCAAAGCTCGCAGCTGGGCCTCAAGCTCAGGCCAGGCCTGGGAAGGCTGATAGCCATCAATGGCCAACTTCAGCCGCAATCCAGGCAGTTCTCGACGGAGCTGCTGCTGCAGTTGCTGCATCACCTCAGGGGCGCCCCCAACCAGCGCCACAGTCCAACCTTGTGCCTCTGCATGAGATAACAGCTTCCAGGCCAGTTCAATCCCAGGACTTCGAGCCACCCTGACCCCCTGACGGGCCAGGGCCCAGACCACTCCCGCCCCATCGGGAATCACAAGCTCAGCGGATTCGATGACTGCGGCGAGGTTCGGATCCGACCTTGCCGTCATGGTCATTTCGGCATTGAGAGTGACGATCTGTCCCCCTCCACGCCCATGCAAAGCGATGGCAGAGGCCAGAACATCAAGGCAGGCATCAACCGGCACTCCCAAGACGGTGAGACGGTGTTGATCACTCGGATCGCGGCTGATGCTCTCCATGATTTGTGCAACTGGGTTGGCGGATTTAAAGCTGGCTGAAGACCTTTGCTTGAGTCCCTTGCCGCCTCAGGGAGCAACTAGAGGCAATCCGCTAGAGGCAATCCGCAACAAGACCTCACAGATTGAATCCCCTGGGAGCGAAGCGATGGCTGCGGCATTGGCTTAGGCGGTGGCTGGTCTGATCCAGGCTCAGACGGCCCAAGACGTTCAGATCGGCTGTGAAAGAGGCCCTCCCATGCCGGGATGCTCCACCGCCTGCTCAATCAGATTCGCAAGCCTCAGGGCCCTGGAGGCCTGCTCTCCATCCACGGCCGGGGTCTCGCGACCTCGAACACACTGAAGAAAATGCTCCAGCTCTGCATAAAGGGGCTCAATCGATGTGGTGCTCACTTCTTCAATAAAGCCATCATTGCGATAGAGAAGCTCACCATGATCGGCTGAATACCATTCATGAGCACGCCGGTGGATATGCAGGGTGTGATTGAGAAAGTCAGTCTCCACAAGACTTCCTCGGCAATGGGCACTGAGGCTGCGAATCTTGCGATGACTCATCTTGCTGGAGGTGAGGCTGGCGACAACGCCGTTTTGGAAGCCGAGTGTGGCATTCACATAATCGAGGGGACCATCAGCCGTGCGACCACCTGCAGCGGCCAGACAAATCACTGAAGCCTGGGCCAACTCCAGCACCAGATCGAGATCGTGGATCATCAGATCCAGAACCACGGAAACATCATTGGCCCGATCGGCATGGGGGCTGTGGCGACGCGCCTCAAGCACCACCACCTCCTCGCTATCAACAACCTTGATCAGTTCCCTGAAGGCCGGGTTGAACCTTTCGATATGCCCCACCTGCAGAAGCCTGCCGGCCTTGCTGGCCGCAAGGATCAAGGCAGAGGCCTCATCCTGACTGGCTGCAATCGGCTTTTCGATCAGCACGTGCAGACCTGCTTCAAGGCAGGCCATCCCGACCTGGTGGTGCAACAAGGTTGGAACTGCAATGCAGACGGCCTCCACCGCCTCAATCAGTTGGCGGTAATCCTCAAACCAACGGCATCCGAACTGTTCAGTGGCCAGTCCACCCCGGGCTGAATCGAGATCAGCCACACCGACCAGATCCGCATCCTTCAGCAGGCTCAGCACCCTGGCGTGATGCCAACCCATATTGCCGATCCCGATCACACCGACCTTCACCGGAACCATTGGGTCGGTCATCGGCATGGCAAGACGATGCTGTGAATTATCGGCGATCATCCGCCTCCTGTTCATGGTCTGGAAGGATCAGTCGCACCCTTTCAATGCGGGGGCCATCCATCTCCCTGATCTCAAACTGCAGGCCGTCATGGCGGAGAGCCTCTCCGGCGGAAGGGATGTGTTGCAACTTTTCCAGCAGAAAACCCGCCAGGGTGTGATGGTCATCAGCCTCTGGCAAAGCCAGACTCAATTCTCGATTCAGCTCAGGAATCTCCATTTCTCCGGCCACAAGCCACTCTCCAGGCTGTCCTTCAATCGGCATCAGGTCTGGGGTCTGGCTCTCCTCCTGCAGCTCATCACCAACGATCTCGCCAGTCAGGTCGGCAACGGTCACAAGGCCCTCGGTCCCCCCATGCTCATCCACAACCAGAAGCATGGGGTGACCACTGCGAATGATCGGCAAAAGCTCAGCCAGGCTGCTGGTTTCAAGCACACGGGGCGCCCACTTCAGATAAGGCTCCAGAGGAGACTCGGAGCGCAGTTCACCCCTTGAGATCGGTGCGGCTAGTTGACGCAGATCCAACATGCCGCGGATGTCATCGAGTGACTGACCAATCACCGGGAAACGGGCATGGCGCGTGCGGTGAACCGCCTCCATCAATTCAGAGAAGCGCACATCAACCGGCAGGGTGACCATGCCGGAACGGGGCACCATCACCTCGCGCACCTGGGTGTCCCGTAAAGCGAACACCCCTTCAAGAATGTTGCGTTCATCGGGCCGAAGCCCAGTGACACAACCACCCTCAATCAGGCTCTCGAGCTCTCCGGCAGAGAGTGCCGGCACCAGGGAATCCCACTGAGGTGTCAGCCCCACCAACCTCAGGAGCAGAGAAACGAGGCTTTCAAACAGGCCGAGCAGAGGCGACATCGCCCTGATCACGGCCTCCAGGAGCGGAGCCATCCGCAGGGCAGCTGTTTCAGGATGATTGAGAACCCAGGCCTTGGGAAGCACCCCAGCGAGCAGTGTGGCCAGCACAACCAGCACCAGGAACAGCCCGGCGTCCCACCAGCGCCCGGCACCTGCGGAGATCGGCCATAGCCGCTGTGCCAGGCCTCGACCAACCCAGCCCAGAGCTACCAGGGAGAGGGTTCCCCCCAGTTGAGAGACCATCAAGGCCCTGCGCAAGCGGCGCTGCAGCCTTTGAACGGAGACAGCCCCGGATCTCCCCTCATCGAGGAGCACCTGCACACGGCTGGGGCGTAGCCGCAGCAAGGCAACCTCTCCGGCTGCGAAGAACGCCGGCAGAGCCAGCAGCACAGCCAGAAGCAGAAACCGCATCAAGAGGAGTGAATGGGGGTCGCGAGGATCGAACTCGCCTTAGGCGAATTATGAGTTCGCTGCATTCACCAGATTGCTAGACCCCCGTATCTGCATGGATTTACCACAGGCCCCGCACTGGTGTGAAGGGCATCTGAGGATCTCGAACCAATGGCTGCGAAATCAATGGTTGCAAAACCTGTGGCGGCGAAACCTGATCGGCAATGCTGCTGTTGAAGCCATTGGCAAGATCCTTGGTTCGCAAGGGAATCAGCGGACTCTGCTGCTCCATCAACGTCAGATAGGTGTTCTGAACAGCCAATCCATCCCAGACAATCGTCTGGTCTGGAAAGCCAAAACCCATCAGGCGATTTCCTTGCGGGCCTGCCATCGAGATGCCCAACAGATCGGTGAACTGATGGATCACATCAACACCCCTTGCATAGGGCGCAGTCCAGGTAAAAGCCCGTCGTTCCAGCATGGCTTCAGTGGTCTCCACCGCAGCACATCGCGTCACCTCAACCGGTGCAACGGCTGTTGAGTCAACGGCTGCTGAGTCAACGGCTGCTGAGTCAAAGTCAACTGAACCCGTGTCAACGGACTCAACAGCGGCCTCAAGGGTGGTGGTGCAAACCACTGGTCTGGCCTGGGCCGATCCCTCCATCCCTGCCATGGCCAGCATCAGCACACAAGCCAGCCAGGACCATGAACGGAACGTGCTCAGCTGACCCGGGAAGGCCCTGATCATGCTCCTGACTCTGACCATGACCGACCATCACAGAACTCAACGCAAACTAGACAGAGGAATCGCAATGCACCAGCCCTGATGAACCCATTACCCACAACAGAGCAGGCGCGCCACGAGGCTTTATTGAATCGACTGGCAAGGGACGCCTACCGCCATGGCGACTTCACCCTGGCCTCAGGACGCCGCAGCAATCACTACGTGAATTGCAAGCCGGTGAGCCTGAGTGGTGTAGGCCTGGCCATGCTCAGCCTCGCCATGCTGGAACACGTGCACAAGGATGCGAGAGCGGTGGCCGGTCTCACCCTGGGCGCAGACCCCCTTGTCAGTGGCGTGGCCATGGCGGCGGCCCAGGCCGATCGCCGCCTCGACGCACTGATCGTTCGCAAACAAGCCAAGGGCCATGGAACCGGAGCCTGGCTGGAGGGGCCATGGCCAGATGCCGGCAGCCCGATCACAGTTCTCGAGGATGTGGTCACCAGCGGCGGTTCATCCCTGAAAGCGGTGCGCTGCCTCCGTGAAGCCGGCTACACGGTCTCCCATGTGGTGACCATCGTTGATCGCCAGGAGGGCGGGGAAGCGGCGATGTTGGCCGAAGAGGTGAGGCTGTCAAGCCTGTTTCTGCTTGAGGAAGTGGCTCAACGTGCCCAGCAGCTGCTGCAACGACAAGGGTCAGCCTGACCCCCGGATCTAGGCCTGGGCAGCGCCGCTGCTGCAAGGCTCGCCTCGGGGCTCAAACAACTGATCCTTCTGCAGCAGCCACACCGCCACAACCCAGGTGGCCAGGCAATCGTCGTGGTTGTATTCAAGAATCCAGCGCAGATTATGAGTACTGCCTCGCCAGTGTCGTCCTGAGCCTCGCCACTGACGCCACCAGAGCAGAGCCCTGGCACCTTCCGCACCATGGCGCCGCCAGCGAAAACCGAGCCAACTGGCCACAGCCTTCAGTCCATAGCTGTTGAGAGGCAGCCTCCAATGACGGCGTAGGCGGGCATGCACATCGATCATGCGCTGACCAAGAGCCTCCAACTCCATGGATGTAGCGCCCTGCCGCTTGGCCATGCGCCGCAGCGCCAGGGATTCGGTTTCGCCGTAATGGAGGACAGGCCAGTCGGGATAGTTGCTCAACAGCCCCTGCAGACGTTTCCAGGCCACGGCCTCTCCATGTTCGATCAAGGTCAGCAGTGGGTGATAGGCAGCACCTTCAAGATCCCAGCAGCCATCTGAGCTACGCCGGAGATGCACGAAACCATGCAGAAAATCGTCTCGTGCATCCGGATCCGACTCGATGTCGTAGAGCAGCACCCCTGGAGCAGTGATCAGTTCGGGTAAGCACGGCTCAAGCGTCAACGGCTCCACACAGCCATCACGCTGTGCCCTGGCCTGAGCCACCAGCTCCCTTGCCACCTCACCATGCTGTTCACCGAAGCGAACCAGGCGGCCAGCGAGAGCCTCCGGATCGGCCGCCGCTAGAGCATGCAATCCATTGATGCCAAGCTCCTGCAGCATTTCCCGGCGCCGAGCGCCAATGCCGCTCACTTCACTGAGATGGCCCTCCGCTGCGGCGACGGCATTACAGACACCGCGCCAGGAGCAGAGGGAGCACTTGCGGCGGTCTGCCGCAAGTGCTGGTGGATCACGACGCTGCAGATCAACAGCAAGCTTCTCCAACACATCAGACAACTGCCGCTGCAGTCCATCCGTAAGGGACACCCGCTCCAGCGCCAGGGTGCTGCCGACTCCGGCCACAACCAGCCCTTCAGGGACCTCCGCCCCCTGGACAGGTGCCAACAGCCGCCCGAAGAGCGCCAAGGCAAGGCGATGCTCACGGGTCAGCCGCCTCCCCTGGCGAGCCAACACTGGCCTGTAGCCGAAGGCACCCCAGCGGCTACAGCCCTCCACCCGTTGCAGCAATGGCGGGTGGGCCTCAAAAGATTGCCCCTGAGAACCTTGCTGCTTCAGGCGCAGACCCACCACACCCGGCTGCCCCTGTCTGCAGGCCTCTAGGCCGCGGCCAGGTTTGCGGGGAAGCAGGGCCACAAAGCTGCTTTGCTGATCATCCAGTTGCAAGGTGCGGTGGGCTGTCCAGAGCCGTTGACTCGAATCGCCATGACGGTCCAGCCAGGCACGCCGCCGGCAGCGCACCCAACTGCGCAGCAACCTGTCGGTGAGAGCATTGGCGAACGGCTGGGTGGCACCCATCAACCGACGTTACGGCGGCTGCCTGCTAAATCCAATGCATCGCTTTCGCCTTGATGATGAAGGCCCAACTGCCATTGAGCGCAGCCCCGATCCACTTCGGCACCGATGGCTGGCGCGGAATTCTGGGGGTGGATATCATCGTTGAACGCCTGTTGCGCGTGGCTACAGCCGCACCGTGGTGATCGATGCAGGCACGGTGCACTTCGATAGTGACTTTTCAAATCCCTGTGAGCTCCTCAAATCACAGATTGCCTGAGACGGCTGCTGAGACTGGCTGAAGCCAAAGGAGCAGGATCTGGAAAGATCATGACCATCTACGTCCCGTCAACGATCCCGCAATAGACCAGCGATGAAGAGCTTGGACTGGGATCCGGCTTGATGCAGTAGAGAGCTGCCGAGATAATCCATGTCGCGACTTCACAGCTGAGCGCACGCCAAGGGCGAAGCTCACGGCTCAGAAGAATCCCGAGTCAGAGACCTCGGTCCCCGAAAGCAACCGGAGCCAGTCCTGAGACTGATGGGAAAAGCTATCTGCAGCATCAGCCAGGGTCATAAACGTGCCCTGATCAAGGATCTGATCGCTGATGAGATTGAACGTGGGTCGATCGTTCGACAGCCCGAGCCCTCTGCTCCCCTGAATCGCGGCATTAATTCCCCACTGAGCATGACTCCATGCAGACGCGGCTGAAACGAACGCGACCCGGTTCAGATCAGCCCCCTCACTGCTCTGCAGCATGGCGAGAGGCAGATCAGTCTTGGACAATCCACTGGAGACCTCTCGTTTCCAAAATTGCTGTTCCTTTGATGTCGGCTTGCGGCCCCAGATGGTGTCCGACGTGATTTTCACAATTTTGGACGTTGAGTTGCTTTCCAGAGCCCCTTTGTAATGGGAAGCTGTCGACTTAGATCCTTGATTGGTGTTCAGATATGCATCGACAAACTCCTTTGTGGTCAGCTGATCCTGTTCAAAGGCCAAGCCAACCCAGCGTGCTGCCTGGCCTGGTTTGGCAATTTTGCCTTTATATGTTGCCAGAACTGTATTCACCACATTGAAGCGTTCATTCAAATTCTGCGGAGTCTCATTACTGAGCCCAGTCACATCATCAAATGTCACATCAGTGACCTGTTCAATAAGAATTGGCAATTGATCAGCACTTTTGAGCAGATCTGAGCTGGTCCGATCCACACCATTGAAGCCATTGCCTTGAGCAATCACAAATCGATCACCACCTTGCAAACCGGACAAGAACAATCCAGGGTTCGCATCAGCAGCTGCAAACACCGGTGTCACACCGACAGGTGCAATCGTGGCCGCCTTAACAGAATGGGTATCAATCAGATGCATTGGAAAACCCTGATTTGAAGGAAGATTATCAACATATTCATCACCCTCATAGATCATCGATGAACCATGATGGCCGCTGGGTTGATGGGAAGCGTCATCAGGATCGAGATCCGTAGCGATGAAGTGGCCGGCCTCAAGCTGAAGAGAAAGAACATCTGTTTTCCTTTTATTTCTGGGGACCGTTAAAAGCAGATTCTCAAGGGCTATCTGGCCATATTGATTAAAACCGGATGTGAGGCTGATCTTAGCGGCATCCTTCACTGCCGGATGGTTAATCACAGCATCAGCCAGAAGAGCCTTGTCCGGGAAATAACCACCTTCAAAGGTATTCGTCTGAAGAGTCAGACTTAGAGCCGCCCCATCAAGAATGGACACACGAACGCCAGACTCAGTACGATAAGCAATGGCAACATCAACAAAGTTATCGAGATTAAAATCGCCACTATTCACACTGACCTGATGAGCACCAAGATCCTGCAAAGGACGGACCCCTTCAGCATCTATCGCAATAAAGTCAAAAGGATCGAAATCAAAAATCTCAGACCAGCTAAGAGCATCATCTGTAGATTTCCATCCCTTAAGTCTGAGATCCTCAAGCTGAACTGCCTGTGCATCTGAACGAGCGAATCCAGCCGTGAGAAGATCGCGCACTTGATCCCCTGTCACATCCTCCATAAACGCCCATGGCGCAAGCTGAGATTTCTTGTAGGGATTGAATCTGGCCAAAAGTTTGGTCTCTCCTCGCTCGAGCAAGGAGGAGCCATCGAAGATTGACACATGTCCCTTACCCTCACTGGAAATCAGGATGTCCTGAATAAAATCACCTGTCAGATCTGCAGACTGACCACGAACTGGGATCTGACCTGAGAGAGCATTCCAGACCAGCTCTGCAGGTTCAAAACTATCAGCGAGATACACAGAAGCCTTCCACTTCCCGTCCAAGCCATGTTCAGCCTGCAGATAATCAGCCGGCACAAGCCAGCTTGAGTCAGTATTGTCAATTACAGTAATGGCCTGCATCATACCTGCGTCTTCATGAGGAAGGATATGACAATGAAAAACATAGGTACCGGTATAATCCTGAAACAACATTCGCACATTTTGAGAAGAAGCGCCGAATGTTGCCAACTCCTGAGTCGGGCCCTTTGTCGGATCGTAGCCAACACTGAAAGCCTCATCTATTGGAATAAACTTACCCCTAAAAGGAGGTTGCTTAACAATCGCATCCGGAGAATCCTTGGGCTTGCTATTGTCCCAATAATGATATCCAGATGCATTAACCATCGTCACATCCTCCAGACTACGTTTCTTCAGGAGCTCAGTATCGCTGTCCTCAACCTGGTAATCATTAATGTGAATATGGAATGGATGGGCTGCATATTTCCAAGGGAAGCTCACGCTCCAGTCAAGCAGCTGCCACTCTTCAATCGTACCGAGCTGACTTACAACTAGCGGCGCATTAGGGAACACATGATCATTAATCAGGAAAGGCTGTGTATAACCCAGCCAATCTTTTTCAATCTTTCCATCTACAGACAAGAATCCACCGCCTTTTTTAGATAGATCAACAAGAGGACGAAAACGTTTATAGTCCCGTTGTTCTTTTTCAAGCTCAATCTGTGTCGGAGGGTCCCATTCACGCGGCTTACTAACTAGGGTATTTTTGGCCCAGGAAAACTGTCTTTTTCGAGCCGGATTCCAGCGATCCTCTCCGTTTTTCTTCTTTTTGAACAGATTAACACTTGGGACTTTGGCGGACTGATAATCTCGAGATTTGGTTGTAGGCTTAATGTCCTGAATTTGGATGCCTTGATTCACCTCTGCGATGAATGACTTCTGCTCAGACCTGGTCAAGGGTGGCGTTGAGGCGCTGACATCAAACAGAGCCATCGCCCCTGCCGATGCCTGTGTAGCCTCGTACTTCACTTCGTCGGTCGGCTCAATCAAATCAGGATAAAGTCCACTATTGGTGATATAAAATTGAGTTTTTTTATTTTGAAACTTGTAAATCGAGCTCAACTGAGTCTCACCGGCTGGGAGATAGGCAAGAATATCCACGCGCTTGCCGGGAGCGAGAGCGACCAGATCGCGTTTCTGACTGTATTCAGTCGGAGCCTTATTTGAATTACCAGCAAGCGTTCCTTTGGCTCGCCTGATTTGGGGATACTGGTGACCATCCTCACCATAAATCCAGATAGGAAGCGTTGTCGAGCTAGATCCTTCTGTATGAACAAGTTGAATATTATAGAAAGCCTGGTTGCTCTGATTGCTCAAGGTGATGGATTGCCATCCACCCTGATCGTTCGTTGATATCGGCTTGAATTCTCCATTCACTGTAACCATACGCAACTGGTTTGTGAATGGCCCACCAAGACTTCCAAAACTCGAAGCCTGAAGATTGCCGGATTGATCAACATCAAGATCCATGGTCTTCATCACCGCAAGATTCCTGGGAATGTCCTCCAAACCTGGAACTTTTGCTAGCGGATCGCCAATCGCAAGAGCACCGGACAAGCCTCCAAAAACCTGCTGGTTAACAGAGGGATGGTAATGGGGGTGATACCAATAAGCACCCAGACCATGGTCTTCAGGCAAGGAAAGGGTACTGGTCCATCGTTGACCAGTGGTATAACGAGAAATAACATTGTCGCCAAATCCACCTGAAGTGGTATGTGAGCCATGGACATGGATATTTGTGGAGGTCCCTGCACCAAGTCCCTCACTGCCACCAGATCCATAGGTGCTGTTAGGAACAAAACCGGCAAGTGCATTTTGCTCTTCATTCAATCCAGGCAAACTGATGGCATTGTCAAAATGCAGAACCAGGTCTTCTCCTGGTTGCATCATCAATACCGGGCCAGGAAAATTGGTCCTCTCTAAAGCAAGATTTTGATTAGATGATCCATAGGTATAAAGCAGCGACGGGTACCACAACGGTGGAGAATCCATGCCATCCTCAGTCATCTCACCGGACATATCCTGCGACGTTCCATGAGACATCTCATGTCCATCGTGATTTGAAGCCATCGCCTCAAGATTTGCATATAAAGCCTCCATGTCGTAGGAGGAGCTCACAACTAAAGCATCCTTAGTATCAATTTTCTGCATATATGGCAGCCATTTTTCGATGGGGTCATAGTTCACATAGATGCCTTCTTTCTGCTCACTTGCAGCCTTGTAATAAGGATTATCGTCGCTTGCGATCCCCAGTTGCCTGAACTCCGCACTGGTATCGCCACCCTTGTCATGCCCAGACCCGCTGTAGCCCACCACTTCAAGCAATTTCATCAATTCATTCAAGGGTGTTCTTGTCCACTGCCCCAGAATGACCTTTAGGTATTGATTAAAAAGCGATGTCGGACTCTTTTTATCTGTCAGACCGCCAATGCCTTTTACATCCGACGAGAAGCCATCGAGCAACCAACCTTCGAGGAATTCATCAACTCCTGGCACCACGATACTATTTGTCGTGATTTTGAAATAAGCCTCAAGCTGACCAGGTTCTTCGGTAGCAGTGATCGTATTCGTCTTCGCATCAAAGCTCAAGCTGCTAGATGAAATTACATTTGGCTTCCCCTTATCCGGCCCTTCTTGAATTCGAGGGAACAATCCACCAATGAGATAAGAAAAGTCCACATCAAATAATGCATGTAATTTTATAGTAATAAGGAAGCACCAGAGAGCCCCTATTCACTGTATTTCTTAATGAGCAGCCTCGAGTCAGGCTTTAAGTGGCGGAATCATAAAACCCTTCCAAAGGGGCCATATTGGAAAGCAGCAAAACGGCAAAAGAAAAATCATTAGGGAAATAGATGGGCTGGGCTTGAGTTGCCATAAGTGGAAAAGATTTGATTGACTCATATTGAACACAGCATCCCATAGCCATGGTCCACAGGACAGGGATAGCATCATTAAAGCCATTGAAACAATAGTTCCAAACTGTCTTCCACTTGCCGTTGACCATTGACTGACTAACTGACCAGGAGTGAAAGCTTCTGGAATTGCACCTAAAGCCACAAGCACTAATAATATCGGAAGTATTTTCTGATCACCAGCTAACAAAGAGACTGAGAGCGCAAGAACTGGCAATAGAAAAACGACGTTCCAAGAAAGATTTGGAGATAGACGCCTAAGCGTTGGGATAGCAACGAACCCAAAAACCACTCGAGAAAACACAAAATATCCACTAAGCAGCTGTAGTCTTTCAAGATTGAGAATCAACTGCGAAAGCCAAACCAAAACAAACGCGTAAACAGTTCTCGAGAAGACAATAACAAGCATGTCACCACATGCAGTGATTAAACTTATCTTCGGCAAGCTGAAGCATCTAAGATCAATCGGCTGAACCCGAGACTGGGGTGATATCCAAAAGAAGCAGCTAATGCCAATACATAATGATGCAATTGCCAATGCAAGGAACAAGAGATTAGGATCACCACCGCTTGCCCAAAGAATAGAGACCCCAAAAAAGGGAATGATCGCTAAGCCCAAAGCAACAATATTCAACATCAATGTATATTGCCTTACTCGCTCAACCTGTCGCATTTCAGCTTCGGCCAGTAAGGATTGACCGATGGGGGCCGTCATGCCAAATAAAACACCCAAGCCAAACCTCAACAGGACAGGGTGCCAACCAAGCTGACTCCCGAACAATAAAAAGTTAAATATAGCAATACCAACCAATCCGACAATACATACTGTACGGCTACTTATACCTCTCAGCAAAATGCGCGAGATAAAAAAGAATGGAGGAGCCACAAGTGTGACCGACTGAACAAATGCCTGATAGGCATCTACAGAGCCAAGATGGCTGCTAAGTTGACGATGGGCGACCAAGGGAAGAACGGCATTAGCTACAATTACTGTTGTGATACATGCCCCAAGTAGCGCTAAGCGTGATACACCAATAAATTTCATCTTTCAATGCGCAGACCAAAGCAGTTCAAATGCATGATTAAAATCAACGCTCGCATTCAGGCATTTCCATCATGGCACACAGTCCTAGAGTATTAAAATAGGGAACACTCTATAAAGAACTCCCTTGAGATGAGTTATGATTTTATTTTAAAGGAAAAATGATCGAAACCTGGGACGACAGCAATCTTGATCTATCAGGATTTTTCCACTATATGAAGCAACCTGGGACCTCAACGGATAATGCATCGGTTAGCAAAATCTTTACGCAATTAGGCATTAATGATGCGATGCTTGAGAAGATCATGGATCATGATGATGTCAGAAAGTTCATCAAAAGTCGTTACAAGCCAAAACCAAATAGTCTTGAAAGCCTTCATTCACTTCCTCCTGAAACTCTTGGGTATCAATGGGCTAATTTACTCATACAGAACAATCTAAGCCCTAGTTTTTTTGTTAATGAAGATCATGGTGATGATCGCACTTACCTAATAAACCGGCTCCACGATACACATGATATCTGGCATATCATTCTTGGATTTGATACAAGTGAAGCAGATGAGTCTGGAATGAATGCATTTACTTATGCTCAGGCGTACTCTCCAACGACATGCATGTTAATGGCGGCTAAACTTGTAAGAGCCATTAGCGATTCTGATTCAGTGCGGCAAAAGATGATGTATAACATCTCAAGAGGTTATCGGCTCGGACTCTCTTTAAAGCCTTTTCTTTCCGTAGCTTGGGAAGAAAGTTGGCATATCTCAGTTAGAGAATTACGCTTAAGTGTAGGGCTGACAGAGGAGATAAGTATGTATACCGGCCTTACCTAGGGGCTTCAAGTAGGCATTATTGCCATCATGCATTTCTTCTCACCAATACTCAGAAGAATCACTGATTTGTGTAATTACCCCCTGCTCAATCAAACATGCGAGTAACTCATCAGTTTCTTGCCAGCTACGTCCATGAAATGAAGCTTCATGCCGCAGAGACGCGTAGGTATGTGTACCATCACAATGATTAAGTAATCGCGATTCATGCTGATCAAGTTGGCGAATCTGCGTAACATGTTCCAGATCTGCATGGATCAGAAAATCTGCTGTATTATTTTCAACCAATGGAATAGGTTGAGATGGCTCTTGATTGAGTGCAAGCTTGAAAAGCTTCGCTAAATCAACGCCAGATTCACATAATCTTGCAGTTTTATCCAGTTGAGGGCGTGCCCAAGGTGAAGTATGACGCCTCATATCTCGGATCTCTTTTGTTCTTGACTCCGGAAGACAACTTCGATGTAATTGTACCCAATGGCTGCGCCAATCCAACATCGCGGCCGCCATCAGGGCTTGTTGAAGCGAGAGCCTCTCGGAATCACCAACAAATCTATTAGCTATTATTTCATCAAGAAGGTTTTCATCAAGATCACCAACAAAAGATTCAAACTCGCTAGCAAGAATTTGAGCGCTTAAAGGTTCGCCTGGGGAATATGCATAAAACCATTTCAAAAGCCTGTCTAAATTTTCTTCACCAACCAGCCAACCGACACTAATGAAGACCTTGCGTAACGGATCAATCGTACGACTGACAGACCTCTGCAAATAAATTTCTAGAACTTCAGTAGAGTCTTTAAATCCAATCGCAGGAATAATTGCATTGACAAACCACGGCGTCGGCCCCTGCCGATGCAAGCTCGCCAGATACTGTTGTTGAGAACGTATGAGTTGAAGAGATTTCATTTTGTCGATAGATGAATGAGTGTAAATTTTAATGCAGAAAGATTATTTTTTTGTCTGCTTATAAGCAGACATCGATTGTCGTATTCTCTCAACTTCTTCAAGAGTCTTCTTGAGGGGCGGAACATCATTCTCCCATTCAATCAATGTTGGCCAAGGACCACAAAGTTGCAAAGCCTGTTTGTAAAGTTCCCAGACCGGCTCATGGACAGCCTCCTTATGGTAATCAATATAAACAGAGCCACCTTTCTTCTGCTCAAGCGTACAGCCAGCAAGATGGATTGCACGAACACTCTCGTGAGAAAACTGATTCAAAAGAGTAGCTGCTTCTTCGCCAAAATTCATAGCATTTGCCCAAAGATTATTCAAATCAAGCAAGACAAAACATCCCGTGTTCCTTGTCAATTGATTAATGAATTCAACTTCAGAGTAAGTTGATTCCTTAAATCTAAAATACGAGCTTATGTTTTCGATCAGGATTGGAGCCTGAAGCCAATCCTGAACCCTGCCTATCCGCTCACTCATATATTCTAACGTTTCATCAGTCATCACCAAGGGGATTAAATCGTGAAAATGATGATTACTTAATGAACTCCAAGACACATGATCCGAGAAAAACGAAGAAGGATATTCAACAAGCAAGCGCCGAACAAAATCAAGGTAGTTACGATCTAACACAGCGCTCGATCCCAGAGACAACCCAAAACCGTGAAACATAACAGGATAGAGCTGCATCAGCTCATCGACTTGAGATCGATAGACTCCTCCCTCCTCCTGCATTAAATGCTCAGGATGGACCTGAATAAAATCCAGATCAGGCTGTAATTCAAGAAGCTCCTCCGCATTTTCCCTGCAAAGATTAAGGCCAACAGATTCTCTATGAATCAACGTTGGCAATTCTTTGATCACTGTCGTCGCGAAGGATTCCATCGATACAGTTCGACTCTTACAATTATTATGATTTTAGAATAGATTCCATTTGGAGCCACTTAAAAGCATTATTTACATGGATTTCCGCGTTCCCCTGAGATTGATATAGGAATATGTGGATGCAGCCTATTAAAGCTTTTCGCTGATGAGCGGCTTGACATCAGTTCGAGCGGACTCACGAACGTACTGGGCTGCCTCAAATTGGCCAGGCACGACGCCGGCAGCGCACCCAACTGCGCAGCAACCTGTCGGTGAGAGCATTGGCGAACGGCTGGGTGGCACCCATCAACCGACGTTACGGCGGCTGCCTGCTAAATCCAATGCATCGCTTTCGCCTCGATGATGAAGGCCCAACTGCCATTGAGCGCAGCCCCGATCCACTTCGGCACCGATGGCTGGCGAGGAATCCTGGGGGTGGATATCACCGTTGAACGCCTGTTGCGCGTGGCAACAGCCGCTGCACAGGAACTGGCATTCCGTGCCCCGGCAGGCCTGAACAGCCGCACCGTGGTGATCGGCTATGACCGCCGTTTCCTGGCACCGGAACTGGCAACAGCCATTGCTGCTGCCGTGCGGGGCTGCGAGCTCGAGCCCCTGCTGACGGAGACTCCCGTACCGACACCGGCCTGCAGCTGGGCCGTTGTGCAACGGGCAGCCCTTGGCGCACTGGTGATCACTGCCAGTCACAACCCACCGGAATGGTTGGGCCTGAAGATCAAAGGACCCTTCGGCGGCTCGGTTGAAGGTGATTTCACCGCCGCCGTTGAACAACGGCTGGCAGCTGGTGGGATCACCGTGCCGATCGATGCAGGCACAGAGCGCTTTGATTGCCGCCGGGAACACCTGGATGGGCTCAGAAGCAAGCTTGATCTTGGGGCGCTCAGAGATGGTCTGCAGACCATGGGCCTGAAGGTGATCGTTGATCCCATGCATGGATCCGCAGCCGGCTGCATCAGCGAACTGCTTGGCGAGGGCAGCGACGACTCGGGCGAGCATGCCAAGGTCATCGAGGAAATTCGCAGTCAACGGGATCCCCTCTTCGGCGGCCATCCGCCCGAACCTCTGGCTCCCTATCTGCAAGAGCTGATCGCAGCCGTGGGGGCTTGCAGTGATGCTGGCCAAGCCGCTGTAGGACTGGTGTTTGATGGAGACGGCGACCGGATCGCCGCCGTGGATGAAAACGGTTGTTTCTGCAGTACGCAGCTGCTGATGCCCCTGCTGATCGATCACCTCGCCCGAGCCAGGCAACTGCCAGGCAAGGTTGTGAAAACCGTGAGCGGCTCTGATCTGATGCGTCTGGTGGCTGAGGATCTTGGCCGGGAGGTGCTGGAACTGCCAGTTGGTTTCAAATACATCGCCGCTGAAATGCTGAGTGACGAAGTGCTGGTGGGAGGAGAGGAATCAGGCGGTGTTGGCTTCGGCATGCACCTGCCTGAACGTGATGCCCTGTTTGCAGCCCTGCTGGTGTTGGAAGCACTGGTGGAAAGTGGCCAACCCCTGGGCGAACGCATCAAGCAGCTACAACAGCGATGCGGCACCAGCAGCCATTACGACCGGGTTGATCTGCATCTGGCAGACATGGACTCCAGGCACCGGCTCGAAGCCCTGCTGAGGGAAACCCCACCCAGCACCGTGGCCAATCAACCGGTTCAGGAGGTGATCCGCACCGATGGCGTGAAGCTGCGCCTTGGTCCCAGCCATTGGTTGATGCTGCGCTTTTCCGGCACCGAACCCCTGCTGAGGATCTACTGCGAAGCCCCGAGCACAGCCGAGATGAAAGCAGCTCTGGAATGGGCAGAACAGCTGGCAGAAAGCACATGAACAACCAGCCACGCCCAGGACAGGTGTTGGTAATCGCCAGTGGCAACCCTGGCAAAGTCCGCGAATTCACCAACCTGCTCGCCGATCTAAGGCTTGAGATCCAAGCCCAGCCCAAGGGCTTGAACGTGGAGGAAACAGGCAGCAGCTTTGCTGAGAACGCCCGCATCAAAGCAGCCGTGGTGGCCTCAGCCACTGGCCAGTGGGCCCTGGCCGATGACTCAGGCCTGAGTGTGGTGGCCCTGAATGGCGCTCCAGGGGTGCACTCGGCTCGCTATGCCGAAAACGACACGGCCCGGATCGCGAGGCTGCTCCACGAACTCGACGCTGCCGACACTGCCGATCGCCGTGCCCAGTTCACGGCTGCCCTGGCTGTGGCCGACCCCAATGGCAGGATCCGGATCGAAGTTGAGGGGAGCTGCCCCGGCATGATTCTGGACAAGCCAAGGGGAGAGGGGGGCTTTGGCTACGACCCGATCTTCTACCTGCCGGAGCTTGATCAAACCTTTGCCGAGATGGACAAGAGCATCAAAAATCGCCTCGGTCATCGCGGCCGGGCCTTCCAGGCTCTCGAGCCCCAGCTCAACGCATTATTCGCTGGCCTCACTGAATAGGCAGTGAGGCAGCCGAGCTCCATTGGATGCCAGCAGCGCAACCAACAGCCTGGCGAGTGCGAGCCAGATCGTTCGAGCCGGTTCCAACCGGGTCGAACAGTTGCATCGGTCAACCTGATGGCCCTCAACGGTCTCATCTGTCAGGACAGGCAATAGTCCAGTGACAGGTCGAGACGCTGCTCTGGCTTCGGCGCCTCACCAGGATCAAATCGCCCCGGGGCGGCAGCGGCATAACGCTGGGATCGAATCTGGCCACCACTGCGTTGATCAATGCGCAGCAATCGCACCCGCCTGAGTCCGAGAGCCTCGACAGCATTGTCAGCCTGGCGGCTGCCCTTCGCCAAGGCCCGCCGCAACAAGTCGGCTTCGAGCTTCTGTTCACTCGCCACCGCAGCCAGGGAGGTCATCCCCTGCAGCTGCACCCCAGGCAGCCGACCTGCGGTTTGAATCAAAGCGTCGTAATTGGAGGGTGACACTTCCCCAAGCACCCTGGTGACGGCACGCTGCAAAAGCGGCTGATCATCGGAACCACCGATGGCATAGGTGCGCGGAGCCGCGATCGTCAGATCACCAATGCTGAGTGGGCGCAGTTGATCGCGAACGTTGATCAGCTGTTGATTGAGTGCCTGCAACGCTGCCGCTGTGCTCTCAGCCTCGGCTTGCAGCTGCAGGGAGTAACGGAAGCGCTGCGGATGGGTCGTTCCCCGCTCGCTGACGTTCAACTGCAGCAAGGTTCCATCACAGCTGGCTTCTTGCCCATGAGCGCCCGCAGAACCTGCACTCAACATGGCCATGGAGCCCATCAGCCAAGCCAAGGCCAGGGGGGTAGCCCAACGACGGTTCACAACTGCAGCCATCAGCTTTGGCGATCACTGGCTTGGGTCTACCAGGCTGAACTAGATCCTGCTGACTTCAGCCAGCAGCTGTCAGCCAGCATTTCTCAGCCAGCAGCCATCCAACTGCCATGCAATCCATGGGGGATGGCAAGAGGCAGCTCCAGCACAGCCTGCTCGCTGAGATCATCGGCATTCAAAATCACCAGGTCCGAAGCGCGTCGTGCGCCGTTCCAGACCACAACCAGCACCCAGCCATCATCTTCAGCATCCCCACCAGGACGAGGCACCATCATTGGTTCACTGACGAACCCACGCGGTGCAGCGCTCCACTGGCAACAGTCCCCATGGATCAGATCCAGTTTTTTGATGGCCTGAAGGGGAGCATTGCCGGTCTTGCGCTCCGTCACGGCCATCCATGCATAACGCGCCGGAAGCCCTTCATGGCGGGGATTGACCATCGCAAATTCACAACAACGATCGCTTAAACGCAACGTCTCGATGCTGTTGTGAATGAGATTGATCCGGCAACGTTCCAGCAACCCCTCTGGGATCAAGCCGAAGTCAATGGAGCGAAAGTCCTGATCAGGATCAACGGATGGGTAATCCGCGTAATTAATGCTCTCCACAATGATCTCCTCCCCCTCTTCCCAGGCATTGAGGTGGTGAAAGACAAAGCCATCAGGCCCATCAAAGATGCGGGGTGACTGGCCGGCAAAAGCACCGCAATCCCTAGGGATCAGCCAGAACTTCGCCTGTCCGCCAGGTTTCGAGCTCAGGCACTGAGCTGCACCCTTCTGACCGAGCACAAAGGGCAACGGGTTGAAGTTGATGGCGTTCTGCAAAAACACCGCCCAATTGGGGGTGATTACAAAATCATGCAGAAAGGCAAAGCCATTGAAGCTGTCGCTGCGCTCGCTGATGAGCGCACCGGCCTCCAGCCCCTGCCTGTCCTCAGTGGCCGCAGTGGCCTCCGTGGCGAACTCCATCAACCGGATCGTGCTTCTTGGTCCGGTCTTGACGCCAAAGGTCACCATCCGTGGGCTGCCGTGATGGCCGGGATCAAAGCGGGGGTGCGCACTAAAGGGTTCGCCGGGCTTCAGCACCCCGCCGAGATCGCTGAGCCCATGGGTTTCAAGGCTGTGCGGATCAAGGCCATGGGGACCGGCGGCCTCCCAGAGGGCAAGCAACTGATCCCCAAGCCTCACCACATGGGTATTGGCGATGTTCTTGAAACGCAGATCAAAGGCATTAGCCCTGGGCCCACCGGGTTTCTGAGTCCCGAACACACCCCGATATAGAACGCGACCAGCTTTTTGCTCCGCCTGCCAGCCCTCAGTGCGCACAAAACGGTTGGACAGGGAGGCGCCATCAGCCCCGAGACAGAGCGCCACGATCATGCCGTCGCCATCAAAAGGGTGATGAACCCATTGACCATCACGCTCGAGACAGCCCGGACCATTTCTGTAGAGGGTGCCGCACAGTTCAGCCGGGATGGCCCCTTTCACCACTGGGACCGGCGCGGAATCGAGTTCCTGTTCAACATTGCAGAAGGCACTTGCCCAGTCATCCCGGTCAAACTGCCCGGCTGGTTCCGCTGAGGCCTGAGGAGCTGCAGACACACCATTGGCTGCGAGGGTCACAGGATCAAGATGACGAACACCACCATTGTCGCGTAAAGGAATATGAAGCTGTGGACAGACTGTCTTGCTTTGGGAAGGCCGTCTCAGAGCTGAGAGCCGGCCTGTTCAAGCACCCCTTTGCTACTGGGCACGTCCCCGGCACGGCGTGGATCCATCTCCGTGGCCATCCGCAAGGCCCTGGCGAAGGCCTTGAAACAGGCTTCGACAATGTGATGGGAATTGCTGCCATCCAGCTGACGGATATGCAGGGTCATGCCGCTGTTGTTGACGACAGCGACAAAAAACTCCTTCACCAGTTCGGTGTCGTATCTGCCGATGCGCTGGGTTGGAATCTGCAGTCCATAGCTGAGGTGAGGGCGACCGGAACAATCGAGAACCACCTGAACCAAGGCTTCATCCAGGGGTGCCGTGAAATGTCCGAAGCGGACGATGCCACGCCGGTTACCAAGGGCCAGGGCCAGGGCCTGGCCAACGGCAATGCCCACATCCTCATTGGTGTGATGGTCATCGATGTGGGTATCACCCTTGGCGGTGATGTTTAGATCCAGGAGGCCATGGCTTGAGAGCTGGTGGAGCATGTGATCCAGGAAAGGAACTCCCGTGTGCAGATCGCAGGCCCCGGTTCCATCCAGGCCGAGGTGAACACGAACATCGGTCTCACCGGTGACCCGATGAATGTCGCCCACACGGGGCTCGATTAAAGGCAGCTCGGTCATGGTGCCCACCCGAATGACGTCATCAGTCTCAGCCGAATCACATTCCATTGATGCAATAACCGGCATCCACGTAAATGGTCTGGCCGGAAATTCCACTGGCAAGTTCGCTGAGCAGGAAGGCAGCCGTGTTGCCAACTTCAATCTGAGTGACCGTTCGCCGCAGAGGCGCTTTTTCCTCAACGTTATGAATCATGTCGAGGATTCCTCCAATGGCTGAACTGGCCAGAGTTCTGATCGGGCCGGCACTGATCGCATTCACACGAACCTGATTGGCGGCGCCAAGCTCCTCGGAGAGATAACGGACGGATGCCTCAAGAGCCGCCTTGGCCACACCCATGACGTTGTAGTTGGGGATAGCTCGCTCTGCGCCGAGATAGGTGAGGGTCACCACCCCAGCCCCGGCGGTGAACAGTGGCTTGGCGTGGCGACAGAGAGGCGCCAGGGAATAGGCGCTGATCTCAAGGGCGCGAGCAAAGCCTTCTGACGAGGTGGCGCTGTAGTCGCCCACCAGTTCCTCCTTGCCGGCAAAGGCGAGGCAGTGAACCAGCCCATCCAGCTGGCCCCACTGCTCGGCAATAGCTGCGAAAACCGACTCAATCTGAGCCCCATCCTGAACATTCAGGGGCAGAAAAAGACTGGGTTCAAGGGGAGCGGTGAGTTCGCGCACCTTGGCCTCGAAACGACCCTTTTCATCAGGCAGGTAAGTGATCCCCAGTTCTGCACCTGCAGCCCTGAGCTGCTGAGCGATGCCCCAGGCAATCGAGCGATTGTTGGCAATCCCGGTAACGAGGATCTTCTTGCCGCTGAGATCGAGAAGCATTGGACCAGCCTGACTGACATCACGGCGCGATTCTCTCCCATTCAGGGCACGCAGCCCCAGGCATCGGTTGCAACCGACAGGATTTGCTCGTCAACAACAGCTAGGAAGGCTCCTTGCCGTTCAGCAGAACTTGCTGACGCTCAAGTTCCTCAACGGGGTTGGTGAGCAGGTCTTCCTCCTCAAAAGCCGGCAGCTGAACAGGAACCACCTCTTGCAGGGAGCGAGGTGGTTCCTGCCAGCGCCAGGTCGCCGTGGGGGCACGCCCTTTGCACAGTGCTTGCAGCTCCCGCCTCAGGGCAGCACGCACATCAGGACGCTTGATCGCTGCAAAGAACTCCTGCCGAGAAGCAAGCCCTGAACTGAAGGGCGCCGTGCCATTGCCGTTGAACAACCGGGCCGGGTCAGGCAGCCAACGGGGGGAACAGACCGATGGATCACGGGTATCCGTTTCCAGAAAAATATGCAATCCATAGCCGTCAGGCTGGTTGACGACGGCAAGCCCATCGTGGGGTTGGCTGCGCTGCAGAGGAAACACAGCCCAGCTGATCTCGGATCCAGGCGCCAGACATCCGCTCAGAAGAGCACTCACCCAGACCAGCGGCACAAGCCTGAGCAGCTGCTGGCATGGAGTCTTCGCTTTGATCAAAGAACACCACCTGAGCAGAGCAGGCATCCTGAATCAGGATTGGCGTCTGCAATCGCTCCCAGATGGCCAGAACCTCCTCAACCATGCTGTCCCTCGGCAGTGCCTTGCCGGCCTTTGATCTGCCTGTTGTGCCAGGCACTGGGCCAACGAGACTCAAGGACAAGGAACTTGACAACCGACCGGTGCTGTTGATGGTGCTCTGCGCCCACTGCCCGTTTGTGATCCATGTGGAAGACGGACTGAGCCAATTGGATCAGGACTACAGCAGCCGCGTGCAGTTCCTGGCGATGTCCAGCAACAGCCTGATCACCCATCCCCAGGATGGCCCCGATCAACTGGCTGAGCAGGCCCGAAAGCAGAACTGGTCATTCCCCTATCTGCTTGATCAGGAGCAAACCCTGGCCAAAGATCTCAAGGCAGCCTGCACCCCTGATTTCTTTCTGTTCAGTCCAGGCAATGGCGGCAAGCAGGAGTTGCGTTACAGAGGCCAACTCGATGGCAGCCGCCCAGGCAACGAGCTGCCTGTCAGCTGCTGTGATCTGCGTGCAGCCCTCGATGCCGTTCTCGATGGCGGCGCTGTGAATCCCGAGCAACGTCCATCCCTCGGCTGCAACATCAAATGGCATCCGGGCTCAGAACCGGACTGGTTCGGCTGAGTAAGGCTGAGGGAGACTGAGGGGCCTGGGGTTCAGACCCTGCCAGGCCAGGCCAGCATCAACGCGGCTTAATGTTCCGCTCATGCATGTGCCCCCGTTCAGCCTGTCTCAACAGATCGCCGAGCTGGGGGCCGACCTTGATACGGCCGTGCTGAAGGTGCTGCGCAGCGGCCAATACATCGGTGGCGCTGAGATTCAGGCTTTCGAGCAAGCCTTTGCCGCCAGTGTTGCCGTGCCCTATGCCATGGGCAGCAACAGCGGCACAGATGCCCTGATCCTGGCCCTCAGAGCCCTGGGGATAGGCCCCGGTGATGAAGTGATCACAAGCTCCTTCAGCTTTTTCGCCACCGCAGAAGCCATCAGTGCCGTAGGTGCCAAACCGGTGTTTGTGGATGTGGAGCCAACCACCTACCTGATCAATCTGGATCTGATCGAAGCCGCGATCACGCCAGCGACACGAGCCCTGCTGCCTGTCCACCTCTTCGGCAGACCTGTGGACATGGAGCAGTTGATGCTGCTGGCCCAGAGACATGGGCTCAAGGTTGTTGAAGATTGTGCTCAGGCAAGCGGAGCAAGCTTCAAAGGACGTCCCCTGGGGAGCTGGGGAGATGCAGGCTGCTTCAGTTTCTTCCCCACCAAAAACCTCGGTGCAGCTGGAGATGCTGGTGCTGTCACCAGCCACAACGCCGAGCTGATCCAGTCGATGCGCGAACTGGCAGTGCATGGAATGCCGATTCGCTATGTGCATACCCAACTGGGTTACAACAGCCGACTCGATGCAGTTCAGGCAGCGGTGCTCAACGTGAAGCTGCCCAGGCTCCCAGGCTGGGTGCAGCAGCGGCAGGAGATCGCCTGCCGATATAAACAACTGCTAAACAACATTGAAGGACTGATCCTTCCTGACCAAGGCCATCCAGAGGCCATGGACCACGGCTGGAATCAATTTGTGGTGCGTGTTCGCAAAGGGATCTCAGAGGAGCCATCGCGTCGGGACTGGCTCAAGCAGGAGCTTCAGAACAATGGCGTCAGCACAATCATCTATTACCCGATCCCGATTCATCTGCAGCCGGCCTATAGCGATCTTGGCTATGGGCCTGGCAGCTTGCCGGTCACAGAACAACTCTGTGATGAAGTGCTCAGCCTGCCGATCTTCCCGGAGTTGAGCCTTGAGCAGCAACAACAGGTGGTGGATAGGGTGCTGCAATTGATGGGTGAAACAAGCAAGCTCGAGGTTGAGGATCGGGTGACTGCCTAGACGGTTTTTGCCTGAGCCTTTTGCGACAACAAAAAGAGCAAAGGATTCGCAGATCCAAGCCATGGATCAACCAGACTTGCTTAGCAGCTCGTTGAAAACAATGATGACTAAATTGGCCGTGATCTCGATTCCAACCGAAGCCAAGATGGCCTGCTGATGGGATGCCATTCAGATGATTGAAGGCCATGTTCCCATTGAGACATTGACCTCTGACAGCAGGCTCACAGACAGGCAAGCAGCCTCAAAAGCAATCGAGAAATTACATGGCTGGCTGATCGATTCAGCCTTGCCCTTCTGGTGCCGCCATGGTGTGGACTGGAGAAATGGTGGCTTCCATGAATCCCTGAATGCTGATGGTGAGCCCATCGAAAGCCCGCGTCGAACCCGCTGCGTTGCCAGGCAGATCTACGCTTTCTCCGTCGGCAAAGAACTGGGTTGGCAAGGTGATTCTGCAGCCTTGGTGAGCCATGGGCTTGAATTTCTGCAAAGGCATTTAGTCAATCACGATGGCAACGTCGCCATGGGAGTGGAGCTTCCAGAAGCGACATTGAACAATCACCATGATCCCTATGACTATGCCTGCGTTCTGTTTGCATTGGCCCAGGTCAACCGACAATCTCCCCAGGCAAACCAGCACGCTGACGAGCTGGCCGCTCGCATCCGCAACAGACTGTTCAAAGACTGGCGCCACCAGGACGCTGGCTTCCGGGAAGATCCCCATGAACGTCACTACTTAAGGGCAAACCCCCACATGCATTTGCTCGAGGCTTTTTTAGCCTGGGAAGAGCTCGCCAAAGAGCAAGACAGATCATGGGCGGCAGAGTCAGACAAAATTGCTGAGCTTGCACTGAATCGATTGATCGACAAGCAGACTGGGGCAATCTCAGAGTTTTTCAACAACAACTGGCTGCCAGAAAAAGAGTTGAAAGATCAAATCCTTGAGCCTGGACATTTATTTGAATGGAGCTGGTTGCTATCGGAATGGGGCAGACGAAGGAACAGCGAGCAGGCCCTCAAGCATGCGCTTGAATTAACATGCTTAGGGGAGAAGCATGGAATCGACTTGATTCGTGGCGTGGCGATCAATAGCCTCGAGGGAACATTCTCGCCCCTGAATAAAAAGGCGAGGCTATGGCCGCAGACCGAACGGATCAAAGCCTGGCATGCCATTCTTCACTCTCCAGAACTTTCCTGCGACCAACAGGAGAATGCCGAGAAGAGTCTGATACTTGCGATTGCAGGCTTGCAAGCCTATTTCAAAACATCGCCCCTGGGATCCTGGCATGAAGAGATGAACCTGAATGGTCAATTTTCAGCGAAGCCAATGCAAGCCAGCGGCCTTTACCATCTCACCCTTACAGTGCACACACTCGTCAAATGTCAGGATCAAGCCTGAACATCAGCAATCTCCAGCAACCATCAATCACCCTGAAAGAGCCAGAAGCAGATCAAGGCTTGGGCAAGCCTGATTGGCCAAATCTTGCCACTCAAATCTGATGATCTCGAGGGCTTAACCGTTGCGCATTTCTGCATACAACACCTTGAACCGCGCCTGCTGCAATTTGTGGTTCACCAGGGCCTCCGGATAACCACGCCTTTCCAGGGCAGGGAGATCACCACTGATCAGATCAGCCGTGGCCACATGGGCAAGTTCGGGCAACCAGCGGCGGATATAGCTGGCATCCGCGTCGAACTTGCCGGCCTGGGTGGCTGGATTGAAGATCCGCAGTGGCTTGGGATCCATGCCACTGCTCGCACTCCACTGCCAGCCGCCGTTGTTGGCGGCCAGATCACCATCGACGAGATGTTCCATGAACATCTGCTCCCCCCAGCGCCAGTCACAGATCAGGTCCTTGACCAGAAAGGAGGCCACAATCATGCGGCAACGGTTATGCATCCAACCGCTTTGACGCAGTTGACGCATCGCTGCATCAATGATCGGCATGCCCGTCATCCCATCCCGCCAGGCTTCAAACCAGAGGCGGTTGTTCTGCCAGGGGAACTTGCGCCAATGGGGGCGATAAGGCCCCTTGGCCAGCTCAGGGAAGTGGAACAGAGCGTGCTGATAGAACTCACGCCAGGCCAGCTCCTGCTCCCAGATCTGAATCGAGCGCAGCTGCTCTTCACTACGGGCGAGCAAACGAGCCGACTGCGCAGCCTCCCAGGCCTGTCGAGCACTGATGGTGCCGAATCTGAATGCAGCACCGAGGCCGGAGGTGCCGGAATCAGCAGGAAGGTTGCGCCCCAGCTCGTAACTCAGCAGCGCCCCGCCATCGCAGAAAAGCTGAAGCTGGCTCTGGGCCGCCGCTTCCCCGGGGCGGCAAGGGCAGAGATCAAGACCCGCAAAACCATGATCACGCCGCAGGGAGGCCAGATCAACACTGCATTGCTGGAGCCAACCGCCGGCCTTGAGGGCCCCCTCCTCCTGCGAACTGAGATCCAGCAAACCAAGGGGAGCCTTCAGGGGTACTGGCTTGAGCTCTTCCACCAAAGCCCGCCATTTTCTGAAGAAAGGCCCATAGACGCGATAAGGGTCCCCTGCGCCAGTGCGCAACTGATCCGGCGCAACCAGCAGCTGATCCCACTCCACCAGCACCTGGCAGCCATCCGCTTGCAGCCTTGCCGCGACCTGACGGTCCCGCTGCCGTGAACAAGGGGCCAGCTCCCTGTTCCAGTGGACCCGCTCCACCTTCAACTGAGCAGCAAGCTGCGGCAGCAGCTCAAGGGGATCCCCCTCCAGAATCAGCAGACGGCTGCCGGCCGCTTGCCAGCGCTGCTGCAGCTCCACCAGGCTCTCGGCCAGGAACCAGCGACGCGCCGGCGCAATCAGGGATTCAACCTGCTTCCCCTGCCACTGAGCGGGCTCGAGCACGAACACCCCTGTCAGCGCTGGAGTGATCGCCGCCGCTGCCGCCAGGCTGAGGTTGTCGCTGAAACGCAGATCGCGCCGATGCCAGAACAGCCCTCGCCCCGCCATCAACTTGCCAGCAACTGCCGGGCCCGGTACCAGGCCGTGATGCTTTTGCCATCGAGCAATTCATCGCCGCTGGCGATCTTGGCGTCCAGTTCTGCAGCCGTTAAATGCAGCACCTCGAGATCCTCGTCTTCATCCCCGGGCGGACGGTCCGTCAGCAGGGAGAGCTCCCGGGCGAGAAACATATGAATCCGCTCATCGGCATATCCGGGTGCCGGCAGCATCACCCCCAGGGAATCCCAGCGCGCCGCGCTGTATCCGGCCTCCTCGGCCAGCTCCCGCTGCATCGAACCCTGGGGATCCTCGCCGGGCTCCAGGGTGCCGGCAGGGAACTCAAGAATGCGCTGAGCCACGGCAAAGCGATATTGACGCAACACCACCAAGCGCCCATCGTCTGTGATCGGCACAGCCAGGGAGGCGCCGGGATGGCGAATGATGCCGAAGGTTCCCTCCACACCCATAGGCAACTGGATCCGATTGATTTCAAAACGGATCTTGCGGGCATCCAGGGACGCCTCAGTCTCAAGAACCCTGGAAGGCTCAGGGGGCGGCAGGGGCGCCATCAGCAGAACTGGTGAATGGCCCACCAGCATGGCCGCTGAAGTCCCACAAGCGCGGCAATCAGCAGCAGCAGAGTGGTCTATTCCGGCCAGCCGGGCTGAGGGTCAAGCCGCTGCAGCTGATCCGCCGAGGTGTTGATGGCCGCAAGCAGAGGTGCCAGCACAAAGCTGCGTTCAAGCAGCCGTGGATGGGGGAGTGTCAGGCGGGGGTGCTGGATTTGCAAGCCATCCCAGGCAAGCAAATCCAGATCAAGGCAACGGGGGCCCCATCTCTCCAGCTCAGCAGCGCGGTTGCGACCGAACTGCGCTTCGAGGCTATGCAGCCGCTCCAATAAAGCCAGTGCTGCCAGCTCAGAGGGCAGCCGCAGGCCCATCGCCGGGCCATCCACCACCAGCACAGCATTGAGGTAGTTGGGTTGCTCCGCTGGTCCCCCGACAGGACGGGTCTCAAACAGAGGCGACCAGCGCCAGCGCAAAGCCAAGGGCTGCCTGGACACCTCATCAGTGATTGACAGCTTCAGCCAGTCAGCAATGGCAGCCTGCAACTCTGGCCTGAGGGCCTCCAGGGTTTGCCGCGGCGAACCGATCCGACCGGGCAGATTGGCACCAAGAGCCACCACAAGGGTTCCGGGATCAGCGAGACTGACGCACACGTGAACGGAAGCAAGCGGAGAGCGTCCATGCTGACAAGCGGATCGAAAGCTGCAGGCCAGTCGACCTCCAGCGATCGAGCCGCAACGTTGATGGCGGCTCGAGCCTTTCCCCTGGCTGCGATCACCGGACACGGCACCCTGAAGCTGGCACTGCTGCTTGCGGCCGTTGATCCAGGCCTGGGCGGTGTGGTGATCGCCGGCGGCAGGGGCACCGGCAAATCCGTGCTGGCCAGGGGGCTGCATGCACTGCTGCCCCCGATCGACATTGTTGAATCCCCCCAGGGGAGCTTCTCCCGCAATCTCGATCCACAACGACCGGATGAATGGGATGCACCCACCAAGGCATCACTGACGGGGGAGATCCCCACAAGAGTGCAGCCGGCACCTTTCGTGCAGGTGCCCCTCGGAATTACAGAAGACCGACTGGTGGGTGCCGTGGATGTGGCCGCCTCCCTCGCCAGCGGATCACCGGTCTTCCTGCCGGGCCTGCTGGCGGAGGCTCATCGGGGCGTGCTCTACGTCGATGAGCTCAACCTTCTGGACGACAACATCATCAATCTGATCCTGGCCGCCAGCGGGGCAGGTGAAAACAGGGTGGAGCGGGAAGGGCTCAGCCTCAGCCATCCCTGCAGGCCCCTGCTGATTGCCACCTACAACCCGGAGGAAGGCGCGATTCGCGATCACGTGCTCGATCGCTTTGCCATGGCCCTCTCCGCGGACCAACTGATCAGCACCGAACAACGGGTTGAGATCACGGAGGCCGTGTTGGCCCATGGACAGAGCACGGACGATTTCGCCGCCCGCTGGGCTGAGGAAACGGATGCTCTGGCCACCCAGCTGCTGCTGGCACGCCAATGGCTGCAGGATGTGAAGATCAGCCATGAACAGATCGAATACCTGGTCAGGGAGGCGCTCCGCGGAGGTGTGGAAGGGCATCGCTCCGAGCTCTATGCCGTGCGGGTTGCCAGAGCCCACGCAGCCCTCAGTGGGCGGGATCAGGTCGAAGCCGATGACCTGCAGGTCGCGGTGCGACTGGTGATTGCGCCAAGGGCCCTGCAACTGCCACCCCAGGACGAGCAGATCGAACCGCCGCCCCCTGAAGACCAGCCCCCACCACCCGGGGAACAAACTCCGGATGAGCAGGAACAGCCCCCTGAAGATCAGGAGCAGCAGGAGGAGAACGACCAGCAGGACAACGAGGATCAGGATTCCCCTGAGGACGAGGCCCCGCCATCGATCCCTGAGGAATTTCTGCTGGATCCTGAAGCGGTCGCCATCGATCCCGATCTGCTGTTGTTCTCCTCGGCCAAATCAAAGAGCGGCAACAGTGGCAGCCGTTCCGTTGTGCTCAGCGACAGCCGCGGCCGCTATGTCAAACCGATCCTGCCCCGGGGTCCCGTCCGGCGGATCGCCGTTGATGCAACCCTCAGAGCCGCCGCCCCTTATCAGAAAGTTCGCCGCGCCAGGGAACCACAGCGAACCGTGATTGTGGAGGAGGGGGACCTGCGGGCCAAGCTGCTGCAGCGCAAGGCCGGTGCCCTGGTGATCTTCCTGGTGGATGCCAGTGGATCAATGGCGCTCAACCGCATGCAGAGTGCCAAGGGTGCGGTGATCCGCCTGCTCACCGAAGCCTATGAAAACCGCGATGAGGTGGCACTAATCACGTTCCGCGGCGATCAGGCGGAGGTGCTGCTACCACCCACCAAATCGATCACCGCCGCTCGCAGGCGGCTGGAATCCATGCCCTGTGGTGGTGGATCACCCCTGGCCCACGGTCTCACCCAGGCGGCACGTGTGGGTGCCAACGCCCTGGCGACAGGGGATCTCGGCCAGGTTGTGGTGGTGGCGATCACAGATGGGCGCGGCAATGTCCCCCTGGGACTTTCCCTGGGGCAACCCCAACTGGAAGGGGAGGAACCCGTGGATCTCAAACAGGAGGTGCTGGATGTGGCCTCTCGCTACCGCATGCTCGGCATCAAGCTGCTGGTGATCGATACCGAAAGAAAGTTCATCGGCAGCGGCATGGGCAAGGATCTGGCCGAATCCGCTGGCGGCAAATATGTTCAGCTGCCGAAAGCCAGCGATCAGGCGATTGCCGCTGTAGCCCTGGAAGCGATCAATACGGTGACCTGAAGGCTAAAACTCGCAGCAAGCTTGCAGCCAACGAATTGACCAGGAAATATTGAGCAGAAAAGGATAGTTAACAGGCCAACCTGGCAGGAAAATGACCATCTAACTCAGCAGGTATGGGATGGAACTGATCACTGATTGGGGCCTAAGCCTCAGGGATTGGTGGATCTCGCATCGGTCTGAGCGGGATAAAGCTCATTGAAAAATTCACCAAGGCCAATGGTGACGCTGCGCACACCCTTCATGAATTCTGGATCTGCCGTGAGTTTCTCCACATCGCCACCGACTGCATCAATCGTTGCCGTTAACGCGCGAGCGTTGCTCACAGTCTGCTTTAAATCACTCAGTGTTTTGGGGTTATCAAGAGTCGCCATCATGTTGTTGAGATGACCGGTTGCATCAGCAGCATTGAGGCTGGCCTTATTCAGATTCCTGATCATCGGTTCGGCCCGGACAATCTCCTTGCGGAGCTGCTTAATCAATTCGTCCGCATCTCTTGCCGTGGAATCAAACTGCTTCATAGAATCGACCATATTGGTGACCAACTTCTCCTTCTGGGCCTTATTCAGAATCGACTGCAGCGTTTCCATCACAGTGGACATGCTTGCCGCTTGCTGGCCTGAGATCCTGGCGCCATCACAGAGCACAATTTTGCTGGCAGCACACCGTCTCGAGTGGGGTAGAGGGGCATCAGCCGGCACAGGATTGCCACGACTGATCAGATTCACCTGAGAATCCCCGCCCAGCAAGGAACCAGAAGCGACAGTGGCAAGCACCGGCAGAGGCATGCGTAGATCGCTCTGATTGATTTCGAGGGTGGCCCTGACAAATTCAGGGGTGACCTCAATGTTTTCAACAGCACCGACAAAAATTCCTCGGTAGGTCACCGGGGATCGTTCCGCAAGTCCGCTGGCATTGGCGAAATCAACCGTCACCCGCCAGACCTTGGCTCCGAGCTCAACCCCCCTGAGCCAAAGCATGGTTGCGGCAAAACCAGCCACCGCTCCGACGAGGGAAAATCCGACAATGGCTTCACGAACACTGCGACGCATGGAGATCAGTGGTCCGCAGGTTGCATGGGTCCATGCAGATTACCTGTCCGGAACTGTTCCACATAGGGGTTGTCCGATTGCCTGAAGTCCTCAACAGACCCCTGCCACTGAAATTGACCGCCATAAAGCATCAGGATCCGCTCAGCAGAACGCTCAATCGTGCTGCGCACATGGCTCACCACCATCGAACAACCACGGGCAACAGTGGTGGTTTTGACAATCAGGTCTTCAATCCTTGTGCAAGCCACAGGATCAAGTCCAGCCGTGGGCTCGTCATAGAGCAGCAGGGGCATCGCATCGGCATCCCGATCAGGATCATCAATCAAGGCCCTGGCAAAGCTGACACGTTTCTGCATGCCACCGCTGAGTTCACCAGGGTATTGATCCGCCACTTCATAAAGCCCCACAGCTTCAAGGCAAGCCATCACCCTGTCGTGAATCTCCGCGGCACTGAGCCGACCACTGCGCATCAACAGAAAGCCAACGTTTTCCTCAACTGTGAGAGAAGCCAGCAAGGCTGGGTTCTGAAACACAAGCCGAACATCTGGAGGCTGGGCCTGATCCAGACGCAGGTAATCCTGGGGTTCACCGAACAGGCGCAACTCTCCTGCCGTAGGCATCTGCAGGCCAGCCAGGAGTCTGAGCACCGTGGATTTGCCAGCCCCGGACGGACCCACAACCGCAAGCCGCTCGCCGGGCCCCATGCTCAAGTTGACAAGATCAAGCACCGGCCTGGAGCCCCACTGCATGGTGAGATCACGCATCTCCACCACTGGTGCGCTTTGGGGCACAGAGATTACGGACGAATAACAACGACATCTTGCCTGGGATGCCCAGCCAGTGAAGCTTCCTTAAAGTTAGGGACACGATCTCTGGCCTGGCCACCCCAGCGCATGTGACCTCGCCGTTCCAGCCCTCCCCCAACCGCAAGCAAGCCAGACGCGGCGCCAAGCAGCGCAGCAATGGCGATCTGCACACAGCCAGGCAGAAAGGCCTTGTCAGCCGTTCTCGGCAAGCGGTGCTTTGGCTGCAACCGGGACTTGTGGTCAAACGTTGGCTGCTGACCTCTGGTCTTGGCTTGTTGATGGCGCTGCTTGGCGCTGCGGTCTGGGCCGATCTCAAGCCGATCTACTGGGTTCTGGAGACGTTGACATGGCTCTTGGGAACCATCACCAACGTGATGCCACGGAACATCACCGGACCCCTGGTGCTGATCATCGGCGCCATCTTGCTGCTCTGGGGGCAAAGCCGCAGTTTCGGCTCGATTCAGGACGCCCTGGCCCCAGATAAAGACACGGTTCTTGTCGATGCGCTACGGGCAAAAAGCAAACTCAACCGTGGGCCAAACATCGTCGCCATCGGTGGAGGCACCGGACTTGCAACTCTGCTCAGTGGCCTCAAGCGTTACAGCAGCAACATCACGGCGATCGTTACCGTCGCCGATGACGGAGGCAGCAGCGGAGTTCTGCGCAGAGAGCTGGGCGTGCAGCCCCCGGGTGATATCCGCAACTGCCTGGCAGCCCTGTCCACGGAGGAACCCCTGCTCACCCGCCTGTTTCAGTACCGCTTCTCTGCGGGAAGTGGACTTGAGGGCCATAGCTTCGGCAACCTTTTCCTCTCAGCCCTATCGGCGATCACCGGCAATCTCGAATCGGCGATCACCGCCTCAAGCCGTGTCCTGGCGGTGCAGGGCCAGGTTGTCCCCGCCACAAATGTGGATGTTCGGCTCTGGGCGGAACTGGAAAACGGCACACGCATCGAAGGGGAATCGGCCATCGGCAAGGCTCCGAGTCCGATCGTGAGGCTCGGCTGCCTGCCAGAGCAACCGCCGGCCCTGCCACGGGCCCTGGAAGCGATCGCCCAGGCTGATCTGATTCTTCTCGGCCCTGGCAGTCTTTACACATCTCTTCTGCCGAACCTGCTTGTACCCGAACTGGTGACAGCGATTCAACGCAGTAAGGCGCCGAAGTTGTATATCTGCAATCTGATGACTCAGCCCGGCGAAACCGATGGACTTGATGTGATCGGGCATCTACGGGCGATCGAAGCCCAGCTCGCAAGCCTTGGTATCAGCAAGCGACTGTTCGGAGCCGTGCTTGCTCAGGATGCAATCAATCCATCAACACTTCTGGATCACTACAGAACCAAAGGTGCAGAGCCGGTCCGCTGTGATTTACGCCAACTCAAGGCCCAGGGCTATGAGGTTCTGCAAGCCCCCCTGCAGGGTGCCAGAGCAACAGCCACACTGCGCCATGACCCTCGCAGCCTGGCCCTGGCCGTGATGCGCTTCTACAGAAACCACAAGCGGGTTGCGCCTCAACAGGCAAGCTCATGAAGGCAGACAACCCAATCCTCGAGACAGCCGATCACGAAGGCCACTGATCAGGAAAGCAGCAATTACCAGCAAGCCAAAAAACTGTTCAGAAAAACAAGGATTCAATCAGAAAACAATTTTTCAACAAGTCCAGAGAAACAAACCACAGTCGATTAAAAACCGTCTCAATGCCTTTGATCTATTGCACTAATAAGCGTCCTGCATCTCATAAAAATCAGGCTGGACATAATCCTTGCGCAACGGCC
>MPLX02399766.1_pt1 | contig 40842 bp, 31 predicted proteins | sample 1617341 | NCBI WGS metagenome assembly MPLX02 (sample SAMN05944804, study PRJNA350692) | marine metagenome | biome: marine; feature: ODZ; material: water; isolation source: 120 m water sample filtered on 0.2 um supor filter | place: Pacific Ocean | collected 2012-04-08 | depth 120m m | reverse complement strand
GTAATAATCTCGCCTTGTGGCACAACGCCGTGCACGGCACACGCGCCAATCAGCTCATCAAGCCCGGTTACGTCATAGGCAATGTGACAAAACCCGGTGTCACAGGCTCTGGGGCGCACCTCAGTGCGATCATCGGGACCGCTGTATTCGATGAGTTCAATACTGTGGCCCGGTCCGCGCACATAGGCAATCATCACCTGGGCACCCTTAATGCCCGTGACGCGCGCAATCACCTCGGGTGAGCGGGGCGCCTTGGAGGTGACTTCAAAGCCCAGCACATCCTCGAAGAATGCAATGCTGCGGTCCAGATCGGAGACCGTGAAACTGGTGTGGTTAGTGGAGAGGATTGATGCCATAGGTAAAAAAGCGCTAAAGGGAGCCTAGTTAGGAGTATCGAGTTTACTTTCTCGTTGAAGTATTCGCGCGTTCCCTTAATTTAAACTTCTGAATCTTACCGGTCGAGGTCTTGGGCAGTTCGCCAAATATGACGTTCTTGGGCGCCTTGAAATGTGCAAGGTTGTTGCGACAATGATCGATGATGTCTTGTTCGGTTGTTTGCGCACCTTCTTTTAGATGCACAAAAGCGCAGGGTGTCTCGCCCCAGTGATCATCAGCTTTAGCCACCACGGCGGCTTCGAGCACCTGGGGGTGACGGTACAGTACGTCCTCGATTTCAATCGAGGAGATGTTCTCGCCGCCGGAGATGATGATGTCTTTGGAGCGATCCTTTAATTGGATGTACTGATCGGGGTGCATGACACCCAGATCCCCCGAATGAAACCATCCCCCGGCAAAGGCTTGCGCTGTCGCTTTGGGGTTTTTCAGATAGCCTTTCATCACGATGTTGCCCCGGAACATGGCCTCGCCCATCTCACTCGCATCGGGGGCGACCGGCGCCATGGATTGGGGATCCAGAATCTGCAGGTCCTCAAGGGCATGATAAGGCACACCCTGGCGGGCCTTGGTTTCGGCCTGCTCGTCGGTGCTGAGGTCATCCCAGTCTGGCTTCCAGGAGCAGATTACCGCGGGCCCATAGGTTTCGGTCAGACCATAGACATGGGTCATGGCGAAGCCGTTTTCTTCCATGGCGCTTAATACGCTCGGGGGCGGGGGTGCCGCTGCCGTCATGACCTTCACGGTGTGGTTAAAGTCTCGCCGCTCCCGTTGTGGTGCATTAATCAGCAGGTTGAGCACAACCGGCGCACCGCAAAAATGGTTGACGCCCTGTTCGGCAATGGCATTAAAAATCCCCCCTGCGCTGACGGTGCGCAGGCATACACTGGTACCCGCCACCGCAGCCAGTGACCAGGGAAAGCACCAGCCGTTGCAGTGAAACATGGGCAATGTCCATAGATAAACCGGGTGGTGGGCCATGTTCCAGCCAATGATATTGCTCATGGCATTGAGGTAAGCCCCCCGGTGGTGATACACCACCCCCTTGGGGTTGCCGGTCGTGCCGGAGGTGTAATTGAGCGAGATGGCATCCCATTCATCGGCGGGCAGGGTGATCGGGAACCGGGGGTCGCCCTTGGCAATAAACTCCTCATAAGTGAGTTTCCCCAGGCGTTCACCGCCCGGGCCCTGGGAATCTTCGATATCAATAACCAGAATCTCACGCTCGATTTGGCCGAGTGCCTCGCGCATGAGCGGTGCAAACTCGGTATCGGTGATCAGCACTTTGGCCTCGCCATGCTCGAGAATAAAGGCGAGGGTGGCGGCATCCAGGCGGACATTCAGGGCATTTAATACCGCGCCGGCCATCGGGATACCGTAATGGGCCTCGAGGAGCTCGGGGATGTTCGGGGCCATCAGCGCCACCGTATCGCCACGGCCGATGTGGTGCAATGCCAGGGCGCTGGCCAGGCGCCGACAACGGGTCGCTGTCTCTGACCAGTTGCGCCGGAGCGACCCGTGAATAACGGCGGGGTGGTCGGGGTAGACGCGTTCGGCCCGGGTAAGCAGGCTTAAGGGGCTAAGCGGTGCGTAGTTAGCCGGGTTCTGATTCAGGTCCTGATCGAAGATGTTCTGCATAGGTGTAGCGCAAGCGGTTTCAAAGCGCCGCGATCATAACGTATTGATGGGGGGCCGTCCGGCCCGGCGAACCTTGAATTAACCCCTTAGGTTGACTAGAATGCTGCGCTGCAACAATTTAGTGGAGCCCCCAGTGAAACCAGACCCCAACGCACCCCAACTGCCAGATTCTGGCGAAATGGCCGAAACCATGGCCGAGGTCATCGCGAAAAGCCAGAAGATCGCGGCAGACTTCATGGCGAACCAGCCGGATCATTTTGCCGGGAGTTTCGACCCGGTCAAGCTGGGGGAGGTGTTTCTCCAGAATCTTGGTCAGATGCGTTTTGATCCCGCTGCGCTGATGCAGGCGCAGACGGAGTTCTGGCAGGGCTCGATCGCGCTTTGGCAGCAGGCGGCGCTCGGCATGCTGGGGGGTTCGACAGAAAAGGTGATCGAACCTGAGGGGGATGATCGACGCTTTCGCAGCGAGGGCTGGGATGACGGCCACCTGTTTGATTTCATCAAACAGTCTTATCTGCTGACCTCCCGATACGTGATGGCCACTACGGCCTCGGCGGAGGGGCTCGATGATAAAACCAGCGAGCAGATCAATTTTTTCACGCGCCAGTACGTCGACGCGATGGCGCCTACTAACTTCGCGCTGACCAACCCGGATGTGCTCAAGAAAACCCTTGAGTCCAAGGGTGAGAACCTGGTTAAGGGTTTTCAGAATATCCTGGGTGACCTCGAGCGCGGGGAAGGTAAGCTCAAGACCCGCATGGTCGATACGGATGCCTTTGAGCTGGGGGGCAATATTGCGGTAAGCCCAGGCAAAGTTGTCTTCCAGAATGATCTGATCCAACTTATTCAGTTTTCACCCAGCACGCCAACGGTGAATCGTACGCCCTTGTTGGTTATTCCACCGTGGATCAACAAGTATTACATCCTGGATCTGCGGCCTAAGAATTCTTTCATTCGCTGGCTCGCGGAGCAAGGTCATACGGTTTTCGTAATCTCCTGGGTCAACCCAGGTAGTGAGCTTGCCGATAAGGGTTTTGAGAACTACCTGCTCGAGGGTCCGCTGGCCGCATTGAGCGCAATGGAGGGCATCACAGGGCAGGCCCAGAGTAACGTAATCGGTTACTGTCTGGGGGGCACGTTGCTGGCAAGCCTATTGGCGTACCTTGAAGCCAAGGGCACGTCGGAGCGCGTTGGCAGTGCCACCTTTTTAACCTCGATGATCGATTTTGCCGAGCCCGGTGATCTGGGCGTGTTCATCGATGAGAAGCAGGTCGAGAGCCTCGAGGAGAAGATGGCGCGCGATGGGTACCTTGAGGGTGCCGATATGGCGACGACCTTCAACATGCTGCGCTCCAATGACCTGATCTGGTCTTTTGTGATCAACAATTACCTGATGGGTGAGGAGCCACTGGCATTCGATCTGTTGTACTGGAATTCCGATTCCACCAGGATGCCAGCCCGGATGCACAGTGAGTACCTGCGCACGATGTACCTGGAGAATCGTTTCAAGGAGCCCGGGGGAATGGTGCTGGCGGATGTGCCAATCGATATATCTTCGGTGAAAACACCCTGTTACTTCCTCTCGACCTGTGAGGACCATATTGCGCCGTGGCAGGCGACCTTCACCGGTGCCAAGCTCTTTAAGGGTCCGGTGCGGTTTGTCCTGTCCGGTTCGGGCCACATTGCTGGCGTCGTCAACCCGCCTGCGGCCAACAAATATGGTTATCGCACTGGCGACTCAGGGCCACAAGGGGATGCCGATACCTGGCTTGGTAAAGCCACCGCGCACGACGGGTCCTGGTGGCCTGACTGGCAGCAATGGATCAGCGAGTTCACCGGCAGCCCGATCAAAGCCCGTGAGCCAGGTGCCTGCAAGGCGTTTCCCGCGCTCGAAGATGCGCCGGGCTCCTACGCGAGCGTACGGTTGGATTCAAAAGACTGAGGCAGGTGGGCACTCATGGGTGCACCGGCGTGTCGCGATCGGGCTCGCCCGGAGATGCCACCGCGATCCCCCGCGTCAGGAAGATTTCACGGGCTCGGCCAGGGTAGTCGGTCGTGATCCCATCTACACCCCAGTTCAGCGCGCGGTTTATGTGCTCAGCTTCATTGAGTGTCCAGACATGAACACGAAGACCCAGCTCGTGCGCTTCGCGAACCCTGTCACGGCTAAGATCACCGAACCACGGACCCCAGAAGGCGCCGCCGGCAGTCTTAATGGCCTGGGGTAGGCTGTCGCCAAAATGCAAAGGGTCAAAGCCCGCCAGCCACGGTGAGTCGCCATTCTGGCGAATCGTGGGGTCCTCATCGCGAGCACAACTCAGATAACCCGTTGGGATATCGCAGCACTGAGCCTGAATTTCCTGCAGCACCCGCCAGTCAAAAGCCTGCAGCCAGGCATGGTTGAGCAGATTAGCCGCTTTGAGCTCAGCCAGGACAATGCGCGCATAGTCGCGTGGCGCGGGCGCTTCTTGGGGTGATTCGGGATGGGACTTGAGTTCGATGTTGAGAACCGGCCGGGGTTCTGGCAGGCCATGCCACCAGGCTGCCAGGTCTGTCAGTAGCGGAATCCGTTCGCCATCGGCGGGCAGTTGCTGGGGAAACTGCTCAGCTGTGCTGGAGCCAGGCCGGGCACGGCCGACATCGAAAGCCGCCAGTTCAGTTGTAGTGAGCTCCCGGATCCGGGGTGGGGGGCTTTCAAGCCAGTGACCGCGCAGGTCCCGGGTTTGCATCGTATTTAACCGGGCATCGTGATGTATCACGACACGCTCGTCTGCACTGATCAGAATATCCAGTTCCAGCCCGTCCACGCCCAGTGCGCACGCTCGCGAGAAGCCCGCGAGCGTGTTCTCCGGCGCGATGCCGCGTGCACCCCGGTGGCCGTGAATTACACACAGAGTCAATGCTGAAATCTCCCCAGTTGTGACTCGAGTGAATAGGTTGCGCTAAAGTAACTATAGCAGGCCCGTTGGGGCACTCCGCCTGCTTGATGATGAATGGGTCGGGAGGGTAGTCATGTCAATAGATCACGAGAAAGCAGTTGCCGCGGGGCATGCCTGGCTCGATGCGCGGGGATTCAATCTACAGGCGGTGCTGGATTGTGCTTCGTTTCCTGATGCGCTTGCCCAGGCATGGCACGATTGCGGCATCATTGCCGCGCCAGAAGAACGACTGGTGTTGCTGGGGATGGCCGGTCCAGGACTGTGGCAGTGGATTCGTTCCCAGAACCGTACGGGGGGCGAGCTTTTTGATTTTGCCTCTGAGGAAGCGACGGCGCAGGTGTGTGAGCAGTTCTGGGGTGCAGCTCAGCCGCGGCTGCTTTATCCTGGATCGATTCCCATCCCCTTGCAACAACTGGGCCGTTGGGCCGGGTGGGCAAGCCCTTCACCGCTGGGATTAGATATCAGTCCCGACTATGGACCCTGGTTTGCCTATCGCGCCGCATTTCTGGTCGACGCCCCCCTGGCCTTTACCAAGATCCATCCCGGGGGAACTTTAACCCCTTGCGCAGGTTGTGCATCCCAACCTTGCGTGCGCGCCTGCCCCGCTGGAGCAGTGCATGCCAGCAGACCTTTTAAGGTCAAACCGTGCCTGACACAGCGGCTCGCTGACACAGCGGGTTGCGGTGTCAGTTGTGCCTCGCGGCTCGCCTGTCCGGTGGGGGCAGCCTGGCGTTACAGCGCTGAGCAGCTTCATTATCACGGTCAGCGCTCCCTGGCCAGTCTGGCGCGGTGGGCCCAATCCCAAACAGATTAGTTTTCCTGGCTGATTGTCGCTTGTGGTATTGGGTTGTAGTGCTCCACTCCGGTAAAATCGGCCGCCCGGCGGGGCAAGCCATGATCTGACCCCACCCTTTCAACCACACGGAAAGTATAGATATGTTCAGCAGCAAAGATACCATCGCAGGTTTTGATCCGGAACTCTGGGAGGCGATTCAGAATGAAGCGCAACGTCAGGAAGAGCACATCGAGCTTATCGCTTCGGAGAACTACACCAGCCCGCGGGTGCTTGAGGCACAGGGCACGGCCCTGACCAACAAATACGCTGAGGGTTATCCAGGTAAACGTTATTACGGTGGCTGCGAGTTCGTGGATGTGGCTGAGCAACTGGCGATTGATCGGGCCAAACAGCTGTTCGGAGCCGCTTATGTCAATGTGCAGCCCCATTCTGGTTCTGGCGCCAATTCAGCTGTGTATATGGCGTTATTGAATCCCGGTGACACAGTGCTGGGTATGAGCCTGGCGCACGGGGGGCATCTGACCCATGGCGCTTCGGTCAACTTTTCAGGCAAGTTGTACAACGCGGTGCAATATGGGTTGAACACCGATACCGGCGAGATCGACTACGAACAGGTTGCTCAGATGGCACAAGAGCATCGTCCGCGGATGATTGTGGCGGGATTTTCGGCCTACAGTCGCCTCCTTGACTGGCAGCGCTTTCGCGATATCGCAGATAGTATCGATGCCTATCTGCTTGCAGACATGGCACACGTTACCGGACTGGTGGCGGTGGGTTTGTACCCCAGCCCGGTCGATATCGCTGATGTCACCACCTGTACGACGCATAAGACCTTGCGCGGTGCCCGCGGCGGTATGATCATGGCGCGTGCAAATCCCGAGATCGAAAAGAAACTGGCGTCGTTGGTGTTTCCTGGCACCCAGGGTGGCCCGCTGATGCATGCTATTGCCGGTAAAGCGGTCGCTTTCAAAGAAGCGCTTGAGCCGGAATTCAAAGCATACGGGGAGCAGGTGATTGCAAACGCGCGAGCAATGGCGCAGACGTTCATGCAGCGCGGCTACTGTATTGTGTCCGGAGGCACGGATAATCATCTTTTCCTGTTGGATCTGATCGATAAAGGGATCACCGGTAAAGATGCAGATGCGGCACTGGGGCGAGCGAATATCACGGTTAACAAGAACTCTGTGCCGAATGATCCCCAGTCGCCTTTCGTGACCAGTGGGTTGCGAATTGGCTCGCCGGCCGGCACCACCCGAGGTTTTGGCGAGGCTGAGATGAGTCAGATCGCACACTGGATTTGCGATATCCTCGACAACATGGGTGATGAATCCGTGGTCGACTCGACCCGGGAAGAGGTCAAGGCATTGTGTGCCCGTTTTCCGGTATATCGTAACGACTAGGCTCACCCTGTTGGAGCCGTCACCTCCCGCGGTCGGGCACTTAGTCTGATCAACGCCATCACTGCTTGAGCGCCACGTGAAAAAAAGCCGTTATTCGATATTTAGCCTGGCTCGCAATGCCCTCAGTTACCACCAGGATTGGTCAGCGGCATGGCGCAGCCCCGAACCCGCAACGGCTTATGATGTCATTGTGGTTGGCGGGGGTGGTCATGGCCTGGCGACAGCGTATTACCTTGCCGCTGAACATCAGGTGGGCCGGATTGCTGTGCTCGAAAAAGGGTGGATCGGGGGCGGCAATACCGGGCGCAATACCACTATCGTGCGCTCAAATTATCTGTGGGATGAGGCGGCCCATCTTTACGAGAAGTCCTTACAACTGTGGGAAGGGCTGAGTCAGGAACTCAACTTTAACGTGATGTTCAGCCAGCGCGGTGTGATGAATCTAGGCCACACCTTGCAGGATATGCGGGATATTTATCGCCGGTCCAACGCGAATCGACTCAATGGCATTGATAGCGAGATACTGACTCCTGAGCAGATCAAGTCCAAGGTGCCCCAGATGAACGTCTCGGCGAGTGCCCGCTATCCGGTGTTGGGGGCCTCTTTTCAACCCAGGGGCGGGGTGGCACGCCACGACGCGGTAGCCTGGGGCTTTGCCCGGGCCGCGGATGCCCGTGGTGTGGATATCATTCAGAACTGCGAGGTCACCGGTATCCTTCGGGAGAACGGTGCAGTGCGCGGGGTGGAAACAACCCGGGGCACGATTGGCGCAGGCAAGGTCGCGGTAGTGGTGGCCGGTCATGCCAGTGTTCTGGGGGATATGGCCGGAATGCGATTACCGGTGGAGAGTCACCCGTTACAGGCTCTGGTCTCCGAGCCCCTCAAGCCCGTGCTGGATACGGTGGTCATGTCCAACGCAGTGCATGGATACGTTAGTCAGTCAGACAAGGGAGAATTAGTCATCGGCGCCGGCATTGATGCTTACACCGGATACGGCCAGCGGGGCAGTTACTCGATTATCGAAGGAAACGTAGCGGCAATTGTGGAGTTGTTTCCCATTTTCAGCCGGGTACGGATGCTGCGTCAGTGGGGTGGTATCGTCGATGTCTGTCCTGATGCTTGCCCCATCATTTCCCGAACTCCCGTGGAGGGACTTTATTTCAACTGCGGCTGGGGTACCGGGGGCTTTAAGGCGACGCCGGGCTCTGGCTGGGTGTTTGCCCATACGGTAGCCAACGATTCACCTCATGCGCTAAACGCCGCCTTCGATATAGAACGGTTCACCACCGGTGCCTTGATTGATGAACACGGCGCCGCTGGGGTGGCGCACTGAGCGCGACGCGCCAGGGAGAGTCAAAGTGCTTGAGATCGAATGCCCCTGGTGCGGGGCCCGGGACCAGGACGAGTTCCAGTACGGGGGCGAGGCGCATATTGTGAGGCCCACCAGCCCCGAAGACTTGTCTGATGCGCAATGGGCCGACTACCTGTTTAATCGGGCTAACACAAAGGGGCCTCACGCCGAGCAGTGGTGCCATGGTGCCGGTTGCCGGCGCTGGTTTAACGTCGTGCGCGATACGGTCAGCTATGCCATTTTGGCTATTTACCGTACCGGCGACAGGCCGCCGGGCCAGAATCCATGAGTGGGGCCCGGCGTCTGACAACCGGTGGTCTGATCGATCGCTCGCACAGTATCAGTTTTCACTTTAACGGAAAGAGATACTCTGGCCATCCGGGTGATACCCTGGCCTCGGCCCTATTGGCGCAGGGTGTGCGCCTGTTTGGACGCAGCTTTAAATACCATCGCCCGCGCGGTGTGATTGGAGCGGGTTCAGAGGAGCCCAATGCCCTGGTGCAGGTGGGCGAAGGCGCGCACAGTACACCGAACCTTCGGGCAACCCAGGTCGAACTGTACCAGGGCCTGACAGCGCGCACGGTCAACGGTTGGCCCAGCCTCGCTTATGACCTGGGTTCGGTCAATAACTGGTTTGGACGTTTGCTGCCTGCAGGTTTTTACTATAAGACGTTCATGTGGCCCCGTTCCGCCTGGATGCGTTACGAGCACTATATTCGCAAGGCGGCCGGACTCGGTCATGCGCCGAGCGGGCCCGATCCGGATCACTACGATAAGCGTCACTGTCACTGCGATGTGTTAGTCGTCGGCAGTGGGCCTGCCGGTCTTATGGCGGCACTGGGTGCGGCCCGGTCCGGCGCACGGGTGATACTCGCCGATGAACAGGCACGGCTCGGCGGAAGCCTGCTGCATGCGTCGGTACAGATTGGCGGCAAGACAGCAGTGGATTGGGTGGGCGAGGTTCTGACGGAATTACATACGTACCCCGAGGTGACCCTGTTGAAGCGCTCTACGGTGGCCGGTTATTACGATCATAATTTTCTGACCATTAACGAGCGCCGTACTCACCACCAAGGACCGGGTCAATCAGATCCGAGAATCAGTCGCGAGCGGCTCTGGCGAGTACGGGCGCGCCAGGTGATCCTGGCTACTGGAGCTATTGAGCGCCCACTGGTTTTTTCGGGCAACGATACGCCTGGCGTGATGCTTGCCTCTGCAGTATCGACATACGTTCGGCGCTATGCCGTCGCGCCCGGTCAGTGTGGAGCGGTTTTTACCAATAATGATTCGGGTTATCAGGCCGCGTTGGATATGGCCTTTGCCGGGATGGAAGTGGTGGCCGTGGTGGATATCCGAGCGAACCCGGCCCCGGCAAGCATCAGCGCAGTAAAAGCGTTAGGTATTCCCGTCTATCTCGGGCATGGGGTGCCTTCAGTGGAAAAGAACAGGCAGGGTTTGAGTGGTATTGAACTTGCCCGACTTACTGACGACGGAAAAAGTATCCAGTCGAACAAAGGGGTACACCGTTGTCAGGTGCTGGCTGTATCCGGCGGTTGGAGCCCGGCGGTCCATCTGTACTCCCAATCGGGTGGGCGCGCTCGGTTTGACGAAAAGCGGGCCTGCTTTGTGCCCGGTGAGTCGGTGCAGGCCGAGCGCTCGGCAGGATCGAGCAAGGGCACCTTCGATCTCGCCGGTTGCCTGCGCGAGGGCGCCAATGCGGGTGTGGCCGCCGCGGCAGCCAGTGGGTGGCCCGGCAGCAGCATCGATGTTCCCGTTACGTCGGCACCCCCGTGCGCGGCGATTCAAGCCTGCTGGGAAGTACCTACCGATGCGCTGGGGGGCACCGGGGCGAAGAAATTTCTTGATTTTCAGAACGATACCACCGTTGCCGATGTGCAACTGGCAGCACGCGAAGGCTACCGATCAATCGAGCATGTGAAGCGTTATACCGCCCTGGGTTTCGGCACAGATCAGGGCAAACTCGGCAACATCAATGGATTGGCCGTGCTGGCCAGGAGCCTGGACCAGACCCTGGGAGACACCGGCACTACCACGTTTCGACCCAACTACACCCCGGTCAGTTTCGGAGCGGTGGCCGGACGCAGTCTGGGTGCGCAGTTGTTTGACCCGGTCCGCAAGACCGCAATTCACTCCTGGCATGTTCGCCGCAGCGCTGAATTTGAGGATGTCGGCCAGTGGAAGCGGCCGTGGTTTTATCCCCAGAACGGGGAGAGCATGTCCGATGCGGTCAATCGGGAATGTCTCGCGACCCGCCAGGGGGTCGGGGTGCTGGATGCGTCCACGCTGGGGAAGATCGACATCCAAGGGCCGGACGCAGCGGAATTTCTGAACCGGTTGTATACCAACAACTGGAGCAAGTTGGAGCCTGGCCGTTGCCGTTATGGTCTGATGCTGGGTGAAGATGGCATGGTGATGGACGATGGTGTCACCACCTGCCTGGCACCCGGACATTACCTGATGACGACCACGACTGGTGGTGCAGCTGCCGTGATGAGTTGGATGGAGCGTTGGCTGCAGACCGAATGGCCCGATCTTAAGGTCTACCTGACCTCAGTCACGGATCACTGGTCGGTGATGAGTATCGCCGGACCGCATGCGCGACAGGTGTTACATGAGGCTGGCTGTAATCTTGATCTGGGCGGGGCAGTTTTCCCGTTCATGTGTTCAAAGGCTGGAACGGTCGCTGGAATCCCCGCCCGCGTCAGCCGAATCAGTTTCAGCGGTGAACTGGCTTTTGAAATCAGTGTTGATGCCAACTTGGGTTTGGCCTTGTGGGAAGAGGTAATGGGTGCGGGCCAGAAGTTTAATATCACACCGTACGGCACCGAGGCGATGCATGTGCTGCGGGCCGAAAAGGGTTATGTGATTGTGGGGCAAGATACCGATGGTTCGGTAACGCCACTCGATCTGGGTATGAGCTGGATTGTGTCCAAAAGCAAGGACTTCATCGGTCGGCGCTCTTTGAGTCGTTCGGATACGGCCAAAGAGAATCGCAAACAGCTGGTCGGGTTGCATACCCAAGATCCAATGCAGGTTCTGCCCGAAGGCGCACAATTGGTCAATGCGCCGGGCGTCGAAAAGCCGGTTCCGATGATTGGACATGTCACGTCCAGTTATTTCAGTGCAAATCTGGGACATTCAATCGCTTTAGCGCTGGTCAAGGGGGGTGCCTCTCGGATGGGTGGCACTATTTACGCCCAGTTGATGGATGGACACGTCGTGCCGGCGTCAATCGTGGACGCGGTGTTTTTTGATCCCGACAATGAGCGCCAGCGGCGAAATTGAATATGCCTACACGCCAATCCGCCCTGATAGAGCTCGAGGTACCGCTGCGCCAGTCCGGTGTGGCGGGACACTTGGACAGTTGGTTTCAGGAATTTCCGTTTCGCACTCACATCAATTTGAGAGGGGACAGTACGGACGTTGCATTTTCGACTGCGCTCGCAAGCCTCATTGGTATGACTTTACCGCTTAGCCCCAACACCGTCAGCGAATCCGGAGGCTGGCGGGTTTGCTGGTTGGGCCCGGACGAATGGCTGTTGCTAGGACCCGATCAGCCCGCATTAATAGATTCGCTCGCAGCTGCGCTTGCGTCAACGCACCACTCGTTGGTGATGCTTTCTGGAGGGCAGACGCTCGTTCGAATCGGTGGGCCAGCCTGGCGTGATGTGATAGCCTCAGCGTGTCCGCTGGATCTGCATCCCCGAGTGTTTGGGGCAGGTCAGTGTGCCCAGACCGTGCTGGCGCACACCAATGTGTTGCTGATAGCGGTTGAAGATAGCGAGCACGGTGGAGCCGTGGATATCGTGGTGCGCCGCAGTTTTGCCGATTACCTGCTGCGTTGGCTGATGGATGCCGCCCGGGAGCCGGGTTTCACGCTCTTTGAGCCGGCCCTGTGAGGGTATTGTGTCCGGCCCCGATGGCCCTGGAATAGAAACGGACCGGTCAATGGAGCGGTTCGCATATTTCAATGGGCAGTATCTTCCCGAATCCCAGGTGTGCATCTCCTTTCGCGACCGGGGCTTTAACCTGGGGGACGCGGTCTTTGATGCCGAGCGTACGTTTGGAGGGAAGATATTCCGTCTGCAAGAACATATCGACCGCCTTTACGGCTCGCTGGAAAAGGCCTCGATCGATCCCGGGCTAAGCCCTCAGGAAATGATCGAAATCACCCAGCAAACTGTCGAAAAAAATCTCCCCCTGTTGAAGCCGAACGAAGATTACTGGGTGATGCAGCGCATTACCCGTGGGCTGAACGTTGTCGGGGGGGAACTTTGGCAAAGCGGTGAGGCCACGGTGATCGTGGAATGCACACCGCTGCCGCTGCGCGCCCGGGCACCATTGCTGCGTGATGGCCTGGATGTCTTTTCTCCAAGTTTGCGCCGGGTGCCCCCGGAGAGTTTGGATCCGAACATCAAGAGCCATAATTATCTCAATCTGGTACTGGCTGATCTGCAAGTGCGTGACCGCTCCCGCCACGCCTGGGCGATACTGCTCGACACCCGGGGATATATCTCCGAGGGCATCGGTAGCAACATTTTTCTGGTCAAAGACCAAGCTCTGCTGACACCGGATGCCAGGTATGTACTGCCAGGAATAAGCCGGGGGGTCGTCATTGCGCTTGCCCGTGACGAGGGTATACCGGTATGCGAGCGAGACCTTACCCCTGAGGAGGCCGCCTCGTCCGATGAGGCCTTTATCACCTCTACCAGTTTCTGCATTTGTCCCGTGCGCTCCTACGATGGCAGGATGCTGGGAGCCGGTGAGGCTCCCGGTCCGGTCACCCGGCAGTTGAGCCAAGCTTTTGCCCGTGAAGTGAAATACGATTTTGTAAGCCAATATCTGGAGTCTCTGGGTGGATCGGCGACGTAGTCAGTGCCGACCGGGTGGATCGCCGCTCGAAGGCGCTGTGATTCGGCCCACCAGAATCCCATCATCGGTCACTTTGACAGACTGCCAGTCGAACCCGACAATACGCCGACGTGACACGGTTCATTGCCAGTCGCCGCGACCCGGAAAGACAACGCTGGGTCCGGTGTATTAACCCGCCCCCTGATTGATAGGAGAATTTCCCATGCAGACGACGCTCGCCTTTGAAATTTGGCCCCAATCCCGTGATTCACGCATCGCCCAGGTGCTGCTGGTGGTTGTGGGCACGGCGTTGCTCGCTGTGTCTGCCAGGGTTCAGGTGCCGTTCTGGCCTGTGCCGATGACAATGCAGACCTTCGTGGTGTTGGTACTGGGAATCGCCTACGGACCTCGCCTGGGTTTTGCAACCGGCGGACTCTACCTGTTGGAAGGCGCGCTTGGGTTACCGGTTTTTGCCAAGGGTGCGGGCTTCGCGTATTTGATCGGACCCACCGGTGGGTATCTGTTTGGCTTTCTTGCCGCGATGACGTTAATGGGTGTATTGGCGCGCCGGGGATGGGACAGAAACGTGACGGCGATGCTAGGGGCAATGCTGATTGGTGAGTCGCTGATTTTTCTGATGGGCGTTGGCTGGCTTGCCACCCTGATTGGCGCCAGTAAGGCGATCACTTTCGGGTTAACGCCTTTCCTTGCAGCTGAGGTTTTTAAGATAGCACTGGCTGTGGTTACGGTACCGATGATCTGGCGACTGATTCGTCGCTGAACGAGACCCCGGGGTATTTAAAAAGGAGAACCCATGAGAGATTACCTGCATATTGATCTTGCAGAGAAAAAGGTGCGCCGCGAGAATTTTTCGGGAGAACAGGTCGCGCGGTCTGGGCGCTATTTTATTGCCCGGACCTTGGTGGATTCGGGTAGTGCAACTGTTGATCCGCTGTCGGATGCGAACCCGCTCATTTTTTCTGCTGGGCCTTTTGCCGGTACCAATTTTTCGAATGCGAATCGCCTCAGCGTCGGCTGTCGCAGCCCGTTGACAGGTGGGATCAAGGAAGCAAACTCGGGGGGTACTTTTGGTTTCGCGCTGGGGCAGTTAAATATTGCCGGTTTCACCTTGAATGGGCGCGCCAGTGAATGGACGGTGATGCATATCGCACGGGATGGCTCGGTTACCTTCTCCCCGGCGGATGATCTGCTGGGACTTTCAAACTTTGCGTGTGCCCAGCGGCTTCATGAACGATTTGGAAAGAAAGTCAGTCTGGCGCTGTGCGGCCCTGTAGGAGAGTATCAGGGCCTATTGGCCGGAATTTCTTTCAGTGATACTGACTTGCGACCTTCCCGGCTGGCAGCGCGCGGTGGGGTTGGCGCGGTGATGGGGGCAAAGCAGGTTAAGGCGATCGTGGCGGAGCTTGACCGTATGCCCAAATTGCATGACCGGAAAAAGGTCATCGGGGCAGTTAAACAATACAACGCCTTTCTCGAGGAAGATGAGATCGCCCAGAACATGAAGATTTACGGTACCGCGCTGATGGCCGATGTTCAGAACTATCTCGGTGGACTGCCGGTTCGTAATTTTTCCTCTGGCCGTTTCGTCGACCCCGATAAGGAAGTACTCCGTATGGGTGGGCAATTTATCTACCAGCAAAATACGGAACGGGGTGGCGAAACCGCTCATCCCTGCATGCCAGGCTGCACGATCGAATGCAGTAACGTCTATGTGGATGCCCAGGGCCAGGAGATCGCCTCCCCGGTCGAGTACGAAACGCTTGGCCTGATGGGCACCAATTGCGGGTTGGATGATCCGGACGACCTGGCCCGGGTTAATTTCGTCGCCAACGACTTGGGTATCGATACTATTGAGGCGGGAGCGATGATTGCCGTTCTGATGGAGGCCGGACAAGGGGAATTTGGCGACTCAGACTTCATACTTCGTGTGCTGGAAGAGATCCGGGTCGGTTCAGAAAATGGCCGGCTCTGGGCTCAGGGGACCGCACGGGTGGGTGAACACTACGGTGTTGCCCGGGTGCCGGTGATCAAGCGCCAGGCGATCAGTGCTTACGATCCGCGTGTGGTAGAGGGAACCGGGATTACCATGATGATGACGGCGCAGGGTGCTGATCATACGGCAGGCAATCTGCCGAAACTGGATACCCGTGAGATGGATGCTGCCCAGATCGTGGCTGCGAGTTTTGAAGCACAACGCGTGATGGCGGCATCAGATTCCCTTGGGCTTTGTATCTTCGGGCGGGGGGTGACGGATACCAACTCAGACTTCATTGTCGCCGCTATCAATAATGCGCTCGGGACTGATCTGGCACCGTCTTTTTATGACGAACTTGGCAGTGAGACGCTGCGCCTGGAGCACGAATTTAACCGTGCGGCGGGGTTCTCGGATGCTGATGATGATCTACCCGCATTTTTTTATGAGGAGTCATTGCCTCCTATGAACCGGGTTGCCCGGTTTTACGGTAAAGAGTTGAATCGCTACCGCGAATGACAACACCTTTCCAGTCGTGTGCCCGGCTCAGGGCTTAGCCGGGTGACCTGGGGTGAATCGACTCGACGAGAAGCACCCTGGCGTCAGGGCAGCACCTTACCTGGGTTAAAAAGATTATCCGGGTCCAGGGCGGTCTTGATTGAACGCATCACGCCCAGGGCAGTATCACTTTTATATCTTTGCATCTCATCGAGTTTCGCCATTCCGATCCCATGTTCCGCACTGAACGAGCCGCCAAGTTGATCGACAATGTCGTGCACGATGCGGTTCATTGCTTTCCCGTGCGATAAGTAGGTCTCGGTGTCCATTTCTGGTGGTTGGGAAAGGTTGAAATGGATATTGCCGTCACCCACGTGACCAAAAGGGCACGGTCGGATTCCCGGCAGCCGTTCGCATACCGCTTCGGACGCGCGCTCAATAAATTCGGGAACCTGAGAGACCCTGATTGAAACATCGTGTTTGATACTGCCGCCCTCGAAACGCTGACCCTCGACAATGCCCTCCCGCAGATACCACAATTTTTGTGCCTGGGCTTCACTGGAGGCAACCACGGCATCGGTGATCATGCCGGTGTTCATGGCCTCTTCCAACATCGCCTGAAGGATGGACTCAAGGTCCAGGGCGGAACCGCTCGCCTGCAGTGAAAGCAATACGGACCATTGATGTGAACCGGCTAGGGGATTCTCGCAACCCGGGACGTGGCGACAGGCAAATTCAAGGCCCAGGCGCGGCAGCAATTCAAAGCTGCAAAGGTTGCCGCTACTGGTAATGGCTGCGACATTGAGTAGCGCGATACAGGCATGGAGGTCGCGCAGGGCGACCAGAGCGGTCGCGCTGCGGTCCGGGTAGGGGTAGAGTTTTAAGGTTGCTGCCGTGATGATACCCAGCGTCCCTTCAGACCCAACTAGCAGTTGCTTGAGATCATATCCGGTATTGTTTTTGCGCAGCCCTTGCAGCTCGTTGAGAATTTCACCATTGGGCAGCACGGCTTCGATGCCAAGTATCTGGTCACGGGCATTGCCGTAACGCAGCACGTTTATGCCACCGGCATTGGTGGCGAGGTTACCCCCGATCTGGCAACTGCCCTGTGCGGCCAGGCTTAAAGGAAAAAAGCGGTGGGCGCGGGCCGCGTGTTGCTGCAGGTCAGCCAGAATGCAACCCGATTCTACTGTGATCGTATTATTGTCCGAATCAAGGGCGCGCACCTGGTTCAGCCGCTCCAGACTCAGGATCAGTTGATTTTGCCCGGCTACGGCTCCGCCGCATAGCCCTGTGTTGCCGCCCAGGGGTACCAGCGGAATCTGTTCAGCGACACAGGCGTGTACCACCTGGGCCACCTGTCGTGTGTCCGCAGGCCGGGCGACCACTGTGGCCTTGCTGTGATAGCGGCCACGCCTCTCATAGCGGTAGGGTTCGATGTCTGGTGCGTCGGTCACCAGGCCACGCTCATCAAGAACCAGTCGCAGGCGTTGCAACAGTGCGTCCATCGGGTAGTCCTGGCCGGGGAAAGGGTGTACAGGTTCGAACGATGACCTGTGCTGAGGTGCAATTATATGCGCCAGGGGGTATTCGGGGACTGTTGCTAGAGCCGGTGTTTTTGCTACATTACTCCTTAGAATTTAAAACTATCTATTCTGAGGGGAAGTCCATGTATCGATCGCTTCATATGGAGCCAAGCCTGTGCACCGGGTGCCTGCAATGTGAGATGGCGTGTAGTTTCGAACATGAAGGTGAATTCAACCCGTCCCGGTCGCGAATCCGGGTCTTTGAGTTCGAGCACGGGAAAACGTCCGTGCCTTATAGCTGTACCCAGTGCGTGGAGGCCTGGTGCATGAAAGCCTGCCCGACCGGCGCTATCTTCGTTGACAGTAACCTTGGCGCCAAACTGGTGAGTGCTTCGGCGTGTGTCGGGTGTAAGGCCTGTACTACGGCGTGTCCTTTCGGCACCATTGAATTCAATCCGGTGAGTGGAAAGGTGGATAAGTGCGATCTTTGCGGGGGTGACCCACAGTGTGTGGCCGCATGCCCCACCGGCGCGATCACGTACGTGGATGCTGGCGCAACCGGTGTGGTTCGTATGCAATTGTCGGCAGAACAGACAGTCCAGGGGAGAGCATCATGAGTTGGCAGGGAAAAATTCTTCGGGTTGATCTTACGGCAGGGCAGGTAGCGCCTGAGCCTCTTAACATGGCATGGGCCAACGAATACATCGGGGAACGGGGCCTGGGCACCAAGTATCTCTGGGAAAACATGGATCCGAAGGTAGATCCAATGAGCCCTGAGAACGTGTTGATCTTCGCCACTGGTCCGCTTACGGGGACAAGCGCTTCAACCAGTGGGCGTTACGCGGTGCTGACTAAAGGACCTTTGACAGGAGCCATCGCCTGTTCCAATAGCGGGGGCAAATTTGGCGCCGAATTGAAATACGCGGGTTACGATCTGCTGCTGATTGAAGGTCGTTCAGAAAAACCAGTTTATCTATTGATTGAAGGCGATGAAATCAGTTTGGTTGATGCGAAGAAGATCTGGGGTAAGACCGTCTGGGAGACCGACGAGTGGATTAAAACGCAACACCACAACCCGATGCTGAAAATCGCCACCATCGGTGTCGCCGGCGAACGCGGTGTTCGTTATGCGGCCGTGGTTAACGATCTTCATCGGGCTGCCGGGCGCTCCGGGGTTGGTACAGTGATGGGTGACAAGAATCTTAAAGCCATCGCGGTGCGTGGTACCGGTGGTGTCGGGGTCAAGGATCCCAAAAGATTCATGCAGGTCACCCGGGAGATGAAAAATCTTTTGGCCCAGAATACCGGTGGCATGACCAAATATGGCACTAATGCGATGATGGAAACCATGCAGGAATTCGGTGGTTTGCCTACCCGCAATTTCCAGGAAGTGCAGTTTGCGGGCTACGATAAGATCGATGCAAAGGCGATGCTCAAAACTGATCAGGCCGGGCATCGGAATCTTCTAACCAATAAAGCCTGCTTTGGCTGCACGATTGCCTGCGGCCGAATCGCGCACATCCGCAAGGATCATTTCACCATTCAAAATCGCAAAGAATACTGGCATGCTTCAGGTGGCCTGGAATACGAAACGGCATTTGCTTTCGGCCCGGTGGTTGGGGTAGATGACATTGATGCCTGCACGTTCGCGGGCTACCTGATGAATGAGCACGGAGTTGACCCGATCTCTTTCGGTGTGACCCTTGCCGCCGCAATGGAACTGTTCGAACTGGGGATCATCACGACCGAAGATACCGATGGTGTCGCTTTGAACTTTGGCAGCGCCGAGGCCCTGACTGTGATGGCAGAGAAAACGGGCAAGCAAGAGGGCTTTGGCCAGGTGCTGGGTCTGGGCTCGCGGTTGATGTGCGAGAAATACGGTCATCCGGAACTCTCGATGACAGTTAAAGGGCAGGAATTTGCCGGCTACGATTCACGAGCTCTGCAGGGTATGGGCTTGGGCTACGCGACGGGAAATCGGGGCGCCTGTCACCTCAAACACGATACTTTCGAGGTGGACATGGACGATCAGAGCGGGCAAGGCAAAGCCGAACCCTGCAAGACGTCGCAGGACTGGACTGCAGCCGTGGATTCGAGTGGATTGTGTATGTTCACGATGGGGGCCTGGGGTGCACCGGAGTTTGCGGCTCAACTGGACGCGGACAGCGAGGGTGAGTGGACTCCGCAGCGGCTGATGGAAAGCGGTGAGCGCATCTGGAATCTGGAACGAATGTTTAACCTTGCGGCGGGATTGACCCGCGACGACGACACACTGCCTGAGCGCCTGCTTAAAGATCCAGCGCCCAGTGGCACCGCCAAAGGCAAGGTAAACGAGTTAGAGAAGATGCTGCCAGAGTATTACCAGTTAAGAGGCTGTAACGATAAGGGTGAGGCGACCACCGAGACACTGGATCGATTGGGGCTGGGCTAGGCCAACGTGCGGGTTAAAGTGCGGGTGACAGGTCAACTGATTGATATATGTTCGGCTGACCACGTAGACCTGGCGGATAGGGCGAGCGTTGACCAAGCCCTGGCACAGCTGAATATCCCACACGACCAGGTGGGCTTGGTTTCGGTCAATGGGGAGGCGGTGTCGAAGGCCAAACGGCCTCACCGGGCATTAGCAGACGGCGATGAGTTAGTGGTGATGGCGCCCCTCACGGGTGGTTGATCTGCTGCCTGACTGGCCGCAACTCACCCTCTTTTTGGGCGCGTCGTTGGTGTTGGCGGTTACGCCAGGCCCGGGTGTTTTTTTCATCCTGGCCACCAGTGCCTTACAGGGCGCACGGGCGGGTTTTATCTCTGCACTGGGCATTGCGACAGGAACACTCGCCCATATCGGTTTCGCTGTATTTGGCCTGTCAGTGCTGATCACTTCTTCAGCGCTGGCATTTCAGGTCGTGAAATACCTGGGCGCCGTATACCTGGTGTATCTGGGGATCCGGGTGCTGCTGGGCCGGGACGGCGCAACACCGCATCAGCCAACAGGAGTGATGCGTGCGACAGTTCGGCTTTTTGGCCGGGCCATGCTGATCAACGTACTCAACCCTAAGGTGGGCCTGTTTTTTCTCGCATTTCTTCCGCAGTTTGTAGACCCGGCTAGAGGACACCCATCGATTCAGTTCCTTTCCCTGGGGTTGATGCTGACCGGGATTGCGCTCGTCACAGATACCTTATATGCGTTGGCGGCGGCAAACTTTGGTACGCGGTGGCGCCCGGCCAGTCACGCGCATGGCTGGCGTCGCGCGTTCGCTGGTGTCACTTACATCGGCCTGGGCATTGGGAGCACATTGATGGATTTGCCGGCGCGGGCTTCGATCAGGCCGTAAATGGCGATCAACCCCAGGTGATGAGGTCTACCCCCGGGGGCAGTCAATGGCGGGGTCGCTTTCATACCAGAAACGCCCATCCAACTGGCCGCGCCAGACCCATACTGCCAGCAGAGGTTCCTTAGCGGTTTCCATAGCGTGGATCGCAGCGGGCGGATGATGAATCAGATCCCCGGCAGATATATCGAATTCGCCGTCGTCTATACGCCAGCGAGCCTGGCCACTGAGAATGAAGTAGAACTCTTCAGCATCATGCGCATGGCCGGGGTACGCAATATGATCCTGTTGTAACAGCAGGCCCAGCCGGATCGGATCGTCAATGGGTGCGGATACCTCGTTGACCAGGTAAGCGGCCCCATACCCGCCGGGGAAAAATTCCGGTACACCGCGGCTCGCTTCATGCCACGGTGCTTGGGGGGCTATGAGCGCCACTTGGGGCCCGAGCTCGTGATCGACCGGGATCTGGGCTGTCGCACGTTCAAGACATTGAATCATCGTAGGGCAGGTTGTGGGGGTTGGAGAGGGTATGTCGGTGGGTATAGCCCGGATCTGGCTGGCCAGACTTTGGAATGCGCTATCGGCGCTATCGGCGCAGAATTGAGCCATGCGAGCCAGTAATTGCGGAAGATACTCCGAGGTTGATTCTCTGCTCATCAGCAAACTCCCCAGTCGGGCTGCGCCCCAAAGGGCATAAGCCCTTTTTCCAAGGCGGTGAATAAGGTATTCTCGTCGGTGAATCTAACCGAATAATCATCCGGGCACATGGGTGGTGGGCGGACCACGCGGCTTACAGCATAAGCGGCCGCATTCACCACGGGCAGGGTATATCTTCGATCTGGCAAGGAGGAGCGAGTGAGCGAGTTGTTGCTACGAATGCAGAATCTGGTCATCGAGGCCGATATTGATGGCCAGTGGAAAAGTATCGTGAATGGTCTGAGCCTTAACCTGCACAAAGGAGAAATCATCGGCCTCATCGGTGAGTCTGGGGCCGGCAAGTCCACATTTGGGCTTGCGGCAATGGGCTACACCAAACCGGGTTGTCGAATTGTTTCTGGTTCGATTCAACTGGACAGCGAAGAACTCGTCAACGCGGCTCCATCGCGACTGCGCGAGATAAGGGGTAATACCGTGTCGTATGTGGCCCAGAGCGCGGCCGCCGCTTTTAATCCCGCTCACCGGCTGATCGATCAATTTGCCGAATCACCAGTGCAACACGGCAAGTTGCGCTCAGACGAGGCGGCTCAGCGGGGTCGGGAACTGTACCGTCAACTCGATCTCCCGGATCCGGAACACATCGGGGAACGTTTCCCACACCAGGTATCGGGTGGTCAATTACAGCGGGCGATGACGGCCATGGCGATGGGCTGTGATCCGCGGCTGATTGTATTCGACGAACCCACCACTGCGTTGGATGTAACAACACAGATTGAGGTGCTTTCGACGATAAAAGAGGCGGTGCGGGCGCGTGGTGTCGCTGCGATCTATATTACCCACGATCTTGCGGTGGTGGCGCAACTCGCAGACCGGATTATGGTGCTGCGCTACGGTGATCTGATAGAAGAAGGTGAGGCCCGTGAGCTGTTACGCAACCCACAGCAGGAATATACCCGCCGGTTACTGGCTGTGCGCTCCCTTCGCGAAGACAAAGATGTGTCGGTAAGTGATGATCGAGTACTTGAGGTCAACTCTGTCACGGCGCGGTACCCCCGCGCGCAAGAACAGGTATTGAGCGGGATCAGCGTGGAGGTGCCACGGGGTAAGACGGTAGCCGTTGTGGGCGAGTCGGGTAGTGGCAAGAGCACATTGGCGCGGGTGATCACCGGGTTGTTGCCGCCAGAACAGGGCAGCGTGAGTTTTCGTGGCGATCTCTTGCCAGCCGCGTTGGCCAGTCGGAACAAGGAGCAGTTGCGCGCGATCCAGATGATCTACCAGAGTCCGGATGTAGCCCTTAATCCGCGGCAGAAGATCTCTGAGGTGATTGGTCGGCCTCTGGAGTTTTATCTGGGTCTGCAGGGAGGGAAAAACCGGGAAGAGGTTGAGCGTCTTCTGACGCAGATCGAGTTACCCGCCGATTATGCGGATCGTTTTCCAGGGCAATTGTCCGGTGGAGAGAAACAGCGAGTCTGTATTGCTCGCGCGCTCGCCGCAAAACCGGATCTGATTATCTGTGACGAGGTCACCTCGGCACTGGATCAACTCGTAGCAGAGGGTATTCTGGAGTTGTTGCAGAATCTGCAGAACGTGCTCGGCGTGTCTTATCTGTTTATCACCCATGATCTGGCGACCGTAAAGGCCATCGCCGACAGCATTGTGGTGATGTACCAGGGGAAGATTGTGGAACAGGGCGCCAAGGGGGACATTCTGACCCCACCGCACGCGCCCTATACTGAATTGCTGCTCTCGTCGGTTCCGGAAATGGATCCGGATTGGCTGGATATCCTGGTGGAGCGCCGGCGTCGGGGTGAATTACCGACCACCGCATCATTAAACTGAGGCCGCCCGGGGAAGGGGGTGGTTCAGGTCGCGTTGCTTGTTTCCACAGCGGCGACCTGGCGTTTGACCCGCTGAACCATAGCGTAAACCCCTACGTGGCGGGTTGGACTGAGATGTTCAAAAAGCCCGAGCCGTTCAAACTCCGCGTCGGCGTCGAGTTCGGCAATTTCCGGCGCAGATTTGTCGTGAAACATGGCCAGCAGGATAGCAACGACGCCCTTGATGGTGGAGGTGTCACAGTCACCCCGGAAGGTATAGCGGCCTTCAGGTCCTCGCACGGCGCGGATAAAGACCGTACTCATACACTCGGGAACGAGGTAGCATTCGAGGCGCTCTGCGTCCGGGTAGGGTGGTAATTTTTCCCCGAGTTCACTGATAAAATGATAACGGGTCTCCCAGTCTTGCAGAAAGTCGAAGGTCTCAATAACCCTTTCGTAATTTATCGGAAAAGTATTCATCGTCGCGCCCGTTAGGAGAAAGAACATGCCGGTGTCATCAGGTAAATTATATCTGCACCGGGCTCACGCCCGGTTGGTGCTCGTGCACGCTAACGGCCGGACCTTCATGAACGATTAAATAATAATGAAATGGGATTATTGTGACTAACGATTACCGGTTAATCTCAAAGCGCTGGCAGACGCCCGCGGTAGTGCTGGCAGGCGGATGCCTTATCTCTGTGATTGGATTTGGTGCCCGTTCAAGCTACGGTCTTTATCTGGGGCCGATGACCGGGGATCTCGGCTGGTCCCGAGAGACCTTCGCTCTGGCCATGGCGTTGCAGAACCTGTTTTGGGGGCTGTGCTTACCTTTTGCCGGCATCCTGGCAGATCGGCATGGGCCGGTCTGGGTCATCGTGGCGGGCGCCATTATCTATGCACTGGGCACAGTGGGAATGACCGTGGCGCAAAGTCCATGGGCCTTGTATCTCACCGGGGGAATATTGGTGGGAAGCGGTGTGGCGCTCACGGCTTTCTCGCTTGCAACGGCGGCGATGGTCCGAGTAGTCGGGGCCAATCGGCGTTCTCTGGTGATCGGTTTGTGCACGGCCGCAGGCTCTGTGGGGCAAATGTTTTATTCGCCGATCACCCAGAATGTGATCGGTCAGTATGGTTGGTCCTTCGCGTTCATGGTCACCGGTGCTTCGGTGTGCCTGATTATCCCACTTGCGTTTATGCTCCCCGGTGACCCGCGTGTGAGTAACGAGAACGTTGTGCATACCGGGGCGGGGGGCGCGATTCGTGAGGCGCTTAAGCACCGGGGTTTCCTTCTGTTGACTGGGGGTTTTTTCGTCTGCGGCTTCCATGTCGCGTTTATTACGGTTCACCTGCCGGTGTATGTCTCAGATCTGAGGCTTGACCCCATGGTGGGTGCCCTGGCGATATCGTTGATTGGCACCTTCAATATTGTCGGATCGTTGTTGTCTGGGGCTTTCGGCCAACGCTTCAGTAAGAAGTTGGGCTTAAGTGGCATTTATAGTTTGCGCGCGCTGGTCCTGTTGATTTTCCTGTTAACGCCCAAATCGGCGCTGGTGATCTATCTTTTTGCCGGAACGATGGGTCTGTTATGGTTATCGACGGTGCCGCTAACCGCCGGGATCATTGCCCAGGTATTCGGTATCCGTTACATGGCGACACTTTATGGATTTGTGTTCTTGAGCCATCAACTGGGCAGTTTTATCGGAGTCTGGATGGGAGGCTATATTCACGACGCAACAGGCTCGTATGAGCTGATGTGGCAAACGGGAATCGTACTGGGCCTGGTGGCGGCGGTGGTGCATCTTCCGATCGATGAAGCCCCTGTCGCCCGCCTGCGCCCTGTCTGAGCGTGTCCGTACAACCCGGGTTTGCCAAAAGGCCTGAGCGAGGGGTTCGCGGGGCGCTTGGGTCAGTTTTTTTCAACGTTTCGCCTTTTACCCGGTTTTCCCATCGAAGTAGAAAAATCGGGACTCGGCTATTGATCGACAACTCCTTTTGAAGCACATTAAAGACAACCACGCTTCGGAGGGGTCATGATTGATGCCAGCCTGCGGGTTCTGCGAACGGATGTGGCCGGAATGCCCATTGAATGGGTTGGTTTCGAGGACGCTGTCCGCCTGCACTGCCTGGAACAGGTTCTGTATCCCATGGGAACTGTGCTCTACACGGTTCATGGGGGTATCAACGCGCGTTCTGGCAAGCAGAGCATACTCGCGGTTCATTCGATCATCTGCACGGTCGGGCAGTCGCGTGCACACCTAAAACGCCTGCCATCTTATTCCCCACCCCTTAATAACACGACGCTCTTTCGCCGGGATGCGAATCTGTGTCTTTATTGTGGAGGGCGTTTTCGCAATTCTGAGCTTTCGCGCGATCACGTAGCCCCCGTAAGTCGTGGCGGCAGCGATGCCTGGCAAAATGTGGTGACAGCGTGTAAGCGGTGTAATCACCATAAAGGGAACCGCACACCAGAAGAAGCAAACATGGAGTTATGGGCGATTCCCTTTGTACCGACCCATGCCGAATATATCTATCTGTCCGGGCGGAAGATTCTGGCCGATCAGATGGAGTTTTTACTGGCCCATTTTCCGCGTAACAGTCCCTTGCACGAGCGCGTAGGCGCCGACCCTCAGTAGTTCCTTTTCACCCTGTACAGCTTTCTGGGTTGGGTGATCGGCAAAACCCCAGCCGGTTCCGAACTGGTCAGGCGTGCTCATTCTCTCGTTAGAGGATACAACCCAAATACAGTCGGACTTGATCCGCATCAGCACAGAGCGTGCGCCAGTCTGTGACATTAGATTGTCCCGTCGAATGAGGCAGTTACCGGTGCTCCGACCTCCAATCCACAGGGTGTTTGCCCCTTTTTCATTCCTGCCGCAGCAGCCGTTGTCATTAGTTTTGGCAAAAACGCTCGACCAGTTGCTTGCACCCCAGCGTGCCCAGGGCGATCTCGATTTTCTCGACGGTCGGGTTTTTGGCGTCGAATTACGCCAGACTCCGGTACGCCTCGCAGTCACTCTGCGCAACGGCCATGTCGTTTGCGCACATGGCAAAAAGACCGATGCAAGCGTGGCAGCAGAACTCGGCGGTTTTTTGGCGCTGCTGGGCCAGCGCGAAGATCCAGATACCTTGTTTTTTCGCCGGGAACTGATGATGAGGGGAGATACGGACCTGGGGTTGCAGGTCAAAAACCTGTTAGATCAGATAGACCCGCTCACGCTTCCGGTGGCGTTAACTCGGCTGCTATCGCTTTGTGATCGGATTGTGCAGGGCCTGGAAGGTCGGTCCGATCGTCAGTTGACAGTTTAGGCTCGGTTTTGTTGCATGAGGCGGCCCCAGATCGCTTCAGTCCGTTGGCGCACGGCGGTTGACATGGTCAATGGACGACCCCATTCGCGGGACGTTTCCCCAGTCCACTTACTGGTTGCATCGATACCCATCTTTGAGCCCAGGCCCGATTGGGGGCTGGCGAAATCCAGGTAATCCACCGGTGTGTTATCGATCAGCACGGTATCGCGCACAGGGTCGACCCGGGTGCTTAAGGCCCACCAGACTGATTTCCAATCACGTACATCGATATCGGGGTCGGTCACGATGACGAACTTGGTATAGGTAAACTGCCGAAGCGTTGACCACAACCCCATCATGATGCGACGGGCGTGGCCGGGGTATTGTTTATGGATGCTGATAACGGCAGTTCGATAGGAACAGGCTTCAGGTGGTAAGTAAAAGTCCGAGATTTCCGGGAACTGCTCCTGCAGCAGGGGAATGAATACCTCATTCAAAGCGCCGGCAAGCACCGAGGGCTCATCTTCGGCTGGGCGACCCATGTAGGTCGCGTGGTACAAAGGTTTGTGTCTGTGGGTGATGCGGGTAACCTGAAACACGGGAAAGCGCTCAACCGAGTTGTAGTAGCCCGTGTGATCCCCGAATGGCCCCTCTTCGGCGGTTTCGTCCGGCAGTACGAAGCCCTCCAGTACGATCTCCGCACGGGCGGGCACCTGCAGATCATGACTGAGACAGTGGGCGACTTCAGTGGGTTTTCCCCTTAATAGCCCCGCGAAGCTGTATTCGGAGAGCGTGTCGGGTACAGGGGTGACGGCCCCCAGAATAGTCGCCGGATCGGCGCCGATCGCAACGGCCACGGGAAAGGGTCTTCCGGGGTGCGCCTGACACCAGTCTCGAAAATCCGTAGCGCCGCCACGATGTGCCAGCCAGCGCATGATCAGTCGGTCACGACTGATGACCTGTTGGCGGTAAATTCCCAGGTTTAACCTTTGTTGACGGGGGCCACGGGTAATCACAACGCCAAAAGTGATCAAGGGGCCGGCGTCGTCAGGCCAGCAGGTTTGTATGGGTAGGGCGCCAAGGTCTACATCCCTGCCTTCCATCACGACTTCCTGACAAGGCGGGTCGGTCACCAACCGGGGGTTGATGTCACGAAGTCGGGCTACACCCGGCAGAGCGCTAACAGCCTGTGCCAGGTTGGTGGGCACCTGGGGCTGTCGAAACCGCGCCAGTTCCACGCCCAGTTGACGAAGATCTTCCTTGGGTCTACCGATCGCCATCGCGATGCGATCGGCTGTGCCGAAAAGATTGCCGACCATCTGCATCGGGTTGTTTTTCAGGCTTTCAAACCAAAGTGCGGGGCCACCCTGGGTTAGGCTGCGGTGGCAAAGATCGGTGACCTCAAGGTGCTGGCTTACCGGTTCTGTGATTCGGTGCAGTTGCTGATGGCTCTCCAGCGTTTGAAGATATGCCCGCAAATCTGCAAAGCGTGATCGGGGAGTTGCCAAGGTGCTCAGTCTCTGGGGACTCCGGCGGTCATCATGCCGGGCTGGCCGAGCCAATAGCCGTCAGAGTCATCGTCCGAAGTAAGATGGACCGCCTGTTGTGCTGCTGTGGATGCGTCGAGTTGCCCATCCAGAACAGTGCGAACCAGTTTACCTGCCTCAAAGACGGCGGGGTGATCGCCCGCGAGGCGCAAGACCTCAACCTTCGATGCGAGGATCTGGGGTAGATGCTCCAGCAGGTTTAATCGGGTCGCAGAGGTAACCTGGGTTCCATTTAAAACGAGGAACCGCTGTTCTTCCTGGGTATGAACCAGGAGACCTTCGGGGTACTCACTGCAACAGAAGCCGCATTGGTCTTTTGCACGGTCCAGATGTCGCGCCGTATAGCATCGTGCCGACCAGGCCAGTGGCATGCGGCCCCAAACCGGTAGTTCTGTCTGCACGTTGGCAGGGCGTGCCTGGTGTAAAGCTTCCGTGGGCCCGGAACCCAGTTCGGTTGGCGGCATCCAGCGTACCAGGCCCTGGGCTGCGAGTACCTCAAGTGTTCGGGGGTTATAGATATTAAGGGTCGAACCCCCCACGAACGGATGGCCACGGGCAAGTTGGATTGCGGCGACATCATTAGCCTCGATCATGAATTCGCCGTTAGCGATTAAACGTTTCAGGAAGCCCAGCTCCGAGCCCGCCTCCAACAGGGCCAGGGTCGAGAAGATAACGGTTTTTCCAGCCGATGCCAGATCCCGAGCCAGAGCCAACCAGCCTTCAAAAGAGAAAGGACGCCGCTTGGCACAGACCATCTCACCCAGATAGATAATCTCGAATGCGCTGTTCGCCGCGGAATCATAAAAAGACCGTAATTGCTTTTCGCCCCAAAAATAGGGAACAGGGCCCAGAGACAAACGTGGTGTGGGATTCATTGCCAATAGCGGCTGAAAGCCCCCAGAGTTGTTTGGCTGCCTTCTGAGAGATTCGCCAGCTCAGCCATTCCGTCTGACGCCGGGGTGAAGGTTTCAGGGTCCCGCATACAAGAGTCAATCGCGGCACGGAGAATGCGGGTGACGCGGCGGACGTAAGCGGGGCTACGCTGGCGGCCCTCTACCTTTATCGCGCTAACGCCTGCCTGGAGCAGGTTCGGGAGTATCGGTACGCTATTGAGGCTGACCGGTTTTTCCATGGTGTAGCCGGGGGTGCCATCAACGTAGTAACGTCCCTTACAGACCGTGGGATAACCGCTGCACTCCTCATCCCCATAGCGGTCTATCAGGACGCCGTTGAGTCTTGACTCAAGGCCTCGATCTGTCTCGGTCCAGCGCACAAACTCACCCGGCGAGCAAGCGCCAAAGTTATTCGGTGATTTTCCGGTAACGTATGAGGACAGCAGGCAGCGACCCTCCACCATCACGCAAAGACTGCCAAAGCCAAAGACTTCTGTGTCGACCGGGCTGTCGGCGCAGACGCGCTGCACTTGAGCCAGAGACAACACCCGCGGCAGTACGGCCCGTTGGATATCGAACCGTTCATGGTAAAAACGGATGGCCTCGGCGCTGGTGGCGGAGGCCTGGACCGAAAGATGAAGGCGTAACTCGGGCCAGTGTTCGCAGGCGTAGTCCATGACCCCGGTATCGGCCACGATCAGGGCGTCAATCTGCAGTTCAGCAGCCCGATCAACTGCATCGCGCCATGTCGCCCAGTTATGCGCCTGCGGAAACGTGTTGAGCGCGACGAACACCTTCTTTTGGTGAAAATGCGCGAAGTCGATGGCGGTACGCGCGGATTCGAGTGAAAAATTCAGACCAGAGAAATGGCGGGCGTTAGTGGGATCACGAAAGCCGAGGTAGACCGCATCAGCGCCACTTTCAATGGCAACTTTTAATCCCTGCAGGTTGCCGGCCGGACAGACAAGTTCCATCGGTCGTACGCGCCTCCTGTTCGTACGTCTGAAATAGTTACATTATTGAACAGCGAACTTTAGGCCAATCGATCGGGCTGGGGTTTGACTGGGGTCAAGCGCAGTGAATCACTTTTAACGGGGTTTTAGACACTCGTTGGTCGAATAGACCATTATTGAATATTTCGTTCCACCTGATCGAGGTCAAGACGTCATATTGAATAGAGTGTTCATTTAACACCTATGAAGATGGTAAGAAACAAGCGCAGCTGAGCCGCTTGCCCATTGGCATGTTTCTTGCAAGAAAACAGAGAAGACAGCGATAGTGTCATCGCCTCAGTCATATACAACGTAAAGGATTATTCTGATGAGCGCTCCGAATGTCGCCCCGGCACACCAGCCCCGACAACGGGTTGGTACGCCGATCAGTTTTCCGGGCGAAAGGCAACGCTGGATCGTGTCACCCGCCATGTCGGTGCGGTCGGCGGCCCGGTCGTGCCGCTTCCGTGATCAGCCGCAGTATTGACCGGCGCCCGGTTCAGGCGCCAGAGGGTGCGCTAGTGCGGGTTCTGTCACCACCAATGACGCTGAGACGCAGGCTTACTTGCAGGTTGGCTTTGTGAGGGCATTGCTTGGCGCACAGGAGCCGCCCAGGCGAGCCCTGATTGAGGCGTTACTGCTGGCAATGTTGCTGGCGCTGACGGTGGTCCTGATTGGTATGGGCCATTTCCTGCTGGACCTTAAGGCGTTCCGGCAGGCACAACAGCAACAGGAACACACCGTCGTCGGGCGTGCCGGTGCGGTGCTCGGGGAAGCCCTCGGCGCGACTGTCTCAGATGCGCGACTACTGGCCCAGATGGTGCAGCAGGTTGGGGTTCCGGCGTCCCTCGGAGATGCGCGCACCGAGACGTTGGCCGAGTTTTTCAGTGCGCTGGGGCGGGAACGGACGATGTACGACCAGATTCGCCTGCTCAGTTACTCCGGTCGGGAAATCGTCCGAATTAACAGAGGGCCACAGGGGCCTGAAGTCGTAGAACGCCGGGATCTGCAGGATAAATCCAAGCGGTACTATTTTATGCAGGCCCGTGATCTGGATGCGGGCGAGATCTATATTTCGCCGGTTGATATCAACGTTGAATGGGGGAAGACCGAAGCGGTGCCGCGTCCTATGTTCCGGGTGGCAACGCCGGTGTTTGATGATGGTGGCCACCCCCGCGGCGTAATCCTGATCAATTACCGTGGCGAGGCCCTGGCCGCGATATTCAAAGAAGGTGTGGGCACCGCGGGTGATCGCCTGATGGTATTGGATGAGCGCGGTTACTGGCTGAGCAACCCCCGCCAGGAGCTCGAATGGGGCTTTGCCTATGATCTGGATGCCCGCTTCCAGAATCATTACCCGACAATCTGGCGCCAGATGGAACAGCAGGCTACAGGCACTCACGTCAATCACCGCGGCATCTTTACCTTTACCCGACTTAAGACCGACCCGGCGGCCGGGTTAACCGAGTTCGCCTCGCCTGGCTGGTTCGTGGTGTCTCTCTTTCCAGCCGGATTGCTTCGTCAGGGGCTGGGTTTGGGAAGTTATCTTGGAGCCTATGGCTTGCTTCTCATCCTGGGATTGTTGGTGGCTACCGGTTATGGCGTTCTGCGGACAGGACAGTTGCGAGCTCAGACGCAGTTCGGTCGGTTTGAACCGCTGGTGGCGGCGCTCAAATACGCACCTAATCCTGTGATTGCCACTGACCTTTCCGACCAGATCGTTTTTGTCAATGACGCTGTGCTGAGGTATTCTGGGTATTCCCGAGCGCAGCTTATAGGCAAGTCCCGCATTGACACCCTGGTGGTACCGGCAGCAGGGGAGAAATGTCGCGCCCGACTGCGGGAACTGTTTGCAGGCAAACGTGAGCCAGGGTTGCTGGAGGCCGGGCTCTATGGGCGGGATGGCACCCACTATCGATTAAGTTGGGGTGAGTCACTACAGCGTGATAGCGCCGGAGCGGTCGCGGGTGCGGCCTATATCGGTGCGGTACCGCGGCAGGCATTGCCCGAAGATGAGCGGCAACGCAGCCTCGCCATTGCCACGGAACAAAGTCCGGTATCGGTGATGATTACCGACATCGATGGCCATATCGAATACGTGAACCCGCGTTTTATCGAGTTGACCGGTTATACGAGCGAGGAAGTGCTCGGCTGCAAGCCGAGCATTCTCAAGTCTGATAAGACGTCGCCGGAGGATTACCGGCAACTGTGGGCCAATCTCAAAGCCGGCCGGGACTGGCAGGGTATTTTTCATAACCGGAAAAAGAGCGGCCAAATCTATTCCGAGATCGTTCGGATTTCACCATTGCGCAACGAGGCCGGTGAGGTGACTCATTTCCTGGCCGTGAACGAGGACATCACCGAACGGGCTCGACTTCAAAAGAATTTCCAACTGGCTGTTGAGGCCGCACCCAGTGCGATGGTGTTGTCTAATTCTGAAGGTCGGATCGTGCTGGCCAATTCCCGGGTCGAGCAGATGTTCGGATATAGCCATGAGGAGATGCTGAACCAGCCGATAGAGATACTGGTCCCCCAGCAGGCCCGCAAGCATCATGCAGGTTTACGGCGGGACTATCGGCGCGCACCGACAACGCGGGAGATGGGAACAGGGTTAACGCTTTTGGGTGAGCATCGGGATGGACACCAATTCCCGGTCGATATTGGCCTTAATCCGATAGAAACCGAAGAGGGCACGATGGTGCTCAGTTCTATTACTGACCTGACTGTACAAGAATCGCTGAAGCATAAATTGGAAGAGCGCAACCGGCAGGTGGTTGAAGCTCACGCCCTTGCTACGGTGGGGCGTATGGCAGCGATGGTGGCACACGACCTGCGTAATCCTTTGTCATCAGTGAAGATGGGACTGCAGATCATGAGTCGCTCCCCTAATAAAAGGGCCGACGACGGAGATCAGGAATTGCGGGATATCGCACTGGAGCAGGTACAGTACATGGAGAATATCCTCAATGAACTGCTTGCCTATTCACGCCCCCCGGTGCTCAAAAGAGAGTGGTTTGATATCACTAAAACCATCGAAAGAACCATCCTGCTTTGCCAGGAACAATTGCAACGCCATCAGGTACAACTGAACGCCTGGAACCAGCCTTCCTTGCCGACCCTTTATGGTGACTCGCACCGAATGCAACAGGTCGTTTCTAATCTGATCGTCAATGCGATCGAGGCCTGTGCTGAAGCAGGTACGCCGGGCCCACAAATAAGTGTCCGAACCCACCTGGACCTGGGCGAGGATACCCCTGTGATCCGAATCGAGGTTATCGATAATGGACCGGGGCTGGACGGTGAAGCCGGCCGCCGCGCTTTTGATGCCTTTTTTACCAGCCGGGCCAAGGGTACCGGACTTGGGTTGACCATCGTCCGCCAGATCATCGCGGCCCATGGTGGCATTGTGACACTGGAGAACGAGCCGGGGGGCGGCGCGCGAGCATCGATTACCCTGCCAACCCGGCCGTTACAGCGGCCTGATGAGGAGTTGAGCATGCCGGTTACCACAGGCTCAGAGCGCGGTGGTGGGGCTGCACAGGCCAAGAGTGACAAAGCTGATGGCTAAAATTCTGATCATCGATGACGACGTAGCCAGCTGCCGCACCTTGCAGCTGCACTTTCGCGCCGCACACCATCAGGTTGAAATAGCGCATGATGCGGCCGCGGGTATGACCGCAGCGGAGTCATTCCATCCCCACCTGATCATCCTCGATATTCGCATGCCAGGGCGCAGTGGTCTGGAGGCGTTACCCGATTTTAAAACCCGCTTCCCAGAGAGCCCGGTGATCATGATTACCGCGTTCGATGACATGGACAGCACCATTACCGCGATGCAGCAAGGTGCTGATGATTACATTACCAAGCCCATTGATATTTCAGAGATGGATCAGGCTGTCGAAAGGGCAACCACCCGACGCCAGAGCGAAGTTGCGGGGTTGCAACTGGAATCGGATCATCAGCTTATTAACCGTGGCTACGCCATGGTCGGAAACAGCCGGCCAATGAAAGAAGTATTCAAGACTATTGGACTGATTGCGCGCAAGCCGGTTACTGTACATATTTCCGGGCCGAGCGGCACTGGGAAGGAACTGGTGGCGCGCAACCTTCACCGAGCGGGACCAACTCCAGATGGTCCGTTTGTGGCTGTCAACTGCGCGGCGTTAGTTGAGACCCTGCTCGAGTCCGATATGTTTGGTCACGAGAAAGGGGCATTCACCGGCGCGGTAAGCAGTCAACCGGGAAAGTTCACTCTTGCCCAAAACGGCACGATCTTTCTTGACGAGGTGGGTGAGTTGTCGCCGAATATCCAGGCTAAACTGCTGCGGGTGCTGCAAGAGAAGGAATATCTGCCAGTCGGCGGCAAGGAAGCACAGCAGACTAATGCCAGGATCATTTCAGCGTCTAATGCAGACCTCAAGCAACTGGTGGCCGAGAACCGCTTCCGTGAAGACCTGTTTTACCGGCTTCAGGTAGTTAACATTCCAATGCCTGCCTTGAAAGATCGACTGGAAGACCTGCCACTGCTGATTCCTTATCTGCTCGGACGGATTAACCGGGATTTCCATAAGCATGTGTCGACCATCTCGGCAGAAGTGATGGAGGCGTTCTATGCCTACAGTTGGCCGGGCAACATCCGGGAACTGGAGAACCTGTTGATGAAGTCGGTTGCCATGTGTCGGGGTGACACAGTAACCCCTGACCTGTTGCCTTCACAGTTAGCTACACGGGTTCCGTCGTTCGCGCCAGTGGCAGATGTGCGCATGAGTCTGAGGGAAGTCGAACGGGCTCACATACTCCGGGTACTGCAGCATACCGGCTGGCATCGTGGCCGGGCCTGTGAGGTTCTGGGCACCTCCCGGCCGCGTTTACGGCGGTTAATGAGTCAGTATGGTCTGGAAGAGCCGGAGCCCGACCCGGTATCGGAACTCCAAGACAACTGAGCCGGTAGTCATAAGCCCTTCGTGCCGGGCCGTGGCCGGGCAGCGTTTGTTCAGTCTCTCTTTCCCATATCCCATCGGGTGTCCGCGATACTTTATGCCGGGTCTCGCTTCAACAGTGAACGAGTTGCCGCATTTTTTCGCATCCTGGTGAACGATTCGTTCATAACCGTTCGGGTCAAAGTGGTTTTCACGTACGCGTTGCCGGGCTATTCCCCGGTTTTCGTGGGTACCACAAGGCGTCGTGCAGTCTGGCACGTTTATTGCTTATCTAGAAATAAGCCGATGCGGGCCGTAGGCGACTGGGTTTGGTCAACGCCCCGCATCCCCAATCCAGACTCGAGAGTGTGTGATGCCAATATTTAGACGTTCAGATCGTTTCTTGGCGGCTCTGACGGAAGCTGTTGCCCGGGTTATTGCCGGCAGGATTCGTGTCGAAAAACCAGTACCCGGTTCGTGTTCGACTTCATGAAGGTGCCGAGTCACCCGTACGCCGTGGCTTTGCGCGAGGTCGACAGCTGCGTGTTTAAAACCGCACCTCTAGGCGATTACTGGTACCCCCGTTTGGGGATTTTTGGAAGGCGAGGGTCAGCACGGCTGCCAATATTTGGGCAAGCGCGGATTGCGTCTTTTCCAACACCGACTAACCAGAAGAGGGGACGTGATGTCATCGATAATGCCCGTTTCTAAGTTTACCCGCACAGCAGTCAGTGCCCTGATCTCGACCGCCTTGCTGGCGATGGCGGCAGGAGTTGAAGCCGGGAATTTCCCGGCGATCGGCCCATTACCTGAAAAAAAGGCGCCCAGCCCGGCTTTAGCCGAGATGGGTCGGCGGCTGTTCTTTGACGTGCGTGTCTCTGGCGATGGTGCGATCAGTTGCGCCACCTGTCACGATCCGGGTCAGGGTTTTACCCGCCAAACTGACAAGAGTGGCGAGCCGATGGCCCTGTCGGATGCCTACCCCGGTACCCGTCACTTTCGCAACGCGCCTACGCTTATCAACGTGGCTCACAAGGAGGACTTCGCTGAGACCGGCTGGGGCTGGGATGGCCATATGGGGGCCAACCTCAACGATGTAGTGCGTGATCAGATCACTGAGACCATGATGATGAACATGGACATGCGATTGATGCACGAACGCATGAAACAGGATCCGGTTTATGTGCAGATGTGCCAGGAGAATTTCAATGGCGAGTGCAGTTCGGGCAGAGGCCGTAAGGCGCTGGATGCTTTCATGCGGACACTGGTTTCAAAAGATGCCCCGTTCGACAGTAATACGCTTTCGGGGAAGGCGCAATTAGGTCGAGTGTTGTTCGAAGGAAAGGCGGGCTGTCTCGGCTGCCATAACGGGCCCTATTTTTCCGATGGTCTGCCGCACAATACCGGTGTACCGGAGAATCTTGATATTTTCCGTGACCCCTTGCGACACATTGCTTACCGTGCGGTGATCACCAACCACGGTGTTCCCAAAGCCGACATCTGGCGCCGTGACGTGGGCTATTTCCTGGTAAGCAAGGATTATCGCGATGTCGGCAGTTTTATTACTCCGACACTGCGCGAAACGGTACACACGGCACCCTATATGCATAACGGCCAGTTCCAGACACTGGAGGAGGTGGTGGAGTTTTACGTTGCTGGAGGCGGTCATGATGACCCGTTGGCTAAAGAGCTGACCCCCCTGGACCTGAACGGGTCAGAACAGGCACAACTGGTGGCTTTTCTGCGCAGCCTCAGCAGCACGACCGCACCCACTGTAGAAAAAGTAGCGATACCTCTGGAATATGAACCCATAGAAAACTGGCTGGAAGTCAAAAACTAGTCCGGTGGAGAGAACCATGAAACCACAAGCACAGATGCTGTCATCGTTGGTCGTGGCTTTCGCCGCGGTACTGCTGCTGGCCGGCCCCGCCGCTCTGGCCGCGGGTGACCCCGACAAAGACCCGCCGTTGGCGCCGTTGCCACCGCCACCGGCACCGTTGGACAATCCGATTACCCAGGCCAAGGCCGACCTTGGCATGATGCTGTTTTTTGATCCGAAAATGACCGGTGATGCCAGCCTCAGCTGTGGTGACTGTCATGACCCGAAACAGGGCTGGGGATTTAACGATCCGATTTCCCGCGGCTATCCCGGTGCAGTGCACTGGCGTAACTCTCAGACCGTAGTCAACACTGCCTACCTGGGCAAGCTTTTCTGGCAGGGAAACGCCAAGAGCCTGGAAGCGCAGGCGCCCATTGCGAATAAGGGCGCCGTGGCAGGAAATGGCGAGGACGATGTCATGGAGGCGCGGCTGCGGCAAACCCCTTACTACATCGAGAAGTTCCGCGAGGTTTTTGGAACCCAACAGCCCAACCTGGGTGATGCGTGGATGGCGATCGCTACTTTCGAGCGCACTCTGAGCCAGCAGGATACGCCGCTTGATCGTTACCTGGCCGGTGATACCGGTGCTCTATCCGCGCCGGCCGTTTTAGGTAAACAATTGTTTGAAGGCAAGGCTAATTGCATTGAATGCCACAACGGCCCGGCATTGACGGATGAGAAGTATTACAACCTGGGCGTACCACGCCCGTTCGAGTGGGAGGAGATGGGGCTCAATACGGTGACCTTCCGCTGGGAAAACTATGCCAAGGGCGTGTACGAGAAACACTATCGAAATTGGAAGGATGATGCTGGTCTTTACTTTTCGACCAAGCGGCCGCAGGACGTGGGCAAGCACCGCACTGCGCCATTGCGCTACCTCGCTTACACCGCGCCCTATATGCACGCCGGACAGTTCTACACCCTGGAGGAAGTCGTTGATTTTTACAACGAAGGCGGGGGTGAGAACGAGTTCACCGATAACACCCATGGCTTGGGGAATAAAACCCCCATCCTCAAGTCGTTGAACCTGAGCGACGAGGAAAAAGAAGCCCTGGTGGCATTTCTCGAAGAGATCAGCGGGGATGAGATCCGTTTCAAACTGCCCGAAGTGCCACCTTACGACGTAATGCCCAACGTACCCGGATTAACCCAGGTTCGGGCTAAGCGCATTGGCCTCGAAACTTATCTGGCTGTGGCTGGCCAACAGTAACAGGAAAAAAGCGATGTCAAATTCGATTAATGATGGTCAAAAACGAGGCGCCTGCATGACCCGTCGGGCCTTTCTTTTTGGTGGAAGCGCGGCGGTTGCCAGCACGGTGCTGTTGCCTGGCCTGCCAGGCCTGGATGGCAAGGCCCTGGCGGCGGAAGTCGCCCGTTACCCACGTAAGCTGATTGGTAAACTGAGCGCACTGAAGGTTAATACGCCACTTAAGTTCAATTACCCCGACGAAGCCCAAAACTCCAATAGTCTGCTGTTTGCGTTGGACACACCGGCTGGCGGCGGCATCGGGCCGAAGCAGAACGTGGTTGCGTTCAACGCCCTGTGTACACACATGGGCGGCGCTCTTGACGGGCCCGGTTCATTTAGCGCGCCTGATCAGGCGCTGGGACCGTGCCCGCTGCACCAGACCAGTTTTGATTTAACACGCCACGGCATCGTTATTGGCGGCCACGCGACCGAGAGCCTGCCACAGGTGCTGCTGGAACTGGAAGGCGACGATATTTATGCCGTGGGCATGCTTGGCCTGATCTACGGCCGCTTCGACAACCTGAAAACGGGGTGACCGGATATGTCAAAGAAAGCGAAAGACTCACAGCCGTTCTATCAACCAGAGGACCAGATTCCTCTGCCGCCGAAGAATGCTGACGTCATCACCACCTGCTGTGACTACTGCGTTATGGCCTGTGGTTTCAAAGTGTACCGCTGGCCAGTCGGCGCACCCAGTGGGGGGCCGAAAAGGAGCCAGAATGCACTGGGATTGAATTACCCGCTACGGCCCGGGCAGGGCGGGTGGGTAGGACCCAATCAATACACCCAGGGCAAATGGAAGGGCAAGATGCACCATATCGCCGTCGTCGGTGACCACAAGTCACGGGTGGTAAACGTGGGCGGGGGCCACAGTATCCGCGGGGGTTGTATTGCACAGAAGGTCTATAACCCGCAAAAGCCCACCCAGGATCGCCTCCAGCACCCAATGATCCGGATCAACGATCTGCTGATGCCGGTGACCTGGGATTTCGCCTTGGACATCGCGGCGGAAGTATCCAACCATGTAATCAAAACCCACGGTGAGTCAGCCTGGGCCATGAAGTATTTCTCATACCAATACTTTGAGAACACCTATGCGTTGACCAAGCTGGCGTTAAAGGCCATTAACAGCCCTGCGGTGGCGCACCATGATCACCCCTCTTTCGTTAATTCGGCACCCGGGTGGGTCGATATCGGCTATGACATCTTTGGCGCCTCTCATGAGGATTTTGCGCTGGCTGATTGTGTACTGATTTCGGGCACCGATCCTTTCGAGACCAAGACCACCTTGTGGAACCACTGGATTCTTAAAGGCATTAATGGCAACCACACCAAAGTCATCATGGTTAATCCACGGCGTACCGCCGGAGTAGCCTATGCCGAAAAGCACGGCGGCCTGCACCTGGATGTCGTTCCAGGATCGGATACCGTGGTGCATATGGCGATCGAACGTGTGATCGTGGAAAACGGCTGGGAGGACGCTGAGTTTATCGAGAAGCACGTCGCCAATTTCTGGGAGACCGATTCCGGCTTTGGCCAGGGAACCCGCAACACGCCTTGGCAGTGGCGCACCACCTGGGGCAATTTCCAGGTGAAAGGGTTCGAGGACTGGAAGCAATGGCTGCTGGCGCAGGAAGAATCCAAGGTCGAAGTCGCCGCGAAGATTGCGGGTATCGATCCGCAAAAAATATACCGCGCCGCGGAAATGATGGCCAAGCCCAAAGACAATGGGGAACGGGTCAAGACCTCGATCTGCATTGAGAAGGGCAGCTACTGGTCGAATAACTACCTCAATACCGCATCGATCGGTACTCTGGGGGTGATACTCGGTTGTGGCGGCCGGCCAGGTCAGATTATGACCCGTTTGGGTGGTCATCAGCGGGGCGGGGTCAATGGCGGCAAGTACCCAACCTGGAAATCACCCTATAAGGTGCCGGGTCGTCGACGTCACCGACTGGATCTGGACCGCTGGCTTGAGGATGGTCACGTGCGTTTCGCCTACGTGGTGGGAACCACCTGGATCCAGGCTATGCCCGGTTCTTCGGCGCTGGAAGATTCTTTCAAAAAATTGACCAAGTTCAATCCCCACCAGGTGCGCAGTTTCGACAAACAGACCATCATCGACACCCTAAAACGCCGGGTAGACTCGGGCGGAATGGTGGTCGCGAACCAGGATATCTACCTGCGGGATCCCATCGGAAGCCAGTATGCAGATTTGGTTTTTCCGGCCGCCGGTTGGGGTGAAGAAGAGTTCACCCGTGCCAACTCGGAACGTCGAGTGCGCCTGTACGGCAAATTTTGTGATGCCCCGGGTGAAGCGATGCCCGACTGGAAGATCGCGGCCTCACTGGCTAAAAAGATGGGCTTCGTGGGTTTTGACTGGAAGGATAGTAACGAGGTCTTCGAGGAAACCTGCCGCTTTAGCCGGGGTTCACGTAAAGACTACAACGCGGTTCGGGTGGTAGCCCGGCGCAAAGGCATGCGGGCTCACGATTTCCTGCGTAGCTTCGGCACCAAGGGCCTACAAGCGCCCCTGCTACTGGACGGTGACCGAATCGTCGAGACCAAGCGATTACACGATTACAACCGCAAAGATATCCCTGATACTGGGCCGGAAGCCACCACGGTGCACAATAAGCGCCTGCTGGCGTTCAAGACCCAGACCGGCAAGCTGAACCTGGTCAAATCGCCATGGAAGCTGTGGGCCGATTTTTATGATTTCATGCAACCCAAGGGGGATGAACTGTGGGTAACCAACGGGCGTATCAACGAGCTGTGGGAGTCTGGTTTTGATGACTACGAACGGCGCCCCTACACCCAGCAGCGCTGGCCGATGAATTTCATTGAGATTCACCCTGCCGACGCGCAGGTG
>MPLX02034859.1_pt1 | contig 40975 bp, 35 predicted proteins | sample 1617341 | NCBI WGS metagenome assembly MPLX02 (sample SAMN05944804, study PRJNA350692) | marine metagenome | biome: marine; feature: ODZ; material: water; isolation source: 120 m water sample filtered on 0.2 um supor filter | place: Pacific Ocean | collected 2012-04-08 | depth 120m m | reverse complement strand
GGATAATAGCCATGGCGTTTGTGGAAAGCTTCAACGTGGTCAGGCAGATCACATGCGGGCTTTGAATGTCCGGCGGCAATCGCTATCATCCGGGTATAGCGCGGTCAATACCGCATCAATCCAGATTTAATCTTTAAGGTGCGCCATGGAAGTCGAAGAAACCATTATTGTCGAACAAGCCTCTGTCAGTTGCGACGGCGGTGGTGAGCCGTTGGGCCATCCAAAAGTGTATCTTGAAATCGTGGACGGGGGAGAAACAGTCTGCCCATACTGCTCACGCACCTTCAAACTGGCCGAGGGTGCCACTCAAGCCGCTGGTCACTAGGAACCCGCCCGTGTCGGACCAAGAATCGCCTTCCACGCCACAACATGTGTTCCTGATTGACGGATCGGGTTTCCTGTTTCGCGCCTATTACGGCATCAAGCAGCGCATGACCCGCGCCGACGGAACGCTGGTCAATGCCGTGCATGGTTTTTCGACCATGTTGATGAAATTAATCGACGATACAGACGCAGACCATATTGCCGTTATTTTCGATAGCGCGCGCAAGACCTTCCGAAACGATATTTATCCCGAATACAAAGCACACCGCCCACCACCGCCAGACGACCTGATTCCCCAGTTCGAACTGGTTCGCGAGGCGACCCGGGCCTTTAACGTCGCTTGCGTCGACATGCCCGGATACGAGGCCGATGATTTAATCGCCACCTACGCTGCTCTGGCCAAAAAACAGGGAGCCGAGGTCACCGTCGTTTCATCCGATAAGGACCTGATGCAACTGGTTGACGACCGCGTAACCATGTTCGACGCCATGAAAGGCAAAAAAATCGGCCCAGATCAGGTCATGGAAAAATTCGGCGTCGGACCGGACCGGGTGATTGAGGTGCAGGCCCTGGCGGGCGATTCATCTGACAACGTACCCGGTGTTCCGGGCATTGGCATAAAGACGGCGGCGCAGTTGATCGTTGAGTACGGCGACATGGAAGGGGTGCTCGCCCATGCCGAAGAAATCAAGCAGCCCAAACGCCGCCAGAATCTGATCGATCATGCGAACGACGCCCGTGTCTCCAAAGAACTGGTGACCCTAAAAAATGACGTTCCGGTTAAAGTCCCCTTAAGCGATTTCGCTGTTAAAGAGCCTGACCAGGACGAACTTCTGGAGTTTCTGGCCGCCCAGGATTTCAGGAAGTTGACCGAACGGGTATCCAGTAGATACGGGTTTGAAGCCTCAGACGATGCATCCATAAATTATGCTCCGCAGACGATTGAAGCGTCCTATGAACTTGTTCAGGACATGGACGCTTTGGAAAAGTGGGTCGCCGGGGCAAACAACAAAGGTGTCGTCGCTTTCGATACGGAAACCACGTCACTGGATGCGACTCGAGCCGAGCTGGTCGGGGTGTCGCTTTGTTTTGAGGCGGGCCGGGCCTGCTACATACCGCTCGCCCATAAAGCACCCGCGGCGCAAGGGACATTTGATCTGGGCGACGGTGGTGGGGACGGCAACAACGCCGACGCGCCCGAGCAGGCTCCCTTCGATTTGGCATTGGCGCGCCTGAAGGAGATGTTGGAAGACCCGGCGGTCCTGAAAATAGGCCACAACATCAAATATGACGCCCAGGTTCTGGCCAACTACGGCATTCAGGTGCAAGCCGTTGATGACACCATGCTGCTTTCCTACGTGTTGGAATGTGGCCTGCATGGTCACGGTCTTGATGATCTGTCGGACATGCATTTTGAACACAAAAACATCAAGTTCAAGGAAGTGGCGGGCGCGGGAAAATCCCAGGTGACCTTCGATCTGGTTCCCCTGGATAAAGCACTGGATTACGCCGCCGAAGACGCCGACATGACCTGGCGTCTGCACACACTTCTAAAACCGCGATTGGTCGAAGAAAATATGGTTACGGTTTACGAGACGCTGGAACGCCCCCTGATCGGCGTGCTGGTCGATATGGAACGCCACGGCATCAAGGTTGATGCGGCGGAGCTCAAGCGCCTGAGCGACGATTTTGCAGTTCGGCAGGATGAATTGATGGAGGAAGTTCACGAACTTGCAGGGCGAGATTTCAACGTCGGCTCCCCCAAGCAGCTGGGGGAAGTCCTGTTCGATGAAATGGGCCTTCCCGGCGGCAAAAAGGGTAAAACCGGGGCTTACACCACCGGGGCCGAGGTGCTGGAAAAACTCGCCGCCGAAGGCCACGTACTGCCGCAAAAAGTTCTCGACTGGCGGCAACTGGCAAAGTTGAAGAGCACCTATACGGATGCGCTTACGGCGCAAATCAATCCAGATACGGGCCGGGTGCATACATCTTATTCAATGGCCGGAACCTCAACCGGCAGGCTGGCCTCCAGCAATCCCAATTTGCAGAACATTCCCGTACGCACCGAAGAAGGTCGCAAAATCCGCGAAGCCTTCATTCCGGAAACAGGCTGCAAGTTGCTCAGCGCCGATTATTCGCAGATTGAGCTCCGGCTGCTGGCTCATGTGGCGGGTATTGATACGTTGATAGATGCTTTTAGATCCGGCGACGATATCCACGCCCTGACCGCCTCGCAGGTTTTTGGTGTCCCCGTCGAAGGCATGGATCCAATGGTGCGCAGGCAGGCCAAAGCGATCAACTTCGGCATTATTTACGGCATCTCGGCCTTCGGACTGGCCCGCCAGCTTGATATCTCGAACGGCGAGGCGTCCGATTACATCAACGCCTATTTCGAACGTTACCCCGGCATCCGCACCTATATGGATCAAACCAAGGAAGAGGCCCGCAATCAGGGTTTTGTCTCAACCTTGTTTGGGCGCAAATGCCATGTCCGGGGCATTGGCGACAAGAACCCGTCCATGCGCAACTTCGCAGAGCGAGCGGCCATCAATGCGCCCATCCAGGGCGGTGCTGCCGATATCATCAAGCGAGCCATGATCGCCATGCCGGATGCCCTTGAGACTGCGGGATTAAAGGCAAAGATGTTGTTGCAGGTGCACGATGAACTGGTGTTCGAGGTTCCCGAAGAAGAACTCAATGCAACGTCTGACATCGTCAAGAACACCATGGAAAATGCGGCCAAACTGGATGTTCCATTAATTGTTGATTCCGGCATCGGTGATAACTGGAACCAGGCCCACTAGTTGCGGCACAGGATCAAGAGTCCCAAATATTTTGATGACGGACAGAGTATGTGACCTGGACCTGTGCTTTTCGAATAGAAACTTTTATATTCTCATAAAGTGACAACAACCTGACACACTTTGCTTCTTTATTGGAAAGCCGCCAAAATACAACGTCGGGCTTGATCGAGACCCGCATCGTTGCCACAATCTTTCCTAATTTCAACGCTATAGTCGGCAATTCAGTTATTCGAATTTTATTCAGGAGTTTTCCTTTGAACCGCCTCGCTTTCACCATGCTCGTCGCATCCACATTCATTGCCTTCAGCTTTTCCGCTGTGGCCGAGCCCCGTCATGGCCTTGCGATGCACGGCGAGACAAAATATGGCCCCGATTTCAAACATTTCGACTACGTCAATCCAAATGCGCCCAAAGGCGGTGATGTCAAGCTGGCGACAACAGGTAGCTTCGACAGCTTCAACGGTTTTATCATCAAGGGCGAAGCGGCGGCGGGTATCGGCGGCATATACGATACGTTATTGGTTTCCAGCGCCGATGAGGCCTTCACCGAATACGGCCTTCTCGCCGAGACGGTTGAAACACCGCAGGACCGCTCCTGGGTGCAGTTCGTGCTGCGCAAAGAAGCGCGCTGGCACGACGGCAAACCGATCACCGCCGACGACGTCATCTGGACCTTCAATACCCTTATCGAAAAGGGCCAACCTTTTTACCGCTTTTATTACGGTAGCATCGAACGGGCCGAAAAAATAGACGAGCGTACCGTCAAATTTACCTTTAAACCCGGCGAGAACCGGGAACTACCCTTGATCATGGGGCAAATTGCGGTACTGCCAAAACACTATTGGCAGGACAGGGATTTTTCAAAAACCACTCTGAAACCACCTCTGGGCAGCGGGGCCTACAAAATTGACAGTTTCGAGCCGGGGCGTTTTGTCAAATACAAGCGGGTTGCCAATTACTGGGGGCGTAATCTACCGGTAAATGTCGGCAAGGACAACTTCGACACCATGCGCTACGACTATTATCGGGATGCAACCGTTCAGGTTGAAGCCTTCAAAGCGGGTGAGTTTGATTACAGGTCTGAAAACGCATCCAAAAGCTGGGCCACGGCTTATGATTTTCCGGCGCTGGACAAGGGGTTGGTGATCAAGGAAGAGATCAGGCACAACCGCGGGGCCGGTATGCAGGGTTACATTTACAACACTCGGCGGGTACTGTTTTCAGACCCAAAAGTCCGCCAGGCACTGGCCTACGCCTTCGATTTTGAATGGTCCAACCGCAATCTGTTCTACAGCCAATACAAACGCACCCGGTCCTACTTCGACAATTCCGAATTGACCGCAAAAGGCCTGCCCGGCGCGGATGAACTGGCGATCCTGACACCCTATCGCGGACGCATCCCCGACGAAATCTTCACGGCCGAATACAATCCACCCAGGACCAAGGGCGACGGGCGCATTCGTACCAATCTGAAAGCGGGTGATGCGCTTCTCAAGGAAGCGGGCTGGATCATCAAGGACAAAAAACGGGTCCACAGTGAAACCGGTCAGGTGCTGGAATTCGAAATCATGCTGGTCAGCCCGACCCTGGAAAGGGTGACGCTGCCGATGATAAAAAATCTGGAGCGCCTTGGCGTCAAGGCCAGGGTACGCACTGTCGATACGGCGCAGTATCTACGCCGCCTGGAAACCTTTGATTTTGACGTTATCACCTTCGTTTTCGGCCAGTCCCTGTCGCCGGGAAATGAGCAGCGTGGCTATTGGGGCGGCGAAGCCGCCGGACAGAACGGCAGCCGTAATTTTATCGGCATCAAGGATCCGGTGATAGACGAGTTGGTCGAAAAACTGATCGCCGCGCCCGACCGCAAAAGCCTGATCGCACACACCAGGGCGCTGGACCGTGTTTTACAGTGGGGACACTACGTCATTCCACACTGGCACCTGGATTATGATCGGCTGGTCTTCTGGAACAAATTTCAAAGGCCGGAAACGACTCCGCTGAGAGGAGTCCAGTTTTCCACCTGGTGGGTCAACACCCAAAGCGCCGATAAAACGGAACAAGCCCAAAAATCCCTTAAGGCTGAATAGCCCATGCTCACTTACGCCCTACGCCGCCTGCTTTTGATCATCCCTACCCTGTTCGGGATTATGGTGGTTAACTTTATTATCGTTCAGGCCGCCCCCGGCGGGCCGGTAGAACAGGCCATCGCCAAGTTACAGGGACTTGACGTGGAGGCGACGGCAAGAGTCAGCGGTACCGGTGGCGGCGAGGTCAGCGGCGGTAAAAAACCGGCGCAGGGTAGCGGGTCGTCGGGGCTAAGCAAATACCGCGGCTCACAAGGTCTGGACCCGGAATTCATCAAGGAAATTGAGCGCCAGTTCGGTTTCGACAAACCGACCCATGAGCGCTTTTTTCTGATGATGGATAATTACGTACGCTTCGATTTTGGTGACAGTTTTTTTCGTGACCGCAGTGTTATCGACCTTGTCATCGACAAAATGCCGGTATCCATTTCCCTGGGGCTGTGGACGACTATTCTGGTTTACCTGATTTCCATCCCCCTGGGCGTCGCCAAGGCAGTGCGTGACGGGTCGCGTTTCGACGTCTGGTCCAGCGCCGTCGTCATCATCGGCAATGCGGTTCCCAGTTTCCTGTTCGCAATTCTTTTGATCGTGATGTTCGCAGGTGGGCGCTATTTCGATTGGTTCCCGTTGCGCGGGCTGACATCGGATAATTTTGAAGACTTGTCGTTCATCGGTATGGTCACTGATTATTTCTGGCACATTACCCTGCCGATCGTATCTATGGTCATAGGCGGATTTGCAGGGTTGACCATGCTGACCAAAAATTCCTTCCTGGACGAAATCAACAAGCAGTATGTCATCACCGCGCGCTCCAAGGGCCTGACGGAAAACCGGGTTCTGTACGGTCATGTTTTCCGCAACGCCATGTTGATCGTCGTCGCCGGATTCCCAAGCGCCTTTGTCAGCATCCTGTTTACCGGCGCGCTGCTGACCGAAATCATTTTTTCGCTGGACGGCCTTGGCCTGCTGGGATTCGAGGCCGCCATCAACCGGGATTATCCGGTCATGTTCGGCACCCTGTATTTTTTCACCCTGCTGGGGTTGTTGCTCAATTTACTGGGAGATTTAATGTACCACTTCATCGACCCCCGCATCGATTTTGAAAAGCGTGGAGCCTGATGAAAATGACGCGGCAAAATCGTATTCTCGGTCTGACCATAACCCCGTTGACCCGGCGCAGGTTGGCTAATTTTCGCGCCAACAGGCGCGGCTACTGGTCGTTATGGCTGTTCCTTGGGCTTTTTGTCGCCAGTCTGTTCGCCGAGTTGATCGCCAATGACAGGCCAATCCTGATCGGCTTCGAGGACACCCTGTATTATCCGGTTTTTATCGATTACCCGGAAACAACCTTCGGTGGCTTTCTGGAGACAACAACTGAATACGCCGACCCTGAAGTGCGCGAGATGATCGAAGAAAAAGGATGGATAATCTGGCCCTTGGTCCGTTTCAGCTATGATACTGTCAATTATGAGCTCAAGGTCCCCGCGCCGGCGCCCCCATCGGAGCTGAATTGGCTGGGTACGGACGATCAGGGCCGTGATGTCGCCGCCCGCCTGATCTACGGCTTTCGCATTTCCGTACTTTTCGGCCTGACCCTGACCCTGATCAGTTCCATCATCGGCGTTGGGGCCGGGGCTGTGCAGGGTTATTTTGGCGGCCTGACGGACCTTTTGTTTCAACGTTTCATCGAAATCTGGTCGGGACTGCCGACACTTTATCTATTGATCATCCTGGCCAGCGTCGTGGAGCCAAATTTTTGGTGGCTGTTGGGGTTGATGTTGATGTTTTCGTGGATGGCGCTGGTCGGCGTGGTACGAGCGGAATTCCTGCGCGCACGCAATTTTGATTATGTCCGCGCTGCGCGCGCCCTTGGCGTCAGCAACGGGACAATCATGTTCAAACATATCCTGCCCAACGCCATGGTGGCGACGGTGACATTTTTGCCGTTCATACTGAATGGGTCGATTACAACCCTGACGGCGCTGGATTTTTTGGGCTTCGGCCTGCCTGCGGGATCGCCATCGCTGGGTGAACTGCTCAATCAGGGCAAAGCGAACCTGCAAGCACCTTGGCTGGGGCTGACTGCGTTCTTTGTGTTGGCGGTTATGTTAAGCTTGCTGATCTTTGTCGGCGAGGCGGTGCGCGACGCGTTTGACCCAAGGAAGACGTTCAAATGAGGACAATCGGATGAGTCTGCTTGAAATCATGGACTTGAGCGTTTCCTTTGGCGACGGGCAAAAAGAGGTCAAGGCCGTTCAAAATGCGTCGCTCAAGATCGACAAGGGCGAAACCGTGGCGCTGGTTGGCGAATCCGGTTCCGGCAAATCCGTGACCGCCCTTTCCGTCATGAAATTGCTACCCTATCCCCTGGCTCGTCATCCGTCGGGCTCTATTACATTCAGGGGGGAGGAACTGATCGACGCCGATGAAACGCGCATGCGCGCCCTGCGTGGCAATCAGATCGCGATGATCTTTCAGGAACCGCTGACCTCCCTGAATCCACTGCATTCCATTGAGAAGCAAATCAGCGAAGTGCTGTTCGTTCACAAATTGATGAACAAGGCCCAGGCCCACGCCCGGGTCATCGAACTGCTTGAACTGGTTGGGTTGGAAGAAGCTATCGAGCGCATGGACGACCTGCCTCACCAGTTTTCCGGCGGTCAACAACAGCGAGTAATGATCGCCATGGCGCTTGCCAACGAGCCCGACCTGCTGATCGCGGACGAACCAACCACCGCCGTCGATGTCACCATTCAGGCGCAATTGCTGAAGTTGCTCAATGAACTGCGTGACAAGCTTGGCATGGCCCTGCTTCTGATCACCCATGATCTGGGCGTGGTCAGAAAAATGGCCGACCGGGTCTCGGTCATGAATGGGGGACGCATCGTCGAGCAGGGCAATGTGGAGGATGTGTTCAACAATCCACAAGACCCCTACACCCAAAAGCTGCTCGCCGCCGAACCAAGGGGCGCGCCGGAAGCCGCCGACCCAAACGCCGAGGACCTGATGAACGGCGACAATATCAAGGTCTGGTTCCCCATCAAGCAGGGATTGATGCGACGCACCGTCGACCATGTCAAAGCCGTTGACGGCGTCTCGTTAAGCGTCAAGCGCGGCCACACTTTGGGCGTTGTCGGGGAATCCGGTTCCGGCAAAAGCACCTTGGCGCGCGCCCTGCTCAGGCTTGAAGGATGCGAAGGCCGCATCGTTTTTGCGGGAAAAAATCTGCACGACATCGCAGAAAGAGACCTGCGTCCTTTACGCAAACGTTTGCAGATCGTCTTCCAGGATCCATTTGGTTCTCTTAGCCCCAGGCTTTCCATCGGCCAGATTGTCGGCGAAGGATTGAAAGTTCACAATTTGGGTGGCGATGCTCAGCAACGACGTGAGCTGATCGCTGATACATTGAAAGAAGTCGGCCTGGAGCCGGAAATGATGGACCGCTATCCACACGAATTTTCCGGCGGCCAGCGCCAGCGTATTTCCATCGCCCGCGCCCTGGTTTTGAAGCCGGATTTCATCGTCATGGACGAGCCGACGAGCGCGTTGGATATGTCTGTACAGGCACAAATTGTCGATCTGTTGCGCGATCTGCAACAGCGTCACGGTCTGACTTACCTGTTTATCTCGCATGACCTGAAAGTGGTGCGCGCCGTCTCTCACGACATCGTCGTCATGCGTTGGGGCAAAATTGTCGAGCAGGGCCCGGCGGGAGACGTTTTCACCAACCCGAAGGAAGCCTACACCCGCGCCCTGATGGCCGCCGCCCTTGAAATGAAGGCCGATGATACCGGCGTGGTGGGAACTTGATAAGTATGACAAACGCGATATGGTGGCCGGGTATTAGCCCAGATATCCGTAAGAAATACCCAACAGGCAGCAGCCCAGAATAATTCGGTAAACCACGAAGGGCGTGAAACTGGCCTGCCTTAACCAGGCCATTAGAATGGCGATGGTGATCAGGGCCATGACGAAAGCCAAACCCGCAGCCAGCATGGCGTCGGACGTCAGGCGCGCATTACCGGACTTGTACAGCTCTAATCCGGTCAAGGTTCCCGCACCAATAATCGTCGGGATTGACAGCAGCATGGAAAACCGCGCCGCATCCGTTCTTTCCATCCCCAACATGCGCGCCGCAGACATGGTAATGCCGGAGCGGCTGGTGCCGGGTATCAAGGCGAGTACCTGTGCGATACCGATAACAAGTCCATCGCCGATTCCCAAATGTTCAATCCGGCGCAACGTCATGCCAACCTTGTCGGTGATCCACAGCACGATACCAAAACCCAGTGTCGCCCAGGCGATAACCGTGATGGAACGCAGGCTTCCCACGCCATATTTATTCAGGGCGTAGCCTGCGATGATGACAGGGATGGTCGCCAGCACGATCAATCCCGCCATTTTGGCGTGCCCGTCGGGTCGCCCGCGCAGGCTCATAAGCAGGCCCTTTATCATGCCTATGACGTCACGCCAGAAATACAGCATGACCGCGCCCAAAGTCCCGACATGGACCGCGACATCAAGAATCCGTCCCTGATCCGGCCAACCTGTAAAAATTGGCACCAGCACCAAATGACCGGAAGAACTGATCGGGAGAAACTCGGTAATTCCCTGAATAAGGGCCAAGACCACTATATGTAGAACGGGCACGTCAGACCTCTCAATATATTGCGGACTTTATAGCATTACAGTGGAGGTTACCCAAGTTTGAAAACATCAAAATCTTTGCTTTTTGATTGGCAACCCCCCGTTTGGTTTGATATTTAGACGCCCCGTCTCAATTCATATAAATAAGAGAATTTGATTATGAGCCAACCGGTTTGGCCCTCAGCGTCCGGACTGCCCCTAAAACAAGGGCTATACGACCCGAAGAACGAGCATGACAACTGCGGTCTCGGCTTTATCGCCGATATCAAGAACCGCAAGTCCCATGACATCGTCCGTCAGGGCCTGCAAATTCTCATCAATCTGGACCATCGTGGTGCCGTCGGCGCCGACCCCCTGGCCGGTGACGGGGCTGGTATCCTGCTACAAGTTCCAGATCGTCTGTACCGCGAAGATTGCGTCAGGCTGGGTTTCGACCTGCCGCCCCCGGGCGACTACGCCGTCGGCATGGTCTTTCTACCCCGCCACAAGATGACCCAGGCAGCCTGCGTAGCAGCCTTCTATAAGGTCACGGAAGAAGAAGGCCTGCCCATCCTCGGCTGGCGCGACGTACCGGTCGATAACAGCGTTCTTGGCGAAAGCGTTCTGCCTATTGAACCATTGATCCGTCAGGTCTTTATCGGCCGCGGCGACACTTGCGCCGACAACGACGCTTTCGAGCGCAAGCTGTTTGTCGTGCGCAAGCAAATTCACCATGAAGTCTGGGATATCAACATCGAACAGGGGGCGCATTTTTATATTCCGTCCCTATCGACCCGGACCATTGTCTACAAAGGCATGATGCTAGTTTCCAACGTTGATAAATATTTTAGGGATTTGAGCGACGAGCGCGCCGAGTCCGCCCTGGCGCTTGTTCATCAGCGATTTTCTACCAACACTTTCCCATCCTGGCGATTGGCCCAGCCGTTCCGCTTTTTGTGCCACAACGGCGAAATCAACACCGTGCGCGGCAACATCAACTGGATGCAGGCCCGCCGCCATAATATGAGTTCTGATATCCTGGGCGACGATCTTGAAAAGCTCTGGCCTCTGATCGGCGATGGCTCTTCGGATTCGGCGACTTTCGATAACGCCATGGAACTGCTGTTCGCCGGCGGTTACTCGTTGGCCCACGCGATGATGATGATGATACCGGAAGCCTGGTCGGGCAATCCGTTGATGGACGAGAAACGGCGTGCGTTCTACGAATACCACGCAGCCCTGATGGAACCGTGGGACGGTCCCGCCGCCATGGCCTTCACCGATGGCCGCCAGATCGGCGCGACACTGGATCGCAACGGCCTCAGGCCCGCGCGCTATATAGTCACCGACGACGACAAGGTCATCATGGGCTCCGAGGTCGGCGTCCTGCCGGTTCCGGAAAGCAAGATTGTCAAAAAATGGCGCTTGCAGCCGGGCAAGATGTTGCTGATCGACCTGGAAGAAGGCCGCATCATTGATGACGCCGAACTGAAGGAAACCCTGGCCCAGGCCAAGCCTTATCAGAAGTGGCTGGACAAGACCCAGATCATGCTCGACAGCCTGCCCGATGAAGTCTCGCCGATGACGCCGGACAAAAAAACCATTCTGGAGCGCCAGCAGGCCTTCGGATACACACAGGAAGACATCAAGTTTTATATCGGTCCCATGGCCGTTGGTGGCCAGGATCCGCTTGTCTCCATGGGCTGTGATATTCCGCCTGCTGTGCTGTCTGACCGCTCGAAGATGCTGTATTCCTACTTCAAGCAGAACTTCGCCCAGGTCACCAACCCGCCGATCGATCCGATTCGCGAAGAATCGGTAATGTCTCTGGTCTCTCTGATCGGTCCCCGGCCAAACTTGCTTGATCTCAAGACCGGGGGCAAGCACATGCGCCTGGAAGTGCATCAGCCGATTTTGTCTAACGTCGATCTGGAAAAGGTACGGCGCATCGAAAACAAGGTCGATCACGCCTTTGTCACCTACACCCTGGATATCTGCTATCCGGCACCCGACGGAGCGGGGGGCATGAAGGCCGCCCTGGACCAGCTTTGCCAGAAAGCCCAGCAAGTCGTTATCGAAGGCCACAACATCCTGATCTTGTCGGACAGGGGCGTTAACGCTGATCGCATCGCGCTGCCAGCCTTGCTTGCGACCGCTGCGGTTCATCACCATCTGATCCGCGAAGGCCTGCGCACGGAAGTCGGGCTGGTTGTCGAAACCGGCGAAGCCCGTCAGGTTCATGATTTCTGCCTGCTGGCCGGTTACGGTGCAGAAGCCATCAACCCCTATCTGGTATTTGAATCCCTGTCCCACATGCGCCATGATTTTTCCGAGAAATTCAGCGAGGAAGAGGTTCACCAGCGCTACGTCAAAGCCGTCGATAAGGGCATACTGAAGGTCATGTCGAAGATGGGCATCTCGACCTATCAATCCTACTGCGGGGCGCAGATTTTCGATGCCGTTGGACTGTCCAGCACATTCATTAACAAGTATTTCACCGGCACCGCTACGTCCATTGAGGGCGTCGGTCTGGCTGAAATCGCCCGGGAAACCGTCGCGCGCCACCAGATAGCATACGGCACAGCACCGATCTTCGAAGAAGCCCTCGATGTTGGCGGCGAGCTGGCCTACCGGGCCCGCGGCGAAGAACATATCTGGACGCCGGAAACCATCTCCACGTTGCAGCATTCGGTGCGCAATGGCGATTATGAAGGCTACAAAAAATATTCTTCCATGATCGACGACCACGATGCGAAACTGAAGAACTTACGCGGCCTGTTCTCTTTCACCGAGGGGCAATCCGTTCCCCTGGACGAGGTCGAACCGGTATCGGAGATCACCAAGCGCTTCGCGACGGGTGCGATGTCCTTCGGTTCGATTTCGTGGGAAGCCCACACCACCATCGCCATCGCCATGAACCGGCTGGGCGGCAAGTCCAACACTGGTGAAGGCGGCGAAGAAGCGATTCGTTTCAGGCCGATTGAAAATGGCGACTCCATGCGTTCGGCAATTAAACAGGTGGCGTCTGGTCGCTTCGGGGTGACTGGCGAATACCTGGTTAACGCCGACGACATTCAAATCAAGATGGCCCAGGGCGCCAAGCCCGGTGAAGGTGGCCAGCTACCCGGTCACAAGGTGGACGAATGGATTGGCCGGGTACGTCATTCGACGCCGGGCGTCGGCCTGATTTCACCGCCGCCGCACCATGACATTTATTCCATTGAGGATTTGGCGCAGTTGATTCACGACCTCAAAAACGTCAACCCGAAGGCGCGGATTTCCGTCAAGCTGGTTAGTGAGGTTGGCGTCGGCACGGTTGCCGCAGGCGTATCCAAGGCCCACGCCGATCACGTAACCATCTCGGGCGCGGACGGTGGCACGGGAGCCAGCCCGATCACGTCCATCATGCACGCTGGCAGTCCGTGGGAGCTGGGCCTGGCCGAAGCCCATCAAACGCTGGTTCTGAACAAACTGCGCGGTCGCATCGCCGTTCAGGTTGACGGGGGCTTGCGCACAGGCCGCGATGTCGTCGTTGGCGCTTTGCTGGGCGCTGATGAATTCGGTTTCGCAACCGGCGCGCTGATCGCCGAGGGCTGCATCATGATGCGCAAATGCCACCTGAACACCTGCCCTGCAGGCGTGGCAACACAGGACCCGGAATTGCGCAAGCGCTTTACCGGCAAACCGGAAGACGTCGTCAACTACTTCACCTTTATCGCCGAAGAGGTCCGCGAAATAATGGCCGAACTTGGTTTCAGAACCATTGAAGAAATGATCGGCCATTCCGAACGTCTGGAAAAATCAACCGCTATCACTCATTGGAAATCCGAAGGACTGGATTTCTCGCGGGTGCTGTCGACGCCTGATGCCGGTCCGGATGTCGCCATCTTCAATTGCGAAGAACAAAACCACGGCCTTGATAAGGCCCTGGACAACATGCTGATCGAGAAATCACAGGATGCTATCGACGGCGGCACCCCGGTGACCATCGAGTCCGACATCATCAATGTCAACCGGTCGGTCGGCGCCATGCTGTCGGGCCGCATTGCCGAAAAGCATGGGTTCGACGGACTGAAGGATGACACCATTCACGTCAAACTGAAGGGTGCGGCTGGTCAAAGCTTCGGCGCATGGCTGTCGCGCGGCGTCACCCTGGAGCTTTCCGGCGATTCAAATGATTACGTCGGCAAGGGATTGTCCGGCGGCAAGATCATCATTTATCCGAACGCCGAAAGCCCGGTCACGCCCGAAGACAACATCATCGTCGGCAACACGGTTCTTTACGGCGCCATTTCCGGTGAATGTTATTTCCGCGGCGTCGCGGGAGAACGCTTCGCGGTTAGAAATTCCGGCGCGACCGTCGTCGTCGAAGGCGTGGGCGATCATGGTTGTGAATACATGACGGGTGGATGCGTTGTCGTTCTGGGCGACACCGGCCACAATTTCGCTGCGGGCATGTCGGGCGGAATCGCCTACGTACTGGACGGTGATGGTGATTTCGATAAGCGCTGCAATATGGCGATGGTCGAGTTGGAACCAATCGCCGACGAAGACAGGGCAATCAAAAAAATGGAGCATCAGGGCGGAGACCCTGAAGCCCACGATCTGGTCGATATCATGCATGACATGACCAGCCAGGATGCACAGCGTCTGCGGGTTTTGATTCACAATCACCTTAAGTACACGGGGTCTTCCAGGGCCAGGGAAATTCTCGACGATTGGGACAACGTACTACCTCGTTTCGTCAAGGTCATGCCCGTCGATTACCGCCACGCCTTGCAGGAAATGCAGGGCAAGAAGAAAACCAGCGAGCAAGATGACATCTCTCTCGCGGTGGGGAGCTAAGCTATGGGCAAGCCAACTGGTTTTAAGGAATTTCAGCGTCAGGACAGGACTTACGCCCCAGTCGCCGAACGTTTAACCGACTATCGGGAAATGCTGATCCCCCTCGACGAAGATGAAATTCGCAATCAGGGTGCGCGATGCATGGATTGCGGCATCCCGTTCTGTCACAACGGGTGCCCGGTCAATAACATCATCCCTGAATGGAACGATCTTGTTTATAACGGCGACTGGAAGGCCGCCGCCAGGGTGTTGCATTCGACCAATAACTTCCCTGAATTCACAGGCCGTGTCTGCCCCGCCCCGTGCGAGGCCGCCTGCACGCTGAACCTGACAGACGAACCGGTCACTATCAAAACCATCGAATGCGCCATCGTCGATCGCGCCTGGGAAGAAGGCTGGATGGCCCCCCAGGTTCCCAGGCGACTGACCGGAAAGCGTGTCGCCGTCGTGGGCGCCGGGCCTGCGGGGCTCGCCTGCGCGCAACAGTTGGCGCGCGCCGGGCATTCCGTTGTGGTGTTCGAAAAGAACGCCAAGATCGGCGGCTTGCTGCGCTACGGCATTCCCGATTTCAAACTCGACAAGAACCTGATCAACCGCCGCATGTCGCAAATGCAGGCCGAAGGGGTCGAGTTCCGGCCCAACTCTCACGTGGGATACAATGTGCTTCCTGAACGCCTGCTTTTGAAGTTCGACGCCATCGCCCTGACCGGCGGCTCCGAACAACCGCGCGACTTGCCGGTACCGGGGCGCGAGTTGGACGGTGTTCACTTCGCCATGGATTTCCTGACCCAGCAGAACCGCCGCAATTCCGGCGAGCCCCTGGGCGACGTAAAAGAACTGCTGGCGACGGACAAACATGTGGTCGTCATCGGCGGTGGCGATACCGGGGCCGATTGCGTCGGCACCTCGGCGCGTCAGGGAGCGGCCTCCATCACCCAGATGGAAATCATGCCGCGCCCGCCTGAAAAGGAAGACAAGGGCACAACCTGGCCAGACTGGCCAAACAAGATGCGTTCATCGACATCCCATGAAGAAGGCTGCGAGCGCGACTGGGCCGTTGGCACGACATCATTCGAAGGAACCGAAGAGGGCAGGCTCGCGACACTGAAGGGCGTTCACATGGACTGGTCGAACGGTGGGCCTGAACCCATCAAGGGTTCCGAGTTCGAATTGAAGGCTGACCTGGTACTGCTCGCCATGGGCTTCGTCAATCCTGTACACGAAAGCATGCTGGATGACTTTGGCGTTACCTACGACGAGCGAGGCAACGTCAAGGCGATGACGGATGGTGACAACCCTTACAAGACATCGGTCAAAAAAGTCTTTGCCGCAGGCGATATGCGCCGCGGGCAATCCCTTGTCGTCTGGGCCATTCGCGAGGGACGACAGTGCGCGCGTACCATTGACAAATACCTAATGGGATCATCGGAGTTACCGCTAAAATGATAGTCTATAGCCTCAATTGCTCGAAGGGCCACAACTTCGACGAGTGGTTCACATCTTCAAGCGACTACGACAAGCAGATCAAGGCAAAATCCCTGGCCTGCCCGACTTGCGGTGACAAAAAGGTCGGCAAAGGACTGATGGCTCCCAACGTCGGAAAAACAGCCGCTCCACCCGCCCCTGCATGCGGCGCACCTGCTTGTGGCAACACCGGGTGTCCGATGTCCGGGGCTAATACCAACGGGCATTGATCAGAACCCATGTGCCCAGTCGCGAATAACCTGAAGCCCGACACTTCCCATTCGGGCAGCCTTCGTGCGCTTGCCGCCGTCATAAATTTCAGCAAGGGAAAGAAGCCGACGGATTTGCCATGTAATAGAACGGTCTACCCAGGAGGGTTCCTTCTATTCTTCCCCGTTTTCTTCCCGCCACTGTTTGGGCGGGATAAAGGTGCCGCGCCACATGCCTTCGCGGCGCGCCCTGGCGAACTTCATGGCGCGTACGTAGGCGTCGGTTTCTTCGGTCAGGGGCAGCGCCCATCCGGACGAGACCATTTGTTCATTAAGATCAAAAGGGCCTGCGAAACAAACTGCAACGACGGCCCCGTCTTCGTCCCTGCCCTTGGGGTGGCATTTAACCTTAACGTTCTGCGTCAGGGTATTGAGCATCTGGCGAGCCAGATCACCGCAATGCTGCGTATTTCCTTTTTTCGATTTGCAGGCCTGCTTCAGTTCCGGCGCGTCAATGCCGAACAATCGAATGACCGTACCGTCCAACTTTAAAGTATCGCCGTCCACGGCGCGGACACGTCCGCTGATCTCGTCCGCCGCAAACGTCGGCAAGGCAAACAAGCCCAGAAAAAGGGAAAGCAATACAAGGCTTTTCATCAGCCTGTCGCCCTGAATAGATCGACGCCACCCGCGTCAGTTTCCTGTTCCAGGCGGCCCTGCCCGACCAGATAATTGATGTGCGAGATGCTCTCGCCGATAGCGAAGAAAAACTGGTGCACATCCAGTTCCGACTTGAATAGATGATTTTGCACCTCGATGGCGCATAGGGGTTGCGCACACGCCGTAACAACCTCGTCAAGCCGTTCGTCATGGTGATGCGCCAGTTGGTCAAGACGCCTGAGAAGCCCCTGAAACGGCCAGTTATGGCTAGGCAAAACCAGGGTCTGCGGGTGCAATCCGCGAAAGTTATCCAGGCTGTTGATGAACAGTCCCAACGGATTTCTTTCTTCGAATTGGGGAAAAACACTGACGTTGGGGGTAATCTTGGGCAATACCTGATCACCAGAAATCAACACATGCGGGCCAGCACAATACAGGCAGGCATGTTCCGGCGAATGACCAGTACCCACAATGACACGCCAGTCCCGTCCGCCAATATTGATAACATCGCCATCGACAATTTTTTGGTAACTGTCCGGTATCAACGAGACACGGCGGGGATACGGGTTTTGCCGTTTTGCGACTTCTTCCATCAACTCGTCATCGAATCCGGCGGCGTGATAAAAGGCGCGGGCGCGCTCGACATGATCGGGGCCGGTATCCTTGTACAGGTTGCTGGCGGTGTCCCACTCTTTTTCGGTCGTCCACATTTCAACGCCGAATTTTTCCGTCAGCCATCCGGCCAGCCCCATGTGATCGGGATGGAAATGTGTGACGATAATCCGCTTTACCGGGCGCCCACTTAAGGCACCCTTAAACAGGTCTTCCCAGGCGGCGCGGGTTTCATCGCGATTGATGCCCGTATCCACAAGCGTCCAGCCGTCACCGTCTTCCAGCACCCAAAGATTGATATGGTTCAACTGAAACGGTAAAGGCATACGCAACCAGTGTATCCCGGGAGCGACTTCTTTCAGGACGCCGGTGTCAATGATGTCTCCGGCGACGTTTAACAGGGGATCGGCCACGAATTGTCCTCGATTAACTATTTTCACCCCCCTCCTCTACTTTATACTGACTGGCTGAGTCGATGCGTTTCGAAGTATGAGGCAAAAAAACAGGCGAAAATCCAATTCCAGATGAGGGATTGGCTCTAGTGTGATGATTCTGAAATACGGCTCATTATTATGAGCCGAATTTCAGAATCTGAATCACACGATATCAATATGTTACGTGGCCTGCTTATCCCAGAAATACGCGTGCGTATTTCTGGGGCAGGACACTAGATCAAGAGCACTTCCGGGTGACCTAGTTTTGCATTGCCGGAACTTGCCTGATCGAGGCCAGGAAATTGGCCGAGGAACCGGCATGAATCAAAGCCAGGGCGCACCCCAGTACACGGTCTTTTTTCTCGCCAACAGGAATGCAGCTTTCTTCCGGCAAGCTTGAATGGACTTTTTCCGTCTCATTTCCAACAGCCGAAAGTGCGCCGGGCAAATCTGCTTCCCGCCGTCGCCTGGGAACTTTTCTGGCTGCCGTATCGGCTTCTGTCTGAGCCGTCTGCTCATCTTTTTTCGTCGCCTCTTCAACGGGAGCCGGAATGATTTCAATATCGGGCGTGATGCCTCTTGCCTGAATAGCCCGGCCGGAAGGCGAATAGTACAGTTGTGTCGTCAAACGCAACGCCCCTTCCTGAGGCAACGGCGTGATCGTCTGCACCGATCCCTTACCAAATGACTGCTGCCCCATAATGATGGCGCGGTGATGGTCTTGCAGGGCCCCGGCGACGATTTCCGAGGCCGAAGCGGATCCGGGATTAATCAGGACGACTACCGGCAGACCGTTGACCAGATCGCCGCTCTCCGCCTCGAAAACACGCTGGCTGTCCGCCCGGCGTCCTCTTACGGAAACTATCGTGCCCTGTTCAAGAAACGCATCGGACAGGGTCAATGACTGGTGCAACAAACCACCCGGATTGAACCTGAGATCCAGAACGATTCCAGCCAGTTTGTCGCCAAGTTGGTCACGAATTTCCTCCATCGCGGAATCAATTCCAGGGGCCACTTTTTCCGTGAAACTGGCGACGCGAACATAACCAATATCCCCTTCTATACGCCAGCGAACCGAACGAACCTGGATAACGGCACGGCGAATTTCAACATCGAACGGGGTCAAATCACCGCGATTGATCGTCAGGCGAATGATTGAGCCTGGTTTGCCGCGTATCAATCGAACAGCCTGGATCAGGGTTTTGCCCTTGATCGCCACCCCATCCAGGTGCGAGATCAAGTCGCCGGACAGAACCCCTGCGCGAAAGGCCGGCGTATCTTCCATAGGTGAAACAATCTTGACGAAATCGCCATCCATGGTGATTTCAATGCCAAGGCCGCCAAATTCACCCCGGTTGGAAACGTTCATTTCCTTTAACTCATTTGAATTGAGATAACGGGAATGAGGGTCCAGCGAGGTCATCATTTTATCCAGCGCGGCCTCAATGAGCGCATCCGGATCAACACTACCGGAGACTGGTTTGGGCTCGATATTTTCAACCCCCTGAATAGCGGCGTCGATCAGTTCACCTTCAGGCACATCGCGAACATAATCGTATCGGACCCGCAGGAAAGCGTCGCGAAAATGTTCCAGATTACGAACATGAGAGTCCTGGTTCGAAGCGTATTTGTTATATACCGTCTCGAAGCGGTCCAGTTCCAGCCGACTGCCCTGATCCAGGCGGTTGGAACCGACAGAGTCTGAGATGAATTCGACCGTATTGGTCACCGCATTGCAACTGCTGAGAGACGGCGCCAGTGAAGCGCCGACAACAAGTCCGAATACGATAAACAACAAACGGATTGAACGTCTCCATCTATTCAGAAAATCAAGATTCTGTTTGTTTAACCTGAATACATTATGGCGTATCGCCGGGTTGTCAACAATATCAAGCCGCTATGTATTTTTCATTTTTTTTACAAGGTGACGTCTTTACCTATACTGAAATGTGAATTCGCCCCTAGCTCGTGGGCCGTCCACAGGGCGGTCATAAAAACGACAACGGCGCCTGCCTGGTGGGCTGCCGCCAAAGGCACCGGGACCACCAGCAACAAGGTCGATATTCCCAAAGTAACCTGAATAAGTACGGCGACGGCAAGACCGTTTACCGCCAGCTTTCCACGCGGCGTCAAATTCCTTTTGCGCGCCTTGAACCAAAAAACAGTGACCAGCAAGAACAGTATTTCCGCTAGCAGTCGATGGCTGAACTGTACGCTGGTGATGTCTTCAAACAGGTTCAGATAAAAGGGTGAAAGCGGAAACAGATCGGGTGGAAACACCTCGCCGTCCATCAAAGGGAACGTATTATAGGCGAAACCGGCATCCAGCCCAGCGACGAAGCCGCCAGACAGCGCCGTCACGAAAGCCCAGAACCAGATGAACAGGGCGAATTCGCTTAGCGGGTTTGCCCCAGGAGCTTTTTGATTCCTGGGAAACAACAGCCCCAGAGCGAACCATTCAATGTAACCGATAATGATCAGCGCCAGGGAAAAATGGGCGGTCAGACGGTATTGACTCACGTCGGGGCGGTCGATCAAACCGCTTTTCACCATGTACCAGCCCATCACACCTTGCAAACCACCAAGGATGAACATCAGGATCATTTTTGGCACCATATTCCGGCTGACCCAGCCACGGATCAGGAAAACCATGAACGGCAGAAAAAATGCCAGACCGATAACCCGTCCCCACAAGCGATGCAGAAATTCAAACCAGAAAATCGACTTGAACCCCTCAAGGTCCATGTGGTTGTTGACCTTCTGGAATTCTGGCGAGAGTTTATATTTGTCGAACACTTCCATCCAGGCCGCTTCGGACAAGGGCGGCAACCAGCCGGTAACGGGTTTCCATTCAACCATCGACAGACCGGAATGAGTAAGACGCGTGACGCCACCAAGAATGACCATGGCGATAACCATGACGATAACGGCAAAAAGCCAGATCGCCATTATTACATGGCGACGGCGCAATTCGGTTTCAGATATCGCGTTCATACCTTTTATGAGTTCCCTTCGTTAGCGACAATCCAGTCCGCCAATGATTCGGTAATGTGTTTCAGGGTCTGGGCATCAAGTTCCAGGTCGGTGAAGCGCTTACCTTCCTTAATCCTGAGACGCAACATTTTCATGCCGCCTTCATAGGCTATTTCCTGGAGCGTCACCGTTTTGCTCCACGGGGCGTTGATGGTTTCCAGGTCGGTTATGGATTTCTGGGCACTCAAAACCTGTCACTCCTTCTATATCGCGATTCGATCATAATACCTGGCCCGCAAGAACAGGCGTTGATCTTGGTCATTAATCTTCGAACGAGCTCCGATTGTGCAGCACGTTGTTGCAAAGCACCCCTTCACCAACCGCCATTCGATGTCTGAAAAATGGCCTTTTCGGGATATTTCATCAGTTTTTCGTCTCGCCAACGCTTGTCGGCGTCATGATTGCCTAAATCGAAGGAATCGTTACCTGAATAAGGGGTCAGCACGAAAATATCTTTCAAATTTTTGCCAATCCGGGACAATAAAGCTTCCTGAAACTTTCCTCAATCACACAAAACCACACCCATTACACGCTTAAAAAACGGCGGAAAATTGGGGATTTGGATTAAAATTAGCAAAAGCTGATTTTTATTTAAGAAAGCTATGGATTCCTCAACCCATATTAGATTATATTAATATACGGGCTTTATAAGCGGGACCGCCTCTCCGATCAGCCAACCGCAATGAATAATAACAGGATCGGTAAAGACATAGACTTTGGAGAGCAACGTTTAGGAGGACTGCCAGTTTAGGAGCACAACCATAATCAGCTTTTCTGTCGTTCAGGCTTGCCGCCAGAAATTGAGGGGCGGCCCGGATATCTAGGCCCGGAACACTCGGGAAAAGGCACGAAAAATGGTGAGGCTCTCTGGATCGTCCCCAATGAGAATCACTTCTCCTGGCTTCCTGCAAAACAGGTGGTGGGGGAGGTAAAATGAAATTCGTGGAGGTAAACTCACATGGCAAAGCAAATGCCCGCAACGCCACTGCTAGATCAACTTGAAAGCGGCCCCTGGCCCAGTTTCATAACCGGTTTGAAAAACCTGGCCAACGATGAAGACAAGCAGTACGCCCCAATGGTCAAATCCCTGCTCGGCCAGCTTGAGCTTTCCTATAAAACCCGCAAGGGTTACTGGAAGGGCGGCACTGTAGGTGTGCGCGGTTATGGCGGCGGTGTTATTCCCCGCTTTTCGGAAGTCGCAAGCGAATATCCGGAATCATCAGAATTCCACACCATGCGCGTCATGCCCCCTGCCGGTATGCACTACGACACCAAAACACTGCGCGACCTGTGTGACGTATGGGAAAAACATGGCTCCGGCCTGATCGCCTTGCACGGACAGTCTGGCGACATCATGTTCCAGGGAATTACGTCCGACAAAATTCAGGAATGTTTTGATGAGTTGAACGAAATGGGCTTCGACCTGGGTGGCGCCGGCGCCGCTGTTCGCACGTCAATGAGCTGTGTAGGTTCGGCGCGCTGCGAACAATCGTGCTACGACGAAGCGCGCGCCATGCGTTCCATCATCAACAACCTGTTGGACGACATGCATCGCCCAAGCCTGCCTTACAAAATCAAATTCAAGTTTAGCGGTTGCGCCAATGACTGCGTTAACGCATCGCATCGTTCAGATGTTGCGTTTCTTGGAACATGGCGCGACGACATCAAGGTTGACCAGGACAAGGTCAAGGAGTTTGTCACTGAAAATGGCCGCAAGATGATCAATGATCAGGTCATCAACATGTGCCCAACCCGGGCGCTGTCGCTCAATGACGACGACACCCTGGATATTGACAATCCCAGCTGCGTACGATGTATGCACTGCATCAACGTCATGACCAAAGCCCTGTCACCGGGCGACGATAAAGGCGTCTCGATACTTGTTGGCGGCAAACGTTCGCTGAAGATCGGCGACCTCATCGGCTCCATGGTCGTACCGTTTATGAAGCTTGAAACAGATGAAGACTTCGAGAAGCTCACTGAACTGACCGAGGAAATGGTCGAATTTTTCGCCGAGAACGCCCTTGAACACGAGCGCACCGGTGAAATGATCGATCGTATTGGTTTGGTCAACTATGTGGAAGCGCTGGGCCTGGAAGTCGGCCCCAACATGATTGCCCACCCACGCACCAGTTCTTACGTCCGCATGGACGACTGGGACGAACAGGTAGCCAAGTGGAACCAGAACAACGCCAATTCAGCGGCCGCCGAGTAAGGCGTGCTCCAGAGAAAACGATAGATTGGAGAACAGGAAATGAGTGAGGCTACTGAAAAACCGCGGATGCCCGACGAGTGTGGCGTTCCTGATCCGATGCCGCTGATGCATCCGATGATGCGCGAAAATTATGGCAAGTGGAGCTGGCATGACCGTCCACGCCCCGGCGTCCTGCATCATGTCGCCAAGGGCGGCGATGAAATCTGGACCGTCAAGGCGGGAACCCAGCGCCAGCTGGATATTCACACAATCCGTAACCTGTGTGACATCGCCGATGAGATGGCGGACGGTCACGTCCGCTTTACGACCCGTTCGAACATCGAATACATGGTCACTGACAAAGCCCGCGTCGACCCGCTGATCGAAAAGCTGGAAAGCGAAGGTTATCCCGTCGGTGGTACCGGCAACTCGGTGTCGATGATTGCACATACCCAGGGCTGGTTGCACTGCGACATCCCGGCCACCGATGCTTCCGGTGTTGTTAAATCCCTGATGGACGAGCTTTACCACGAGTTCAAAAACGAAGAGATGCCAAACCGGGTAAAGATCACCACCTCTTGCTGTCAGATCAACTGCGGCGGACAGGGCGACATCGCTATCAACGTCCAGCACACAAAACCGCCGGTCATCAACCACGACCTGGTCGCTAACGTTTGCGAACGCCCGACAGTGGTCGCGCGCTGCCCGGTCGCCGCCATTCGTCCGGCACTGGTCGATGGCAAGCCGAGCCTGGAAATAGATGAAAAAAAATGCATGTGCTGCGGTGCCTGCTATCCCCCTTGCCCACCAATGCAGATCAACGATCCGGAACACTCGAAAATTGCGATCTGGGTCGGCGGCAAGCACTCAAGCACCCGCACCAAGCCTACTTTCCACAAACTGGTTATTTCCGGCCTTCCCAACAACGCACCGCGTTGGCCGGAAGCGGCTAAAGTCGTCAAGAAAATCCTTCAGGCTTACAAGGAAGGTGGACGCCCGTGGGAGCGCATGTCCGAGTGGATTGACCGCATCGGCTGGCCCCGGTTCTTCGAATTGACCGGCCTGCCTTTCACCAAACATCACATCGAAGACTGGCGCGGTGGACGTAACGCCCTGAACCAGTCCTCGCAGGTCCATTTTTAGGGGAATGATAGAACGATGAAATTCGGTATCCTTGTCAACGAAGGACCGTTCACCCACCAGGCCTCGGACTCTGCCTACCATTTCGTCAAGGCAGCGATCGAAAAAGGCCATCAGGTGATGCGCGTTTTCTTCTACTACGATGGTGTCAACAACGCCAACAAGCTAAGCGCACCGCAATCAGATGACCGCAATCTGGTCAAAATGTGGGGTGATCTGGCGACTGAACACAACGTCGATCTCGTCGTCTGCATTGCCGCCGCTCTGCGGCGCGGCATCGTCGAAGACAATCTGGCTGATGGTTTTCGCATATCCGGCCTGGGTCAGTTGACCGAAGTAGGCATGGCCGCCGACCGTCTTGTCGTGTTCGGTGATTAAGGGAGGGGCCAGATAAATGAGCGAAGAAATCGAATATGATACACAAGGCGTGGTCAAGCGGTTCATGTATGTCAACCGCAAGGCACCGTATGGAACCATTTACGCCCTGGAAGTCCTTGAAGCCGTTTTGATCTCGGCCGCTTTCGAGCAACACGCCTGCATCGTCTTTGTCGATGACGGTGTCTACCAGATCAAAAAAGGCCAAAATACCGAGGCCATCAACATGAAGAATTTCTCGAAAACCTACGGCATCATCGAAATGGAAAAAGAAGATGCCGACGAGGACGAGGATATGGACATGGAATGGCGGATCATCGTCGAGAAAGAATCCATGGAAACCCGCGGGTTGAGCAAGGATGATTTTGTCGTCGATGTTGAAGTCATTCCAGGCGATGAACTTGCCGCCATCATGGCCGAGCAAGAAGTCGTTATTTCCGGATAAAAGAAAGGGAGAAATACAATGATCCATACTGTCAATAAATCTCCCTTCGAGCGCAACAGCCTGGATACCTGTATCCGGCTGAGCGTCAAGGGCTCGCCGATCCTTCTGATCGAGGACGGCGTCCTGGCCGCAACCAGGGGAACCAGCATTTCCGACAAGGTGGCGGCCGCGATGAACGATCATCCTGTGTTCGTTCTTGGTCCCGACCTGCAAGCACGGGGACTAGACTACGACGATGTAGCCGAAGGCATCACCGTTGTCGACTACGCAGGGTTTGTGGACCTTGTCGTCGAACACGGAACTGTACAATCCTGGCTGTAACAGCCGACAAGTTGAATTTATTGAAGGAGACTAAACATGGCTTACGAACTTAATGGCAAAAACTTTGACGCCGACGAAGAAGGTTACCTGATCGACATTGCATCCTGGAACGAAGAGCTGGCTGGCTTGATCGCGGTGGACGAAGAAATCGATATGACAGATGAACACTGGGAAGTCGTCAACTTCCTGCGCGAATACTACAACGAATACCAGATCGCACCGGCCGTTCGGGTTCTTGTCAAAGCCGTTAAGAAAAGGCTTGGCGCTGAAAAGGGATCCAACAAGTACCTGTACGAATTGTTCCCTTACGGCCCGGCCAAGCAAGCCTGCAAAATTGCCGGCCTGCCAAAACCGACTGGCTGCGTCTAAGCTTAAAGCCATCTCCTGTAGTCCGGGCGAGACCCGCCCGGACATGAGAGAACTTATTCAATCGAAGGGCGTTTAAGGCAATGTCGTTATTGACACTCGCATACGCACTGGCTTTCTACTTCGCCGTTACGGTTCTGATCGTCGGCGTAGCCTATAAGGTAAGGCAATTCTGGGTAACCCCGGCACCCTTGAAGATTCCCGTCATGCCTGCGCCCCTGACAAAAAAGGGCGTGGTTTTTCGCCTCGCCCGTGAAGTGACCTATTTTGAAAGCCTGTTCAAATCCAACAAGTGGATATGGATACTGGCGGTATTGTTCCACGGCGGGCTATTGCTGGTGCTAATGCGTCACCTGCGTTATTTCACCGAACCCGTATGGTTTTGGGTCACGTTGGTTCAACCTTTTGGAATCTACGCCGGGTTTGCCATGGTCGCCGGTTTGCTGGGACTTTGGGCGCGGCGTTTTCTGGTCGAACGCATTCGTTACATTTCAAATTTTTCTGATCACTTTATGTTGGCCTTGCTGGTCATGATCGGTGTCAGTGGCCTGATGCTGAAATTCGTCGCCCGCACCGACATCATCGCCGTCAAGGCGTTTTTCCTGGGCCTGATGCGTTTTGACCTGCAACCGCTGCCCCAGGATCCGGCGCTGCTCATGCACCTGGCTTTGGTCGCCGCATTGATGATTATTTTTCCGTTTTCCAAACTGCTGCATGTTCCCGGCGTCTTCTTCAGCCCCAGCCGCAATCAGGTCGATGACGCCCGTGAGAAACGGCATCTGGTCCCCTGGACGGCGAAGCTGGATGAAGCCCGCGACAACGCAAACGTAGCGGCAGAATAAGAAATAGCGAGCGAGGAAACTGAGAGTGGCTAAAAAACCCGTATACGACGTTCCCGCATTCCGGCCCGATCTGGAAAACCCCGCTATTGTCGAAGGGGCGATGGCCCATTCACAGCCCTATGTCGCCGCGCCCGAACATCAGGAAGCGTTGGGCTTCCCCGGTGAGTTGGTTGAAAACTGGGAGCAAAAGGCGGTCGAGAAACTGGGCGAGCTTCTTGAAAAAAACAAAGCCTTGCGCGTTTATCTGGACAGTTGCGTAAAATGCGGTGCCTGTACCGATAAATGTCATTATTTCATCGGCACAGGCGATCCCAAGAACATGCCCGTGGCGCGACAGGATTTACTACGCAGCGTCTATCGTCGCCATTTCACATTGGCAGGCAAGATTGTCCCCGGTCTGGTCGGCGCGAAAGACATGACCAGGGACTTGCTGGATGACTGGTACAAATACTTCCACCAGTGTTCCCAATGCCGCCGTTGTTCCGTCTACTGCCCGTATGGTATCGACACGGCGGAAATCTCCATGGCCGCGCGCGACATCATGGATCACATCGGCCTGGGTACAAAATACAACAACGAAATTCTCGGCAAGGTCCACAAGATCGGCAACAACCTCGGCTTGCCCAGGGCAGCCCTTGTCGATACAATGGAAGGCCTGGAAGAAGACGTCGAGGAAGAAACCGGCATCACGGTGCGCTTCCCGGTCGATGAAAAGGGCGCCGATGTCCTGCTTGTCACCCCGTCCGCCGACTTTTTCGCCGAGCCTCATGTCGATGGCCTGATCGGTTACGCCAAGGTGTTCCATCAGGCGGGCATTAAGTGGACGGTTAGCTCCTACGCGTCCGAAGCCGCCAACTTCGCCATGTTTATCGGCAACTACGAGCAGATGCATAAAGTCTCTCAACGCATCCGCCAAGCCGCTTTGGACCTTGGCGTCAAGCGCGTCATCTTCGGTGAATGCGGTCATGCCTGGCGCGTCGCCTACAGCTTTCTGAATTCCCTGGCCGGTCCGTGGGATTTCCTGGACCCCAAGTATCCCAAACCACAGCATATCCTGGAATTTACCTACGATCTGATCCAGCGCGGCGCGATCAATCTGGATGCTTCAGCCAATGACGACAAGGTCCTGACCTTCCACGACTCATGCAACGTGGCCCGGGCCACCCGCATGGGCGACATGGAAGGCGGCCAGTTCATTATTCCGCGCGAGGTCATCAAGGCCAGCGTCAACAAGTTCGTCGACATGGATCCGGACACCATTTGCGACAAGACTTTCTGTTGTGGCGGCGGCGGCGGCCTGTTGACCGACGATTTGATGGAGTTGCGCATCAAGGGCGCGTTGCCCCGGATGGAAGCCTTGCAGGATGTTGTTGAAAATCACGGCGTCACTCACATGGCCGCTATCTGCGCCATCTGTAAAAGTCAATTCGCCAAGGTTATGCCGTATTACGGCTTCCCAATGGACATGATTATGAGCGTTCACCAGTTGGTAAGCGACGCAATCCTGTTGGGAACGAAAGAATAAGGACCGCAATAAGGATGAAGAAACGATGACTGCCAGTGCCGAGAAAAAACTCTCTTATCGCCGTTACGAAGACGGCGATAAAGTTTGGGACGACTTTACTGACAAGATTTTCAAGGCTGGTCACTCTCACAAATGCCCGACATACGTCCATCGTACGCCTCCTTGCCAGGGGTCTTGCCCTTCCGGTCATGATGTTCGCGGCTGGCTGGCGATCGCCCGTGGTCAGGACAAACCATCCGATGAAAATACGCCGTGGCAACAATATGCGTTTGAACGCATGACTGAAGCCAATCCTTTCCCCAGCGTCATGGGCCGTGTCTGTCCTGCACCGTGCCAAAGTGGTTGCAACCGCAATGAAGTCGACGACTATGTCGGCATCAACGCGGTAGAACATTACATCGGTGACTGGGCCATCGAAAACAAAGTGGCCTACCCGGTGGCTGACACGGATACAGGCCGGAAAGTCGCCATCATTGGCGGCGGGCCGGCGGGCCTTTCGGCCGCTTATCATCTGCGCAAGCTGGGTCATGGTGTCACCGTGTTCGACGAGCACGAAGAACTGGGCGGCATGATGCGCTACGGCATCCCCGGATACCGCACCCCGCGCGACATGCTGGATGCCGAGATCAACCGCATTATCGACATGGGCGTTGAAGTCCGAACCTCGACCCGTATCGGCACCGACATTCCCATGCAGAAAATCGACGAGGATTTCGACGCCGTGTTCTGGGGTATCGGCGCACAATCCGGTCGCGCCCTGCCCGTTTATGGTGCCGACGCATCTAACTGCATCACTGGCGTCGCCTTCCTTGAGGCATTCAATCAGGACCGCCTGCAACATATTACCGGTCGTGTGATCGTTATTGGTGGTGGAGATACATCCATCGATGTCGCCTCTGTCGCCCGTCGACTTGGACACATATCAACACTTCATGAAAATGACCGTCCTGAAAATATCGTTTTCGGGCACACCGCTCACGATGTCGCCTCCACCGCGATCCGCGAGGGTGCCAACGTTACACTGACCTCGCTTTTCAAATTCGAGGATATGATGGCGTCCGAACGCGAACGCGAAGATGCCGTTTCGGAAGGCGTCGACATTCAGGACGGCGTCATGCCTCTTGAGGTGCTTCTGGACGACGATGGACGCGCTCGCGCCCTGAAGATGTGCAAATGCGATATGAACGGTATGAAACCGGTGCCGCAGGAAGGCACAGAGTTCGAGCTGGAATGCGACCTGATCGTTTCGGCAATTGGCCAAAGCGGCAATCTTGATGGTCTTGTCAGCCTCGATAACGGCAAAGGATTCATCGATACGGACAAAAACTACAAGGTTTCCGACAAGAAAAATCACTTCGCAGGCGGCGATATTATCCGCCCGCATTTGCTGACCACGGCCATCGGTCATGCTTCCATCGCGGTAGAGGGAATTCACCACTATCTGATGGGTGAAGAACTGGCCGAACGCCGTCCCACGGTTGACGTCCACCACTTCAATTTACTCAGTGAATTGCATCAGCGTCACCTCGAACCAGATGATTATTCCCATGAACCGGTTCGCGGCACATCGGCCGATAACTACGCGGTTCATAACTACGAAGATCGCGCCGATAAGCAGATCATTCCTCACGAACAGCTTTTTTTGGGTCACTTCGGTTTTGAAGGGCGTGAATATCGTGAAGAAGTCAAGATCAAGGCCGAAGACGTTCTTGGTAATTTCGACGAACGCCTGAATAATTTGACGGAAGAGCAGGCGCAGACCGAAGGCAATCGCTGCATGAGTTGCGGCATGTGCTTCGAGTGTGACAACTGCGTTATATACTGTCCGCAAAATGCTGTTCATCGGGTCAAGAGCGACAAATCAGCCGTCGGACGCTATGTCGATACCGATTACAAAAAATGTACCGGTTGTCATATCTGCATGGATGTATGCCCGTCCGGCTACATCCAAATGGGCTTGGGTGAATAACAGGACAAGTCGTAAGATGAACGACGATTAGGTCAACCGGGGAGTCCAGGGAAGGAAATTCGGAAAATGGATAGTTCTGAAAAGGCGCTAACTTTCAGGCGTTACGAAGATGGCGACAACGAGCATGTGCCGTGGGACGAGGATTTCATCCAGGCAGGTGAATCCCACAAATGCCCCACCTATGTCCATCGCACACCGCCTTGTCAGGGCTCCTGCCCTTCCGGTCACGATATTCGTGGCTGGCTATCCATCGTACGCGGCCTTGATAAACCGCAGGGCGATATGCCGTGGCAGGAATATGCCTTCCAGCGAATGACAATGTCCAACCCCTTCCCGGCGATCATGGGCCGGGTTTGTCCGGCACCGTGCCAGGATGGATGTAACCGCAACGAAATCGAAGAACATGTCGGCATTAACGGCGTCGAGCAGTTTATCGGCGACTGGGCGCTTGAACACGGACTGAGCTTTGCGAAACCGGAAACGGAATCCGGCAAGAAAGTTGCCATCATTGGCGGTGGTCCTGCCGGTCTTGCCGCAGCATATTTTCTCAGAAAAAAGGGCCATGCCTGCACCATTTTCGAGTCTTATAAAGAACTCGGCGGAATGATGTGTTTTGGTATTCCCGGTTACCGTACCCCTCGCGACGTTTTGGCTGGCGAAGTCAAACGCATTGTCGATATGGGTGTCGAGATAAGGCTGGAAACCCGTGTCGGCACAGATGTCACGATCCAGCAACTTGAAAAAGATTTCGACGCAGTTTTTTGGGGGATCGGTGCAACCTCGGGCAAGGCCCTGCCCATTCCCGGTGCGGATGCCCCCAATTGCGTGGACGGTATTTCCTTCCTCAAGGCCTTCAACGAGGGACGCTTGCAACATTTAGCCGGTCGGGTCCTTATCGTCGGCGCGGGTGACACCGCAATGGACGTCGCCGCTGTCGCTCGCCGGATTGGCCATATAGACAATGTCTCCGAGAAAGACCGTCCCGAATCCATAATACTGGGTCACACCATGCACGATGTCGCCACAGTGACCTCGCGTCAGGGCGGGGACGTTCGTATCGTCTACCGTCGCCCAATTTCGAAAGCACCAGCGACCCGGCACGAACTGGATTCGGTCATCGCCGAAGGCGTCGAAATTCATGAAAGTCTTGCCCCCCTTGAAGTGATTGTCGGCGATGACGGTATTGCCACGGCTCTTCGTGTGCAGCCTGTTGATTGGGTCGATGGTGAAATGAGTGTCCGCGAGGGTGAGGCCTACGACATGGACTGCACATTGATCGTCGGGGCAACCGGCCAGGCCGCCGATTTTACCGGAATAGAAGGTTTTGATAACGGCTGGGGTCAGATTGACGCCGACAAACATTATCAGATTTCCGGCAAACCAGGGCATTTTGTCGCCGGCGACGCTATTAAACCGCATTTGTTGACCACGGCCATTGGTCAGGCGTCAATTGCCGTCGATGAAATCGACCTTTTCATTTCCGGTCAGGAACTCGCGGCCCGTCCCAGGGTTGACGCCCATCACTTTAATTTGCTGGATGAACTACGCGAACATCGCCTTTACCCGAATTCCTACGATCACGTCCCGACACGTGGGACGGACACGGGTGCGTTCGCCGTTCACAATTACGAAGACCGTTCCTTCGCTGAAATAGCCACCCATGAACGACTATATATGGGGCACTTTGGTTTTGAACCCTTGAACCGGCGCAAGGAATCTGAATTGGCGGCGAATAATGTCCTTGGCAATTTCGAGGAACGATTCACGGGCTTTTCGGAAGAACAGGTCGTCGCTGAAGCCGATCGCTGCCTGAGCTGCGGAATGTGCTTCGAATGTGACAGCTGCGTTATCTACTGCCCACAGGATGCCGTTCTTCGAGTCAAAAAGGATGAGGTCACCATCGGGCGGTATGTCTATACGGATTATGACAAGTGTATCGGCTGCCATATCTGCATGGATGTTTGCCCGACAGGTTACATTCAAATGGGGCTTGGTGAATAACAAAGGCCATGATCAAGAAAGGGAAATGCAGACTTTGAAGAACCACGTTACAACTATCGTCGGCGCCTTGATGCTAGTGTTGAGTGCGTTCATCAATGCGCCCACCGCCATAGCTGACCAGGGGGGCGTTCCCCTGCCGACCCTCGCCAAAGCGTTCAAAGGTGACAAGTGCGTCGAGCCCGCCGGCGTGATGCGCCGTGAACATATGGAATTCCTGAAACACCAGCGTGATGAAACCCTGCGTGAAGGTATCCGCGGCAACAAATATTCCTTGCAGCAGTGCGTCGAATGCCACGCCGTCGCCGACCCAAAAATTGCCGGTGGCAAAATTCGCACGCTGAAACCTTTCTGCGCCGAGTGCCATTCCTATGCCGCTGTCAGCCTTGACTGCTTCGCCTGCCATAATCCCACCGCCCCCCTGGAAACAACGGGCTCGTTAGACAGTATCCCGCTCGACAAGATGATTGCCGCCCATTTACAGGAAGCTGGGGGCGCACAATGACAAGGACAAATCCATTTGACGCCGCCAGGCGTCGCTTGCTTACCGGCACCGCCGCCGTTGCTGGCATGGCGATTGCCCCTGGCGTCACCCTGATTGCGCCCGCAGCCGCTCGCGACGCAGGTGAAGCGGCGTCCGATAAACAGCGCTGGGGCTTGTTGATCGATTCTTCCAAATGTGACGCCGGTTGCGATGAATGCGTGAGCGCTTGCAAAAGCGAAAATGGCTGGAACGGTCATGAACGACCGACCACCGATCCACAGTGGATTCGCAAAGTTAATCTGAAAGACAACAAAACCGGCGCAACCCACTCGCTACCCGTCATGTGTCAGCACTGCGAAAACCCGCCTTGCGTTGATGTTTGTCCGACGGGCGCCTCCATGCGTCGCACCGATGGCATTGTCCTGGTCGACAGGCACATTTGCATCGGTTGCCGTTATTGCATGATGGCCTGCCCCTACAAGGCCCGCTCGTTTGTTCATGAAAGCGTTCGCGGTCAAAAACCGCACATGCCTCGCGGCAAGGGAACGGTTGAATCATGTACGCTGTGCGCCCACCGCGTCGATATTGGCGGCACCCCAGCCTGTGTCGAGGCCTGTGCGAAAAAGGCAGGCAACGAGGCGATGATGTTTGGTGATCTAAATGATCCCAACAGCGCTATCGCCAGGGAACTTGCAAAACACGTCACCACCCGGCTGCGCGCCGACCTGGGCCTTGAGCCCGGCGTTCACTACCGTGGCCTGTAAAAGAGGAAGATAGAAAAATGAAACCGATTCTCTTTACACAGATCGAAGGCGACTCGGGCGGCTACTGGATGTTGCTGGGATGGCTTGCGGTGTTCGCCGCAGCGGCGCTTGGCGCGACATGGTATATGGAACACAATGGTCACTGGGTAACCGGTATGAGCAATCAGGTTGTCTGGGGCACCCCGCACGTGTTCGCTGTGTTCCTGATTGTAGCGGCTTCCGGCGCGCTGAACGTGGCGTCTATTTCCTCGGTATTCGGGCGGGTTATGTATAAACCGCTGGCGCGGCTTTCGGCCTTGTTGTCCTTAGCCCTGCTAGCAGGCGGACTGATGGTGCTGGTGCTTGATCTGGGTCGGCCCGACCGCCTGATCGTCGCCATGACCAAGTACAATTTCAAGTCCATCTTCGCGTGGAACATCTACCTGTACACCGGTTTTTTTGTCGTCGTCGGTGTCTACATATGGATGATGCTGGAACGGCGTATGAACCGCTATACCAGGCTTGCGGGTATGGTTGCCTTTATCTGGCGTCTGGCGCTGACCACAGGCACCGGTTCCATCTTCGGCTTTCTCGTTTCCCGCCAGGCCTATGACGCCGCCATCATGGCACCCATGTTCATCATTATGTCGTTCTCGTTCGGGTTGGCGATTTTCATTCTGGTCCTGATGGTCAGTTGCAACGGAACTGACCGGCCCCTGGGTGATACGACAATCCAGAACCTGAAAAACCTGCTTGGCGTCTTCGTCGCCGCTGTCCTGTATTTCGCCGCCGTGCAACACCTGACGAACCTGTACGCCACGGAACATCACGGGGTCGAAGCCTTCATCCTGCGCGATGGCGGTATCTACACCGCCGTGTTCTGGGTCGGTCAGATCATTATTGGTGGTCTGGCCCCTCTGGCCTTGCTCTATCACCCGGCAACCGGAAAAAATCGCAGCATGATCGCGCTGGCGGCCGGAATGATCATCGTGGGCGGCCTGTCGCAGATATATGTAATTATCATCGGCGGTCAGGCATACCCGCTTTCGATCTTCCCGGGATATGAGGTTTCCAGCAGTTTCCATGACGGCGTTGTCGCATCTTACGCGCCCAGCCTGCCAGAAGTGGTGCTGGGCCTGGGCGGCTTTGCCGTGGCGTTCTTGATCGTCGGAATTGCGTTGAGGGCATTGCCGTTCCTGCCGTCGACCCTGGCCGATGCTGACGTCGATCCGCATTACGTCATCCCGCCCGAACCGGAGCCGGAACCGGAAGAGACGGTAGAAGAAGCGTCCGAGACGGCATAACTTCTGCCTATTTTGCGGTAATTGCGCTATATGATCCCTTTAGAGGGTTTCTAACCAATTCCGGAGACAACCGATGTGCCGATGGATCGCCTATAGCGGAGAACCCATTTTCCTGGAGAAGCTGATTGCTGAGCCGGAAAACTCGCTGCTGACCCAAAGCCTGCATGCCCGCGAAGCCAGGGTCGAAACCAACGGCGACGGATTTGGGTTTGGCTGGTACGCCCATCGCGCCGAACCCGGACATTATCGGGAAATTCTGCCGGCCTGGAATGACGAGAACCTGCGCAGTTTATCGGGGCAAATACGCTCACCGATGTTTTTCTCCCACGTTCGCGCCTCGACCGGCACCGCCACCAACCGCTCCAACTGTCACCCTTTCGTACAGGGACGCTGGCTTTTTATGCACAACGGCCAGGTCGGCTCTTACGGCAAGGTTCGTCGCCATCTGGAAGCCATGATCCCGGACGAGCTGTACTGTAACCGGCTGGGCTCCACTGACAGTGAAGCCCTGTTCCTTGTCGTCTGTGGTCATGGCCTTAACGAAGACCCGTTCGGGGCGGTATGCGCGACCATAGACGATGTCCTTGATATTATGGAAACCACCAAAGCATCGGCTCCATTTCGTTTTACCGCCGCGTTTGCCGACGGAGAGGAAATTTACGCCTTCCGTTACAGCAGTGACGATCTGGCCCCATCCCTGTATCACTGCAAGGAAGATGACTGCCTTTTGATTGTATCCGAACCCCTGGACGAGGGAAAACACGACTGGCAGGCCGTTCCCCAGGGCCATGCGATCATCGGCAATGGAAAAGAAGGTGCTCCACTTATCAAGGAAATGAAACTTCGGGCACGAAACAAAAAACCATCAATTAACTGACAAAGAACGAGAAGCTGACTCATGGCCCATGTCCTTGTTTCCGCAGCGCACAAGTCATCCGGCAAGACGACCATATCGATCGGTTTGGCGGCCGCGCTGTCGGGTGACGGACTAAGCGTTCAAACCTTCAAGAAAGGACCGGATTACATCGACCCCATGTGGTTGAGCCGCGCCACGGACAAACCTTGCCGGAACCTGGATTATTACACCATGAGCCGGGAGGAAATCCTCGCTACCTTCTCGCGTTTCTCGCACGGGTCGGATATCTCGCTGATTGAAGGTAACAAGGGCCTTTATGACGGATTGAATCTGGATGGCAGCAATTCCAACGCCGCCCTGGCCACGCTAGTCGGCGCGCCGGTTATTCTGGTCATCGACGCCCGCGGCATGACCCGCGGCATCGCACCGCTTATTCTTGGCTATCAGGCCTTTGATCCAGCCCTGAATATCGCCGGTATCATCCTGAACAAGGTCGGCGGTCCGCGCCACGAAGGAAAACTGCGCGACATCATCGAACACTTCACCGATATACCCGTCCTGGGCGCTGTCCACAAAGATGAACGATTTGAAATCGCCGAACGGCATTTGGGATTGATGCCCAGTAACGAAGCACCGGAGGCCGATGCAAAAATTGAAACTATCGCGTCACTTGTGGCTTCGCAGGTTGATCTGGACGCCGTTCGAGCCATAGCGAACACGACCATTAATCTTTCCGCCCCCGCCCTGCCGCACCGCAATCCTTCCTACGCCAACATCACGATAGGCGTGGCACGGGATTCCGCCTTCGGTTTTTATTATCCGGGGGACCTTGAAGCCCTTGAAGATGCCGGGGCCCGTTTGATCAACATCGACATGACCAGGGAACCCCAGTTGCCTGAAATTGATGGATTATTCATAGGTGGCGGCTTTCCGGAAACCCGCATGGCCGAACTGGAAGCCAATCATTCCATGCGCCAGTCCATTCGTCTGGCCATCGATGGCGGCTTGCCGGCTTACGCCGAATGCGGCGGCTTGATGTATCTGGCCCGCAGCTTGACATGGAATGGAGAAACCAGCGATATGGTGGGCGTAATCCCGGGCGACATTATCATGCATGATAAACCGCAAGGGCGTGGTTATGTAAAGTTGGCGGAAACCGGCAATGGTCCCTGGCCCCTGATCGGTGCAGGGGGAAGACCGGCAAGAATACCGGCCCATGAATTTCATTATTCCTCGCTGGAAAACCTTGAAGGTGAACCCGTCTTCGCTTACGAAGTGCTGCGGGGTCACGGAATTAACGGCAAACACGACGGCCTTATCATCAAGAATTTGCTGGCTGGATACGCCCATCTTCGCGATGTCGGCGCCAATCGCTGGGCTGCCAGATTCACGGATTTCGTCAGATCATGTAGATGAGCTAGTAGGTTTATGGACGCACTATCCACTGTTTACATCGTCGGCGCCGGTCCGGGCGACCCGGAACTGTTAACCCTGAAAGCCGCCCGTCTTCTGAAGGAAGCGGAGGTCGTTGTTTATGACCGGCTGGTATCGGAGGAAATTCTCGATCTGATACCTTCCGGTACGACCCGCATTTTTGCCGGAAAAGCCGCACGCGACCATCATATGCCGCAACTGGAAATCAATGAACTGCTGGTCTCTATGTCCGAAAGCGGCCGCACAGCAGTGCGTCTCAAGGGTGGTGATCCGTTTATTTTTGGACGCGGCAGCGAGGAAGCGCTTCATTTGTCGAAATACAACATCCCCTTTGAAATAGTCCCCGGTATCACGGCGTCAGCCGGCTGTGGTTCATATGCCGGCATCCCCCTTACCCACCGGGGCATGGCGACAGGCGTGCGTTTTGTCACCGGTCATTGCCGCGAGGGCAAACATCTGGACCTGAACTGGCAAAGCCTCGCCGATCCCGACACGACCCTGGTCATTTATATGGGTTTGATCAACATCGCCATGATCAGGGATGAATTGATCAAGGCCGGATTGCCTGCGGATACCCCCGCCAGCGCCATTGAGCGTGGGACCACCAGCCAGCAACGAACCATCCTGACCACTCTGGATGAATTACCCGCCTGCATCGAAAAAGCCGAACTGCAAGCGCCCAGTCTGCTCATTATCGGCCGCGTTGTTGAACTGGCGGAAGAATTAAGCTGGCACATCCCTGCAATGGATTATGATGTTGAAGCGCGCGGCTGACCCAACGACGACCCTTCTTCTCGCTGCACACGGCTCTTCGCGGCCCGGTGGACACAATCCGGTACGCGAACTTGCCAGGCAATTGAACGAACTGGATTTATTCGCCGACGTTCTTTGCGGCTTCCTGAAGGAATCACCCTTTCTTTCACAAGCCCTATATCAGGTCGCGACTCCCAATCTTACAGTCGTCCCGATGATGAGCGGACACGGTTATATTTCCGATGAAATGGTTCCCAGAGCCTTGCGGGCCGTCTCAAGCGCTACGACTGTTCATCAATGCCCCCCCCTGGGAACGGCGGAAAAAATTCCGGCGATCATGGCGATGCGTGTTCAATCGGTAATTGGTGAGCAGAATCTGGATCTGGATAGAATTTCGATTTTGGTCGCTGCGCACGGCAATAAGAAAAACCCCCGCAACGCCAGACAGGCAACGGCGATTGCCAGCCAAATAGAAACGTTAATGAATGGCGTTGAAACACGCGCCGCCTTTATCGAAGAAGCCCCCCTGATTTCCGATTGGGCAAAAATAACGAAGGGTGATCATCTGATCGTTCTGCCCTACCTGATCGGGGGGGGGCTACACGGAGCGGAAGACATCCCTGAAATGCTTGGCATTGAGACCCATGACCCCGGTTTTAGTCAGCTTGGCGAAGCCCCTTGTGCCGATCCCATAAGCGCGCGCGGGCGTTCGATCTGGTTTTGCCAGGCTTTGGGCCGCGAAGCGGCCTTGGTGGATATCATCCTTAATCTGGCTTCAAAACGATCAGCCGTATAGATTTTCATCCGTATATTCATGTTTCCAAACAGGTGATTGGCGATATTCAGGGACGAGGGACACCATGTGGCCGCGGTTTTGGAAGCCCATATCCACTGGCTGCACACCATCACCATTCGCCAGACCGGCAAACTGAAACAATCGTCATTATTGGAAATGGCTTTCTGGGGAGGCTGTAAGTACGGATTTAAAATCAGGCCTTTCCACAGATCCGGAAATCGTTTGTTCAACATGAAATTTCGTTGTATGACGTGCAACACCATATGGGGTGTAGATCGCTCAATATGGTTCGACGATACGCTCATTTTGCTCCTGATTTTCAGGAAGAAGCAATTGATGCCCTTAACCAGCTTGGGCACAACTTGGGCGCAATCGAAAACCGCGTTGCAGTTTGATGGTGTAAGCCATTGAAAAACAAGGAGCACCCGTAGCTCAGCTGGATAGAGCGCTGCCCTCCGAAGGCAGAGGTCACAGGTTCGAATCCTGTCGGGTGCGCCAATGTTTTCAATGACTTAGCGAAAATTTTAAGGTGACTTAATTAATTTTGGGGACGTTACGGGGTACGCTACCGCGCCACAGTCGGTGGATAAGTGTGCGCTCGACAATATGGGTTTTGTCGCAAACTTTTGAGTTGATCCATCGTGTGAAGGAAGTATCGTGCGGCCATCGTGGTGAATGGACGAGACATATATCAAGGTCAGGGGATGCTGGACATATCTGTATAGAGCCATCGGCAAGTTTGGAAAAACCCTTGATTTCATGCTCTGCGGCTGTTTCCGCTTCATAAAGAAGATCACCCGCGAAGTCGCACACATGATCCGCAAAGATCAATTTGCATCAGGAAAAAATTCTCCATTCCGGCAATTCGTGGACCTGGCAGCATAATTGTGTCTGAAACCAAGGGTTTTCGGGTTCTGGGGTGAGCATGGTATAATCAAAGATATGAACACCATTAATTCAATCACCATTCGCCGTCCAGATGACTGGCACGTGCATCTGCGTGACGACGCAATGCTGGAAACCGTGGCGTCACATACGGCAAAGCAATTTAGGCGGGCTGTAGTGATGCCGAATCTGACACCGCCCGTGACGACAATTTCCGATGCAAAGTCTTATAACAGCAGAATAATCTCAGCCGTGGGCGAAGATATAACCTTTACCCCATTAATGACATGTTATCTGACTGATAACGCCGATCTTGATGAAATTCGTCGGGGTTATGCCGACGGTGTTTTCTGTGCCGCCAAGTTGTACCCGGCAGGAGCGACGACCAATTCGGCTTCCGGGGTTACCAACATGGCGAAAGTCTCGGGAGTTCTGGAAGCCATGCAGGAAATCGGGATGCCGCTTTTGGTGCACGGCGAAGTGACCGATCAGGACATAGATATTTTCGACCGTGAGGCGGTTTTTATTGAACGTGTACTAACACCGATGTTGGCTGATTTTCCGGCCCTGAAAGTTGTCTTCGAACATATCACCACGTCCCAGGCCGTGGCATATGTTCGCGCACAAGGACCGCGTCTTGGCGCAACCATCACCGCTCACCATTTACTGATTGATCGCAGCGATATGTTCAAGGGTGGCATTTGTCCGCACCTGTATTGCCTTCCGGTGGCTAAACGAAGAGCTCATCGTTTGGCGCTACTGGAGGCCGCGACCTCTGGCGAGGCAAGTTTTTTCCTTGGTACTGATAGCGCGCCCCATACCACTGCGGCCAAGGAATCGGCTTGTGGTTGCGCGGGTATTTTTACGGCCCCGACGGCTATCGAACTCTACGCCCAGGCATTTGATCAGGCTGGGGCGCTGGAAAATCTCGAGGCCTTTGCCTCTCGCAATGGGCCGGCGTTTTATGGTCTGCCCGAAAATGACGAAACAATTACCCTCATCAGGGAAAATTGGGTTATTCCGGAAAAAGTTCAGGTAAGTGACGGGACTGAAATCTTCCCATTCATGGGCGGTAAGAGCCTTTCGTGGAAACTGGCATGAAAGAAATTTCTCCACTATTTGAAGGGGTTTATGACCCTCGTCGCAGCAATGCCCCACGTTACGAGTCGACCTTGAGTGGCGGTGAAACCTGCTCGGATATGGCGCTTTATGGTCGTCCTAATGACAGGGATAAATACTTGCTCAGTGATTTGCTGCATATTCAGAGACTTTCCTTCGACAGAGAACCTCAAAATATGAATCGATTCAGGTGTTTATCACGTTAATACCAGTGGGCATTGATCAGAACCCATTTACCCGTTTCCGCCCCTATGGGTATTATCTTCCTGGTATAATGCGTACTCTGGAGGAAGTTGCTTGAAGTCATTGCTGGCCGATTTCAGGTTTTTCT